>Ga0334882_1000727_pt1 | contig 47234 bp, 36 predicted proteins | sample GraSluR1_MG_5_FD_207226 | JGI IMG/M metagenome (GOLD analysis project Ga0334882, IMG submission 207226) | Sludge microbial communities from methane-producing bioreactor in Wageningen University, Netherlands - Granular Sludge_15_04-R1 | ecosystem: Engineered > Bioreactor > Anaerobic >... | reverse complement strand
CGCCATCTTCGTCATCTCCTTCATTGTCGGGCAATCCCATCAGTGACCCGCCATCAGCAAGCAGCCTGCCGATCTCGGTTGCCTTGAGCCTCACGTAATCCTCATCCAGGCCGAAAGCATTGAGAATTGTTCTCTGTCTCTTCGTCACTGCATGGTCAAGCCTGTATGCCCCATTGTTCCTCCTGACCATCTCGATCTTCTCAAGTTCCCTGAGTGCCTCGGGAACCGTCATGTAGTTGGGCCTGGTCTCGATCCTGAACAGTTCCTCCTTCAGGAGGGTGTAGATCCTGTTGCGTATGATGAGGGCCACGAACTCTATGAATATCTTGGATGAGAGGGCATTCTGGGACTGGACCCGCATGCTCCTTCCCCCCAGGAAGGTCTTGTCACCACTGAACAGTTTCTCCGAGGCGTCCCTTCCCTTGTACAGGATGAGAGCCTGCTCGGCACTCATCCTCTCTGAGGTGACGATGCAGAAATACCCGCACAGGGCCAGCTCAGCCTCAATGACCGATGCCTTCTCTTTTGCGTAAAGAAACGTATCTTCCTTGCCGTAGTAGATGTCGAAGTAATGGGTGATGTTCCTGCTGAAGGAGATCACCTGGCCCTCGACACGCCTGAGAAGCTTCTTGTAGCCGTCGATTTTCTGTTCCAGCTGCTCACGCTCGGCTGCCTGGCGCCCGCTGCTGTAGTAGATGTGGAAATAGCGGTCCTTCGTGTCATCGGCATACAACCGGGCCCTGGCCGTGGTCCCGTAGACCCTGTAGGTCCGGATGGCACATTCACGGGAGGTCTCGAACGTATGGATCCTGCTGTTGACCAAGGCCGAGACGAGATCCTTCATGCCCTTTACCATGATGATGAAGCTGTAGCCGTTCTCATCCATGTACCGGATGTTGTCCTTGCTGAAGTACCCCCTGTCCAGGATGAAGCCCATGCTCCTGTATCCGTATTCGATCACCTTGTCGACAAGAAAGCTGAACTGGGAAACATCATTGATGGATCCCGGATACTCCTCGTAGAACAGGGGGACCTGGTTGGTCTTGTCGAAGGCAAGGGCGAGATTGAAGATGGGGAGCCCCTTGTCGTCCTTGGCCTTGCCGAACTCCACGATGTCGACGTCCCCCGCCTGGCAGTTCTTGTTGGTCGAGTCATAGGAGATGTACAGACGCTGCCTTCGGTCCCGCCTCGCATTCCAGCTGTCCAGAAAGCCGATGGTAGTGTCTTTTGTGATGGAGCCCAGCAGCCTGGAGACCTTCGAGTCGCTGCAGATTCTCATGTTGTGTGAGAACAGGGGATGGGAGAAGGCAAAATCAGGATAGCATTGTGCCGCATTGTCCTCGCTGATGATGGAGAAGCAGGCGAGGTCGAGAAGCAGTCCGCCGTCCTTTCCGAGGTGTTTCCCGAGCATCGCAGGGAGGCCGTACTCCCGTGCGACCTTGTCGATGACCAGGTAGGCGCCGATCCTCAGGCAACAGCTCCTGTAGGCTTCCGATCTTTCCTCAGGGAGAACAGCGGCAGGAAAGTGGATCTGGTAGTTCTCATTGGGATACATCAGCGAGGCATCCTCTTCGCTGACCTTGCCGATGATCGCCCGCTTGGGAATGTTGAACTTGCGGGCCGGATCATAGACCCGCCCATACTCAAACAGCACAAAGGAGGAACCGCCTTTCCTCTTGACGGTGATCTTGCCTTTTGCATCGGGGATTGCGATGGCGAAATCGTGATACATGCTGCCTCCTGTACGAGTTTAACGGTTACACTCATTATTGTACAAGACCAAGAGGCGAATTGCAATAGAAAAAGCCCGGATTTCGTTATGAAACCGAGCTTTATGCATAGGGAATATTGTATTTCAGAGGTTTGAGTGTAACAAATCAGCAGAGTTCACATACATCTCACCTATTATTTGGGTACAAGATCACACAAAGGAGAGAAGAAGATGAAGAAGCTGCTGACCACCATCGCCATCGCACTCTTCCTCTCCTCCGCCCTTTTCGCAGCCGGCATGAACGACACCGCAGTGCTTCGCCTCCATGCCTACATCCCCGAGAGAACCACCTTCACCGCCGACGAGTTCGGCTTCTCCGTCGCTTCCAACGCCAACAACTTCTCCTACAGCGTCGCAGAAGAAGGAACGAACAGAACCCTGTTCGTGGTCGCCAACTGAGATTTGACTTAAGCGCGTCCGGACAGACAAGCTTGCAAACATACCGAAGCCAGTAATGCGGGAAACATTACTGGCTTCAATTTTGTGCATGGACGAACACTACGCTTTGTTCTACCATTGCCTGAGAGGAGAGATTGCATGCAGGACATCCACCCGATCATCAACAGCTTCGCCATCGAAGGTGAGTTGCTGTCTGTACAAGCCAACAAAAGCGGGCATATAAACAGCACCTATATCGCAACCTTCTCAGATGGGCGAAAGTACACCATCCAGCGGGTGAACCGTGCAGTATTCCCCAGACCGGAAGCTGTCATGCAGAACATCCACCTCATCACCAGCCACATCCAGCAGAAAGTGGATCTCCTGCCGGATGCAACCAAGAGATGTCTCTCCCTGGTCCCTTCCAAGACCGGAGAGCACTTCACCCTGGATGAGGACGGAGAACTCTGGCGGGCCTACCGCTATATCGATGAGGTGGATGTCTTCCCCTTCCTTGATGATGCACAGCTCGCCTACCGCTTTGGTGAGGCGGTGGGGACCTTCCAGGCGTACCTAGCGGACTTTCCTGCAGAACAGCTCTCCACCACCATTGAGAAGTTCCACCACATGGGCCACCGGTACGCCCAACTCAGGGAAGCGATGCTTAACAACCGGGTAAACCGCCTCAATGCAGTGGAAGCTGAAGTCTCGTACCTACTCGGAGAAGAAAAGCGGGGAATGGCACTGACCAATGCCTTGGAGTCGGGTGAAGTACCCCTTCGGGTAACTCACAATGACACCAAGATCAGCAACATCCTCTTTGACAAGAAGACGAAGGAAGGCATCTGCATGATTGATCTGGATACCGTAATGGGCGGCACCATCCTCTTCGATACCGGCGATATGCTGAGAACCGGGAGCATCACCGCCAGCGAGGACGAGCAGGACCTGGGGAAAGTCCACTGCGATGCAGCGCTCTTCACTGCCATGCTGGAAGGATACCGGGCAAAGGCCGGCAGCTTTCTCACGCAAACCGAAACACTGCTCCTTGCCGAATCAGGAAGGGCCACCACCCAGATCATGGCCGTACGCTTTCTCACAGACTACCTCAACGGGGATGTGTACTACCACACAGAGCATCCCACCCACAACCTCGACAGGGCAAGAACACAAATAGCCCTGATACAGGATATGGATCGGAAGTGGGATGAGATCGCGCATCAAGAGCACCTGTGAAAATAGGCATACACAGTGATACTTAAAGGGAATAGTACTCAAACCCTTATATAACAACGTAGTGTAACAGATCTCCAACCCAACTGTTTTCCTTAGTGAGGAGGAAACATCAAACTCTCCATGCAAGGAGCTCTTCCATGAAAAAGTTTATTGGCCTTCTGATCATCTTGTGCTTGCTCGGCTTCGTGGTGTTCGCCCAAGGACAGGTGGAAGTCACAGAGAAACTCACCTCCCTGGAAGGTACCATCGAGATCATCCAGGTCCCGGGTGACAAACCTACAGTGTTTCTCATACTTGAGGATGGAACAAAGACGGAACTCATGATCAGCGAAACTGCCATGATCCAGCTCCAGCTTCAGAACAGGGAACGTGTCCAGATCGAGGGAGTATACCTGGGTACTGCAACCCAGGAGAAACTCTTTGCCCGGATGATGGTACGAAACAAGGAGCGTGTGAACATCCAAGATCCCATCCAGCTCTCCGCCGAGGAACAGAATCAGCTGAGAGTCTACCAACAGGAGATGCAGAGAACCCAAACGCAAACCGAACAAGGAGGACAGAACGAAACACCTTCGGGCAGCGGAAACAGTTCGGGAGCAGGCAAAGGAAAGAATTGAAGCTTGCACAAGGAAATTCGGGGCCTTCATAAGAATGAAGACCCCGACTCTTTTCTCTATTTTCGCAACTCATCAAGCAGCTGACAGCACACAAGATACATCCTGGGAATGTGGAACGGCCCCTTGTACATATTGCCCTTCAGCGGGGTGGAAAGGGAGCCATCCTTATGCAGGTAGCCATACCACTCGCCAAACTCAGGATCAACGAAGTGGTCCTGGATGTACTTGTGGACCATCTCGAACCGCTCCAGATAGGTATCCTGACCAGACATGGTGTAGGCCATCAGATTTGCAATGGCGGCTTCGCACTGGGGCCACCAGAACTTCATGTCATGCCAGTACTCGGTTGCACTCTTGCCCAGGGCATCCCTGAAGTAGATGATGCCCCCATGTTCGGCATCCCAGCCCTTGGTCCACATCCAGTCCAGCATCGAAAGCCCCAACTGCATCAGATCCGCATCATTGCCCCTTCGTCTCGCTTCCTTGAGGATGAACCAAGCCCCCTCAATGGCATGACCGGGATTAAGCAACCTTCCTTCGAAATGCTCAAGCTGCAAAGAGCCGTCGACATTGCACTGTTCCACCACTATCTGGAGTTCGGGCCGCACAAAGTACGTCCGTATCTCCTTGATGTAGCCATCGATAGCTTGGGTAAGCTCTGCTTCCTTTTCAGGAAGGGCACTGCGCAGCTCATCGGCGGTATTGAGCAGGATCATGGGAAGCCCGAACCCACGAGAGGGGGTGGAGAACTTGGGAATCAGGACACCATCGGTTGCAAGATAGCCTTCAACCTTCTTGAAGAGGTCATAGGCCTTCATGGCATAATCCGGACGGTTGAACGCCCTGCTGTAGGCGGCAAAGCCGAGGATGGCGAAAGTCTCTGAGAAAACGTAACGAAGGCGCTTGATGACCGGCTTTCCTTCCTTGCTGACGCGGAAGTACATCCGCCCATCAGAGGGGTCGAAACAGTGGTTCTCGATGAAGGAGACCAGCGAGTCGCACGCCTTGCGATACTCGCTCTTTGCTTCCACCTCGCGGTACGCAGTAGCGAAGACCCAGAGGGCACGGCCCTGGAACCACACCGACTTATCGGTCTCCAGCAATGAGCCGTCACGATCCAAACCGGTATACATGCCTCCATGAATCTGGTCCATTCCATAACGAAGCCAGAACGGCAGGATATCCAAAGCAAGCGTTGCCTCATACTGCAGGTAGAGCAAGTCAAATTTCTGTTTCATACGCACCCTCACTGAAACCCATCATACTCCAAGAGAGAAAGCTCGTCATCGGGATTCTTGAAAAATATGCACCTTGCCACATCCCAGCCTCCCATGGCATGATATGCGTATGCATACACGCCACTCACTGACCAAAGATCTTGAGGCCTTGGGCCTGGACAGGAAGGGTACAACCCTCGCTCACTTCTCCTACAAGAGTTTAGGCCCGATTGACGGGGGACCACAAACCGTGGTCGACACCCTCATCTCCTACATGGCAGAAGGTCTGATGGTCTTTCCGACCCATACCTGGGCGAATGTCACCGAAGAGGATCCCTACTATAGTGTCGCCGAAACTGAGAGCTGTATCGGCCTCATTCCCGAAACTGCGCGGAAGACAGCAAAGGGAGTGCGATCGGCACATCCGTCGCACTCGGTCGTCGCCTTCGGAACTGACGCAGCATCCTTTGTCTCAGGGGAGCACTTGTATACCACTCCTTGCCCAAGAGAGGGAGTGTACGGAAAACTGTATGACCGTGATGCCACCATTCTGCTGGTTGGTGTTGGCCTCAACCGGGACACCTACATCCATGGAATCGAGGAGTGGATCGACGTACCGAACCGTATCAACACGGTGAAGAAAATGCTCTTCACCCGCCTCTCTGACGGCAAGCTCCTTCCCACCCCGATGGCAGGTCATCTTGGCCATGTGGGAGAGAACTTTCCCCGCGTTGAGGAGCACATGCGCTCGGTCGGGATTCTCAAGGAAGGAAGGCTGGGTGACGCCCGCGTACTCTACCATTCGGCAAAAGCCTTTGCTGATGAGCTGACCCGGATGCTGGACAAGGACCCCACCCTCTTCTCAGAACGCTGAACTTTCGCTGATTACCAGATGCAACGGGGTGAACTTGCTCACCCCATCCAGGCTTTTCTTCTGCAACAGCAGGGATAGATACTCCACAGCAAGACTGCCCAGTTCCAGGCGTTGGTTGGACCAACGGGTCCAGTGCTCATGTCCCCCCATCCAGTCATCCTCAAGCACTGCACCGCGCACATCCTGTCCCACCCGCTTCCCCAAGCGCTCCAAGGAGCGCTCGAAGGAGTCGAGGCTGTAGAGGCGGTCAAAGACTACCATCCCCTGTTCCAATACCTGATTGAGCGCTTCTTCCTCGAGGCGGTTTCTGTCATCGGCTTGTACAATCGTCACCTCAAGACCGTGCTCCTGGGCCGCATCAAGCAGGTACCTACGCTTATCCTTGCGCGGCTCACGCTCCTCCTCCTGCGACTCCACATAGACAAAAGAACGATTGCCGCACAGTGGGGCAAGATGGTCGACCATCTGCTCGATCACCTTGCGGTAGTCGAACGTAACCCAGTGGGTATTCACCTCGGCCACCTCACGGCGACCGACGAAGACCAAGGGATAGTTGGCCTTCACCAAACGCTCGATACCCTTGTCATCACGATTGACACCCATCATTACCGCCCCATCTGCAAGAACGATGCGTGAAGAGTTCTCCTCGGTAGGCCGGTTGTTGAGGATCAGAATGTCGTATCCGTACTTTTCCGCTGTCTCCTGGATCCCCACGAAGAAGCGGTAGTACTCATTCTCCGACTCAACCGGAAAGATCTGCTCATAGGTGAAAACGGCAATCAGGGAGTTGGAGCCGTTCTTAAGCTTGCGCGCAGCCATATTGGGCACATAGCCCAGGCGTGCTGCACACTCAAGGATTTTCTCCTTGGTCTGTGCACCCACGCGAATGCTCTTCCCATCCTTACCGTTCAGTACTGCAGAAACCGAAGCGTAGGAGACCCTTGCCTCGCGTGCCACATCCTGCAAGGTCACCCGTTTGAAATCCTTCATCCCAGAAATACTCCTGCACCCTTCAGTGTAGCATGCAACTGGGGTATCGGCAGATGGAAAAGATCAGTTTTAGCCTGCAAGGCCACTGCAACCGCTGTTCCTGCTCCCTGCCCGATTGCACCAGCGGAAGGACTTACCCTGAGGCTTGCATGTGCTGCAAACTCACAGCTGATATTCCTTCCTGCTGCCAGCACATTGCTCACCTGCTCGTTGAGTAGGCTCCTCAGCGGTATGGTGTAGTACCCACCCTCGCGCAGGAACGTCGAGTCGGTGGCAGCACCATCGGGGGAGTGGATGTCTATCGGATAGCCGCAAGCGGAAATTGCATCCTCGAACATTGTCTCAGCAAGCAGGTCGGCCACACTGATGCGATAGGCGCCCTTAAGGCGGCGGGAACTGCGGATTCCGATACGCGGTCCACTGAAGGTCATCCGAGCCTTCCCGAAGCCGGGAATGTGGGTTTTGAGGAAGTGGTAGAGCTCCCAGACCTGGCGCCTTCCTTCAGTCTCAGCTTCACTGAGCTGGATGGGGTCTATAGGATTCTTCTCCAGCACCCGGGTCATATTCACGATGACCTCACCCAACGCATTCGTCTCGAAGGCAAGGACAATGTCCCGGTCGAAGGTAATCTCGCCTGCCTCGATTCCCTCCTGCATGATCTCCTGGAAGCCGGAAAAGGAGAGTCGGCTCGCCTGGTGCTGCAAACCTGCCTTGGGGGCAAGGAACGGAAAGAGTTCGACATTGCTGTCCATCAGGTCCCGTACCGCCTGGATATCGACATCGACAAGCTTGAAGTTCATTGTCATCGGCTGGTCCTTGCCATCTGTCTCCCTTCCCTGCTCGAAGGGTATGCCGGCAAGCGCTATCAGGTCGGCATCACCGGAGGCATCAATGAAGAACTTGGCCTGCACGGAGAAGCGATGTGCTGCACAGAGGCAGGAGATGGCGTGGAGCGTACCCTCATCCACTACCACATCGACCACCGTGGTGTGATAGAGGATCTTCACCCCAGCCTCCAGGCACATCAGCTCAAGCTCGCGCTTCATACCCTCACTGTCGAAAGGCGTCACCGTGTAGGTGTAGCCGGTGGAGTCAGTGATATGCCCGGGACTCAAGCCCTTTTCAGCCATCCGCTTGATCAGTTCATCGGGCAGGCCCTGGACCACCTGCGTCTCTCCTGCGTGAAAGGTCATCATCGGACCCGTTCCGCAGGCGGTAAGGCTGCCGCCGAGGTAGCCCTCCTCCTCGATCAGGAGCACAGCAAGGCCAAGGCGGGCAGCAGCAATGGCAGCCATGCTGCCGGCAATGCCGCCGCCGACTACAATAAGATCATGATTTGTGTCAGAAAGCGTATGCATCATTGGTTCCTTTATTTCAGACCGGAGTTCACCATGGCATCGGTAACCTTCTGCTGGAAGAAGAGGTAAACCGCCATGATGGGAAGTATCGAAAGGGTGGTTGCCGCCAGCTGCAGATGCCACTGGGGAAGTCCATAAGTGTCGTTGAAGTTGGTGAGTGAAAGCGGAAGCGTGAATTTGTCCAAGCTGCTGATGAAAACCAACGGCTCAAGATAGGTGTTCCAGACAGCGATGAACGCAAGGATGGCCACCGAACTGAGTACGGGCAGGGCGATGGGCAGCATGATCCTGGTAAAGATGCCCAGTGCATGAAGACCATCGATGCGTGCAGCTTCCTCCAACTCTTGGGGGACGGTGACATAGAACTGACGCAGCATGAAGGTTGAGAAAGCTCCTTGGCTGCCGAAAATCGGAAGCAGCATAAGCGGAACCAAGCTGTTGTGGAAGCCCCAACCCCGCATTTGGAAGAAGAGGGGGATGATGGTTACCTCGATGGGCATCATCAGTGCTGTGAGCAACAAGAGGAAGGCTGCATTGCGGCCAGGGAACCGCATTCTGGCAAAGGCATACCCTGCAAGGGCAGCAAAAAGTACGTTACCTGCCGTACCCATACCCGCCACGAGCAACGTGTTGAAGTAGTGGCGTGCAAACGGCTGGACGGTGAAGATATCCCGATAGTTGGAGAACGCCCAGCTGGTAGGAAGCAGTTTCGGTGCTCCGAAGACTTCGGCACTCACATTCAGCGAGTTGACCAGCATCCACCAGAACGGGTAGACAAAGAGAATGGTGAGCACCACCATCAAAGCCCAGTAGGGGGTTTGCTTGAGAAGGCTCTTAGGATTCATAGTAGGAGATCCTTTTGCGTCCCAGCCACTGCAGCGCGGTGAGGGCAAGCACGATCAGAAAGAGTACTACAGCCAAGGCGGAAGCAAAGCCGGTGTCGAACATCCTGAAAGCCTGGTGATAGATGTAATAGACCATGACCATGGTGGAGCCTTCCGGTCCGCCGTCAGTCATGAGCTTGATGGTATCGAAGACACGCATCGAACCGATGATCGTCACGATGGTGACCATCATCACAGTGGGCATCAGAAGCGGCAACTTGATCCTGAAGAAGAGCGTGAAGCGCCTTGCACCATCGATGCGGGCTGCCTCGATGACATCACCAGGCATATTCAGCACTGCTCCCATGAAGATGAGCACGTTCATACCCAGGTTCTTCATGACACGGGTGACGATGACACTGGTCATCGCCCACCCTTTCTCAAAGAGCCAGTTGGGACCAGCGATGCCGATCAGGTCCAGAAACCAGTTCACCGGGCCAGCCGTCCCACCCTGCAGCAAATACTTCCAGACGATGGCCCAGGCTACGCCTGAGGTTACCACCGGCAAGAAGATGATGCTGCGGACAAAACGGGTGCCGCTCTTGCCCCCACCGAGGTAGAGGGCAAGCAGCAGACTGAAGATCAGGTTCAAGGGCACCACCCCCGCACTGAAGATGAGGGTGTTGACCAGCGACTTGGCAAAGAGTGGATCCTTTGCCAAGGCAATGAAATTATCGAACCCTGAGAAAGAACTGGTTCCGAAGAGCAGGTTCTTCTCTTGCAGGCTGTACAGGAAGACCGAAAAGAGCGGGAGCAGGACGAAGAGGACAAACCCAACCATCTGGGGGGCTATGAAGGCCCACCCGATGACCGCATCCTTTCGTGTCCGCATACGCAGCGTCTGTTGTCTCATTCGTCCAAACTCCTCTTCCTAGCTTACTTCGTGTACTTGGTGTAAACAGCGGCCACTTCATCAAGAACAGCCTTGACGTTTGCATTGGGCTGCCAAAGCTTGTCAAAGACCATCTTCGACTCAACCTCAATCTGAGGATACTTCACATGGCTGGGCAGTACCCGACCGCTCTTGATGGAGGTGGCGACAGCAAGCTTCATCTGCCCGGCCGTCACACTCTTGTTGGAGGTGAGGAAGGCTTCGGACTCAAGCACTGATTTGCGTGCAGGAGGCCAGATACCTGCCATGGCGGCAACGGAGCTCTTGTTGGTCATGTAAGCAACCAGTTCACTGGCAAGGGCGACGTTCTTGCTCTTGGAGTGTGCGCCAATTGCTGCCTGGCCGATAACCGGGGACTCACCCTTCGGACCAGCGGGCATGGGAGCAAGGCCCCAAGCAAAGGACGACTCATTGAGCTTGGAGACGCGGGAAATCTGTCCCACCGTCATGGCTGCATTGCCTGCAAAGAAATCGCTCTGGTTGCCCGGGGGAACCACTGAGGCATCCTTGAACACCATGGAGTGGAAAAGCGTCACTGCTGCAACGGAAGCATCATTGTTGATGAGTACCTGACCATCATCGGTCCAGAAGTCACCACCGTAGGAGCGCACCATCGGGGCGAGGTTGTGCAGCACACGAGCATCATAGCCCTGGCCATCGACGGTCTGGAAGCCCCAGATGCCGGTCTTGTCCTTGATGGTCTTCGCTACCATGCGGAAGGTTTCCCAGTTCCAAGCCCCTTCCGCCACGTACTGTTCGGGTGTTTTCAGTCCGGCCTTGGCAAAGAGGTCCTTGTTGTAGAGGATGAAGAAAGGAGAAGTGGAGAACGGAATGGCATAGACGTTGCCGCCCTTGCTCCAAAGCTCCAGTGCATCGGCTGAGATATCCTCAGGATCATAGGCTTTCATGCCCTCGTTGAGCTTTGCCAGCAAGCCGCTTTCAATGAAGGCGGGGGCTGCAGTTTCGAGGACCCAGAAAAGATCGGGGCCATTGGAGCCTTGCAGCTCAAGAGAGAGCTTGGTGTTGTATTCGGCGAAGGGAATCGACTCGAAGGTAGCGGTGATGGGAAGCCCCTTCTCTTTGGCAAAGCCTTCGACAAATGAGTTGAGCAGAGCAATCTGGTCAGGGTTGCTGGTCCAGGTTGCAATCTTCAAAGCAACAGGTCCCTGAACCTTTGCACTCTCGTTTGCACCCTGTGCAAACATGAGGGAAAGGGAGAGAAAAAGAACAAGCAACAGGGCAAGGGCACGGACTGACCCCTTGGTGTGGTGTGTAGACATACAATCCTCCTTAAGTGTTTGATTAATCATTTAATCACGAACACATCGTACAACCCCTTCATGCTCCCGTCAATAAAAAAATGCCTCCCGAAGGAGGCAACTTCCAAAACCAGGAATAATCAGCTGAGCATGACCAGACTGAGTGCCATGACTGCCATGCCTGCAATAACCCCGGTGATGGCAACATGGTGCTCGCCATACTCCTCTGCGGTGGGCAAGAGCTCGTCGAGGGAGATGTAGACCATGATGCCGGCAACGGCGGCGAAGACAAAACCGAACGTGATGTCGTTGAACCAGCGGCGCAGCAAGAAAAAGCCAATGAAGGCTCCCACCGGTTCAGCCAGGCCTGAGAGCAGGCTCAGCCAGAAAGCCTTCTTGCGGCTCCTGGTGGCATAGTAGATAGGAGCGGAGACTGCGACGCCTTCCGGGATATTGTGAATGGCAATAGCTACGGCAATGCTGATACCCAGGCTTGGGTCGGAGAGTGCTGCCATGAAGGTGGCCAAACCTTCGGGGAAGTTGTGTATGGCAATGGCCAAGGCGCTGAAAAAGCCCATGCGCATCAGACGAGGATCGTTGGGGTCAAGCGCAGGTTTGGGGTCGCAGGGCCTAGCCTGCATCTCATGCGGGTTCTCGTACTCAGGGATAAGCTTGTCGATGATGGCGATCAGGGCAATTCCGGCAAAGAAAGCGGCAGTGGTGACCCAGTATCCGGTCTTCGGTCCAAGCGCTCCCTCCAAGGACTCCCTTGCCTTCACAAAGATCTCGATCAGGGCGACATAGATCATGACGCCGGCAGAGAAACCCAAGGCAGCTGCAAGAAACTTGGGGTTGAACTTCTTGGAGAAGAAGCTCATCAGAGAACCAACTCCTGTGCCCAAGCCGGCAAAGACCGTCAAGCCAAATGCAAAGAGTAACGTAGAGGTGCTGAACTCATACATGGCGGTGAATCTCCCCTTAGGTCTCGTTGGCAAAAGACTACCATGCACACACAAGAAAGGCAACGATGCAAAAGATTTCGAATGTAACTGGTGTCCAACACTCCTCTCTTCGATACTGGCCAAAAACAAAAGGAGGTTTTCATGCAAGAGAACCAGCAACAAGATCCGCAGCAAGAAGTGCCGGAAAAACTATCAAAGACCAAGATCGCCATCCTGACCGTCTTTTCCCTAGTGATGCTCTTCCTCTTGGCATTCAGTTGTTATGGGTGCAGCTACCAACCCATCAACCCACCCGAGGCCGAAGAGGCCATCGACGTTGTCTCCCGTCTGGCAAACACCAGCTGGCAGCTGGATGAGACGGAGGGAACGCCAACCCTCAGTGAGCTCTACGACCTGGTGCTCTCCTCCATCTCATTCAGCGGCCGGGATGCCGGGCTTCAGCAGCTCGATATGGATCTGACACTGCGCAATGAGCCCAGCGCCTCAGGAACCCTGCTCTTTGTTCCGGATGAAGGCTTCGGGTTTCTCTTTGAGGGAGACCTGCTTCCCATCAGGATTGTCTACGATGTGAGCAGGGATGGGAACACCGAAACACTGACTCTTGTAGGAGAGCAGAGCAATGGGAGGTTGTACTACTTGAAAATTTAATCATTTATGCAGATATTAGGGGTGAGGGAAGTTGCTTCTGCACTGGGCAGGAGGACCGTACCCGATAAGGATATACAACCATGATACGATATACACCACACGATCCGATGGTTCTCGATCCGGAACACACCGTGGTCACTACACCCTTCCTGCTTGATGTGCTCGACTCAGCCTTGATCGAAAGCATCCAGAGCGGGAATATAGAAGCTGCCTATGGGATGCTCGATCTGAGCGTCAACCTGGCTCAGACGCTGGAGGGCAACACCCTCACCGAGGAGGAAGGGAAAGTCCTGCTCTCCAAGGTAAAGCGAGCGATGGAGAAAGGAAACATTTCGACAGCAAAGCAACATATGGTGGAGTTCGCCCTGCGCTGACAGAGAAACAAGACAACCTGATCATCCCCGGGTCTTTCGCACTGCGAAAGGCCCGTTCTCTTTCACTCGTCTTCCCCACGGTTCTGGGTCAGCATCTCATCAACCCAATCCTCCTCCACATACACCATGCCATTTCTCCCACTCACCTTGCGGTTGGGACCCGGACGGTAGTGTTTGCAGGACTTGGGACCATAGCAGAACGTCTCCACCCGATACTTCCGGATCCAGGGCTTCCACTGGTCGACGGTAATCTCCACTGCCATCTTGCAGCCCCAAATGCAGGAGGCGCAGACACCTTCATAGGTCTTTGCCGAAAGCCTGCGTGGACCGCGTTCCCGATACACTGCAAGAGACGGGGGAAGAGGGGAAGCAAGTTCGGCTTCTCCCTGACCAAGAACCTTGAAACCTGTCACCCGGTAGAAGTCCACGCTCTCCTGCCTGGGGTCTTCCACAGCCCTGCATGAGAGGGATACCACCATGCCGCTGTGCAGCCGATGCTTTTCGTGCAACTTCTCACTGATGCCTACGCTCACCGAACTGCCGTCCGATGAGGCGATGGTCAGGGCATAGCCAAGATAGCTGTGCCAGGATTCGTCAAATGACCGGTTGAGTCTGATGCGCGGCTGTATGGAGGTCAGAACCCCTTCGAACTGACACGTTCCCTCCGCCATACTCACCTCCCGATGCTGTAGTACTCCACCCCTGCCTCAAGCATGGTGCGAGGCTGGAAGAGATTGCGCCCATCATAGACAAGGGCGGTTCTCATCAGCTTCTTGAAGAGTGCTGGCTCAAGGGCTCGAATCTCCTGCCAGTCGGTGAAGATGAAACACACCTGTGCCCCGTTCAGGGCCTCTTCGACCGTAGCTGCATACTCCATGGAAAAGCCGTACTGGTGCTTGCAGTTCTCCTGGGCCACTGGGTCGAAGGCGGTGATGTTTGCCCCCTGCTCGAGCAGGAGGGGAATGTTATAGATGGCCGGTGACTCGCGCAGGTCGTCCGTCCCTGCCTTGAAGGCCAGGCCGAGCACCGCCACCTTGATGCCGTTGAACGTGATCATACGGTTGCAGGCCTTGCGGTAGAGCTTGTAGCGCTGCTCGTTGTTCACGTCCACCGCAGCCCCGACGGTACGCAGGTTGTAGCCATACTGTTTTGCCAGATACTGCAAGGCCTTGGTGTCCTTGGGGAAGCAGCTGCCTCCATAGCCGATGCCGGCCTTCAGGAAGCGTGAGCCGATGCGCTCATCGTAGGACATGCCCAAGGCCACGTCCTCGATGTTCGCCCCCACCAGCTCGCAGAGGTTGGCAAGATCGTTCATGTAGGAGATTTTCAGGGCAAGGAAGTCGTTGGCCGCATACTTGGTCATCTCGGCACTTCTTCTGCTGACCGCCACGATGGGAAGATCGAAAGGGGCATAGAGCTCACGAAGGATGGCCTCAGCATGCTTGTCCTCCACCCCGATGACAATCCTCTGGGCATGCATCATGTCGTGCACGGCAGTACCCTGGGCAAGGAATTCGGGATTGGAAGCCACTTCGACACGTACCGGATGGACCAAGGAGTCCTTGATGAACTGCTCCACCTTGTCATTGGTGCCGACCGGCACGGTCGACTTGACCACCACGAGGCAGTCACGCTCAACGTGCTCGGCAATCTGACGGGCCACAGAGGCAACATAACTGAGGTTTGCAGAACCATCGGGCAGTTCGGGAGTTCCCACCCCGATGAAGATGACATCAGGATTTCTGTAAGCCCTCTGGTAGTCGGTGGTGAAGGTAAGCAAACCCTTCTGAAGGCCTTCCTGCAGATAGGCTTCCAGGTCTGTTTCATAGATGGGGCAGATTCCCTTGTTCAGCATTTCCACTTTTTTCGGGTCGATATCGACACAGGTCACCTTGTGTCCCACATGGGCAAAGCAGACCCCTGCCACCAATCCTACATATCCAGTTCCTGCTATCGTAAGATGCATGCTCACTCCCTCCCAAACTCACTAGATTGTCCCACAGCTTGTCATTTCCTGCAACACCCCAAACACGAAAGACGGCAGCTTCATACACATCATCCTAGTATGTACATCGCACCACTGAAAACTCTGGACACACGTATATGTTATGAGTATATAATTCCTTCAGTCATATTTGCTTGCAGAAGGAGGAATATACAGCATGCACCTACTCCATCGATGGTTCTCAGCCCTGATGCTCCTATGCGTCCTCATCTGGACACCTATCCATGCAGCACATATCTACACCTCTGAACCAGCTGCAACTATGACCGAGACTGGCTTGGTCAGCGGCATGACCGGAACCCTGGTCGGGACGCTTGAACTCGACCCTTCCCTTCCTGTGTCCAGAATCACCATCAGTCCATCCATCGCTCCCAACAACAGCTCCCGCAATGTGCGGATGTACTACACCAATGCAAACAACTCGCTTGTCAATGATGCTCTGTACGGCACGCTCTATCTTACCTACTACAAGACCAATGGGGCGCTGGCAAGCAAGAACCTTACAGCCGAGACTTCCTATGCTTTTACTTCGCTGGATGCATCCAGACCGATTCGTTTCTATCTTTTGGTACGCACCAACGACTACGCAACGTTCCTGAGCACCGTACGCGGCTTCTTGTTCTGGCAAGCAGAAAGCAGGTTTGTCGCCCTGGGTGCCCTGCCTGCATTCTCCCTGCTCTCTTCTTCCAGTACCACCTTTCCCGTGCTCTCCAACCAAGGGGAGACCACCCTTCCCACCCCCTTCGTCGGAGGCGGCTTGCCTGGTCCTGCTGGTGACTGCAGCATCTTCATCGGCGATCCCGGGGTCAGTTCCAGTATCTGGTACAACTACAACGTTGCAGATGAGCCGGTGTACTCCATCTTCTTTGCAAACGAGAATGTGTATATCGACGACATCACCCAGGCAGTGCTTGCTCCGGTACCACTGACCAATGTCACCCTGAATGTGGAGAACTACCAGAACACCTATTTGGGACAGAGCCGGGTGAATGTCCGCTTCTTTCAGACAGGCTACCCATCTTTCCGCTTCCTCCATGAAAATGATCCCACCGTGCAACTGCCCTATACGCTTTGGGTGAACCAGACAGAAATTCCCTACAACACTCCCTTCAGCCCGTGGCCGGCACCCATGCAGGCCTCCAACTCCAAACAAATCAGCCTGAAGGTGAACCAACAGGATCTTGAGGCTGCAATGGAAGGCCAATACACCACCACCATCACCGCGGAAATCATCAGCGGCATCTAGAGAACACGCTTGACAGAATGAAAAACGTGTCCCTATACTGGACGAGTAAAAACGTTTTGCGTAAATTTGCAAACTGCATATTGCCAGTCCAAAAAGGAGGATGCGCATGAAGAAAGCAATCGTAACCCTGATGATCCTGCTCGTTGCCGCCAGCATGGTCTTTGCTGCCGGAACGAAGGAAGAGGGAACCAAGAAAGAGGTCACACTCTCCGTACTGTGGTTCAATGACGCCAATGAGTCGGATGTCTTTCTCAAGACCATCGACGACTACCTGAAGTCCAACCCGCACGTCAAGCTCGACCTGCAGATCGTTGCCTACAGTGAGTACGACCAGAAGCTGAAGCTGATGATCAGCGGCGGCAACCCGCCTGACATCGCCCGTATCACCACCAACACCCTTTCGGTCGTGGTGGACAGCCTTGAGCCGATCGAAAACCACGTCCAGGATGTGGAAGCGGTGAAGAAAGAGTACCTGCCCTCGATGGTTGCCTTCGCAACCAACAAGGACGGCAAGTTCATCGCCTACCCCACCGAAGCCACGGCCAACGGCATGCTGGTGAACAAGACTGCTTTCGACAAGGCAGGCATCAATGTGGATGAGGTCAGCAAGACCTGGACCTGGGCTGAGTGGGAAACCATCATTGCCAAGGTGCTGGCTGCAAACCCGTCGATGAAGTATGGTCTTGCCGTAGACTTCACCCCGCACCGCTTCTCCACCCTCATGTACCAGTGGAACGGCCGATTCCTGAAGGAAGACCAGTCGAACATCGGATTCAACAATTCCGGCACCGTAGCCACGCTGAAGTGGTTCAAGAGCCTGCATGACAAGAACCTGCTTCCCAAGAGCGTCTGGCTTGGTTCCGAAAACCCTGCCGAACTTTTCCAAGCCGGTTTGGTTGCCGGTCATATCGGTGGCAGCTGGAACATCAACACGTACAACAAGAACGTGAAGGACTTCGAATGGAAGGCCGTGAGGATGCCCAAGGGCGAGATCAACTCATCGGTGCCCGGCGGCAAGTTCGTTGCCTCCTTCAAGGAGAGCAAGAACAAGAATGAGGCGTTCCGCCTGATGGCAGCGTTTGCTGACAAGCAGCACAACGAGCTGTACAGCCGTGACACCTTCAACATTCCTTCCCGCAACGATGCAAAGGTCTCCTATCCTTCCAACAGCGCTGACTTCGAGGTCTTCCTTGAAGAGCTGAAGGTCACTCCGGCCTACACCGCCAACGAGTGGAAGAATACCAACCTGAGCAAGGTCACCACCTACATCCGCGAGCAGATCGTGGAAGTGCTGTTGGGCAACATCACCGCCGAACAGGCAGTGGCCAATGTTGACAGCAGGGGTGCAACCTACTTCAAGTAACAGTGAATCGGATATCGGCCCCTCCTCCATCAGGAGGGGGATGCCGATCATCACACAAAGCAGGCCTTGGCCTGTCCCATAGGCATCGTATGAAAGCACACACCAAGGGAAACTTTCACCAGACAGCGGCTCCGCTGCTCTTCCTGCTTCCCAACATCCTGATCTTCGCCACCTTCATCATCATCCCCGCCATCCAGGGACTGCGTATGTCCTTCACCGAATGGGGGGTCTTCACCGAGCCACGGTTCATCGGCCTTGCAAACTTCTCCGAACTGCTCGGCGACGAAGTTTTCTGGAAAACCTTCAGCAATACCCTGGTGTATTCGCTGTTCACCGTCAGTCTGATCATGGTCTATGCTCTGATGCTTGCCATGCTGCTGCATAAGAACTCCCTGAAGGGAGAAAAGCTCTTCCGATCGCTCTTCTACATCCCCAGCCTCTTGAGCATGATCACCGTCGGTATCGCATGGCGGTTCATCCTCGGCGATGAGATGGGAATCATCAACTACCTCTTGCGCACCATGGGCGGGGATGGGGTGCGCTGGCTTACCGACAGCAAGCTTGCGATGGTCTCCATCATCACCGTCTCCATCTGGGCCCAGGCCGGGTACTACATGGTCATTCTCATCGCAGGGTTGCAGGCCATCCCCACCGAGCTCTACGAGGCAGCCACCATCGATGGCTCCTCAGCCCCACGCACCTTCGTCTCCATCACCCTGCCGCTGCTCAGAAGCACCCTGCTGGTGGTATTGGTGCTTGCCACCATCGCATCCTTCAAGGCCTATGAGCTGATAGCAGTCATGACCAAGGGTGGCCCTGGCTATGCGACAAAGTTCATCGTCCAGCAGGTCTACCAGGTAGCCTTTCTTGAGGACAGGCTGGGCTATGCCAGTGCCATGTCCATCGTATTGATGATCATCATCAGCCTCTTTACCGTCGTACAGTTCAAGGTGAGCGGGAAGGAGAAGAGCTATGAATAAGAACAAAACCCTCTCCATCCTCCAGTATGCACTGCTCGTGCTTCTGGCACTTGCCACCCTGCTACCAGTGCTTTGGGTTGTCCTCTCCTCGTTCAAGCCGCAGAGCGAGCTCTTCCGCGTTCCGCTGACTTTCATCCCAAAAGACTGGACCATACAGAACTACCAATCATCCCTCAGGGCAGGGAACTTCCCCGTCTACTTCTCCAATACGGTGTTCGTGGCGGTAGTATCGACAGCTCTGACAGTGCTGATCAACCTTATGGCAGGGTACGCCTTGGCCAAGTACATCTTCAAGGGGCGGGATGTGATCTTCACCATCATGATCGCCACCCTCATGATCCCCTTGCAGGTCATCATGATCCCGATCTTTTTGCAGCTGAAGAACCTGGGGATGCTCAACTCACTGTGGGGAATCATCATTCCTCCTGCAGCAACTCCCACCGGGGTCTTCCTTGCCCGCCAGTACCTGGTCACCCTGCCAAATTCACTGATCGAAGCGGCACGCATCGATGGTGCGCGTGAGCACACCATCTTCTTCCGCCTCATCGTGCCGATGAGCAAGCCCATTGTGGCAACCATTGCCATCTTCAGCTTCATGTGGCGTTGGAACGACTACCTCTGGCCCTTGATCGTCATCACCGACAATCGCAAGCAGACGATCCAGCAGGCGTTGGCGAACTTCGTCGGCCAGCTGCAGATCAACTGGTCGGACTTGCTGGCGATGACAACCATCGCCATCATCCCCGTGATCGTCGTCTTCCTCGCCTTCCAACGTTTCTTCTTCTCCGGCATCGCAGCCGGCTCAGTCAAAGGATAAGTTATGAAACATGTCATCCGCAATCTCAGGACCTGCACCCTTGCATCATCCTCTACCGTAGTCGCCATCGGAGAGGGAGGCTCGGTCTCCCTTGCCTTTCTCTCCTCTGAGATCATCAAGGTCTCCTACGATTTTGCCGGTATCACGATCGACAAGACCTTGGAGAAGGCAAGTGACTTCATAACCGAACCGGCAACGCATCTGGATACCAGTGATCCTGTCCTGATCAAGGAAGAGAAGGAAGCATACATCCTCACCTGCGGCCAAAGCCGGGTGGTGCTGGAGAAGGAGCATGCCTTGGTGAGCATCTGGCACCAGGGCAGGCTTGCCCATGGGGGACGTGTCGGCACTGCCGATACGGTCCTGCCCTCCTACCAGGTCCGCTGCTTCACCAAGGAGGGGTCGGTGGATTCATTCAGCCGGTTCAACTTCCCCTTGGATTCTGAGGATGAGTTCTATGGGCTGGGGGACAAGAGCGGCAGTCCCAACCGAAGGGGACGGCGGTTCTCCATGTTCAACCGTGACTCACTTGGCTACGATGCATCCAATTCCGATCCGCTGTACAAGTCCATACCCTTCCTCCTGAAAGTGAATCCGGCCCAGGGAGTGACCAGCGGCCTGCTCTTTGATCAGAGCATGATCAAGCTCTTCGACCTGGGCAGGGAGAGTCCCTACTTTTTCTCGGTTGAAGTGGAAGGAGGGCCGTACGGCTATGTGGTGCTGTTGGGCAACTCCTACCACGAAGTGCTGAAAAACTACTGCCGTGTGACCGGCTTCCCTGCCTTCCCCCCGCTGTTCAGCTTCGGGTTCTTCGGCTCCTCGATGAACTATGCCGAGCCTGACGATGCCAAGGAGAGGATTCTGGAGTACTTCGCCACGGTGGAGGAGCACCAGATACCTTGTGAGGGGATGTATGTCTCCTCGGGTTACCTGAAGAGTGCAGAGGGAAAGCGGTATGCCTTCCTCTGGAACAAGCAGAAGTTTCCCGACCACAAGAGCTTTCTCACCTCGCTCTCCGAGCGTGGGTACAACCTGTGCATGAACATCAAGCCGGGCATCCTGGTTTCACACCCCTGGTATGGGGAGCTGAAGGAGAAGGGATTTTTGATCAAGGACCAGGAGGGCAAACCCTACCAGGAGTTTTTCTGGGGTGGGGAAGCCTCGTTCATCGACTTCAACAACCCCCAGGCCAAAGAGTGGTGGAAGAGCCAGCTCAAGGCGCAGTATCTCGACCATGGGTGCACCGGCATCTGGAACGACAACAATGAGCTGGAGCTTGAGGATGTGGGGCTTGAGGCGTTCAAGACCAAGGCCCTCTATCCGATCAGGATGGCCCAGGCAAGCTATGAGGCGTTCAAGGAAGAACGACCTGATGAGCGGCCCTGGATCTACTCCAGAAGCGGCTATGCGGGCCTCCAGCGCTTCGCAAGGACTTGGTCGGGAGATAATGTCAGCGACTGGAAGACGCTGCACTACAACCAGCTGATGGGCATCGGGTTCGGTCTCTCGGGCCTTCCCTACTTCGGCCACGACCTGGGAGGATTCTTCGGGCCTTTCCCCGAGGAGGAGCTGCTCATTCGCTCCTGCCAGTCTGCAGTGTTGCAGGGCAGGTTTGTGATGCACTCCTGGCGGGAAGAGGGGACTCCGACCGAGCCATGGTCGTACCCTACTGCACTTGAGCCCATCCGCTCCCTCATCTTGGAGCACTACCGTTTCATGCCCTACCTGTACAGCTGTGCGTATGAGGCGGCGGTGGAAGGAAAGCCGATCGAGCGCTCGCTCCATCTGGAGTTCCCTGAAGACAAAGCACTCAAGAGTGACACCGTCCACTCCCTCTTCGGGCCTTCCTTGCTGAAGGTGTTGATAACCGAGAAGGGCTGCCATGAGGCAAGGGTACATCTACCAAAAGGTCTGTGGTGGTATGACAAGGCGGGGATGGCTATTGAGGGTGGATGCGACCTCACTGTCCCCTACCCGTGCAACGGGGAGGTGGTCTGGTTTGCCAGGGAAGGGTCTGCCATTCCCACAGCCCCCCATCTTACCCATCTTGGAACGGCATTTTTCGAGCAGGTGGAGTTCCTCGTATTCCCTGTCAGGACAACTGGAAAAGAAGTGGTCTCCACCTACTTTGAGGATGATGGGAAGACGGAACTGCACAAGCAGAATTGCAATCTCTGGTCATTGAAGGTAACTGAAAACCAGGTGATTGTTTCCAAGACTAAGGCTGCATACGATGAGCCTGCAGGACGGTTGTTCACCCTGAAAGTCGGAACGAGGAAGTTCGAGTTCAATCCTGCTTCCCTGAAACGGGGAGAGAGCATCAGCTTTGCATTCTGAGGGTGACAAAGCAGACAAGAGGCCTTACACTGACGCAAGGGAGGTGCTATGCGAGAACCGGTGACCATCGTGGATGTAGCGAAAGCTGCAGGGGTTTCCCCTGCCACGGTTACGCATGCACTGAACGGCAAACGCCCGGTGGGGGAAGCTACCAGGAAGAAGGTGCTTGAGGCCATCGAGCAGCTGGGCTATGTGCCCTCCTGGAGTGCTTCACGGATGAAACGCGGTTCTTCGGGGATCATCGGCTGTCTTGCCGCCGATATCACCGAGACGTTCGTCAACCAGATTGTGCGTGGTATTGAGCACGGGCTTTCGGGGGGACAGCATTCACTGTTCTTCGTCTCCGGCATTGAGTTCGGCAATGATCTGAAGAAGGCCTACCAATTCCTGAAGAGCCACAAGGTGGAGGGAATCCTGTTTTGCCACCACCTGCCGATCTGGAAAGAGTTCAATCTGGATATCCAGAACTCCGATATCCCAATCGTTTCGGTAAATATGGACACCCCGGATATGATCAGCGTGATTCCTGACAACCGGACAGGGGGGTATCAGGCGGCAGAGCACTTGTATGGATGCGGGATGCGCAATCCTGCAATGATATGCGGCCCTGAGGATCGTCTTTCAGTGCAGGATCGCCTGAAAGGGTTCTCCGAGCGGGTTGGTGAGCTGAATCTGAGTATGCCTACCCACTCATACTTCGGTACGTACGATTTCTCCCACGGTTTTGAGGCTGCCAACAGCATCATGGATGCCCATCCTGAGACAGATGGGATATTCTGCGCGAATGACTATATTGCTGCAGGGGCTATCTCAGCTCTGCAGAAGCGAGGCTACCAGGTTCCCCGGCAGGTTCGGGTGGTGGGCTTCGACAACCGCGATTTCTCTGAGTTCTGGAATGTGCCCATCACCACGTTCGAGCTCCCGCTCCAAGAGATGGGTATGCTGGGGGTAAGCCTGCTCAAGCAGGTGATCAACACAGGATCCTACTCCAAGCAAAAGCATGTGCTGCAGTCCAAGCTTATTCCCAGGCAGAGCAGCAAGGGATAGTCTCTAGAGACAGAAAAGGGGAACCTGCCTGAGCAGATTCCCCTTGGTAAGGACAGTTCATAGTGGATTGTAGCTTCTACTTTCTGAAATACTCACGCATGAACTGAGCGAATTGCTCCATCTCATGGGGTTGGATATCCCCGATGTTGGCTATCCTGAACGTATTGATGTTCCCCAGCTTTCCCGGATAGATGGTAAAACTCTGCTCCCGTGCCAGGTCATGGAACTCCTCAAATGAGTACTTGCCATCCTGTGGCTCCAGAATTGCTGTGATCAGGTGGGATTGTTCCTCCTTTTTCACCAGCATTTCCAAGCCCAACTCCTTCACCACATCCACCAGTATGTTCCAGCAAGCCGTATAGCGCGCATAACGAGCTTCTATGGTCTCTTGCTTGGTCTCAATAATGGCTTGACGCAATGCGTTCAATATCTGAACAGGAGGTGTGAACCGTGTTTGCAACGTCTTGGAGAAATACTGGTACTGGTCATACAAGTTCATGTAGTAGTTTCGCATCGGCTCACCCTTGAGCTTTTCCAGCTCCTTGCGGTTGCAGAATACGAAACAAACACCAGCCATCCCTTGGATGCACTTATTGGAAGTGGATGCCATGAAGTCGATGCAATCACGTTCCATATCGATGGGGATTGCTGAAAACGCACTCACCGTGTCGATGATGGTGACAATACCCCGGTCATGGCACATACGCCCTATCTGGAGAATGGGATTCAACAACCCAGTGGTTGTCTCGTGATAGACTGCCGCAAGATGGGTATAGGAACCTTCATCAAGCTTCTTTCCCAAGGCATCCAGATCAATCGCTTCATACGTGCTGCTTTCATAGACTTCATAGTCCATCTTGTACACTGAGGCAATCTTGGCTAAGCGCTGTCCATACGAACCGTTGTTGATGATGAGCAGCTTCCCATCCTGAGGCACACAGGAGGAGACCATGACTTCGTCAGCCAAGGTTCCGGAGCCTGCAAAGAGGACTGTCTCGTAGTCTTCTTTCTTTCCAATGAACAGGGTGAGTTCATCACAAATCCAGCGCATCATCTGCCCAAACTCTTCCTCACGAGGACAGATGTCGGCACACACCTGGGCATACTTCACCGAATCAGTGGTGGTTGCAGGACCAGGATTGAGCAGCACCTCACGACGGACCTGGCGAATGCTCTCATTCTCCTGAATCCTGGGAAGAATCTCCTTGGTTGCCATCTCAAGGTGCGAGGCATCGTCAATCTCGCGCCATGCCAGATAATTCACCTTTCGCACAAACAGATGCTCTCCCATCTTCTGGGCCCCGACCAAAGCAGTCTCATACTCCATTTTGGGCATGTCCTGATGGTGGGAAGCGGCAAAGCTGCACATGGCTTGCAACGTCTTGTAAGAGAGTTTGGAAATGCCCACCAATTCGGCATAGGACTTCCCTACCATCTCGAGTTTCTTCGAAATTGCAGCAACCTCAAAATTCTCATCAACTCCGATATACACCTCATCTCCTGAATTGGTTGCACCAGAACCGAGCACCACATTCCGATGCTGGTCGTTGAGCAGGGTGAACAGCGCCACAGAATCATAGATGAGATCGGATTCAAGCAGGAGGATGTCGCTCGTTACCTTGGAAGCACAGACCTCCAGCGTTCCCATACTGCCGGTTCCTGCATAGTTTGCATTGTGCACCGTCTCGATGGCAGGATACTTCTTTGCAAGCTCATCATACCATTCACTGCAGTATCCGGTACCGATGATGATACGCTCAATTCCCTGCTCCAATAGTTTCTTGATGGACATTTCCACAAGATAGGATCCATCCAACTCCAAAAAGCCCTTCGGCCTGTCCTTGGTCATATCCTTGAGACGACTGCCCAATCCCGCTCCAACAATCACCGCTTCTCGAATCATGTGGTTTCCTCTGCAATATAGTGCATGAACGCCTGCTTGTTCTCCACAGGTGTACTCTTCGGACGTCCAAGGTCCTTGCGATTTCCCTTCTTCACCAACACCTCTATACAGTGTGGCCCCGCCTTCTTGGTTGCCAAGGCATCCACCAAAGTGCTTTCATCCGATACCTTGACGGCCGTTGCATACCCTAGACTTTTGGCTACACCAACCAGATCAACGTCACGTCCTACCGTTGGCTGGCCTCCTACTGAGTCATGAGAGCCGTTGTTCAGGATGATGTGGAAGTAGTTCTCTGGTTTCGTAGTTCCGATGATGGCCATTCCACCCAGATGCATGAGGGCAGCCCCATCTCCATCAAGACAGAAAACTTGTCGAGGCTTCTTGCTCAAGGAAATTCCCAGAGCAATCTGGGAAGCGTGGCCCATGGAGCCGACGGTAAGGAAATCCTTCTCGTGCCCTTCTCCGTTTCGTTCACGAATCTCATACAGTTCTCGCGATGCCATGCCTGTGGTAGACACAAAGATGGCATGAGGATCAGCATGCTTTACGATGATCTCCAATGCTTCTTCACGGGTCAGTTTTCCTTCCACACGATCGGGCTGCTGAAGTGCATACTCAGCAAACAACCCTTTCTTGACAATAAGAGCGACGGGGGCTTGCTCAGCCTTCATGGTGGAATATGCCTGCTCAACCTGCGCTTTCATCGTTGCCTCATCAGATGAGAGTACCTGATAAGGAATTCCCATGGCCTCAAGCAAGCTCAGGGTTACTTTGCCCTGTTTGACATGCTGCGGTTCATCATGTACCCCAGGCTCCCCTCTCCACCCTATGCAGAGAAGCAACGGGATCTGATACACATCGGTATCAGCAAGGGAGAGCAGTGGATTCACTGCATTCCCCTCCCCTGAGTTCTGCATGTACACCATCGGGATGGTACCGGTTGCAAGATAATGTCCTGCTGCCAACCCAACGGCATTGCCTTCGTTGGCAGCGATGATGTGATGCTCGGCATCGAACGAGTCTGTGATATATGCACAGAGGTTTTTCAAGAGGGAATCAGGGACACCGGTAAAGAACCCGGTCCCCTGTTTCTGCAATTCCTGGACAAAGGCGGAGGGAGCAATCATACAACAGCCCCCTATTTGGTGCCTGGAATCAATTCCAGAATCTGCTTGATTGGCATGCAAAGCGGATCAGCTTCCAAGGAACGACCATGTTCGAGAATCGATTCGGCAACGGTGACCATTGCCGGATATGCTGCCCGAAGCATGTGGTTGGCATAGATGATGATGTTTGCACCCCACTGGGCGAACTCACTCTCCGTAAACTGGTTGTAGGTCGTAGGAACCAGAATGAGGGGCACATGGCGGTATTCGGTCCTGAATGCAAGGCAGAACTCCTTCACGTCATCTCCACTCTTGTCCTTGCTGTGGATCATAATGCCATCTGCACCTGCCTTCACATAGGCAAAGGCACGCTCAAGAGCCTCCTCAACAGAGCCTCCGGCAATGAGGGACTCAAGCCTGGCAATAATCATGAAGTCCTTGGTGACTTGAGCTTGCTTGCCCATGCTGATCTTCAGGGAAAAGTCCTCGATCGGGGCAAGATGCTGTTTCACATCGGTGCCGAAGAGGGAGTTCTTCTTCAGTCCCATCTTGTCCTCGATGATGATGGCTGAAATACCATTGCGCTCCAGTGTCCGTACGGTGTAGACGAAATGCTCGGCAAGACCACCGGTATCCCCATCATAAATGATGGGCTTGGTGGTGCATTCCAGAATGTCAGTGACTCCCTGGAGTCGGGTGGTCAGATCTACAGCCTCTATGTCGGGCTTACCCTTGGAGGTGGAATCGGTAAGGCTGGAAGACCACATGCCGTCGAAGGTATGGAACTCACCATCCTTGCATACCGATACATGCTCTGCGATAAGGCCGGAGAGCCCATCATGGACTTCCAGGATCCTCACGATCGGCTTGGCTGCTATCAAACGCCTAAGCGTCTTCAAGCGAACTTCTGGTGTGGTTCCGATAGCTTTCTGCTGCTCGGCAAGTGCTGAGGAGTTGATGCCCTTGGTGTAGGGAATCTCGATGACCTTCCCCCCAAGCTTTTCCATGACTGCATATACTTCATCCCGAATCTTGCTCAAGGGGCCACTAACCCAATCATCCCCGTGAATGATGTAGTCGGGTTTGTACTTCAAGAGATTGGGAACATAGCTCCACTCTTGTTGGGGGACAATCCTGCTTACCCCCTTGATATTCTCCACCACCACCTTCCGCTGTTCATAGGAGAGGTAGGGAAGTCTCTTGTGAGGAGCTATGGCCGAGTCGGTAAGAAGCCCTACTGTCAGCTCCCCATATTTGGATCCCTCATTAATGATATTGATGATTCCCGGGTGGATAATATCTCCGGTGATTCCTAGGTATACACTAGCCATGTAAACATTTTCTCCTGTTTTCTTACATCAAGTAACTCTACCCCAAAGCCATATGGTTGTCCAATGACATTGGATACCTCTCTATGAATATTCTTATGTCCCATTCGGGATAAGCGTTCCCCAATTCGATTCAATGCGAATGTCATTTCTGACAGTATAGCTCTCATCATAGTTGATATGAATCTGGTTTCCGGTAAAATTGGCACCACCGCCCTGGACTACAGAGACAACATCCTTCTGTATCCATTTTTTCATATCTTCACCAGTAAATGGGTTCACCATGGGAATCCCCAATCCCTCCAAAGCAAAGATGGCAGCATCTGCATTGGTCATAAAACTATCATCCTCTACGAGAGGCCCAGATGCATCAAAGTCCTTCACCATCAACAATGGGTTGAAGAGAGCATATCGCAAGGCATTGTTTGCAAAATCCTGAAAAACTGGAGTCTGAACAGGATGCCCATGATCAGAGACAATGATGATACGGGTGTTGTCATACACTCCTTCATTTTGGAGATCCTCAAGCCAATTCCCCAACTGTCTCAAAGTGGCAGCATTCACATGGTATGTAGCAAGATCAGTGGGAGAAACAGTATGCAAATCCTTTTCCAAGGGATTGTGAATCTGCGAAATCACATCTTGGGGTTCATAGAAAGGTGGTTCCAAGAGAACTGGCTCGTGTGGGGTCTCGTTGGTAAGGACCGTGAATGTATCGTGTGACGCTGAATAATCCGTAAGATTATGCAAATAGTACAACTGTGAGTAAGAATCCAGGAATTCGTCTGTATGTTGTGCTGTTTGTTCCATATGTAGATAGCTTCCATTGTCATACATCGCTTCACGAAGTATCGGCAGAGCAGTACGAAGCAGACTGAATACCGGTAGCCTGGCTTTCAACAAATTGCTGGTGGCTTCGGGCTCCCACTTGAGAACATCTGCATGCTCTTGCTTATATCGAACCGTTTGTTTTCCCAGCAATTGCTTTACGGCAATCTCTGGATATGGCTGAAATGGACGATAATCTCCTACCAAACGATAGTTTGAGTAGGGAGGATCTGTTACTGTTACCAAGTATCCTGATTGTGAGAATATCCGGGGAAGCACCAATAGGGCTTCATTATGCTTATCTACCATCTTCTCGTTTGCTCGAGCATTCAAATGTTCTGGAGTATACTCATAGCCGGCAAACAAGGCAGGACTTCCGTTGGCTGTATTGGTTCCATAAGAGACTGTATTTGGATAATAGGTAAACCCTTCATACACTTCCTGCATCTCAGGAAACTCTTTGAAAAAGAGCTCTGCATAAGAACCAATGGCACGATCAAGAAAAATAAAAATGATGTTTTTCCCGTGCTTGCTAAGTGAGTAGTCCGTTCTTTCTTTGCGTTGCATTTCTTGTTGTTCCAGCAACCGAAGCGTATCCGAATAGGTACGATACTCTTGGTCAATTCGAACAGCATACACTCCTGATGTTGCTACCATACCAACCATGAGAATGGTCAGCAGATGGCGAAATAGCCATGCATATCCTTTTACATTGATAAACGTGCAAATCAGGAAAATTCCAACAGTACAACAAATCGAAATCAAGTTGAACGCTCTCGTTGGGTTGAGTAATCCAGGATTTTCCAAAAGCAAAATGGAACTGATATGACCATAGGCTCCGGGAAACACCAAAAGATTTACAAGAGCAATACATGCCAAAGGAGCAAGCACCCATGTTAGAACATCTCGTATCGCATTATTCGAGAGACCATACAGCAACAACAACCATACAAAATAGAATCCTGCAAACTTCGTTGCAGTGTCAACGAGAAAAGCCAAAGGATGATTCACTACCCCAAGATAGGAAAACTCGGTGGGAGAGGACTGAATGAGCAACGCAGGGACCACTATTCCCTGTAACACCCATAGCAGGAGAATCGAGAGAGTAAAGACTTGGTTTCTTGTACTGTTGCTTGCATAGGCCCTTACAAGATAGCGATGATACACCTTGCTGAAACCCCTAAGAAATACTGGAATCAAGCATACGGCCAGTGCCATTGCTATCACCAACAATCGCTTGATGAGTGGAGCCCAAGGATGCAAGATAAGTATCGTTGCAGACAGCACGACTGCAGTGACTGCACAAATCAGATACAGCCATTTCATGGGGTGTTTGAGTCGATAGAAGAGATTCTTCACCAAAGAAAATAGATTATTACAGGTCCAGTAGAGAACCAAACCTGCGGGAGATGTATACAAGAGAATCAAAAAAAGCAGTGCCATTCCGTTCAATTGAAGCTTGTCTCGCAAAGGAAGCCCTTTTGTGTAGACTGAACCTGCTATGACATTGATGAGAGTCATCAATATTGGGAGCAAGTTGACCTTTATTGTGCCAAGAATGAGCATCCCATCGGGTTGCCCCAAATCTGAAATGCCAAGAAAGCGAACCCCTTGCAGTTGCGGAAGATGGGAAAGGTAATGAAAAGCTGCGATGAAAAAAGGCACTTGAATCATCAAGCTCACTGAACTTCGGAGAGTATACACTGGATGATAGTGATTCTGACGATAGAACGTCGACAGAATCATATACTGCTCATCTCCCTTGAAAGCTTGCTTGATTCGATTGATTCCAGGGGCCATACTCATACGAAGTTCGCGTTCTCTCCGTTGAAGCTGTTCTGCTTTCATATACAAAGGCAGTGACAGCATATTGATGACAACACTGATACCAATTATGGAGATCCCTACATGCTCAAAGCTCTCATAAAAGAAGACAAAGAAGAACTCAACAAGCAACTCAATGGGATAAATGAGAAGGTTATACAACATCATACACTTCCATAGTACCGATACCCGACATCATAAGTCTTTCAATTTCGACATCAAGTACTCGGCCACTTGCTCCCCACTTTTCCCTCGATGTTGCCATGCAGTATCCTTGGCTCGCCTTCGGTTTTCTTCCAGGGTTTGGCTTTTGGTAGCTTCGATGAGCACGTTTCCAATAGTGGTGAAGTCTTTCTCTTGCAGTTCAATTCCAATCTCAGGGAGCACACGGAACTTCCAGGGTTGTTCCTCGATATCGTAAGAATCATACGGCTTGGCATCGAAGGAACCATTCACATAGAGGAAAGGGCGGTCAAAGAGGAAGGCATAATCAAAGATGACTCCGGAAAAGTCACTGATCATGATATCAGCTCGGGATAAGGAGCGAAGATTCTCATTACTAAAATCCCACTCAAGATTATGCTTACTTTTATACCGTGCTTCCAGACTGGACAACACATCATGCTCGGATTGCTTGGATTGTGGGTGAGGACGTACGATGATGGTAAACCCAGTTTCTACCAGAGGATCGAGGAGAGAAGCCCCATAGCGGGAAAGAATTCCACTCTTTCCCCATGAAGGAGCAACTAAAACGGTGAATGTATGCCCCGTTTCTGGCTTAAGAGCAGCAACCTTCTCTTGCAAGACATCCAAATAGGGACAGCCAACCACCACCAAGTCTTTTTCCTTGATGCCCCTCTGCTTTTCAAGTTGTCGCACGTGAGCCTTTTGATACTCCCCTGAAAGCAGAACTGAATCATAGTAGTCCAAGCCGAACAACCGATAACTGGTTGCATCATCAACTGCATGCAAGATATGGGAATAGTGTTTCACGCCTCTGGAGCGCTTGAGTTGGTAGACATCCAGCCCTGGGGTTGTCATCAAACAAACATCAGCTTCCAAGAAATTGAGTCTTGTAAACGCTTTGTTTCCTTCGCCTATGAATTCGCTTGTGATATGGGTGTACTGAGAAGAAAAAACCGGATCATCCTCCGAAGATGTGTAGAAAACAGAATCAACTCCCCTGTTCTCCAGCGCTTCAAGGATTGGTTTGAACACATTCCAATACCGCTTTCCTTCAGAATAGATGACCAATGAATAGTGATTTTTGGAAGTACTGGCCTTCCCTCCGGAAATGAAAAATTTCAATTTGATGAAAGCTGCTTTCCCTACAAAGTAAAGCATCGTCACCAAACCAATGACAATGGAAAAAAGCATGCTCCCTGTTCCTGGATCTATATAGAAAAGCATCATGGCAAATCCTTCCTTACGTGGTTAGTGTTGGATGGGAGCCCAGTTGGACTCCACAAAGATATCGTCGTGCACAGAAAAACTGCGCGAAGGATCATGTTTGAATACTGCTCCGGTATTGTCTCGAGGATCCCACGGTCCATAATAAGCATTCACCAGTTTCTTGTTCACTTGCTCATACAGGTTCTTCTTAGTTGCAGGATTGATAGGATTCTTGACCACATCCTTGATGGCAAAGAGCGGGGCATCCGCATTGGTCATAAAATTGTTGTCTGTGCTGATAGGTCCTGTTGCACCAAAATCCTTTACCAAGAAGAGAGGAACATACCGATTAATACTTCTAGTATCAGTTTTAAAATCCCTCATCCGTTCTGCATACAATTCATGGCCATGATCCGCAACAATGACAATCCGTGAATTATCATACACTCCCAACTCTTGGAGATAGGAAAACCACAGGCCAAGTCGCTTCAATGACGCAGCATTAATCTGGTATGAAGCACGATCAAGCGGCTGAATCCCATAGATTACATCAAGGGGTGTAGTGTTGTCAGTAACTTTGGACCGTGGTTCATACTCCGGTGATTGGAGAAAAACCGGTTGATGCGGGGTATCGTTGGAAATGCTGATGAATGCATTTCCGTCCGGCGTAACTGCAGTCAAGTCATTCAGATAGTATAACTGGGCATACGCATCAATGAAACCATCGGTTGATTGCGGTTTCTCTGCCTTTTGGAAATATTGTCCTTCCTCGTACAATGTTCTCCGTATCAAGGGAAAACTTGTCTTGAAGACTGCAAAAATCGGCAATCGTTTTTTGATGAGATCACTTTCGTACGAAGGATCCCAATCAAGGACATCCTGGTGCTCATTCTTGTATTTGACAGCAAATTTTCCATGGTGATGCATAACCTTCATTTCAGGATAGGGACGGAAGGGTGTATAGTCTGCTTCCCATTTATAATTGCTGTATGGTGGATTGGAGATGGTAACCGAATACCCTTCATCCAAGAAAAGCCGAGGCATAACCAACAACGCTTCATTATGCTTGTCCACCAATTTTTCGTTCGTACGTTCATTCATTGCATCAGGAGTGTATTCATAACCGCCCATCATAGCTGGAGAGCCATGCAACGTATTATTCCCGAACGAAACGGTATTGGGGTAATAGACAAACCCCTTCATCTGCTCCTGTAATTGAGGAATATCTTCAAGAATAGTGGGAAAAAATGAGTTCATGGCACGGTCAAGGAATATGAAAACTACATTCTTGCCCGTCTTGGATAACTGGAAGACTGACTTGATAGTACCCGCTTCTGTTTCTCCAGCATCAGCAAGAGCAATGTTCTCAGTATACTCAGTGTACTCTCTCTGAATGGTCACACACTGGAATACTCCACTTGCAAGAGAGCCCAAAGCGAGAATCATCATAAGAGATTCCAGCCACCGAGCTTTCCGATAACGCAATGCAAAAAGCAGGGCAACAGCAAGGATAAGAGTTACCACAAACGGGAGAACCATCATGGATGGTGATGCTTCCAGCAGTGTGGGATTCTCAAACTGCAACAGGGTACTTACAATGCCATATTCACCGGTAAAGAAAAAGAGATTGACCAAGGATGAAAGCGAAAGAATCATGAGCAATACGCTTAGCATTGCTTTCATGGGTCGTTTAGCCATGGCATAAATAAATAAAGGCCACACCACCCACAGTCCAAAGAATACTGTAGCAGTATGGCCTATATAGGCAAGAGGATTCGTTACTGTTCCACTGAATGCGAACTCGATGGTAGAGGAAGAAATTAGGTTTGCAGGGATTACCAATCCGTGCATGAGAAACAGAAGGACACCGGAGGCCAAAAACAAGGAGTTTCGCACTCGGTCCTCATTGGCAAACTCAGTAAGAAACCGCTGATAAAGTTTATTCCCTAACTTCAAGAGGGAGGGTATCAGAACAACAAAAAGACAGCCCGCAATGAAAACAATTCGATTGGAAAGAGAGAGCGTGGGATGCACTATCCAGATTGCGAGTGTCAAACCGATGGTGCCCACTACCGCGATACCATACAGAACAGGTAAGGGGCGTTTGAGACGGTAGAAGATATTTTTTACCAAGGAGAACAGGTTGTTCAGTGTCCAGTAGAACACAAGCCCTGCAGGTGAGGTATAAAGCAAGACGAGAAACAGTAATGCCATTGCATAGAGCTGAATCTTGTCACGAACAGGAAAGTCTTTGGTGTAAATAGCACCTGCGATGACATTGATCAATGTCATGGCTATAGGAAGCACATTGACTGAGATCCCGCCGATAGAGAGCATGCCGTCCGGCGCACCGAGATTGGGAATAAAGAAAAAGGATACTCCCTGTAATTGGGCAAGATTCGAGAGAAAGTTATAAGCTGCAATGAAAAAAGGAACCTGGATAAGGAGGCTGACAGAGCTGCGCAAGGCATATGCTGGATGGTAGTGATTCTGTTTATAAAAGGTGGAGAGTATCATGTACTGCTCGTCACCTTTGAATGCCTCTTTAATCCTGGCAATCCCACCAGAAAGGTGCATCCGCACATCACGCTCTTTGCGCTGAAGTGTTTCCGCCACGTGGTAGAGAGGAAGAGCCAAGAGGTTGATGACCAAGCTGATTCCAACTATGGCCAAGCCATAATCATCAAAACTTTTGTCAAAAAAAATGAAAAAGAACTCAATCAAGAGTTCCAGAGGATGGATAATTACCAAATACAGTAGATGCATGTCCGGACCTTATTCATTAGTTGTATAGGGGATGGGATAATTGTTCTTAATAGTATCATTTAATCCCAGATTGTACATAGCTAAGAGTGAAAATAATAGGTGATGGCTAACAATTAACCTTCTTCAGTATTCCATCCTACTGTATATCGATGTTCACTCTTTCGTTTCTCCAGTGGAGGCATCAATTGATACTCACCATACAAGTTGCGTAAATACTCATCATATCCTGCGATACTGAGAAAATGAGAATCCTCGAAGCTTAGAGAATCCAAGTGATCGAATGCCTCACATGCTATTGGCAACAATCCAACCTCTCCCGTCAATACGGCACAATGGGGATTCTGACAAAAGGGGTGCCCTTGAGCTTGTTTATCTATTCGGACTACCAGCCTATGCAAAGATTGAATGGTTTCTATAGTTCTCCCAACCGCTATCAATGCATTTTTTGAGAATGTCCATTCTCTGGAGAAATGATACTTCATGCTCATATGCAGTTTGTAACGTACCCTTTGCTTCCGATAGAAAGCTAGTTGCTTGCTTTGCTTATCAGGAAGTCCATCAACAGGGAAAATATCGATGAAGACACCTAGCTTGGGATATGTGTTCCGAAGCTCTTCTTGCAAGAATGTTCTCGTATCACAAACCTTGGCATAGGGATAGTGGTACTCATCATCTTTGGGTGACACTACAGAGTAACCGGGAAGTGAGAAGGTCGCAAGAAATTGCTCGTAATCAGGCCTTGGCATCATGATGTCCATATCATCATCCCAAGGGATGAATCCCTGATGACGCACAGCTCCCAACAAGGTACCATACGCAAGCGAGTACCGAAGATTGTGCTCACAACAGAATGTGTGAACCGTTTTCATGATTCCAAGTTCAATTTGCTGCATTTCCTGCAAGGTAATCATGTTTCCTGTTCCTTTGTTGCCATCAATAGGGTATGCGTTGGAATTTGAGAATAATCCAAGCAAGCGGATAACCCAAGCATACCAAAACCTTGGTATACCACGCACTGAGGCCTCCCAAAACTTCTTTCATTGGGGTATGCGATAAAAGTGCACATCGGGAAACACTAAGGAGTGCTCTTCTCACTGTTGGGTTATAGGTAATCTGAGAGAAGCACTCGTTCAGGTAAAATTGGGCAACATAATAGTACGTTCTCCATCTCATTGAGGAGTGCATGGCACCAGAAGTAAGCGAGTCTGTTGAGTCCGTGTAGTAGATACGAAATATGTCATTGGTACAAAACTGATCATAGTGTTGGTTGATTTTCTCCCAAACCATCCCTTCTGACACAAACTTCGTATCTGAAAATTCAGGGAAGGGATAGCGCCTGAGCACCTCTATTTTCCTGCAACATGATTTTTCTCCTGGGTATTTCAGAATCTTTTTGTGCTGCTTTCTGCCTATCAGTGTATTGATGCCATCTGGATAGGGCTTTCCAACCAGCTTCCCTGTAGAAGCCTCCTGGCAGCGACCGGAAACACACCAAAAACGGTCGTAATCGTCTTGGGGAACTCTCTCCCAAGCATCGTGGACCAATTGTAAAGCATTCATAGCAAGCGCATCATCGGAATCGATGTTCAGTACATAGGGACTCTGGATCTTATCCAGTGCATAATTCAGAGCGGTGTGCCTGCCCCCATTGGGTTTATAGTAGTATCGTATGGGAAACGAGGCTTGCTTGGTAAAACCTTCAATGAGTTCTTTGGTACTATCCGACGACCCATCATCAATGACAAGCCATTCAAAGTCATTGAATGTTTGCGCACAAAGGCTCTCATACACTCTGGATAAGGTATGAGCACGATTGTAGGTAGGGGTAAGGACGGTAACGAAGGGCATGTAGTTTCCTTATACTGTAGTTGATTCAATAGCAGAAAGCCATTGCTTGCAAACAGACGTACTATCAAGTGCTTCTCGAATTTTTGCAGCCTCTCTCCCGAGATCTTGTGCATACTTTGGATTCTCAATCAAGGACAGCATAGCATTCGACAATGCTTCTGCATCATTGCGAGGTACAATCAAGCCGTTCTTTCCTTCTGTTATGACGGTTCCTCTCCCTTCACTGTAATCGGTAGTGATACAAGGAAGCCCCATGGCCATCGCCTCAATCAAGGCATTGGGCATTCCTTCAAAGTTGGAGGAGAGTACAAACATTCCAGCTTCCAAAAACCTCAAGAAAATGTCTTTCTCAATTCCGGGGAGGAAGACAGCTTGTTCCAAGCCAAGAGAACGTACAAGGGCTTCCAACTCAACTCGTTGTTCCCCTTCACCATAGATGATCAAGCGATAGGATGGATGAAGCGAATGGACCTTGTGAAAAGCTTGAATGAGCAAAGAGAAATTCTTCTGAAAGTTCAGTCTTCCTGCAGATACTATGTTCTTTGAATCAATACTGTTTGGATTTGGGAGTGGCATGGATTCCGTGAACAAAGGATTGGGAATGACAATACCGCGGGGGTCTGTTTCAGCATAATAATAGGAAAGTGCTCCCTTCGATTGGAATACTGCTTTGGTGACGAAAGACCTGTACACAAATCTCAGTATCTTCTTCTCAAACTCAGAAAACCCCTTCGAAGTGTAAGGGTCATTCCTTTCTGAGATGATAAAAGGAGTTCCTAGCCCAAGATTTGCAATACAAGCAAGACTTCCCGAATACGACATCATGCCCAGAACAACACGAGGACGAATAGTTTTAAGAGTTTTTCTGATATGCCTAATCAGAGAGAGATATCTTAGCATAACGGGGAGAGTTGGAGAAATATCATACTCGGTGATAGGAATCTTATCTGACAGGGGATACGCATGTTCCCCTTTGGTCAGTGATATCAAATGGACATTCCTTCCTTGAGATACGAAGTAATTCGCCAGATAGGAAGTCACTCGTTCTGCACCACCAAATGCAAGACCGGTAATTACAATCGCTATGGTATCACGTTTCTTTCTGCTCATACCCTGCCCTTGGGAAGTGAAACCCAGCTTCCCAACAACTCGTCATACGAATCAGGTTCGAATGGTTCAAAACCAGAAAAGTGGAAAAGCGTCAATTCCCCAAAGAGAATCTGCTCATCTGCATCAACATACAGGTCAACACGGACCTGCGGAAGCCCTGCAGAAAGCGTTTTTGCCAGAACCAGCATGGTATCCCATTGCTTTGGCTTAGGAATTTCATAGGTGCTGTTGGGATAATGTTGTTTCAAGTTCAGTCTGTTCCAAGCGATGTCAAAGAAATCAAATTTTGTATCATCTGGCCTGTCGGAAGCGACAAATGCCATTTTGGGCTCACCAGCAAAACAGAAAATCTTGTAATCCTTTGGGGGATTCCCATCTTCTGTTTTAATAAGATGCTCGATTATAATCCTTGGTTTGATTTCCTTATAGGGCCATTCACGGTCATACCAGTAGTAATTTGAGTTCATCCACTGACTCATCACCTTATGGGCGTTCTCCCAATCAAAGATATTTTTATCATAGCAGAACAAGACATCACCAGAAGTATGAGTAGGCTTGATGACAAACTTTTCAGGAAGCGTATCCAAGGTAATTGCAGAAGGATCATCGTACACACCTACCAGAGGGACAAGATAGGATTCGCCGATAAGCGAAGACACATGGCTGCGAACTTCATGCTTATCAACAATACGAGGATACAGCGGATTATGATCATTCATTTTCTGCCACTGCAGTTTTTCGTTATATGTATGCGGCTCTTTGAGATTGCATTTCTTCCCATTACTCATGTGATACTTGAGCGAGAGGAACAATGTGTTGGGAAGTAATCGAGCCAGTTTGCGTTTCAAAAGATGATTCACAAACCTACTGGGATGTCGAATATACTCTCCAATTTTTGCCAGCAATTGGAAGAAATCCAGTCCCTTGTCCGGGGTATCAAGCACAATTCCTGCATAACACATGGCAATCAGTATATTGCTGAACTCCTCTGTATAGGTTACTCGAGCAACCTGATCAAACAGCATTGCTGTCATGATTGCAGTGGAAAGAACAAAGGGCCCTTTCTTCTCAAATCGGAAGAACCTCTTCAGTCCTTGTACTACAATGGAGAAGCAAAGGCTGTAATAAACCAAGGTTCCTACCAAGCCAACGGCAACAAGTAACTCAACGTAATTGTTGTGGGCATAGGTTTCAAATCCACCTAGATCAGTAAAAGCTCCAAGCCCCCATCCAAAAATCGGTTTCTTGGCAAACATGAAAAGACCACTTATCAGCATATCCATCCGTATAGAAGTACTACCATCGGTACTGTCACCTAACAACTGAAGGACCATATTGATGAGACGTTGCCCAATAATCTTTTTAAGAGGTTCAATTAGTATCAGAGCAATACCACCTGCTGCAAGCATAATTATTACTATTCCTGCTGCAATGAAGGAGCGTTTCTTGTTTTCTTGAATCAACAGAACCAATAGGACAATACCAATAAATAGCAGAATAAAAACCTTTCTCGAGCCACTTAGCAAAGCCAAGAAAATAAATACTGGTACGAGGACCAAAAGTACCCACCGTTTGCTGAAATATGCAAGATAAACACTTATAAGTGTTGCTGTTGAAAACATATACCCAACTGTATTGGGGTTAACGTTTATGGTATAACCCAATCTGCTTCCTAACAATGTTGGGATGGGTATTGATAACATCAATCGAAGTATGACAAAACCTATTGCAATCAGGAATATTTTTAGAAATCTTTTAAAACTATCTTCAGATTCCCTTATATACGGCAACACCAAATTTCCAAATGCCAAAACCTGGATTACTGATTTCAGCCTGCTGATGGCAAGAGCTGTATTGCTTGCATACATAACTGAAATTACTGATAGAAAGAGGAATGCCAGGCTCCATCCAACAAACACATTGGTAATCTTTGAGCGCTTTATCAGGAATCTTGTTCCAAAAGTTGCTACGAAGAGTATTTCTGCAGGAATGAACACACGATGGATATCAGGACCATATGCCATTATGACACTGAGAAATATGAGCATCACGATATCACAGAACCAATCAAACAGAGATTTGGTTTTTGCCAGTTGCATTGTCATTATACTTACCAACTCCTCAATAGCCGTAGTGTAGAATAGATGTAATAACGTAACAAGAAGGATTGATTGTCACTAAAGCAAGGCTTGTGGAACTTCCAAAGTAAAGGAAAGTCCTTTTTGTTGCTCATCTTTTGAAGGAAACTCCATATATGATCCATATGTATGCGTTAGATATGCATGATAGTCTGAAGGCACACGTAATTGAATAGAGTGATACTGTACTTCTGTTCCTTCCCCGAACCATTGCTTTTGCACAAAGCTTCTTTCGTCTTCATCAGGACAAGCCGTGTATAGAAATAAAGCCTCATTGATAGGGCATTGCTCACACAGAGCATGAAACTCGTGTTCAATGGCATGGATCGACTTGGGGTAGAAGCATTGCCTGATATCATGCATAACCTGCTTGATTACTTTTCTGAAACGTGTTTTTGCCCAAACTGGTTTATGCTTTTTCATTGGATAAAAAAGATAGAGCTCATTGAAACAAGCTAACATTGCTTGCTGCTCATCTTTCTCTGAAGGAGCTCCAACCAAGGGAAATAGATCTACATGCAAATATCCATGACTCATTCCTTCAAACCCTACCCTTGCAAAAAGGAATGAGTAAGAAGGATGCGTATCATGAAAGTACACACGGTATGGAGAAGGTAACTCTGCTCGAAGGCAGTCAAGCATTTGAGAATATGAAGAGTAAGGTATCCCTAAATCAATATCACAGTCCCATGGGATTGTCCCTTTATGGCGAACAGCACCAAGAGCTGTCCCATACAACCCGTAATACGGAATTGAATATCTTGCAAATACAGCCAAGACTGCTTCAAGCATCTTGAATTCCAATGTCTGAAGTTCACTGATAGCAATTCTTGGCATTTACTAAGCTCCCAATAATCGCAATTTATACAAGAGTTTCTTTGTCATCTTCCAAAGCTCTTTGCTTTCGTGCGGATTCCCTATCAGGTTCAAGACAACAGTCACAAGCATACTCCATAACCCAACAACCATTGCATAGAGGAACCATACCAGGTAGGAAGAGGGACGAATACTAAACAGAGCTTCCCATGTCAACCAAGAGATGAGTATTGCTGCAATGGTAAATAAAATTCGCTTAACAGATACCCAAGAAGAGGTTCTAGTTATCTTATGCGGAACATATTCCAATACCGTAATGGTAAAATACAGATCGGAAGCCAAGAACCCAGCTAGAAGCCCATACAATCCAAAAGGTTTAGCAAGGACCAAGGCAAATACTATGGCAATGGCTGCCTGAGTGATAGTCCTTGATCGCGTCTTTCTATAATGTCCTGCAGCCTGGATCATTGCAGATAATGGATAGCGAATTACCGCTACAAAGGTGCTAAGAACCAAAAAAAACGCAAGGTTTGGCTGTATATAGTTTGCATCAGCCATGCCTTGCGCATAGATATTCATGAAGGGCATGAAAAGAACCAAGAGACAGGAAAAGAGAATAGAAATCAATCCATAACACAGTACTTCGAACTTGCCGAGAGCTTTATGCAACACATCATACTGTCCAAGAGAAATGATTTCTCCAAACGTTGAATAAATCGAACCGTTGAGAATTACATCCAACACACTCCGGACACCAACAATGACAGACATATATACCGTGTAGATGCTGATTGTGCTATATCCAATCCCCGTGATGGTCATGGCTATCGTAGGGAAGGCTTTCTGTATAGACCCAAGCACTTGGGACAGTAGGACATCACCACGTTGCTGGAGGGCGTCTTTGGTAGGCTGCTCTGTATAGGATACTTGTTTGTAGTGTTTTCTTACATAGATATAGAGAATCAAGGAACGGACGAGTATGGTCATCGCTGTCAACAACTTTACTAGGATGATGCCACTGTTGAGAAGCAACGCCACATACACAACCGCGATTTTTGCCAGTATGCTTGCACTGGTAGCCAGTGCTACTACATAGGTCTTTTGGGTTGCTGTGAGTAAAACCCTGTACTTTGCCATGGTAGAGAACTGAAGGACCCCTCCTATACCAATAGAGACAGAGAGCAGGAAAACTTCTGTGGATGAGAGGATATCAGTATTCTGCAGTGAAAATACAATAGAAAAGAGGATGACACCCCCAAGATAGAGAAGAGAAATCCTGTCATAATAGCGTTTTGATGCAGACAAAATGCCATTTATTGCTTGATAGTCCTTCTCGGCATATGGTTTATACAGTGCATAGATTGCTGAACCAGCAAGCCCAGCTTCCAGAAGATCAAAATAGGAGATGAATTGGGTAATGGAATTGGAAATCCCATTCAATTCTGATCCAAATGCGAGGATGATCTGCCGGGGAATGATGAGACCAGCAAGCAAGGTAACAATACTGGTCAAGGCTGTTGCGAGAGAACCATATGCCACATTCTTTGTTCTCATAACGCTACATTGCCCTTTTAAGATTCAGAAGTAATTTGATTCGATATACTACACCAAACACCGAAGTACTCAATGAAAATAGCATATCGTTGCCTTTGGAGAAAAAATAATAACATATCTGAAGAGATATTGGCTCCCCGCTTGCAGAGTATTTCGGAATAACAGATAGAATATCATCCTGGTGAAGCCTATCCAAGATTGCATTACGTTCTTCTTTTGTATATGCTCCAGGCCCAATACTTCTTCGGATGAGTTGTTTGATTGTGTAGAAAACACTCAATCCCATTCTCTGGATATATGCTTTTTGTGATAGATTCCATTTTTCTATATATGTACCCAATTCGCGGAACACAAGGAATGTCGATGAAATATGGCGTTCAAGATATTTGCCTTGTGTAATGCTTTGGGCATTCTGCATGTAGTTGTAGAGCGGAGTATGGATGATCACAATAGTTTCTGCTCGATCAAAAATGGGGAGTGTTTGCAACAGATCTTCACCACTGGATACCGAGTAGAAAGGGGAATAATCCCTATCAGAATCAATGCATGTTCTTCTTACACATTTCGCCCAAATAGCATTTATAGATGTAGTTTCAAGCAAGGCTTCCAATACCAGCTGCTTCTTAGCACCTGTATATACGCCCTCACTAATGCATGGATGATTTTTTTCCAGTACTTTTCCCTGAACATCAACTAGATAATGCCCAAAAATCAAAACATCAGCATGGCTCTCTTTTAATCTGGCGTCTATCGTTTCAAGAGTATGTGGCATCCAATAATCATCAGAATCCAAGAAGCAAACATAGTCTCCTTGGGCATGCACTATCCCTACTCTTCTTGCACTCAACAATCCTTGGTTTTGCTTGTGGATAACCTTGAACTTATCTGGATACTGCTCGCAGTATCTATTACAGATATTTCCTGAATCATCTGTTGAGCCATCGTCAACAAGGATGACTTCATAGTCAGTATTTGTTTGTGCCAGTATGGAATCCAAACATCGCTCAAGATATTTCTGAACATTATATATTGGAATTAAAATGCTATATCTCAAATGGATTCCACCTCAATACATACTCTTCTGATAGAAGAAATACTGCAAACCTACCCCAACCCAGAAAAGACTGGCAACAGGCTGCATGAAGCCACCCTTTTCCAGGACGAACCTACAGAAAAGAGCCGGGATTCTCTCAGTACTCTTCGAACATACCTACCCCATCCCACGGCTTTACTGAAGACTACCATTCTTGATGATGGGTGTAAACTACATTCGCTGTTTCTGTAGCTTTCCGTGACAATTTTTTGCCATTTCGGTGAAGGAAAACCCTATAGCTTGAGAACCCTCATCCCAAAACCTTCTACCTGCTCATTTCGTGTCTCATTTCCGATGCTCACCACCACTGTTTGTTCTTCAGCACTCCCATTGGCAAGCACGAGTGTTTTGATAGCCGGATAGTAGGCACAGTCAACAAATGGGTTGTTGGAAGAGAAGGCGGTAGTCTTTCCCACAGTGTGTTCAATAAGTGAACGCAGAGCAAACGTATTGTGGGGAGAGTAACGATATTCACTCAGATAGATACCCTTTCCCCTGCCAAACGACCTTTGGGTAAAAACAGGGATTGCTTCCTTTGCCTGCAACACTTCGGTTGACCCATCAAGGAGGTAGACTCCATCCTTCTTAGTCAAAGAGAATGTGATTCCTTTCTCGTTTTTCTCTTCTACCTTCCAGACTCCATGGCAGAGGCGCCTTCCATCATCAATATCGACGCCCAGCACAGGGGCTATGCGCAAGTTGTTGGCATAGCCTTGTACCGCTGAAGGCTCGTTGATACCCAAAAACGTTCCTCCCTCATATACCCACTCGGTGAGCGTGGAGAGCACAGCATCATCCTTCCAGTGATCTCCCCCACTCCAGCTGCTGCCTGCAAAGCCAGCATTGATGATGACATCAAGCGTGGAAAGACTTTTTCGGTTTACTTCCTCAAAGCTGAGGAACTCAACCTCATAGGGAAGGCCTGCAAGGCTTTCCAGGATGTTGATCAGATCCAGATCCGGATGCTCATGGTAGTGGCCACCACACGTCCAGGTCCTCAACTTCCCCCAGCTGGTGAGGATGCCGATCTTCAGCGGCGCTTTTTGCACTTCAGAGAGTTGGTGCAACTCCTTGATCATCCTGAACTGCTTGGCAATATCGGCTATGGTATCGACAAACTCCGGAAAGCCCTCGGTCAGATGAAGGTAGCCACCCAGTCCAATCCTGTCGACAGGCGTTCTCAGAAGAGCCCTGCGGACATGCACCCAATAGAGCTGTGCATCGAGGGCGGGTTTCCCCCCTTCTTTGAAGGTAGGAGCCCCACCGAGGCCCACCGGAAAGAGGTAAGGATGCAAGCGAAGCTCATGGGTGAGGTTTCCCGGCACGCTGCTGCAGAGCCGCACTTCAAAACCCGAGAACACACACTTGATGATGCCATCGAAACCGATGCTCTGGAACGCTTCCGACTGGGGTTCCATCCCCACCCAGCTATCGTCATAAAAGACGTAGGCCTTCTTGCCGTAGCGGTGGACGATGTCCACCAGCTCCTTGCCGAAAGAGCATACGAATGTGTTGGTGAACCAGAGATAGTCCACCATCTTCTGCTTCCATGCGATATGATTGGGGTTGCGATACCCCTGGTTGATGAAATCCTCTGCCGTCAAGGAATATCCATAGGCTTGGGCAAACTGCTCCAGCGCCAAGGGACTTACCGTGAAGTCATAGGAAGCCCAGTCAGTGAAGAGATGCTGGTTACGCTCATCACTGCCCCAGATCCAGACAAAGTTGTAGAAGAGTGAAGTGAACCGCACGACATCGGTCTCAGGATGCTCCTCACACCAGGCCGCCAACCAATTGTGCAAATACTCCCGTACTTCAGGATACCGGGGGTCGAGCTGGCGAAGAGGCTCCTTCTCCCAGCTATTGGTCACATGGTTGTACATGTTGATCTCTTCCCAGATCCGGTAGGCAAGGAAGTTCACGCTGTAGTGGTGCCACTGTACTGCATTGGGTATATGCACCATTGCAGTGCTCTCCTGAAAAGTCCATTGCTCGCGGGAAAGCTCCTCCCCTGTGGTTCGGTCGAATACCTGCCAGAGAGATACTGAACTTGTGTTGATTTCAAACTGGCGGGAAAAGTATTGGCTGAGAAGATCGATGGATACAATAATATCAGTACACAGCACCCGCTCACTCTCCAGGAACACCTGCTGTTGGAATTGGGGATGTTCTTGGGCAAATGCATTGTGTTCGCGGATGATGCAAATGGTGGAATAGACATCCATACCGGAAGAAAGCAACTCGGATGAGAGCTTGGTACCCTCACAGTCGCGGATGACATCAGCACCCCACTTCTGGGCCAACTCCAAGGTAAGGTTCTCATACCCAGCCTCGCCGGGCATGGTAAACGATCCTCTCTGGTATTGCTCTGCTTTCATCGTCTCATCCTCGCTTTCTTGACGGTAGCATGAGAAGAGAACGGCGTCCAGAATAGTTACTTATTCGTAGTGTTTTTCCACTACATACCGCACATCCTCATCAACCTTCTCTCGTACAGCTTCCAGACTTTCAAACTTGGTGATGGGCCTGATATAGGTCTTCAGCTCCAAACTGACTATCTGCCCATACAGGTCGCGATTGAAATGCAGCAAGAAGGTCTCGATGGTAATGTGGGGAAGGTCATCAACGGTAGGCCTCAGGCCAATGCTGGTAACACCGAGGTAGCGCACCCCGTCAACGATGGTAATGGAGCCGTACACCCCGTGCTTGGGAAGCAGTTTCTCAGGGGCAATCTTCAAGTTGACGGTGGGCATGCCCACGGTTCTTCCCAACTGCCTCCCATACACCACCTCTCCTGTAAGGGTGTAGGAGTAACCGAGCATCGCCTCAGCCTCTTCTACCTCTCCCGCTTCCAAAGCCGTCCGAATTCTCTCGGAGGTAATGGGGAGTTCGTGATGGAGAACAGGTTCTGCGTAGGTACCCAGGTGAAGGTGTTCTTTGGGGAGAAGTGCATACTCAGCAGCATCAGGGTAGAGCAAGAGCGACTCGCTCTTGCTTGGGGATTCAGTGTAACAAAGTGTGCATTTCTTCCCAGCGTACTTTCTGATCAGCGCTTCCCGCTCCTCAGAGGTAGTCAGGCAGGCACTTTGGGGAAGTGGGCCGAGATAGATTCTCTTGGGCTTGAGGGCCAACAGTGCCTGATGACCCCTATGCACACCGTCGAAGATGCCGAAGGCACTGCTCATTGGACACTCCTTCGCCGTGCATAGAAGGCCATCCCGATCACATAGTAGATCAAGGTGGCAACCCAGAGCTGCCAGCCGCCACCCAGCACGCTGGGGATATACGTCGCAACCAGGACGCCGAGGGTGAGGATTGGCAAGAGTCTCCCTCCTGGAGCTTTGAACGAATCTTCTCCCAGCTCTGGGTGTTGAGTTCTGGAAGAGAGCACGGTAAGACATACAATTGCTACCACGATGACGTTGCAAAGCGCCCCGAGGTTGATAAGGATGTTGGTCAGCTGGGGAAACGCTCCGAACAAACCGGTTATCGCCACAACCACAACCGTGGCTCCAATAGGTGAGCCCGTTTTTGCACTCTCCTTGGCAAGAAAAGGGGGGAGAATGCCATTGCCTGCACAGGCTTGTAGGGTATGGGCCGCAAGGGCCATGGTGACGATCATGGTCGTGACCAGGGCAAGAAGAGCTGAAATGGAAATGAGGGCAGGCAGGAATGGCAAGCCAGGCAAAAAGGAAGCTGCTGCGTAGAGAGGGATGTACTGCATCCCCACGTTCTCTTTCAGGTACGAAGAGGAGACCAAGCCCAAGGTTGCCACCAAAACCAGTAGGTAGAGGAACAATACCACGGCCATGGCGATTGCCATCGCCTTGGGAACGGTGCGATGCGGGCGTTCCACCTCCCCTACCAGGAAAGAGAGGGCAACAATGGCCCCGTAGGCCACCATGGCAAGCGGCAGAGCATCGAGAAAGCCTGTTGCTCCGCCACTGCCTTGGGTGAAGAAAGGAGTAAGCAAGGAAGCATCCCACTGTCCACTGCCAAACACAGAAAATACGAACAGCAGCAGGGTGAGCCCCAAAAAGAGTGTCAGGAAGGTGGTGGTTTTTCCTGTAATGCGGAAGCGGAGCATGTTCAGAAAACCGCTGAAAAGAACGGCAAGCAATGCCAACGGAACCTGCATTGAAGAGAAAACAGGAAACGCAACACCGAGGTAGATGCCGATGTAGATGGCAGAGAAGGAAGCTCCAGCGATACAACCAAAGAGATAAGCCCAAGCTGATATCCACCCCCAGAGTCTTCCTTGTTCCCGGTTTTT
>Ga0334882_1000726_pt1 | contig 47250 bp, 42 predicted proteins | sample GraSluR1_MG_5_FD_207226 | JGI IMG/M metagenome (GOLD analysis project Ga0334882, IMG submission 207226) | Sludge microbial communities from methane-producing bioreactor in Wageningen University, Netherlands - Granular Sludge_15_04-R1 | ecosystem: Engineered > Bioreactor > Anaerobic >... | reverse complement strand
ACCTTAAATACCTGATAACCGACGCAAAAGATTATCTTAAACGTAACAACATTTTTTACGCAGAGATTTTCTTTGCTCCCACCAAGTTTCTTGAAAATGGTTTTGATTTTAAAAAAATGATGGACATCCTTGATACGGGTTCTCAAATAATCAAGAAAGAAGAAGGCAGAACGGTTAAATTTCTCATAGATGTTTCCAGGACCTACGGGATTGAAAACGCCATGAATAATCTGGATCTCCTGTTGGCGAATCCCAGAGAAAGCATCATCGGAATAGGTCTTGGCGGTGCCGAATCCCAGGGCCCAGCGAAGGAATATGAAGCGATCTTTTCAAAAGCCAGAAACAACGGATTGCATGCCGTAGCCCATGCCGGCGAAGTGGAAGGTCCTTTTTCGATCTGGGACAGCCTGAGAACCCTTCAGGCTGAAAGAATTGGACACGGTATCAGCGCCATCTACGATGATGAATTAGTCAAATTTTTAAATGAGAATAAAACACCCCTGGAGATCTGTCCTACCAGCAATATATTGACCCGCCATTATGTTAAAACCCTGGAAGAACATCCCATCAAGGCATTCTTTCACCGTGGTGTTAACGTAACGTTGAATACCGATGATCCGACTCTCTTTGGAGTCGAACTCATCGATGAATATATGAACCTGATCGAGGCGGATATTTTTACCCCTGAAGAAATTCTGGAAATCCTTAAAAACACCCATTTTGCCTCTTTTATGACCCCTGCAGAAAAAAAGGCGACATGGAAGGAAATTGAAAAGAAAATCAGCCAGAGTTCCTATAAATAACTGTTTCACGTGAAACACAAAAGCCGGGGTTCTCATGTCAGAATCTATTCCCCCCGGATACCCCGGCATGATCCAGATGCTCCCCAGGCAGCCCCGGGAAAGTCCCTGTGACACATTTCTAACCAGGCTCGGTTTCTTTTCAGGAAAAATACCGCTGCAGGAGACTTCAAAAGGGTTTCTATATTCATGTGTATTTTCTTCTCTGCTCCATCCATAAGCAAAAGAGTCGGTCCCCAGGGCGGACGGTATGTGTTTCTGGTTCTTCTGTTTAGTTATCCTGGCAGGAAGTATTTAGAATGTTTCACGTGAAACACGAGGGGGGCAGAAAGAAACTCTCCGCCCCCCGGGGTTGTTAATTTTCTTTTTCGTCGTCTTTTTCCGCAACGACTTTGGCGATACCGACCAGAAAATCGGGTTTTTCTATGTTGACGACCCTGACGCCCTGGGCGGTTTTACCCATTTTTGAAATAGATGCGGTATCAAGCTTTACCGTGTTTCCTTGAGAAGTGATACATATGAGCTCATCTTCTTTGTGGATGACTTCGGCTCCCACAAGAATGCCGGTTTTTTCACTGACTTTATAGCCGATTTGCCCCCGGGTCCCCCGGCCGTGGGGGGTAAAATTATCAAAGTCAGTCCTTTTTCCATAACCATATTCCGAAACAAGGATCATATCCTGATCGTTCTTAACGCTCATCACTCCGGTGATTTCATCCCCGCTTTGGAGGCGGATACCCTGTACGCCCCTGGTAGCCCGGCCCATTTTTCTCACGTTTTCTTCGTGGAACCGAAGGGCATATCCGTTTTGGGAAACCAGGACCACTTCATCGTCTCCGCTGGTAGCCATGGCACTGACGAGCAAATCTCCTTCATCAAGTTTAATCGCAATGATTCCCCGGGTTTTGGCATTGGAAAAGTCGCTGGTTGCCACTTTCTTGACAATTCCTTTACGAGTGGCCATGAAAATATACTGATCGTCGCTGAAGTCCTGAAGCGCCACGGTGGTGGTGATTTCTTCGTTGGCGGATATATTCACCAGGGTTTTGACCTGAATTCCCCGGGAGGTTCGGGACCCTTCCGGGATCTCATGAACCTTCAGCCAGTATGCCTTTCCGGCGCTGCTGACAAACAGGATATAATCATGGGTTGAAGCAATGAACAGGCTCTCTAAAAAGTCTTCATTCTTCAGTTTTGCCGAAGAAGACCCTTTTCCGCCTCGACCCTGGGTTTTATAGGCGGAAACCGGAACCCGCTTGATAAACCCTTTGTTCGAAATGAGAACGACCATGTCTTCTTTGGTGATCATATCCTCAATGTCGATGCGCTCTACTTCATCGAGAACGATTTCCGTTTCCCGTTTATCACCATACCTTTCAGAAGTTTCCAGGGTTTCGGTCCGCACGAGGCCCAGAATTTTCTCTTCACTGGACAGGAGATCCTCCAGATACTCGATGGTTTTATTTAGTTCTGCCAGCTCATCCAGGATCTTCTGAGTCTCCAGACTGGTCAGCTTTTGGAGTCTCATATCCAGAATGGCCTGGGCCTGCCGCTCAGAAAGGGCAAACTGATCCATCAGTCTTGAGCGGGCTATGTCCACATTGCGGGATGTTTTAATGATCCGGATCACATCATCGATGTTATCCAGGGCGATCTTGAGCCCCTCCAGGATATGAGCCCGTTCTTTCGCTTTATTCAAGTCGTAGATACAGCGCCGGGTGGTAACATCCTTTCGATGCTGAACATAGTGATAGATCATGTCCCGAAGAGTCAGGAGTTTAGGTTCACCGTTTACGATGGCCAAAGCGTTAACATTGAAATTCTGCTGCATGGGAGTAAGGGTAAAAAGCTGATTCAGAACCACCTTGGGGATGCTTCCTCTTTTCAGCTCAATCACAATCCGCATCCCGTTACGGTCCGATTCGTCCCGTAAATCAGAAATTCCATCGATCTTTTTATCACGAACCAGATCCGCGATTCGCACAATGAGATTTGCTTTGTTCACCATGTAGGGCAGTTCTGTAACGATAATCACATCCTTGCCGGTCTTGGTGGTTTCCAGATTGATTCGGGACCGAACAGTAATCTTTCCCCGACCGGTGAGGTAGGCCTCTCTGACTCCCCGCTTTCCAAAAATGATTCCCCCGGTGGGAAAATCGGGTCCGGAAATGTGATTCATCAGCTCTTCGCTGGTGCTGTCAGGTTTTTCTATAAAGGCGGCCACGGCGTTGGACGCCTCCACCAGGTTGTGGGGAGGAATATTCGTCGCCATCCCCACGGCGATTCCGCTGGCGCCGTTAACAAGAAGGTACGGAATAGCCGCCGGCAGGACCTTTGGTTCCACCATGGAATCATCATAGTTGGGACCGAAATCGATGGTTTCCTTCTTGATGTCCTTGAGCATCTCTTCCGCCAGCTTCTCAAGCCGGGCTTCGGTATACCGCATGGCCGCGGGAGGATCACCGTCCACAGACCCGAAGTTGCCCTGCCCCCGGACCATGGTGTATCTCATGGAGAATTCCTGGGCCAGCCTTACCAGGGCATCATAGATCGACTGGTCCCCATGGGGATGGAATTTTCCCAGTACATCTCCAACGATACGTCCACACTTTTTAAACGGCTTATCCGAACGCAGGCCCATCTCACTCATGGAGTAGAGAATCCGGCGGTGCACGGGCTTTAAACCGTCCCGGACATCCGGCAGGGCCCGGCTGACAATGACCGACATGGCGTAGGTCAGGTACGAGTCTCTTATCTCATCCTCAATACTTACGGGGATTACTTTTCCAGTAGGCTCCAAAATCAGCTTCTCCTTGTGCGGGTCTTTTTACACATCAAGATTTGATACATACAGGGCGTTTTCTTCTATGAACTTTCGCCGGGGCTCAACCTGTTCACCCATCAGGGTCGTAAACATCTCGTCCGCTTCAACCGCATCTTCCAGAAGAATCTGCATGATATTCCGCTGGCTGGGATCCATGGTGGTTTCCCAGAGCTGCTCCGGGTTCATCTCCCCCAGCCCCTTATAGCGCTGAATGTTGACTTTATCTTCCTGATCCTTCCACTGGGCCAGGACCCGGTCTCTTTCGGCATCATTGTAGGCATATTCTATTTCCTTTCCCCTGGAAAGTTTATAGAGAGGCGGCATGGCTATGTACACATGCCCCTTCTCCACCAGCTCCCTCATATAACGGAAAAAGAAGGTAAGCAGCAGGGTTCTGATGTGAGATCCGTCCACATCGGCATCGGCCATGATAATCACCTTGTGGTAGCGGAGTTTTTCGATATTAAAGTTGGTTCCTATACCGGCACCCAGGGAGGTGATGACAGGAGAAAGCTTATCATTGGTGAGAACCTTGTCCACCCTGGTTTTCTCCACGTTCAACATCTTGCCCCACAGAGGCAGGATGGCTTGAAACTGCCGGTCCCGGCCCTGTTTGGCCGACCCGCCGGCGGAATCGCCCTCTACGATGTAAACCTCGCATTTGGACGGATCCTTTTCACTGCAGTCTGCCAGCTTGCCCGGAAGCCCCGTACTTTCAAGAAACCCCTTCCGCCTGGTAAGTTCCCGGGCCTTCCTGGCGGCATTCCGGGCCTTGGCGGCGGTGACGGTCTTTTCAAGGATCTTTTCACACACTTCGGGATTCATTTCGAAGTAGTCGGTTAGGTGTTCAAAGATCATCGATTCAAGGATCCCCTTGACGTCGGAATTTCCCAGCTTGGCCTTGGTTTGTCCCTCAAACTGGGGGTCGGGAATTTTTATGGAGACCACCGCGGTAATCCCTTCCCTGACATCATCACCGGTAAGGTTTTCTTCCAGTTTCTTGGCCAGCTTCGATTTTTTCAGAAAATCGTTGAATACCCGGGTCAAAGCCGACTTGAAACCGGCCAGGTGGCTCCCGCCCTCCCGGGTATTGATATTATTGACGAAGGAGAAGATGTTTTCCGTATATCCCTCGTTGTATTCGAAGGCCACCTCCATCTCCACCGTATCCCGGCTGGCTTCCATATAGATTGGTTCCTTATGGATAGGAGCCTTATTCTTGTTGAGGTAAGTAATGAAAGAAGCCACACCGCCTTCAAAGCAGAAGCTCTTGGTTTTGGGCTGGGGAAGCCGGGCATCGGTTATGTGAATGGTAATTCCCTTGTTGAGAAAAGCAAGCTCCCGCAGGCGCATGGACAACACGTCAAAACTGAAGTTGAGGGTATCGAATATCTCCGAGTCGGGAAGAAAACTGGCAACGGTACCGCTTTTTTCGGTGGTGCCGATAACCTTCACCGGCTCCTCGGGAACACCGCGGCGGTATTTCTGATAGTGAATCTCACCCTGGCGGTGAACCTTGATTTCACACCATTCCGAAAGGGCATTGACCACCGAGACCCCCACGCCATGGAGCCCCCCGGAAACCTTGTAGCTGTTCTTATCGAACTTGCCCCCCGCGTGAAGCCGGGTAAGGACAATCTCCAGGGCGCTGACGTTTTCCACCGGGTGGATATCCACGGGGATACCCCGGCCGTTATCGGTCACGGTGATTATATTGCCCATTCCAATCTCGACATTAACCTCGTTACAGTAGCCGGCCAGAGCTTCGTCGATACTGTTATCGACGATCTCATAAACCAGGTGATGCAAGCCGTCCACACCGGTGGATCCAATATACATACCGGGCCGTTTTCGTACGGCTTCAAGTCCTTTTAATACTTGGATGTCTTGAGCTGAATATGTTTCTTGCATGTGCCTTCCTGTCCAGAGGGGGTGTTTAAAAGAATTCCGCCATGAAAAATCGGTACTTATCCCTTGCAGAAAAGCCTGAAACTTCATTTTTGAATGAAAAGGATCCTGGTTTTTCCAAATGCGGAATACTCTTCTTTATTATCATTAAGGACACCTCAGTATATCCTATTTTGCCAATTTGGTAAAGGTTCTGCGTACTTCGAAACCCGGATATGGGATGTTGTTATTTTATTTCACAGCAATTAATTAACCCAAATGAACGAGAGCCGCTTCTTTAAATATCGGTCCCTTCTGTTTCAGATCAGTAGTCTTCCGTGTCGGCGATGGGGAGCAGGGGGAAAGGATTTATGAGTTTTTCCCTTTTTTCCGTTGCCACCGCATTATCGATACGGTACAATGACTGTTCACCCGGGGATGTTATGCGGCAATGAATAATTGTTACTATCCTGTGGAAAACTTTCGGTATAGAGGAAAGGGATCTTATCATAAAATATAACAAGAACTCTATGCTTTTTATTTTTTTCAATTACTTTCGGGTAAAGCAATTATAATTTTTTTGGATAAATCTTGTTCATCTGCACAATATTAATTTAACACTTGCGTATTTTCACCCTTGTGGATAAGCTGTTAATAGTTACGGGAGAATGCAAATAAATGGCCGAAGAGAACCGCTGGGACTACAGTATCTTCTGGAAAGAGGGCTTGAACCTCATCCGGGAACAAATATCTGAACAGGAATGGGTCATGTGGTTCAACAATATTGAGTACACCTCCAGCCGCGAAAGCAACCTGGTGGTCACGGTTCCCTCTTCCTTCTATCGTGACCAGGTGAAACAGCGGTATCTCAAGCTTATCGAGAATACCCTCCTTGAACTTTCCGGTCACTCCCTCACACTGGACTTTGAGATTAAGAAGCGATCTGCTCCAACGGCGGGATCCATGAACCGTGAAATCCCCCTGGAAGAAGAGGAAGAAGTCCAGGATACAGGAGACTCGGACGAAGCCCGGGCAATCGCCTCTAAAGGAAAAAAAACTCAAGAAACGGTTAAAAGCACTGCCAGGGGGGGTGACAAGATTTACGCCCCTGATGCCCAGGTTAATTCTCTCCGGCGGCAAAAAAGCGGACTGAATAAAGACTACAGTTTTGACCGTTACGTGGTGGGAGAAAACAACTCCTTTGCCGCCAATGCGGCTTATGCCATCGCAAAAAACCCGGGAACCGCCTATAACCCGTGCCTTGTCTACGGCGGAGTCGGTCTGGGAAAAACCCATCTCATCCAGGCCATCGGCAATGCCATCAACGATTCCGATCCCGACCTTAAGGTGGTTTACGTGACGGCGGAAACCTTTACCAACGAGTTCATCCGGGATATTGGAGAAAAAAAAGGACACCTGTTCAAGAATAAATATCGAACCATCGATGTGCTTCTTATAGATGATATCCACTTTCTCCAGGCGAAAGACGCCACCCAGGAGGAATTGTTTCACACCTTCAACGCCCTCTACGATGCCAATAAGCAGATGATTTTTACCTGTGACCGCCCCGTTTCAGAATTGAAGCAGCTCACCGACCGGCTTCGCAACCGGTTTGAACGGGGTTTGAACGTGGACCTCCAACCTCCCAATTTTGAAACCCGGTTTGCCATCCTGAAAAAGAAGGTGGAACAGAAAAAAGCCTACATCCCCGATGCGGTGCTGGAGCTTATCTGTAAAAATATTACCACCAACGTCCGTGATCTGGAAGCGGCCCTGCTTAAGCTTATCGCCTACGCCGAGCTGGTGAACAAAGAAGTGACCATGGATGTGGCTCGGCAACAGCTTCAAGATGCCTTCTCTACCCAAAAGCAGGGTAATATTTCGGTGGATCACATCCAGAGGGTGGTGGCTGACTACTTCAATATGTCCCCTTCAGATCTGAAGGGTAAACGCCGCAACAAAGCCATTGTTCTTCCCAGACAGATCGCCATGTACATTGTCAGAGACCTTACCGAATTCTCCACCACCGAAATTGGGCTCGAATTTGGAGGCAGGGACCACACCACGGTAATGCACGCCTGCCAGCGTATAGAAAGCCGTACGAAAACCGATTCAACCCTTGAACCGACCATACGGAACCTGATCCGCACCATTAAGGAACAGGGATAACCGCGGGATAACCTGGGAACAGAAAAGGATAACCTGGGTATAAGATTCAAAAAAAAAGAATATGTTAACAAAGTCTGAATAACCAAGTATACTTGTTCCAGGAGCCAAACCTCCTTACGGTATATAGTTAAGGGCACTATGCACATAGGCACAGTGCTTATTACTACTATTACTAGATAATTAAGTATTAATATAATAGGGAGATGTTCATGAAGTTTAAGTGTGACAGAAATACCATCCTCAGAGAAATTGCGATTGCCCAGGATATTATTTCTTCCAGGAACGCTCTTTCCATTTTGTCCAACGTTCTCATTGAAGCGGATAACAACACTCTTGTTATCAAAGCCACCGATCTCAAGGTGGGATTTGAAACCAGGATACCCGTTGAAGTCATTTCTCCTGGAACCACCACGGTTTTCTGTGAAAAACTTTTGGGAATTCTCAGGGCTCTTCCGGATGAACAGGTTCTCTTCAATCTGGAGGATGCCCGGCTCTACATCAGTCCCGAAACAAAAAGAGTGGATTTCCAGCTTAAAAGTATCGCTTCGGATCAGTACCCCGAGATCAAGGAAATAGGGGAGGAAAATTATTTTGAAATCCCCCAGAAAGATCTAATTGAAATGATTTCCCAGACCGTCTTTGCCGTTTCCGATGATGAAACCCGCTATTTTATGAACGGAGTATATTTGGAAAACAGCGATGGCGCCCTGGTCATGGTGGCCACCGACGGCCGTCGTCTTTCCTACATAAAAAAGCAGCTTGATCTGCCCATCAGGGATTTTTCCGGAGTTATCATTCCTCCCAAGGTGCTGATGCTTATCAAAAAGCTCTCCAGTGGTGAGGGAAATCTTTCTCTGGCGGTATCGGATAAGAACATATTTTTTCAGTTTGATAACCAGAAGATCAGCTCCAACCTGATCGAGGGCCAGTTTCCCAACTACCAGCGGGTTATTCCCGAAACCCAGGAGTATGAGATCAGGGTTGACCGGGATGAGCTGTCCCGGGCGCTGCAGCGGGTATCTCTGCTGGTGGAAAATAAATCCCGTAGAATTTATCTGAACCTGTCCGCTGATAACATAACCCTCCACTCCGAGGAAAGTGAAATAGGGGTTGCCAAGGAAGATATTCCCTGTTCCTACCAGGGCCCTGAAAACAGTATCGCCTTGAACTACACCTACGTTACCGATCCTGTCAAGGTAATCACCGACAAGGAAATTCTTATCCGTTATTCCGAACCCAATAAGGCTATTACTATTCTGCCTAATCCTGAGAGAGATTATTTTCACATAGTGATGCCCATGCAGATTGATTAAACTGTTTTTTCGGCCGTGGCTTTCCGATCTGTCCGTATATACAACTACCGCAATCTCAAATCATCCAAGTTGAATCTGGGAGCCCGGACGGTCTATCTGGTGGGAGAGAACGGTCAGGGAAAAACCAATTTTCTCGAGGCTCTCTATATTCTCTGCTATGGATCCTCTTTCCGGACCCGGAACGACAGACTTCTGGTGAATCATCAGGAGGATGAAATGAGCATTCTGGGGGTACTGGACAGAGAGGGTGAGGTCACCCGGATCAACTGCAAATTTTCGGGGAAAAAGCGGATCGAAGTAAACGGAAAGCCCATCAAGGACAGAAAGGAGCTTCTGCGGAATTCCCCCTGTATCCTTTTCAGCCACGAGGATATCGCTTTCGTCAAAGGCAGCCCCGAGGGGAAGAGAACATTTCTAAATCAGACCATCGGCCTCTGTGACCCCCTTTTCATCGATGATTTGCGGATCTACAACCGGGTTCTCAAAATGCGTAACACTGTTCTCAGACAGTCCGGCGGCGATGTTCTGGATGTTCTGGATGTTCAGTTGATTGAAGCGGGCCTGGTGTTGATGAAAAAACGTCAGAGCCTTATATGCGAGTTTCAGGAGCCCTTTGCGGAGCTGTTTCATGCAATATCCGGTCTGGAGGGAGAAATTTCTCTGGTATACAAACCGTCCTGGTCCCTGTCTTCCGATTCTTCTCAAATCAGGGAAGGACTTAACCAGAAGAGGCCGCGGGACAGGCAGCTGGGAATCACCCAGACGGGCCCCCACAGGGATATGCTCCAGTTTCGCCTCCATGGCAGGGAATTTACCCGGGAGGCTTCCACGGGGCAGCTGCGGCTTATGAGTCTGATCCTTCGGGTGGCCCAGGCCACCTTTTATCATCAAAAAACCGGAAAAAAGCCCCTGCTGCTGCTCGATGATGTTCTCCTGGAACTGGATCCCAAAAGGCGCCGCCGGTTCATTCAATCCCTTCCCGATTACGATCAGGCCCTCTTCACCTTCCTTCCGGAGGAAAATCTTTTGGACTTGCCCCGGACCGATACGTTGATTTATCGGGTGAATAATGGGATGATACAGGGGTATGAAGAAAGCCCATGAGATCCTCCAATCCCTGTTAGATAACTATTCTCCCCTGAAGGGTGAGACGTATCACACTTTTTTCCGATCCTGGGTCAAAATAGCCGGGACCGATGTGGCGGCCCATTCAAAAATCGAGGATATCCGGGGAGGAATTGTTTTTGTTTCGGTGGATCATCCCGGATGGATTCAGATAATCCAGATGAAAAAAAACAGCCTCCTGAAGACCATGCAATCCCGCTATCCCGAGCTGGGAATTACCGATTTACGGCTTCATCTCTATAAGGAACAGGACTATTGAGGGGGGCCGGTCTGTGTTGACACTCTTATTCTAAAAACGTATACTACAGCGCCTTACACTAAAGAAGTGACAGCTTAATCGACTACTATTTTTCAAGGAGCATCTTGAATGAAGAGAACATATAATCCCAGTCGTGTGAAAAGAAACAGGAAGTTTGGCTTTCGTGCCCGAATGAAAACCAAGGGCGGACGGGATGTCCTGGCCCGAAGAAGAGCCAAAGGACGGAAGAAACTCTCCGTTGCCGATGAGAAAAAGCCTTACTAAAAGGGAAATCTTAAGGACCAAGAGAGAGATAGACAGGCTGTTTCGCTCCGGAAGGCGGGTAACCGCTGACGGAGCGAAACTGGTTTATACACGGAATGATCTTTCCGAAAGCCGGGTTTTTGTCACCCTGATTCGGAAATACGGTAATGCCGTTCAACGGAATAGAGCCAAGCGAGTTGTCAGAGAAGTCTACCGCGTACACAAGTTGAATATACAACCCGGATGGGACCTGGGCTTCATCCTTACTCCGGGAGCTGATAGTTTTCATACCAGGGAAACTCAGATTCTTGAGCTACTGAAAAAAGCAAGGCTCTTCTCCGGTGCCTGATATCCTGCCGCAGGACTTGAGGGTACGACAGTGAGAGTATTGATGATGGAGCTGAAAAAGCCAAGCAGGTTGTTTTCCCTTTTTTTCTCCCGCCTCCTTATTCTGCCTGTCAGGATTTACCAGATAATCATCTCTCCTCTTCTCCCAAAAACCTGCAGGTTTTATCCAACCTGCTCTCACTATGCGATTGAAGCCATTCAAACGCACGGACCCCGCCGGGGCAGTTTTTTAGCGGTAAAAAGAATTCTCCGCTGCCACCCCATGAATCCTGGCGGTTGGGATCCGGTTCCCCCAAAAATTGACCATCAGGAGTGACCATGGACAAGAATACTTTAATAGCCGTTGTACTTTCGGTTATTGTCATTACCGCAGGATTTATGATTCAGACAGCCCTTTTCCCTCCCGCCGAACCGGTACCGCAAACCCAGGAGACCGTACAGACCCTCGAACCGGCCCCCCAGGCGGCGGAACAGCCCTCGGCGGCGGCAGCCTCGAACGGAACCTCTTCGGCTCTGCCGGTAGCCCTGGAAGAGGAAAGCATTCCTCACCAGACCATCAAGGCCGAAACGGAACTCTTTGACATCGAGTTTTCCAACCGGGGAGGGATCATCACCTCCTTGAAGCTGAAGAATCATAACGATGGTGACCATCTGCTTCAGATGGTGCTGGGGGGTGATGAAAACAACGGCGCCTTCGAGCTTCTTTTAGGCGGCCCGGACGCCAGTCCCATAAAAGAGAACTTCAACTTTCGCCGGGTCGATAACCATACCTTTGAGTTTTCCCGGACCTTTCGGGCAGCCGACGGGGTGCCTTTCAAATTAATCAAGACCTATGCGTTCAAGCCGGCTGAGTACATGATGGAACTGAAAATTACCATCGAAAACAGCCGGAACGCCGCCCCCGCCATCAACAACGGCGGTTACGCCTATACCCTTCGGTATGGGCCTCAGATCGGACCCAATTTCGAGAAGCTTGACGGCCGGTACGCCTACCGGAAGTACTACACCTTCTCTGAGAAAAAGGCTCAGGAAGTAAAAGTTAAAGCCGGTTACACCCCCGTTTCCGGCCGGGTATCCTGGGCTGCCCTGGCGGGCAAGTATTTTACCGTCATCGGTATCCCCGATGCCACACCCTACGATATCGGATTTTCCAACCACGAGGTTCCCGGTGTGGGGGAAGGCTCCCAGCTCTATTTCAGCCGTCCGGTGATAAAAAACGTTAACAAAAGCGAAGATGTTTTCCGTTTTTACCTGGGACCCAAGAATGATAAATCCCTGGGGGTCTACAACGATACCCGGGATAACAGCTTCCGGATGGGCAATATGGAACTCGACCAGGTGGTGGATACCTCTTCCATCCTGGGATGGCTGGAATTTCTGCTTTCCAAGCTGCTCATGATCTTCTACGCCCTTATTCCCAACTACGGGGTGGCCATTATCCTTGTCACCGTTGTTATCAAGGTGATTTTCTTTCCCTTCACCCGGAAAAGCTCCGAATCCACCGCCAAGATGTCCGCCCTTTCTCCCCAGATGGAAGAACTGAAGAAGAAGTACAAGGACAAACCGGAACAGCTGAACAAGGCCATGGCGGAGCTTTACAAGAAGGAGGGGGTGAATCCCATGGGGGGATGTCTGCCCCTGATCATCCAGATGCCCTTCTTCTTTGCCATGTACGGTCTTTTCAACAAGTATTTTGAGTTCCGCGGCGCCGTTTTTATTCCGGGATGGATCACCGACCTCTCCGCTCCCGAGGCGATTTTCACTTTCTCGAACTTCACCATTCCCATTCTAGGATGGGATGCGATCCGCCTCCTCCCCATGCTCTTCGTACTGACCCAGCTTCTCTACACCAAGCTGATGCAGCCCTCCAGCGGTCAGGCCAACAGCCAGATGAAGATGATGAATACCATGATGCCCATCATGTTTTTCTTCATCCTCTACAATGCCCCTTCGGGCCTTCTGCTCTACTGGATTGCCTCCAACGTCATCACCGGGCTTCAGCAGCTGGTCACGAACAAAATGAAGAAGAAAAAGGCGTCCGCTTAAGGAGATACGTATGATAAAAGAATTTGAAGGAAAGACCGAGAAAGAGGCGATCGACATAGCCGTCGCCGAACTCGGTCTGGAAAGGGGTGAGTTCGATGTGGAAATCATCGAGACCACCAAAAAAACAGGATTGTTCCGCAAGGGAACAGTTAAAATCCGGGTTCATTCCACCGAGGATGAACCCGGGGATAAGGATTCCGCCGCGTCTGCCCCTGCCTATCCGGCGTCCCCTCGAGTAGCGGCTCCCGAAAATAAGGAAGTGGAAGGCAAACTTATATCTTATCTGGAAGAGCTCCTGCAGAAGATGGGTCTCCCCGGTAAAGTAAAAATCCTCTTCCGTGAAGAACGAAAGATCTGCCTGGGAATAGAATCGGAGCATTCCAACATTCTGATCGGTAAAAAGGGGAAGAACCTCGATGCCCTTCAGCTCATCATCAATGTTTACGCCGGAAGGATCGGCTGTGAGCCCCGGGTCATCCTTGATTCGGAAAATTACCGGGTTCGGCGGGAAGAAAGCCTGGTGAAAATGGCCCTGAAAACCGCCGAGCAGGTTCAGAGATCCCGGAACTCCCGTCTCCTGGAGCCCATGAACCCCTTTGAAAGAAGGCTCATCCACACCGCTTTGAACGAGCTCCCCGATATCGACACCAAGAGCGAAGGGGAAGGTCTCTTCAAACAGGTACGCATCATCTATCGGGGGAATTAATTTTTCTTCATTTCCGTTACAGAAGGAAATTCAAAAATCCCTGTTTTTGAATTTCCTTCTGCTTTATTTTAGTTGAATAGAGTCGGCCCTTCAGGTAAACTCGAAAGTCTATGGCCTTTAAAGTAACCGCAACAAAAAAACGACCCCAGCTGTTCGATGAACTGGCGGGGCAGGAATTTGTCGTCTCCACCCTGAAAAGTTCCCTCACCCGGGATACGATTGCCCATGCCTACCTTTTTTCGGGCCCCCGGGGGGTGGGAAAAACGTCGGCGGCCCGGATCCTGGCCAGGGCGGTTAACTGTCAGGAGGGCCCCACCGCCAATCCCTGCGGGGTCTGTTCTTCCTGCCGGGAAATAACCCGGGGGCGGTCCCTGGATGTCATCGAGATAGACGGGGCATCCAACACATCGGTCAACGATATACGGCAGATCAGGGATGAGGTTCTCTTCGCCCCCAACAGTTCCCGGTACAAGGTTTACATCATCGATGAAGTCCACATGCTATCCAACAGCGCTTTCAACGCCCTGCTGAAGACCATCGAAGAACCGCCCCCCTACATCATCTTCATATTCGCCACCACCGAAATTCACAAGGTGCCCGCCACCATCAGGTCCCGGTGTCAGCAGTTCAATTTCCGTCTTATTGCCGTGGATGTGATCAAGAAACTTCTTTCTGAGGTCTGCGCGGAAGAAAACATCCCCGCCGAAGAGGACGCCCTTTTCTGGATTGCCAAGGAAGCCACCGGATCCATGCGCGATGCCTTCACTCTTTTTGACCAGGTCAGCGCCTTTTCCGAAGGGGAAATCACCCTGGAGAAAATCCGTGAAAAACTGGGGCTTGTGGGACTGGAACAGCTCAATACCCTGATGGATGCCCTGGTGTCGGGCCAATCTTTGGAAGTGATGACCCTTGTGGATGGGATTCTGAATCAGGGCGTGGCGGTGGAGCAGTTTTTGGGGGATCTGGGAGAGTACTTCCGGAACCTCCTGTTCATGAACCACGGGGTGACCAGTGAGACCCTCCTGGGATATAAACCGGACCGGTTTTCTTCCCTGGCCCGGGGCGCCTTTACGGCGGACCAGCTGGAGCTGGCGGTGGAGATGATTCTCAAACTCTACCGGGACCTGCGGTTTTCCCTGAACCAGCGCTACGAACTGGAGCTCCTGCTCAGCCGGATTTCCGGGCTTAACGGGTACCTGTCTCCCCGAGCCATGCTGCAGGAGATTAAAAACCTCAAGAATCAGCTGGCCCGGGGACTGACTGTGGATTCTGACCGGAAGGAAACAGAGGCCGGAGGGCCCGCCCTCCGGGAACCGCTGATCCGGATCGAAAAGTCCACCGCTGCGGCACAAACCGGAATAAATACTGCATCTTCCCTCGAGGACGATTTTGATCCCGATCTTTACGCCGGCCAGGCTCCGGAGGATTCCGGGGAAGAATGGTCAGGCACCGGCGACACCGATCAGGCGCCCCCCCCGGTGGACATGGGAGCCTTCAAGGCGGAGCTCCTGGGGGAACTGAAGCGGAAAAAGCTAACCCTTTCTTCGGCCCTGGAAAAAGCCACCGTCTGGCAGCTCGACGGGGACCAGCTTGTCATTTTCTTCAACAACGATTTCCCCGCCCGGGTGGTGCGGCAGGAACAGAAGGTGATCACCGAGAAAATCAAGGAGATGACGGGCTGGAATCTGAAACTGCAGATCAAGGTGGAGGAAGCCGAAATGGAGGAGTCTCCCCTGGTGGACGATCAGGTTCAGGCGGTAAAAAAGGTTTTCCGGGGTGAGGTAATTCAAGGAGGCAGCGGTGAATCCCTTTGACATGATGAAAAATCTCCAGGGCTTTCAGAGCCAGATCGGCGCCATGCAGGAAAAGCTGAAAGATATCACCGTCATCGGTTCCTCCGGCGGTGAAATGGTGAAGGTGGCCATGAACGGCCAGCTGGAAGTGCTTGATGTTTCCATTTCGGAGATCTGCGTGGATCCCCGGGATGTCCGGATGCTGGAGGATCTGGTCAAGGCGGCCTATGCGGATGCCCAGGCTAAAGCCAAGGCCAAAATTCAGGAAGAGGCGGGGCAGATGGCCGGGGGATTGAATCTTCCTCCGGGATTTCCCGACAACCTGGCTTAACCATGAATACCCTGGATGCCCTGATCTCCAACCTGTCAAAACTTCCCGGTATCGGGCGCAAAAGCGCCACCCGGATGGCCTACTATCTTCTTAATTCCGATCTTGCCTATACCGAAATCCTCTCGGAGCAGATCCGGTTCCTCAAGGACCGGATCAAGCACTGCAGTATCTGCGGAAACTACACCGAAGACGATCCGTGTGAGGTTTGCGAGGATCCAAAACGGGATCATTCCCTGATCTGTGTGGTGGAGCAGCCCCAGGAGATCACTCCCATCCTGGGAACCCACGAGTTCTCCGGGGTTTTTCACGTCCTCCAGGGAGTTCTTTCTCCCCTGGACGGGATAGGCCCGGAGGATCTCAACATCGCCTCCCTGCTGGAAAGGGCCCGGAACGGAAATATCCAGGAGATCATTCTGGCCACCAACCCCACCGTCGAAGGGGACACCACCGCCCTGTATCTGGTCAAGCAGCTTCAGGGTACGGGCATACGGATAAGCCGGCTTGCCTCGGGTATCCCCGTGGGGGGCGACCTGGAGTACGCTGACCGGCTGACTCTGGCCCGTTCTCTCCAGGCCCGGCAGCAGATTCTTCTTTGAACCGGCTTCCTAATTTCTGATTTTTGATTTCCCCAGATCCGGAATGAAACGCACCAGCCCCGGCAGCAGATTGGCGGGAACCTCGTAGAGGAGGGCGAAAACCAGCACGGGGGTGGTAAAGTACTTCACCGCCAGCACGATGGAAAGGCCCACATTGATGTAGATCAATCCCACCGCCAGGGTGATCCTCCTTTTCCGGTCGAGAAAAAAGAGCAGGAAGGCCCCCGAGAGGCCCTGAACCACTCCCAGCCCCAGGGCGGCGGCCAGGTAGCCGGGGACCAGGTTCAAGTTTTCCCGGATATCCTCTGCGCCCTGGGCCATGAGCCCCAGAATCAGGATAAAAACCAGCATCACCGACCAGGGCCCGAAGTGGTGTTTACTCTTTTCAACACCCCGGGGAAAGAGGCGCCGGAGACCCAGGGCGGTGAGAAAGGGGATGACAATCATCTGCAGCAGGGTTTTGGCCATCCCCATAAAATCAATCTCCAGGGCAATTCCCGTAAAAAGCCTGATGGTGGCGGGCAGGGAAAAGGGAGAGATCAGGGCGGTGAGGACCAGTATTACCAGGGCGAATTCGGCATTACCGCCGCAGATCCGGGTGAGGGTGGGAGACACCGTGGCCGCCGGGGTTGTTCCAATGAGCAGCACCGCCACCGCCAGGACGGGGCTGAAAGGAAAAATGGCAAGATAGAGAAGGCCGGGAACCAGGAATTTGGTCACCGCCAGGACAAGGACCAGGGTCCCCGGCTTCCTGATTTCCCTGGTGAGCAGGGAAAGGTCCAGGTTGAGAAAACTCAGAACCATGATGGTTCCCAGAATTAATAAAGAGTGGGGGTAGAGAAAAATCAGGAACCCGGGGAAGAGGTACCCCAGGAGGACCGCCAGACTGAGGAGCAGGGGAAAATATTTCTGAATAAACCGGTAGATACCTGCGAGGATCAGAAGCCTCTCTCCCGGCGGATCGCTTCGTAGGCCTGCTGAATCTCCCGGAATTTATCCGCCGCCAGTTTCTCAAATTCCTCGGGAAGCCCCCGGGAGGCAATCTTGTCGGGGTGATACTCGTTGACAAGCCGCCGATACGCCTTTTTAACCGCATCATCCCCGTCCGAAGGGGAACAGCCCAGAACGGAATAAAAGTTGGAGGTCTGCTGGACATGGCGGCTTTTGAGCTGCTGGTAGCGGCCTTCGGAGATGCGGAAGATGTGGACCGCATCGACGATGAGGGTCTCTTCCTGGGGGGTGAGCCCGCGGCTGTCCGCCGTGGAAACCCGGATCATGATATCGATCATCAGCTCGAAAAACTGGGGCTGGTAGCGGAATTCCCGGTAGAACTGGTTGGCGATGCTGTGGAAGGTCTCCCCGCTGGAAAGGGCGGTATCGAAAATCCTCCGGGCGCTTTGTCTGGTCGGTTCGTCCAGCCGCAGGTCCTGGGCCATGAACTCTTCGATCTTCGCCCGTTCGGCGTCGGAGACCTCTCCGTCGACCTGGGCCAGTTTGGCCAGCATGGAGAAGACCCCCACGTAAAAGGTCACCTGGGCGTGTTCGGTGGAACTCATTCGCTGTCCGTACCGGGCGCTGTATTTATCAGAATTGCCTGAGGACGCCATGGAACCGAAGGCCGCCCCCGCGATGGCACCCAGGGGCCCTCCCAGAAACATGCCGATGGTGGCGCCGATTACCGTACCGAGGAAACTCATCAAGGCTCCTTAGAGTTTTTCGATGAGCATGGAACACTTGCCCGAAGGAATGGGCAGGGTCTTTTTCTTCGCTTCATCGAGGATATTAATGGTGAAATAGTAGAGTTTTTCCGACTCAAGACGGATCTCCCAGCCCCGGCCGCTCTTGTTGCTGAGGATGGTGATCATGTTCCGTTTCAGCGAAAGATCTTCGATTCCCATGATCTCCAGGGTGGGCATGAGCCAGTCTACGGTTTTCCGGGGCAGGCTGATGTAAAGCCCCACCACGTTTTCGATCATCAGGGCGATGCTGGCCAGAGCCACGGCGGGAAGAAACAGAGGCCGGGGGAAAGCTTCGTTTTCGGGCCACTGGGCAGGGCCGTCCTTCATGGGAAGATACGCCTCGTAGAGGTTGCCCTTTTTCCCCTCGGGATGGAGGGTATCCAGGATAAAGTAGAGGTGCCGTATGGAGAATTCCCGGGCCAGCTCGTACTGGGCGTATTTTTCCAGCCCCTTAATGACAATGAAGTTGAAACTGGGATATACCGATCCCCGGCAGCCCAGGCCCCGCTCGTCAAAGGCGGGTTCGCTGGCGGCCAGGGTGGGAAAGGGATTCTCCGTACCGAATTCTTCGGGATTTTTCAGATGTTCGATCAGGGCGGTAGCCCGGGCTTCGTTGGGAATTTCCGCCAGGAGGGCCCAGAAGGAGGCGATGGTTTTTACCCTGATCTGCTCCTCCTCTTTGTCCAGGTCAAAGTAGAACCCCTCCTCCTCGCTCCACATCTGGGAAGAGATGCGGGTTTTCAGGGAGAAATAGGCCCTTTTGTACTGAAAACTGATTTCCTTGTCGTTGAGGATGTCTCCGATCTCCGACATGTAGAGGGCGTTAACCGCCATCTGGCAGTTGAAATCCACCGGATAGAAGGCGTCTTCCCGGGGGGCGTTGGGCATCTGCAGCGCCTCGAAGGGCACCGAATAGAGGCCGTTCTCCTGTTTGAAGGTGGCCTCGATCCATTTGAAATGGGCTTCCAGGATGGTCATCACATCCTTGAGCCTTTTCTTGTTTCCCTCTTTGTGGTAGAGATTGTATTCGGCCCAGGCAAAGAGGGGGGGAGCTATTCCTTCGGGATTTCCTTTGGTCAGGACGGGCTTACCGTCCTTTTCGCTGTACCTGCCCCTGATGGCGCCGGAAGGCTCCTGTTTGGTGTAGAAGTTATCCAGCACCGGGGTAGTGGGAAAGATCTTGTTGCTGTAAACCAGAAAAAAGGTGGAGAGAACCGAATCAAACTGGTCAATCACCGTGTCTTCGGGGTATCCGAAGAACCGCTGCTCCAGGCCGTTTTCGGGAGTTCCTTTTTTCCAGAAGTCCATGATCCAGGCCCAGGTTCTGTCGTAAAGGTCGACAAAATCCTGGTCGTAGAAGTGGACGGACGGAAACCCTTGCTTAATCAATTTATCTCCTCGGTTTTAAAACTCTCACGAGTGAAAAAAGTTCCTATTTATCCATGAGTAAGTGAATTAAGGCATACTAACTCAGTCTATGAAGAATACAAAGTATATCAGGAGAAGTCAAATTTCGAGAATAAAACCACCTGAGCCCATAGATGAGAAATAACGGTGTCAGTATACCCAGATTCGTGACATTTGACAAGAACAACCATTTTTCGGCGGAGTCAATTTTTGTGAAACCTGGGTATGGGTGACAGGAAGATTCTCAAGATTTCTCCAGCCCTTTCACCATAGAAAAAACAGAGTGATTCTGGTACAAAAAAGAGGTGAACAAATTTCTTCCCGTTAACAGGGCCGAAATGGCCGAAGCCGGCTGGGACCATTGTGATTTTGTGCTGGTTACCGGAGATGCCTACGTGGACCACCCCTCCTTCGGCGCCGCCGTGATCGGCCGGCTTCTGGAGGCTGACGGATTCAGGGTGGGCATTCTTTCCCAGCCCGACTGGACCCGGGTGGAGCCCTTTGAAGAGTTCGGCCCCCCCCGTCTGGCCTTTCTCATCACCTCGGGAAACCTCGATTCCCTGGTTAATCATTATACCGCCGCGGGAAAGCCCCGGCGGGAAGACGCCTACTCGCCCGGAGGCCTCAGGGGAAGGCGGCCCGACCGGGCCCTGATACCCTATACCAGCCAGGCCCGGAGGGCCGCCCGGGGGGTGCCGGTGATCCTGGGGGGGGTGGAGGCCTCCCTGCGGCGCCTGGCCCACTATGATGTCTGGTCCGACAAGGTCCGCCGGTCCGTGCTGGTGGATGCCAAGGCGGACCTTCTGGTCTACGGCATGGGTGAACGGGCCGTCCGGGAGATAGCCCGGCGGCTGGATGCGGGGGAGCCGATAGACGCGCTCCGGAATATCCCCGGAACCTGCTGGCGGCAGGGGCCGGCCGATCCTCCCGAAGGCCTCACCCTCCCCTCCTATGAAGAAGCCGCCGCTGATAAATCCGCCTTCGTGGCGGCTTTTAAGATTCAGCATGAAAATACCAACCCCCACAGCGCCCGCCCCCTGATCCAGAAAACCGGGGAGCAGCTGGTGGTTCAGAATCCCCCCGCCCTGCCCCTGGGGGGGGCGGAGCTGGATCGGATCTACCGGTTCCCCTACACCCGGCGGTGGCATCCCGTTTACGACCAGACCGGCGGAGTGCCCGCCCTGGCGGAGGTGGAGTTCAGCCTGGTTTCGTCCCGGGGCTGTTTCGGCAGCTGCAGTTTCTGCTCCCTGGTGTTTCACCAGGGCCGGATCGTCACCGCCCGGACCGAAGAATCCCTGGTGGAGGAAGCCCGGGAGATGACCCTGATGCCCCGGTTCAAGGGGTACATCCACGACCTGGGGGGGCCCACGGCCAACTTTTTCGGTCCCGCCTGCCCCCGGCAGGAGAAATCCGGAGGATGCCCCCACCGGGAGTGCCTCTTTCCCGAACCCTGCCCCTCCCTGGACAGCGGCCATGAGGCGTATCTGTCGGTGCTGCGGAAGATCCGGACCCTTCCGGGGGTGAAAAAGCTGTTTATCCGTTCGGGGATAAGGTACGACCACCTGCTCAATGAAAAGAAGGGCCGTTTTCTGCGGGAACTGACCGAGCACCATGTGAGCGGTCAGCTCAAGGTGGCCCCGGAGCATGCTTCGAACAAGGTGCTGAAACTCATGGGAAAACCGCCAGTGGAGGTGTTCACCCGGTTTTCCACGGAGTTTACCCGGATGAACCGGGAGCTGGGGAAGAAGCAGTACATCATCCCCTACTTTATTTCCGGCCACCCCGGTTCCACCATGAAAGAGGCGGTGGAGCTGGCGGAGTACCTGCGGGACCATCGGTTTGTCCCCGACCAGGTGCAGGATTTCTATCCCACTCCCGGGACCCGGTCAACCTGCATGTACCATACCGGTATCGATCCCCTGACCGGGGAGGCCGTTCATGTCCCCCGGGGGGAAGAAAAAAATCTTCAGCGGGCGCTTTTACATTTTCATAAAACGGAAAATGCCGCCAAAGTGAGGGCGGCTCTGCGGAAGGCGGGCCGGGAAGACCTCATCGGCCGGGGACCCCGCTGTCTGGTGCCTCCCGGTGAGAGGGGCCGGGGGTCCGGGGACCGCCGGAGCCGGCACGGGGGGAAGTGACGGCCCGGTATCCTTACCGGAGTTTACGGGCCACGGCGATCAGCCTTTTCGCCTTGCTGTCGTAGGGGCTGCCCTGAAGATCGCCGTAGATTTCCACCTCCGTAAAGCCGCACCGGCCCAGAAGTTCCGCCAGTTCCAGCCCCGAGTAGATTCGGTGGCTGAACCGGATTTCGGTTTTCTCTCCCCCCTCCATGGGGAAAAAGATCCAGCGGTTTTCCAGCCTGGTCCAGCCGGGCTCCACCCTGTACTCCAGAAGAATCTTGAATCCGTCCCGTTCGAACCATTCCCGCTCCCGGTAATCCCGGGCCAGCAGCTCCTTGCCCTGTACATCGATGAGGAAGGATCCCCCCGGCTTGAGGCTGGCATGGATGTTCCTGACCGCCTCTTCCTCTTCCTCGGGGTCGTCAAAATATCCGAAGGAGGAGAAAAAGTTCATCGCCCCCTGGAAGGTTTCTTTTCGGACAAAATTCAGGCTGTTCTGCCAGATAAACTCGATCTCCAGGCCCTCCCGGGCCGCCGCTTCCCGGGCTTCCCGGATGTAGCTCTCCTGCCGGTCCACCCCCGTAACCTTCAGGCCCCGTCGGGCCAGCTCCAGGGCGTGGCGGCCGAAGCCGCAGCAGGAGTCCAGCAGGGCTTCGCCCTTTTTCATCTTCAGGAGATTCATCACCCCCAGGGCCTCGTCGGCGGTATCGGCCATCCGGTCGGGGTCAAACATCAGGGGACGGTAGGTGTCCCAGAACAATTCCTGCTCCCACCAGGGAGCGTCTTCCCTCTGTTCCATGCCTCCAGTGTCACCCATCCGGGGCGGTTGCGCAACCCCCCGGCGGGGGATATGATGCCATCCATGACGGCTCCCCTTTTACGTGTCCCCACGGTGGTTCAGCTTCTTGCCTGGTTGGAAAAGGAAGGCAAGGCTTATCCCTGGGGAGATAATATCACTACTTATAGAGTATGGATTTCGGAGATCATGCTGCAGCAGACCGTGGTAACCGCGGTGATTCCCTATTTTTCCCGCTGGATGGAGAGATTTCCCACCCCCCTGGCTCTGGCGGAAGCGGAGGAGGAAGAAGTGCTGCGGTACTGGGAGGGGCTGGGTTACTACAGCCGGGGCCGGAACCTGCTGAAGGCCGCCCGGATCATCCGGGACCGGCTCGGCGGAAAGCTCCCCGGGGATCTGGAGGGCTGGAAGGCCCTTCCGGGAGTGGGGGATTACACCGCCCGGGCGGTTCTCAGCATCGCCTCCGGTCTTCCCTACCCGGTGCTGGATGCCAATGTCCGGCGGATCGGTCAGCGGATTCTTGGCTGCCGCCACTGGCCCGCCGGGTCGGACCGGGCGCTCATGACGGCCCTGGAAAAATCGATCCCCCCCGGGGAACCGGGAAAGTTCAACGCCGCCCTGATGCAGCTGGGCCAGCTGGTCTGCCGGACCGGCACCCCCCTCTGTTCCGCCTGCCCGCTCCGGCCGGACTGCGTTGCCGCCGCGGAAGGGTCGGCCGCCGAAATTCCCGAACGCCGGAGCCGGAACCAGACGGTCCTCCACAGCCGCCGGTTTGTGATAAGCCGTGAAGGCCGGATTCTCATGATCCGCCGGGACCACGGCATCGGCCGGGGGCTCTGGGTTCTGCCGGGGATGGATGCCTCCGCCGGGACCGCGGGGCCGCCTGATGCAGAAGGGGCCGGTAAAACCGATGCCCCTGGGGCGGCGGAAGGCGCCGGCCCTTACGGCGTTGTGAGCGCCGCCGGTGGAGCCTCGGGCCATACAGGATCAGCAGGGCTCCTGGCCGACTCCGTACCGGGGGCCGACTCCGTACCGGGGGGCGGCTCCGAACCGGGAGGCCGCTCCGTACCGGGAGGCCGCTCCGGCGGCGGATCCCCCGCCGGGACCGACCCCCGGGGGTTCCCCCCCGGAACCGCCCGCGTACTTATACAAATAGTAAAAGACTGTTCACCAAATATTCTGAAAAACCGCCGCCACACCTACACCCGGTACCGGGAAGAGCTTTCGGTGGAGGCGGTAGCCTGGGAGGCGCCGGAGGGACCGGCGGCGAAAACGGACAACGGGGAAAGGCCGTACACAACGGGCCCCGACCGGGAGGCTCTGGAAATGCTGGAGCGGCTCTACGCTGAAGCGGGCTGGGAGGCCCGGTGGTTCCCTTTTGAAGAGATCGGACGCCTGCCGCTGCCGGCGGTGTACCGGAAGATCATGGACGAAGCTAGAGGGTAATAATCGTATACCCCCGGGTGAGGTAGCCGTCCCAGGAGGGGTGGCCCTGCAGATCTTCCCCCAGGGGCAGATTCTGGGCCGTCACCTCCTCCAGGACCCCCATCTTGGCGCTGCAGGCCCGGCAGACCGCACCGATGAGGCCCAGCTCCTTCACCTTTTTATAGAGTCCCGCAAAGGGGGCTTCGGGATCGGCCAGCTCCTTCACCAGGGAGCAGGCCTTTCCCTCGATGATCAGGGTAGCCTCTTCCCCCTTGTTATGAAGGTCCAGAACATTCAAGAGGGCGTGGGAAAAGCAGATTGCCTCTCCCTGAAACGCAAAAATGGCGGTTTTACTCATATTTTCCTTCCCGTTCTTCTTGTTATGAAGATATTTTAGTATAATCAGAACGATTTTAAAACGGATGAGGTTCATTCAAAAATATAAAGTTTTTGAATTTCCTTCGGATTCTTTTCTTTTGCCCTCTTTGGCAGGACAGTGAGGTTTTATGCTGATTTTTAACTCCACCTGGCGGAAGAAGCTTTTTCAAGACAAGCCCTTTTTTACCACCCTCTTCGCCATCATGATTCCCATCGCCCTGCAGAACCTTCTGGTGAGCGGCCTCAATTTCGCCGACACCCTGATGATCGGTCAGCTCGGCGAGACCGAAGTGGCGGCGGTGGGCCTGGCAAACCAGATTTTTTTCCTTTTGATTCTGAACCTCTTCGGATTCGGCAGCGCCTCGGCCATCTTTGTATCCCAGTACTGGGGGAAGGGGGATATTCCGGCGATCCGCCGCACCCAGGGGCTGAGCCTGGTCCTGGGGCTTTTCCCCGCCGCCCTTTTTACCTTTGCCGCCCTGGCGGTGCCTGAATGGACCATGGGAATTTTTTCGAAAGATCCCGAAGTCATCCGGCTGGGCAGCGACTACCTGCGGGTGGTGGGTCTGAGCTATCCCCTGGTGGCGGTCAGCTTCGGCTATGCCAACATCCTCCGCAGCATCGAGAAGGCGGCCCTGCCTCTCTACGCCTCCATCCTGGCCCTGGGCACCAACGTGGTTCTCAACTATCTTTTCATTTTCGGGATAGGGCCGTTTCCCGCCCTGGGGGTGGTGGGGGCCGCTTTGGGGACCACCCTCTCACGGGTCCTGGAAACCCTGTTTCTTTTCTACCTGGTGTATAGAAAACCACGACCCGGGGAAGGGGAAAACCCTTCCGCCGCCACCCTGCGGGAGATGGGCTCTTTCAGCCTTCCCTATTTGAAGAAATACCTGATGGTGGCCTCGCCGGTGGTGGCCAATGAAATCACCTGGGCCCTGGGCATGACGGTCTACAAAATCATATACGCCCGGATGGGCACCGATGCCATCGCGGCGGTGAACATCGCCGAGGTGATCATCAACCTGATGTTTGTTCTTTTTCTGGGATCGGGCAACGCCGCGGCGGTCATGGTGGGCAAGGTCATCGGCGGCGGAGAGAAGGAGAAGGCCTATGAGTACGCCCTGCGGTTCAGCTTTCTGGGGATCATCATGGGGCTGGGGGTGGGACTGTTGATGATGCTCCTGTCGGTTCCGGTGGTTCACGTCTTCAGCGTCAGTCCCGCCGTCAAGGAGGCGGTCCGCTGGATCCTCGTCATCGTGGGATTCACCGTTCCCTTCAAGGTCTTTAATCTCCACATCGTGGTCGGAGTCCTCAGGGGCGGCGGCGACACCCGGGCGAGCCTCTACATCGACCTTTTCGGAGTCTGGCTCATCGGGGTTCCCATGGCCCTGGCCGGAGGAATCTGGCTGGGCCTGGCGGTACCGGTGGTGTATGCAATGGCGGTGAGTGAGGAGATCTTCAAAAGCATCCTCTGCTTTTACCGTTTGGTGTCGAAGAAGTGGATCAACGATCTGACCGAGCCGCCGCCGGAGATCCGGTACATCCAGGAGTGGGATTAGCCTGCCCCGATGGTGTACAATGTCATCGGGGGTCCTGCCGATGAAAACCAACGCGCCGCTGGTAAAAACCCTGGAAGCCCTGGCCTTCCGGCCCGTCCGGGACCTGGCGGGTTCGGAGGATCAGTTCCTACGGAGGCTCCAGGATGCTTTGGAGGTCCAGGGGAATCCGGCGGTGTTCCTTCCTTCCCATTCCGGGGAATCCCGGAAAAACCGCAGCGAAGAGCCTCCCTGCCGCCCCGCCGACAGCCGGGGTCTTCCCGGAGGGCTGGTAAACCTTAACCCCCGGCTGCCCACCCTGGTTCTTCCCGATCTTCACACCCGCCGGCGGGAGCTTTTCCAGATCCTCACTCTTCCGCGGGACGATACCGGGAAAACGGTCCTGCAGGAGCTGGATGAAGGAAAGCTGAACCTGGTCTGTGTGGGGGATGCCCTCCACTCCGAAGGGTCCGGGGCGGCGGGACGCTGGCGGACCGCCTGGCGGGAGTATCTGGGCGGATTTCGCCCTTCCCCGGAAATGGACCGGGAAATGAACGCCGGCCTGGCTCTGGAAGAGATGATTTTCCTCCTTCAGAACCGGTTTCCCCGGAACTTTTTCTTTCTTAAGAGAAACCATGAAAACATCACCTGTGAGGAGGGCCGGGGAAACCATCCCTTCGGCAAATACGCCGCCGAGGGGGAGATGGTTTTCGGCTACCTGGAGCACCGTTTCGGAAAGGATGTGATCAAGGAGCTTTACCGCTGGGAGCACGCCCTTCCTCTGATGGCCCGGGGCCCCTGGTACCTGATCAGCCACGCCGAGCCCGGGCGGGCCTTCTCTCCCGAAGAGGTGATCGATGCCGCCCGCCGGCCCGAGGTGGTGGAAGGCCTCACCTGGACCAGGCGGTGGGAGGCGGAAGAATCGGCGGTGCGGGATAACCTGGGGCGGTTTATCTCCCCCTGGCTTGCCGGCCGGGCTCTCTACTGGGCGGGGCACACCGCCCTGGCGGAGCCGGTGTGGTACGGGGAGGAGAATCTGGTGCTGTTCCATGGATCAGGCCCCCTGAGGGGGTGGATTTTACCGCCGGAGCCGCCGGATCTGACCCGGGAAGGGGATTCTCCCCGGGGAGTGCGGGAGTCCGCCGGCCTGGAGGAACTCTTTCAAACCCTTTCAGCCGAAGGGGACGGGCCGGATTCCTGATGCAGAGGCCGCTTTTTCCACCTGCGGTGGATGGCACCGATCAGGGCGAAGGTGAAGAGCCAGAGAAAAACCATCAGACCCAAAGCGATTCCGGGAGCCCAGAAATCCTGACTGAAAAGGACCGCCAGGGCCGCCAGGGCGATGCCGTACCCCCCCACCAGGGCCAGAATAGCCCATTCGGAAAGGCCGAAGTCCAGCAGCATGTGGTGCAGGTGTTCCCGGTCGGGCTTGGCGATGGGAACCCGCCGGATGATCCGGCGTCCCATGGCGAAGAGGGTGTCGGTGATGGGAATCAGCATCACCGTGGCGGCGATGCCGAAGGCCAGGGGGGTCTGCCGGGCTCCCTCCAGAAGGGGCAGGGCCGCCAGAACGTACCCCAGAAACAGGGCCCCCGAATCACCCATGAAGATCCGGGCGGGGGGACGGTTGAAAAAGAGGAATCCAATGACCGCCCCGGAGAGGGCGAAACAGACCAGGGCCGATACAGGCCGGCCCAGGGCCAGGGCCATGAAACCAAAGGCCAGGGAGGCGGCCAGGCTCACCGTGGAAGAAAGGCCGTCCATGCCGTCGATCAGATTCACCGCGTTGGAGACCCCCACCAGCCAGACCACCGACAGAACAATCGACAGGGGCGGGAAGTTTATCACCAGAGAGGTGAAAGGCAGGGCGAGGCGGTAAAACCTGATCCCCGATACCACCAGCACCACTGCTACAACTATCTGTATCAGAAACTTGTACCGGGGCCTGAGGTTGGTAAAATCGTCCCAGAGGCCGGTCAGGTGGATCGCCGCGGCGCCCAGCATAAACACCGCCAGCCTGTAAGCGCTCAGGGTGCCGGGCTGGTCGGTGGGATAATCCAGCAGGGCGGGAATCACCACGGCCCCCGCCACCCAGCCGAGAAAAATAGCCACCCCCCCCAGCCGGGGGATCTCGCCGTCGTGAATTTTCCGGTGATCCGTGGGATCAAACCAGCCGTAGCGGCGGCTGATAAAGATGATCAGGGGCATCAGCAGGGCGGAAACCGCCAAGGCGGAGGCAAAGGTGATGACAAAGGAGAGGGAACTCATAATTTTAATTCTACCACTTTCTTTCCCGATTATCCCCCGGGGAAAGAAAAATCCTTCTGGTTTTTTTCTCATTTACCTTACCCCGGACCCCTTGTCCCGTCAATCACTCCCTGAAGTTTCGCACCGCGGATAAAAACCCCCTCCTTTCTCTGTCCTCTTTGCCCAAATAGTGTTAGATTTGAGGGTGAATACGCCGGTTTCCCGGGGGTTTGATCTCTTTCATAACCCCCGCACGCGGGTTACCCGTTTTTATGAGGAGTCAGAACTTATGGATAAACGCAATTACCTTTTCACCTCCGAATCGGTCAGCGAAGGCCATCCGGATAAACTGGCCGATCAGGTCAGCGATGCGGTGCTGGATGCCTGTCTGGCGGCGGACCCCGAAAGCCGGGTGGCCTGCGAGACCTTCACCACCACCGGAATGGTCCTGGTGGGGGGAGAGATAACCACCGAAACCTATGTGGATATCCAGGAGATCGCCCGGGGGGTGGCCATGAAAATCGGCTACACCCGCCCCGAGTACGGCCTGGACTGCGAATCCATGGCGGTTCTCAATACCCTCCACAGCCAGTCCCCCGACATTTCCCAGGGCGTCACCGCCGGCCAGGGCCTCTACAAGGAACAGGGGGCGGGAGACCAGGGCATGATGTTCGGATTCGCCTGCCGGGAAACCGAAGAACTCATGCCCGCCCCCCTCATGCTGAGCCATAAACTGCTGATGCGGGCGGCGGAGGTGCGTAAAAGCGGCAAGCTCCGGTGGCTTCGGCCCGACGCCAAGAGTCAGGTAACCATCGAGTACGAGGGGCACAAACCGGTTAAAATCGACACGGTGGTATTAAGCCATCAGCATGACGAGGTGGTTACCTACGACGAACTGAAAGAATCGGTGATTGCGAAAATCATCAAACCCGTCCTGGAACCCACGGGGCTCCTGACCCCCAAGACCAAGTATTTCATCAATCCCACGGGCCGTTTTGTCATCGGCGGGCCCCACGGCGATTCGGGCCTCACGGGACGCAAGATCATCGTGGACACCTACGGCGGCATGGGCCGCCACGGCGGCGGCGCCTTCAGCGGCAAGGACCCCTCCAAGGTGGACCGGTCCGCCGCCTACATGGCCCGGTACGTGGCCAAAAACATCGTGGCCGCGGGCCTCTGCGAACGGTGCGAGCTGGAGCTGGCCTACGCCATCGGGGTTCCCTTCCCCGTGTCGGTCACCGTGGATACCTTCGGAACCGCCTCGGTCCCGGAAGTCCGCATCGAAGAGGCGGTACAGAAGGTCTTTGACCTTACCCCCGGGGGCATCATCGCCCATCTGGACCTGAAGCGGCCCATCTACCAGGACACCGCCACCTACGGCCACTTCGGCCGGGACATGTTTCCCTGGGAGAAGACCGACAAGGTGAAGGATCTGCAGCAGGCGGTGGGGTAGGGTTCCCGGAAAAACCCTTTCTCTTGCAGGAGCCGATCAGGCAAAACGAAGATTGCCGGGAATAAGCATCCGTGCTCAGGGAGAATCGCACGGACGCTCATTCCCTCCATCTTCGTTTTGCCCATGGACTGTTTGCTATATTGGAAGGGGTTTTCCCAGTCAATTTCGACGGTTTTTTGTGGATATTTTTGATCCGGCCGTACCTGCCGGGATCAAAAATTTTCCAGATCTTATGGATCAGCTGGAAAGCCTATCAGGTAAAACGAAGATTGCCGGGGATAAGCATCCTGGCTCAGAAAAAATCGCCCGGACGCTCATCCCCTTCACCTTTGTTTTGCCCATGGACTCTTGACAAACCGGGCCTTCTGGCGCTATTGATTCTCTATCCGCCCCGGCCGGGGCGGCATGGAGATTTCACCATACATGATCCATCTGATTTTCCCCCCCGCGGCGTCGCCCACCTGCGTACCCCTGGGGGTCTCCCTGCTGAAAGCCCACATCGACGGGACCCTTGGGCCCGGTCTGCTCCTGGTGGAAGATCTTAACATCCGGTACTGGGAACACCTGGCCGGCTTTTCGGCCCGGCTTTCCGATTACCGCCGGTTTGTCCGGGGCGAGACGGGCCTTTTCAACCGCCGGTTCTACGAAGAGTTTATGCCCGCTGCGAGGCTCCTGCGGGCCGAATCGGCGAACCTCCTGGAGGCGGTTTCGACCTATCTTGACCGGGGAACCCTGTCCCCGGCCCTGGAGGCGGTTTTTCTCCATTTAAACGGTTTTCTGGACCCCGCCGTTTCCATCCTGATGTTCTCCTGTCTCTTTCCCGACCAGCTTCTCTTTGCCCTGGGGTTCTCCCGCTGGATTTCCGCCGGCCGGACCTGCCGGATCTATCTGGGCGGCGCCTCCACCCTTCTCCTGTCGCCCAGGGATCTTCTTGAGAAAGCCCCCTGGATCGAGGGAGTCTTCACCGGCGAGGGGGAAAAGGCGCTGGAGCAGTTTCTGCGGGAGGGGGAAGATGCGGTTCCGGCGGGATTTTTTTCCCGTAAGAACCCGGCACCCCAGGGGGCCTGCCAGGCCGGGCCGGTGAAAACGTCGGCGGTTCTTAAGGACCTCCCCTGGGCCGATTTTTCCTGGGCCCCCCTGTCTTCGTATTTCAACCCTGAACCGGTTTTGCCGGTGCAGTTTTCCCGGGGCTGCAAGTGGCGGCGCTGCCGGTTCTGTGCCCACAACCTCTCTTTCGGCCGGTACCGGTGCCTCGACGCCGCCGGGGCGGCGGATATGCTGGCGGGGTATCAGACCGGTCTGGGGGTGAGCCACTTCTACTTCACCGATCAGTATCTGGATGCCTCGTTTCTGGAACCCTTTGCCCGGGAAATCCTGGCCCGGGGATTAAAGATCCGCTACACCTTCATGGGCCGGCCTTCGGGGGACATGAGCGCCCCGGTGCTGGAGCTTCTCTTCCGGTCCGGCTGCCGCTGGATCAGCTGGGGAGTGGAATCGGGGAGCCGGCGGCTTCTGGATATGGCGGGGAAGGGCACCGACCCGGTGGAGGTCTCTCAGGTTTTAAAAGATTCCCGCCGGGCGGGGATCCATAACCTGGCCCTGCTCATGTTCGGCCTCCCCGGTTCCGACGACCAGGCCCTGGAAGAGACCTTTACGTTTCTGCAGGAGAACCGTCCCTTCATCAACGCCCAGTCCGCCAGCGAATTTCTCCTCTACCGGGGTACCCCCTTCGGCGACCATCCCGGCCGGTACGGCCTGCGTATCACCGCTCCCGAGGTGTTCTGCCGCATTGACGGGCGGAGTCTTGAGAGCATCAAGGCCGGCCATACAGATCTTCCCCGGCCTGACCGGGGGGAGGTTGAAGAGGTTCAGAGGGGGCCCGAAGAGGCGCGGCGCTGGAAACGGCAGAAACCGTGGCTCTATCCCGATACGTTCTGGGAATCCCTGCCGGCGGAGCACTATTTGATTCTGGCGTCCCGGGAAGAGGGGGATATCAACGCTCCGAGCAGCCGGGTCTCGTAAGGAGGGTCCCGGCGCTCCCTGGGCCGGTCCCCGGTGATGCCCCGGCGCTGCTTCGGCCGGGACGGGGTTAAAATCGGTCCCAGGAGCCGTCTTCCACGGCGTCCTTGATCCTCTGCAGCTCTTCCTTCTCGAACTGGGCTCCCGTGGTGGTGACGATGCGGCTGGCCAGGTAGCTGGCAAACTTGCCCGCCCGGGGGGGCTCCCATCCCCGGCAAAGGCCGTAAAGGTAGCCGGCGGCGTAGATATCCCCCGCCCCGGTGGTGTCCACCGCCTCCACGGGATTCACCGGAATCCGGTGGGTCTTTCCTCCCTGACGGATCACTGAACCCCGGGGGCCGTCCTTGATGATGGCGGTATCGCAGAGCTCCGCCAGGAGATCGGCGCAGCGATCCATATCTTCTTCGTTAAAGATGAGCCGCGCTTCTTCCCGGTTGGCCAGGACCACGTCAAAGTGATTTTCGATGAGATGAAGAAACTCTCCGTGGTGACGGGTGACGGCGAAGGGGTCTGCGGCGTCGAAGACAATTTTGGTCCCCGCGTCCCGGGCGATCTCAACCGCCTCACGAAGCGCCGCCTTCTGATTCTCCGTATCCCACATGTAGCCTGTGAAAAAGAAAAAATCCGCCCGGGCCAGCACTTTGGGATCCATATCCCGGGGCGAGTAGTCCCGGTTGACTCCCAGGTGGGTGTTCATGGTCCTCTCCGAATCGGGGGTGATGAGGATGATGCTGGTCCCCGTATCCCCCGGCCCCGCCTTGAGACAGGAACGTGCCCCCTGCTCCCGAAGGCGGCTCTCGTAGAGGGTGCCGAACCGATCCCCGCCGATCCGTCCCGACAGGGCCGATGCGGTTTCCAGACCCGCCAGGGTCATGATCACGTTGGGGGCCGATCCGCCGGGCCGGTAGCTCACCGGCCGGTTTTCGATGAAGGAGAGAATCCGGCGCCGCTCCTCCCCTTCGGTGAGATGCATGGTCCCCTTGGCCAGTTTCAGGGCGGCGATGTCTTCATCGGTGACCCGGGCAAAAATATCGATCAGCACGTTCCCGATCCCGTAAACCCTGGCATCTTCCATGGGGGCCCTCCTTCGGAGAATTATAAGGGTTCCTCTGCGCGGGAGCAACCCGCCCTTACGCCGAAGCCGGCCTGCCTTCGTCACCCGTGCCACCGGGGTTGCCTTGAGAAGCCCGTGCTTTTGCTTTATAGAGGCATGTGAGAGTTTATCAGGTTATACAAGGAAGAGTTTCCGGCCCTACGAAGCATCCGCCCTTTTTCGGGGTAATTCCTTTATGGCTAAAGGAGGATCCCCATGGAGATTGCCCGAATGAACGAGGAAGAAAAACAGGTTATCCTGCAGGTGGGCAAGCGCTTCGAGCAGGTGGACAGACGATTGGACCGGCGGGACAAAAAGTTTAACCGGATGACCGGGATACTGGTCACCCTCTTCGTGGCCCTGATGGGCGGTATGATAACCATGATTACCCGGGTGATGCTGCTGGGATAGAGATGATGTTACCATTGCAAAGGGATCCTGTTTTGTCTGGCGCACTGCCATCGCCTCGGACATGGGCCTCTCGCCGGAACAGATCAAGGGGCTCCTGATCCTTTCCCGCACCGTGTCGCTCATTGCCCACAGCATAGAAGAGAATCAGCGGGAAAAGCCGTGGCACGGCTCGGGGCAGGCCGGGATCACCCAGCCCCTGGACCTGTCTCGCCAGAAACCGGAGTACTACGACGGCCCCGACCGGAGAGTCCTGGGCGAGGAAGGACGACAGGGTTGATTCTTTGTCTACTCCATGAAAAAGATCCCCGAATGACCGGATAATCCCTCCCCAGCCCTTGAATTCTGGTCCCCCTGTGCTATATTGTTCGTAGTCTGAACAAAGAAAGACCGACAATCATAGCCGGATTACCATAGAGGGGGGCTTTCAACCCCCTCTTGTTTGCGGAAGCCTGTTGCGGCGGCTCTGTAAAACCGGCGGTGACGGCATTCCCCAACGGGGAAACGCCCTTCCATCCAGACCCGAAAAAAAAAAGACCGGGGAGGGGGGCGAAGCCGCAGTCCGGCGCTTTTTATCCGGTTTTTGCAAAATATTCCCAGATTTTCAATCAACGGCTCCCTTCATCCCGTAGTCATGTATGGAATGAAATTCCTGAGGAGACGTTTATGGGAGCCCTTAATATGACCCCGGAAGAAATCAACGGCATCTCGGAACAGATTGCCCGCTTCATGCTCAAAGAGGCGGAGGAAGGAAAGAGTGATTTTCTGACCCGGCTCTACCAGGCGGAAATCAGGAACAGCAAAGACCCCGCCCTGCTGGAGCGGATGATCCGGGTTGAGGAGGAGCTGCGCCATCAGGGTCGGCGGTTCGAAGATATGCTCGGCACCATGCGTGACAATTTTGCCCAGGTCGATAAGCGGTTCGAGCAGGTCGACAAACGCTTTGAGCAGGTCGACAAGCGCTTTGAGCAGGTGGACAAGCGGTTCGAGCAGGTCGACAAGCGCTTTGAGCAGGTGGACAAGCGCTTTGAAGAGCTGATTGCCAACATGAACTACCGGTTCGAGCAGTCGGATAAACGGTTCGAAGAAATGAACGCCAACATGAACTACCGGTTCGAACAGGTGGACAAACGGTTTTCCCGCCTTTACAGCTACCTTTTCACCGTATCCCTGGCCCTGATGTCGGGGATTTTCGGGCTTCTGGCCAAACTGTTTTTCGGCGTCTAAGCCCGGCACCCGGTATCTGGCATCGGGGTCCGGCCTATGGTTCCCTGTGTCTGCCCTGCGGTTTGCGGTTTTGCCGGCCCGCCTCCGGTGAGTCGTCCTATCCCCACCCTTCAATAAGAGCTCATGAACATCGACAAAGAATTAGAAATCCTCGAAAACATCTATCATAATCCCCATCAGGTGAGTCAGCGCGACCTGGCCCAGATCGCGGGCCTTTCCCTGGGAATGACCAACGTCATCCTCAAGCGGCTCGCCGGCAAGGGCCTTCTGACTATCAAGAAGGTGAACAACCGGAACATCCGGTACGCCGTGAGTCCCAAGGGCATCGAGGCCATCACCCGCAAGAGCTACCGCTACTTCAAGCGCACCATCAAGAACGTGGTGTTCTACCGCGAGTCCATCGAGACCCTCATGGACCGCATCCGGGAGCGGGACTACACCGGTCTGATACTGGTGGGCCAGAGCGACCTCGATTTCATGGTGGAGCACCTGGCGGGCAAGGCGGGCCTGACCCTGCACAAACAGGATCCCCCCCCCCAGGAGCGGGTTTTCACCCTCTACAGCGAAAGCTATCTTCCCGACCAGGAAGAAACGGCGGACCGGGAGGACGTGGTTTTCCTCCAGGACCTGTTGATGTAGATTTTTAAGGCGGGGGAAGTCTCCCCCGCGCGCCGGCCGGGCCGCCCCCGGCGGGGTGCGGACCGGCGAAACTGTTTCCGGCTTGCTGCCGCGCCGCCGGGTTTCGCCTCCCGGGCCTCTGCTGCCCCCTCGTTCCTTCGGAACCAGATTTACCTTAAAACATGTGTTCCTTGATACCGATATTTTACTGGATGTGGCTTTGGCAAGACAGCCATAAACCATCAGAATGTTCTTGAGGCACTAAAATCACGCTTCTCTGATTTTGAAGATGCCCTGCAGAATTTTTCTGCCGTTGAAAATCAGTGTGAATACATCATCACCAGAAATATTCAGGATTACAAAGAATCGAAAATAAAGGTGATTCTTCCAGAAGAGTTTATCAAATTATACCAGGAAGATTTCCCGCCCTTTTGAAGCACCGGCGCCTTATTTGCTGTAACTCCTTTATATAAAGGAGGCCCCTCGTGGAGATTGCCCGAATGAACGAAGAAGAAAAACAAATTATCCTGCAGGTGGTGGAAGAGGTTCTGGAGAAGAAGGCCCGGGAAGGCTCTGTTACCCGGGACCTGCGCCTGGTGGACCGGGAGCTGATGATAACCGAACGGATTGTCCGGGTGGAGGAAGAACTCAAGCACCTGGGTGAACGGTTTGAGTTTCTCATCGATCAGATCGACAAGCGGTTTGAGCAGGTAGACAAACGCTTCGAGATGCTCATCGACCAGATGAACCGGCGGTTCGAGCAGGTGGAAAAGCGGTTCGAGCAGGTGGACCAACGGTTCGACCGGATGGACAAGAAGTTTAACCGTATGACCGGGATACTGGTCACCATCTTCGTGACTCTGGTGGGCGGCCTGGCAACCATGAACATTCAGCTGCTGCTGCGGGGGTGATGCGGGATTGGGGGCAGCAGACAGGGCGGAATTGATAATAAGGTTCCGGCGCTTTATCCACTGGGGCTGAATTGGAAGACCGAGCCGGTACTTTTTTACCCTGGATAGAAGAGAAAAAACTCTCTTTCATCTGCATCTGGTTACCGGCCGCAGCTGTTACTGGAACGACTTTGTTTCTTTCAGGGACCTCTTAAGATCTGATAAGACGCTGGCCGATGATTATTTCCGGCATAGGCTTGATTTGCAGAAACGTTATGGTCATGACCGCAGGAAGTACAGGGAAGGCAAAGAGCAGTGGTTCGAAAAAAACTTCCCACGAAATTGGCTGGAAGGTCACGAAAAACCATCTGGAAGCCGAGGGATATCAGAATATCCGTTCACCCCGGGATGCGATTAAACAATTTTTTGATCTGGGACTGATTCGTGACGATACCCAGTGGCTGCAGGGGCTGGAAGACAGGGACCTTACGGCCTACACTTATAATAACTCCACCGCCGATAAGGTCATTCTGCTGATTCGTGAAACCTACTATCCCCTGATGGAAGGAAGAAAAGTTCTGGTTGGGAAAAGTTTTATTTTCTATACAGAGTAGTTAGATGTTAACAACTTTTACGGCCCTTATTCAGCGCGAAGAAGAACAGTACATTTCTTCCCAAATTTATGTGAAGGATTAAGTGATATATGGGTAAGTATGCGAAGCTGATGCATAATATTCTTGCCGGTTCTTCCGATGGGAACATCGATTTTGTTACTTTTTGCCGATTACTGGTTTGACTATGATTCGAAGAGCGAATAAAAGGCCGTCATCACATTTTCACCCAGGATATTGTTGAAGAGATTTTGAATCTACAGTCAAAGGCAAATAAAGCCAAACCCTACCAGGTCAAACAAGTCAGAACCATTTTGGTCAAGTATCATTTAGGAGAAAAAGATGTTGATTAAGCATGAGCTGATTATTTACTGGAGCGAGGACGATTGTTCGTTTATCGTCGAGGTGCCCGAGCTGCCCGGTTGTATGGCAGATGGGGAAACCTATGAGGATGCGGTAGCTAATGTCAGAATAGCCATTGAACAGTGGATTGAAACGGCCCGTGAGCTCGGCCGTCCTGTTCCGGAACCTAAGGGCCGGCTTATGTTCGCTTAACGCAGGCGAACGATTCCTTTTTTTGGATGGCCTCCGCCCGGTTTTCCAGGTTAAGATTTTCGATTCTTTCAAACTCTTTTATATTGTTTGTAACGAATATCAAACCCCGGTTCAGAGCCTGGGCGGCCAGGAGCAAATCGATGGGGCCGATAAGCTGCCCTTCTTTCTTCAGCTTTGATTTTGGTCTTCCCAAGGGAATGGCGTCTTTGTCATCAAAGGTTAAAGCGGGGTGCGGACCGGCGGGACTGTTTCCGTCTTGCTCCGCGCCGCCGGGACCCGCCTCCCGGGCCTCTGCTGGCCCCTCGGAGCTCCTTCCCGGGCGAGGACCCGAATGAACCAGGAAGAAAAACAGGTTATCCTGCAGAGGTGGGAAATAATGAAAAACAATCAGGACATCCGCTGGATTCAGCGGTACGAAAACTATCAAAAAGCCCTGCTTCAACTTAGAGAAGCCCTGGAGCTGAAGAAGGAAAGGGCCTTGTCCCGGCTTGAAAAGCAGGGTCTGATCCAGGCTTTTGAGTTTACCCATGAACTGGCCTGGAACACCCTGAAAGATCTGCTGGAGTACCGGGGCAATATGGGTATTTTTGGTTCCCGGGATGCTTTTCGCAAGGCATTTCAGCTGGGGCTGATAACAGAAGGCCAGGTCTGGATGGACAGCATCGCCAGCCGGAATCTGGCCAGTCATATCTACGATGAAGAGACGGCTGAAATGATCCTCCGCCAGATTGAAATCGACTACTTTCCCCAGTTTCAAAAACTTGATCTGACCCTGGCCGAACTGGCACGGCAGGAATAATCGTGCGGTTCGGCCTAGAGGAAAAGGTTTGGGAATCTCTGACGGGAATTCTGTCGGAACCCGATAATGTAGACAAAATCATACTCTACGGTTCCCGGGCCAAAGGGGTTTTCAGAGAGGGTTCGGATATCGATCTGGCCCTGGTGGGAGAGGAAATAGAAATCAAACAGATTCTTGGGTTGTCAGAGAGGGTGGAGCAGCTGAACCTTCCCTGGGAGGTGGATCTGTGCAGCTACGGCACCTTGATGAATCAGGACCTGAAAAACCATATTGACCGGGTGGGGGTCGAACTCTACCACAGGAAGGATGCAGGGTGAAGCGGTGTGCTGAACCCTCATCTCTCCGCCCAGTTTTCCAATTTAAGATTTTCGATTCTTTCAACCTCTTTTATCTTGTTTGTGACGAATATCAAGTCTCTGTTCAGAGCCTGGGCGGCCAGGAGCCTGTCGATGGGGCCGATAAGCTGCACTTCTTTCTTCCCATATAAAATCATCGGAAAATCTATTCTGCCTTCCAGAAAGACCTCCCAGGCTTTTTCGTGGCGAATGAGTAAGACCGCATCGCCACGCTTCTGGATAATTTCATCGCCTCCGGAAAATCGATACTCTTTTTGGTAATCGAACAGCCAGTGAAGGTTCGTCTATTTTTTAATCACTATTGTAAGGCCAAAAATATAAAAAGAATTTTTTTTTGAAGCTAATTTCTATTTTTTGAGCATCAGGACTGCAAATGCTAAAACTTAATGAAATCATTAAAACTCTTGGTAATAAAAACAGTTTTCTAAGTCACGTGGTTACTCTTACCTCGGGAACGGTGATTGCTCAATTTATTACTATTGCAGCATCACCGGTGCTTACGAGGCTTTATTCTCCAGAAGACATGGGCGTTTTGGCTAGTTTTATGGCAGTAGCAATGATTTTGGGTATTGTTGCTTCCGGCCGTTATGATGCTGCGATCGTTTTACCAAAAAAAGAAAGTGATGCTACTGCAGTCGCTTTCCTTGGAATTATTATTGCTGTCTTTTTGGGAATCCTTGTATCAATTGTGTTTGGAATCTTTAGAGATTCTTTAGCTCCGATATTGGGAATGCAACATATTCCACGAAGTTTTTTAAGCCTCACTGGATTAGTCGTATTCCTCACTGGTTTAGAACAGGTATTAAAACGACTTTCGATTCGGGGTCGAAAATTCAAAGTTTTGGCTTCTACGCAAGTGACTCAACAGCTTGGGGCTAATGGAGTAAAAATCGGACTTGGGTTTTTAAATGCAGGAGCTGGTGGTTTATTTATTGGTACCATATTTGGTCATTTATTACGTTGTGGAAAACTTGTTTGGTCTGAACGGGGTCGTTTTTTTAATCGTTCTGCTGTTCCTTCTTTACAGACGATACTTCATATGGGTAAGAAATATAAAAAATTTCCCCTATTCAGTAGTTGGTCAACATTATTAAATACTGCATCAAGCCAAATTCCTGTAATTCTTTTTGCAACACTTTTTTCTCCTGCTGTAGCTGGTTACTATGCTTTAAGCAATAGGATCCTTAATTTACCAATGGTTTTGATCGGCCGAAGCGTAAGTGATGTTTTTATTGAAAAAGCGGCTAGGACTCGGAATGAGCCTGATGAATTAAGACGAATTACTACAACTATTTTTAATAAACTGTTGTTAATCAGTTCAATTTGTATGTCTTTTATGACTTTTTATGGTAATAGGGTTTTTCCTCTCGTATTTGGAGATAATTGGCTTGAAGCTGGAAAATATGCACAATGGCTTTCGTTGTACATCATTTTTCAATTTTCATTTAGTCCAATAAGTGTTTTATTTTCAGTTCTAGAGAGGCAGGGTGAGGGGTTTATATGGAACGGATTCCTTTTTATTACCAGGGTTCTATCGATTTTAATTGCATTCAAATATATTGAAAATGCTGTTCAAGTGATTGCCTGCTTTGCTGTTACGGGAATGGTTGTTTATTTCTTAATTTGTATACGGATTTTATATCTGGTTAATATTAGAATTAAGCAAATTGTATTTATGATCATAAAAAATGTTTTATGTGTTTTCGCTATCCAGAGCATTGTTTATTATTTATTTTCATTGCTCTTCAATCGTTTGTTTTAAGGAGCTATTCTTGAATATTCTTGTTATTGGAATGACTTCGGGGTCTCTCGGTGGAATGGAATTCCATAACCTCGGAAATTTTATCATAGTAGATCCGCTTTTTAAATTACTAAGAGAGCATTTTCCTGATGATATTATTAAAACATCAATACAACTGTCGGAATCATTTTATAAAAAATATAATCTAATTCAATTAAAAAATAAAAGATTTTGGAGTTATGGGAAATACACAGGTCAAGAGTCGTTTAAAGATATAATCCGGTTTTGTATTTGGAAAATAATTAAAAATAAAAAAATTTTGCAAAAGAGTTGCTTATTATCAGAAATATTAGAAGCGGATCTTGTAATTGATTTTAGTGGCGATATCTATGGTGAAAATGCCGCATGGACTAAATATTTAGAATCAAATTTAAGATTATATTTTTCTATTATGATGAAAAAACAGGTAGCGATGATTATTGGAAGTCCCGGGCCATTTCATAAAAAATGGAAATTACAAATAGCAAAATATATTTTACCAAAACTTGATCTTATTACAAATCGTGAAGAAATTAGTACTCAATTATTAGGAAATTATGGGATTCTAAATAAAAATATGTATACAACTGCTTGCCCTTCCATTTTTTTTGAAAAAACTGAACAAAAGGAACTCGAAAAAAAACTCGATTATTCAGATCTATTTAATTACAAGGGAAAAACTCTAGGAATTATACTATGTGGTTGGAATTTGCCCGTTGGACCTTACAATAAATGGCCAAGAGAGGAATGGGAATTTAAATCTATCATTGAGTTGATAAACCATCTTTATCTAAAAACCGAATATAGGATATGCCTGATGTCTCATCAAAATTTAACCGATCAAGCAAGTAAAATTATTTTTGGTAATGATCATAAAATAATATCTCGAATTATCGATCTTATTGAGAATACTAAAAGAGATAGAATCTTTACTCTTAAAGATGTTTATACGGCAGCGGAAAGTAAAGCTATAATAAGTAGTTTTGATATTCTTGTTTCGGGTAGAATCCATGGAGCTGTTCAGGGTTTATCACAAAATATACCTACTGCAATAATTGATTATGGCCATGAACCGAAAGCTCATAAATTAAAAGGGTTTGCGAAATTATATGATATAGAACAATTTGTTTGTGATCCAATAAAAAGTGAAAATATGATTTCGATAGTCGACAATCTAATTTCTTCTAAAGATATTATTAGACAGCATTTAGAGGATCATAATCCTATAGTAAAAGAAAAAGCATTATTGACTTTTAAATTGTTACAAGAATTATCCCAGAATTAAAATGATGATTAAAATACTAAAAATCTTTTTAAGAATTCAATTTTTAAGACGTAATATTGTAAAATGTATTTTTTTACCGTCCATTAGCAGAAAAATGATCAATGATATAGAATTATCAGGCTCATTAAAGAAAAATCTAAAAGATATAAAAACTCTTTATATGAACGTAACAAAGGGGAATAAAATCAGTCGAGAAAAGTTGATTTTATATTTTCTATTTGGGCATAAGTTGATAGTAGTTGCAAAGAATATTGATAAAGAAATAATAGGATTAGAATTATACTATTTTAATAAAAAGGATTTAATAGAAGGTACAATTCATCAAGGATTCCGAGGCGTAAAACAGGAAAAGCAGGGGATAGGGATCGGTACAGTTATTACTAGTCATGCAATAGGTCATTTTAAAAATGCAGGATTAAGTGGAATATCTTCTAGGGTTTCACTTAATAATATCTCTTCATTACGATCAAATCAAAAACTGGGATTTCATCCTGTAGAAGAGTACTATGATAAAAAAATGGATGAACAAAGGTATTATTTGATTTGTGATTTTAAAGACGACTTCTCTGAAAAGAATAACTTTTTCTCATAAATTGTTCTTTTTTTATTTGTCCAACTAAAGAAAGTGTATTTTTACAATAGAATCATTAATTATAATTAAAATGGTTTTGGGAGTTTTATATTAATGCTTGTTAGCTCGTATAATCTTGACAATATTTTACATATTTCTAATTCTATTGGTGATGGTCCTGCTTCTCCGTTTTGGCTTGATGGTTGGCTAAAATGGAATGAAGAAATGTGGAATTTAAAATCTGAAAGGGTTCTCTATACCTCTGCTGGTAAAGACTTTCCAAGAATGGAGGGGGTTCTATATACAGATAAAAATGGGAATGTGCGTATGCCTCCACGAAACCCTTATCTGCCTTTTTTATTTTCTACCTCTGGTACGGATAAGCCGGATAGAGTATATCGGCAATATTTAGATATTATGGATGTCTTTACCGCTGATTTATTAAAGCGAGGTATACGTGGGAAAATTGCGTTACCTCCCGGATTTATTGACGCTCGTCCTTTTCAGTGGAAAGGAATGGATGTAGGATTACATTATACGTTTTTACAGACATTACCTTACGATCTTTCACTATCAGATTCCAGTATAAAAAATAAAATTAATAAAGCAAAGAAAATGGGCTATTCTATTAAACAATCTAATGATTGGGTAGCGGTGTTACACAGTTTGAAAGAAACGGAAGAAGCTAAAAGCTTTTCACATCATACGGATTATAGTGCAATATTTAGATGCTCAGAATTGTTAGGATCAAATTCTTTTTTAGGGTATGTTGGGTATGATTCTACAGGAGAACCAGTTGCAGGAGGTTTAAGGCTTCTTATGAGCAGTGGTGTTGTTATTGACTGGTCTCAGGGAGCTGTGAGAGAACATCTGAATAATGGAATAATTCAATTAATGTATAATTATGTTCTTGATGATGCCTATAATCGGGGTGGAAAATTATTTGACTGGACGGGAGCCAACACACCTCCAGTTGCATTAGCAAAATCAGCATGGGGCTCTGTCTTAACGCCATACTTGGTTATAAGATCAAAAGATTATAGATACACTGCTAGAACAGTAGTTAATTTTTTTTTAAAACGTAAATGAACAAGACCTGCATTGGATTGTGGTTTATCTATTTTGATTCATGAAAGCATGGATTATATTAAGGGCAGTTTATGATCTTTACTTTAAAAGCCATATCCTGGCTTGAAACAATCCTATATGGCCGGTTTGGCCAAAAATTTACCTTAGTAGAAAGTGATTCGGTAATAGAGATGTCTTTACCCAACTCAAATGGCCTAATTTTGTTTGATAATCTACAAAAGATATTTCACCAGTCTTATTCTGATTTTCCTTGCGATGTCTGGGATGCTGCAGTAGAAGGTTTTGACCCAGTGTTGGATCAACTAATACCTGCGCCTGGTAACATCAGATTACCTTTAGTCGAGAAGAATGAGCAGGGGCATGTAGTACACTATGATGTGTTAGGCTTGACCTACTGGATGCTTAGTCGACAGGAAGAAGTTGGTCGCCTTGATCTGGATGATCATGAACGTTTCCCGGCAGTTTCGTCTCATGCTTTCAAGCATGGATATCTTGAACGTCCTATTGTCGATGAGTGGTTGCATATTCTTGGTCAGATAACAAAAATACAGTGGCCGAATATCACCTTAAAAAAGCATATGTTCGACATTAAAGTATCGCATGATGTAGATTCTCCCAGTCAGTACGCTTTCACGCCTTGGTCCCTCGTTTTTCGGATGATGGTTGGGCACCTGATTAAACGTCGAGATATAAAAGCGTTTTTTACTGCACCAATAGTGAAATTGGTAACCAGGAAGAATCTTAACCGATTTGATCCTTTTAACACATTTAACTGGATAATGGATTTATCTGAACAAAATGGACTGAAAAGTGCTTTTTATTTTATTTGTGGACGGAGTTTTAAGGGATATGACGCTGAATATGAGCTTGAACATCCAGTAATACGTAATCTGATAAATAAAATACACAAACGTGGCCATGAGATTGGCTTGCACCCGAGTTACAATACTTTTTATAATCCAGAACTTATAGCAAAGGAAGCCCTGCACTTACGTAGTGTATGCTCAGAAGTTAAGATTAAACAAAAACAATGGGGTGGAAGAATGCATTACCTTCGTTGGAAACAACCCGATACTTTATATGGATGGGAAGCAGCTGGGATGGATTATGACTCAACCTTGAGTTATGCTGACCGCCCTGGTTTTCGCTGTGGAACGTGTCATGAATACCCAGCTTTTGATCCTGTAGTACAAAAACAGTTAAAATTGCGAATCAGACCGTTGATTGTGATGGACTCTACAATTATTGATTCTGCTTACCTTGGCTTGGGGCTTTCTGAGGAAGCTCATATGAAGATAATAAAACTTAAAAATAATTGTCAAGCAGTTGATGGCTGTTTCACTTTCCTCTGGCATAATAGTAATCTTAGTACCTTCGATGAAAAGAAATTTTATAATTCTGTTTTAGATAATATTTTGGAATTTCGTAAGTGATTAAAAAGCTTATCTTATTTCATATTTTAGTTTTATATATACTTTTTTTAAGCTTTTTGTTTGTTAATATCATAGTTAGTGGTACTGAGGTTGACGGTTCAGAAGGAATACTGTTTCTTATTGTAACAGTTTTAGTTGGATTATCTTTGCTTTTTGTCTCTATAGATAACAAATCAAAGATTTTTGTTAAACATTATTTTTTTTGGTTTTGTTTATTTTATGCCTACATGTTGTTAAGGATAGTATTGGATCTAAAAACAAAGGAAAAACTGTTTGAGTATACAGTTACTACAACAGGAGGCTCTTTACTGTTTTTCATTTTAGGCATTATTTTTTCGGTTGCAATTGATAGAATCAGAATGCTTGGATATGAAAAAAAGAAGTATCTTTTATTTTTCTTAAGAGGATGTCGATTATATCAACTTGTTATATTTGTCTTTTTAATAGTTGTTTTTTTAGCGTTTTTTCAGCGGTTAAGAAGTGATATCTTTTTAATTGTAGGAATACAGGGTGCTTATCAACGAGCGGGAAATTTTCTAATAATTAATTATTTGCTATCTTCGTTTATCTATATTCTAAGTTTGTATTACAGATCAAATCTTCCTTCTTTTCGATTATTGAGTTTTGATTTTACGGTTTTTCTCGTCATAACATGCTTTTCTATTGTGATAGCCCAGATGATGGGTTCGAATATGGCAACTGGTGTTATTGGTGTTATTAGTGTTAATAACATTGTATTTCATTTTACGGCCTTCAATGAGAAATACAGGAATAAATATATTAAACTAAAAAGGAGCAAACAATTCTTTCGTGGAAGAATGGGACGAAAGTTATTCTTGCATGCCGTTATTTTTACAATTTTTATAGCTTTTATAATTGGTGTTTATTTAGTGAACATCAATGTAAATTCGTTACGTATTTTCGGTTTTGGAAAAGTAAATCCGTTAGCTGGCCGCTTAGTGTCATGGGGCAATTTCACTAATCACTTCATGTATTCACCAATTACCGGTAATATGAATGTGCATATTCTATTAACAGGTCCTGGATCTTACGTACATAGTTTCATAGGTTCATTATTAACACATACTGGAGTCGTAGGTTTTATTCTGTTTTCTGTTTTCTATTCAGTTGCGGTATATAGTAAGTTAAATGAGAAAAGCTTAGATTGTTTTAATAATTATAACTATTTAATAAATTCTTATTCATTAATATGTTTGACCGTACTAATGTTTTTTTCTGTAATTGGTACATTTTTTATTTGGATTCCTATTTGGTTTTCTTGGGGTTTTTATTTATCACCTGTTAGTTTAAAACAAAGGAAGAATTACTAAATGAGAATAATCAGAGTTATGTTAATATGAATATACGAAACGTTATTTTAATTGTTCTAAACAATTTTACTAATGATAATAGGGTTTTAAAAGAAGCAGTTACTTTGAAGGCTGCAGGCTATTCTGTAGTGGTGTTGGCTATGCACGATGATAACCTGCTAATAAAGGAAAATAAAGAGGGAATAGATATTGAGCGTATAAAACTCACCTCAAAAAAATTACCAAGAATAATCTTTTTTCAGATAATAAAATATTTTGAATTTGTGTTCTTGTGTTCAAAAAAGATAAAACACGAAAGCATTGTTCATTGTAATGATTTAGATGCCTTGATTATTGGTGTTATTAATAAAAAAATATTAAAGAAAAATATTAAAATCTTATATGATGCGCATGAATATGAAACTGAAACTATAAATTTATCTGGCATCCGTAAAAAAGCAGTAAAAATAGCTGAATCGATAACTATAAGGTCTGCAGATACCGTCATTACGGTGAGTGATACAATAGCCAAAGAGTATAAACGCATCTATGGTATAAAGCTTCCGGATGTTGTGCTGAATGCACCCCGCTATATTAACGAAATTAAAAGTAATAGATTACGTAGTGAATTTGAGATTCCGTTAGATAAAAAAATATTTTTGTATCAAGGGTTATTGGGTCGAGGACGAGGTATTGAGACAATCTTAGAAGCGTTTAGTAACCCTGAAATAAGAAATGCAGTAATTGTATTTCTTGGTTATGGAGAATTAGAATCACTAATAAAACAATATTCTAAAGATAATGTAAATATTTTTTTCCATGAAGCAGTTCCTATAGAGCTTTTAAGCGAGTATACAGCAAGTGCTGATTTCGGAATTGCTATCATTCAGCCTATATGTTTAAGTTATGAGTATTGTCTGCCAAATAAAGTTTTTGAATATATCATGGCAGGAATACCTATTATAGTTTCTGATCTCATTGAGCTAAAAAAGGTTATAAATGAAAATAAGATTGGATTTGTTATTAAAGATAATTCAACATCAGGTCTTATTGAAACTGTAAAACGAGCACTTGGCGCTGAGTATTTAGCGTTAAAATCGAATTTAGTTAAAGTTAAAAAGAAATACAGTTGGGAAGAACAAGAAACAATTTTGAATAAGATCTTTTCAGGGTTAAATTGAGTGGAATTAAAAATAATGAGATTAGAATATTTTATTTCAAAGATATTAAAAAAATTACGTCTAAAAGCAATAATCGAATCACAAATTCACCCAACATCAAAAATTTGTTCGGGATCACATATCGTCAGAACAAAAATTGGAAAATATACTTACTTAGGATATGATTGTTTTTGCAGTAATGTAGATATAGGTTCTTTCACTTCCGTAGGTACAAATTGCAGAATTGGGGGCGCTGCGCATCCTATAAATTGGGTATCTACTTCACCAGTATTCCATTATGGAAAAAATGTTCTTGGAAAAAACTTTTCTATGCATGAATTTCAATTAAGTACCAAAACAACTATAGGATCAGATGTCTGGATTGGTGATTGTGTGCTTATCAAAGCTGGAGTAACAATCGGTTCTGGAGTTGTAATTGGTATGGGAAGTGTTGTAACAAAAAACATCCCTCCTTATCAAATTTGGGCAGGTAATCCTGCGCGTTT
>Ga0334882_1000725_pt1 | contig 47330 bp, 41 predicted proteins | sample GraSluR1_MG_5_FD_207226 | JGI IMG/M metagenome (GOLD analysis project Ga0334882, IMG submission 207226) | Sludge microbial communities from methane-producing bioreactor in Wageningen University, Netherlands - Granular Sludge_15_04-R1 | ecosystem: Engineered > Bioreactor > Anaerobic >... | reverse complement strand
GTCCGGGCGATCTTCTCCGACCACTCCAGGGCTTCGGAAGAGCCGTAGGGCACTTTGAGCATGCACAGCAGGTCACCCAGCCCGGTGAAGCCCAGGCCGATGCGCCGCCACTGGCGGCTGAAGGTTTCGATTTTATCCAGGGGATACACGGTGGCGTCCAGGACGTTGTCGAGAAACCGGATACCCGCCGCCACGGTGGTTTCGAAGGCCTCCCAGTCGAAGCCGGGATTATCCCCGAAGGGATCGGTGATGAACCGGGTCAGGTTCACCGCCGAAAGGCAGCAGAGGCTGTAAGGGGGCATGACCAGCTCGCCGCAGGGGTTGACCCGGTCCATCTTGAAGGCCCAGTACCCGTTGTTGTACCGCTCCACCGTGTCCTGATTGAAGATGCCCGGTTCGTTGTGGATGAAGGCGTTTTTGGCCAGAAGATCGTAGAGGGCCCGGGCCCGGAGGGTCTTGTAGACCTTGCCGCCGAAGACCAGGTTCCAGTCCCCGTCTTCCTCCACCGCCTTCATGAAGGCGTCGGATATCTTCACCGAGATGTTGAACTGGGTGAGTTCCTTGTTTTCATCCCCCCGCTTAATGGTGATAAACTCTTCAATATCGGGGTGGGATACCTCTAAAAGGGCGATGTGAGCGCTGCGTCTCTGTCCCCCGGTGACGATGGTCTTGGCGGACTGATCGAAGATCCGCAGGAACGAAATGACCCCGGAAGACTCCCCTCCCCCGGAAAGCACGTCCCCCCGGGGACGGAGCCGGGAAATATCGAAGCCCACTCCGCCGCCCATCTTGCTGATCATGGCATCTTCTTTCAGGGATTCGTAGATTCCCTCCATGGAATCTTCGATATCTATGGTAAAACAGTTGTTGTAATTCTTCATTTCACTGTTCACCCGGGCATTGGCCAGGATCCGGCCCGCCGGGATGAGCTTGCCTTCGAAGAGCTGTGTATAGAAAAGCTCTTCCACTTCGGCCTGTTTCTCCGGTTTTTCCACCGAGGCGATCTCTTTCGCCACCCCCCGCAGGACCGTTTCGATGCCGTCCTCGCCGTGAAGGTTGTACTTTTTCTCAAAAATTTCCTTTGATATGGGCTGCTGCCACTGCCAACTCATGATTATCCCCTTAATATGATATCTTTTATAAACTTTCCCCTCCCGGGGACAGTTATCCAATCTACCTCAATCATCGGATCATGACAAGCAAAATATAAGCAATAACACTATATATGGTGGTTTTTTTACATAACTAAGCTTGTTAAGCACTATGATTTCATCACCCTCCAGGGTCCGCCGAAAAGGCGAAGAATTCTATTTGTAAATAAATGTAAATCCTTAATAAAATCTCCTCATTCCCCCCTCCGACAGCGGCATGGTTCCTGCTTTTACATCCCCTGCTGGGAGAGAACAATCCTCAAGGAGCCGCTTTATGGAAGAGAGTCTCACCCGGTCGATAATGGAATGGAAAACAAGAAAGGATGATATCAAGCCCCTGGTAGATGAGGTGGCCCGGAGGGTTTATTTTTATAAACCCATGCGTCACCGCTGGAGCGAAGATGAGTGCGGTGACTTTCTCTGTTACTTCTATCCCCGGATTCCCCGGCTGATAGAACGGTACGAAGACCAGGGCCTTCCCTTCGAGGCCCTCCTGGGGGTGACCCTGAAGTGGCAGATGAAGGGGTTTATTACCGTCCGGGGCCGACAGAAGAGGAAAGAGGCGGCCCTGATCAAGCCGGAATTCTGGGAAGTCCGGGAGAGTGCCCCTTTTGCGATTATTCCGGAAGAACCGGAACTGCCGGAACTCTCCCCCCGGGTCCGGAAGGTTCTTCGGGTGGATCAGGAAGGAAGGATTAAAGAGGACAGCAGCCGCAAGCGGGTATTTTGTCTGCTTTTGCGGAACGCCCACACGGTTACCCCCGGGCTCGTCGCCCAGGCGGCGCTGCTGACGGGCTGTGATGCCCCATGGCTTTCTGACCGGGTGGAGGAGGCAAGGATGATATCTTTCCATCGGGACGGCCGGAGGAAGATGTTCATCCACCGGCGCCGGGCCGCCCTGTTTACCCTCCACTGCCTGCAGGCCGAGATGGCCCACTCCACCATCCCCTCCGAGAGGGCCCGGCTTATGGTGAAGGTGAACCGGGAATCAGAGACACTGCGCCGGGCCCGGGCCAACTTGAACCATGTCCTCCGGGGGCCCACCCATCAGGAAATCGCCGATATCCTGGGCATTCCGAAAGGTACGGTGGATTCGGGGTTCTACTATCTCTGTCACGCCCTTGATTGAACCGAAAAGAATCCGTATCTTTCTGGTATGGAAATTTTACTGGCATCGGGTAACTCCCACAAAAAGCAGGAGCTGGAAAAAATTCTTCCCGGTCACACCCTGCTGACCCCGGCGGATCTTGGAATCCCCTTCAACCACGAAGAAACGGGAGAAACCTTCTCCGACAACGCCCGGGGCAAGGCCCTGGCCCTGCATAAACTGACGGGGAAACCCGTTCTGGCCGATGACAGCGGCATCTGTGTTCCCGCCCTGGGGGGAGCCCCGGGAATTTATTCGGCCCGGTACGGAAGCAGGCCCGGAGGACCCGATCTGGAAGCTCCGGAGCGCAACGCCCTGTTATTGAAAAATATGGAAGGAAAGGAGGACCGGCGCGCCTTCTTTGTCTGCGCCATGGTTCTTCTTTTTGACGAATACCGCCACTACACCATCCAGGAAACCGTGGAAGGCCGGCTTACCCATGCCCCGGCGGGAGCCGGCGGCTTCGGTTACGATCCCCTCTTCTATCTGGAAGAATACGGTAAAACCATGGCCGAACTGCCGGCGGAGGAAAAAAACCTCATCAGCCACCGGGGAAAGGCGGGCGCCGGAATGGCCCTTCTTCTGGACCGGAATTCGGCGGTTCCCGCACATGCCTAAAAGACCCCATCAGAAACAAGGAGACGAATCATGGCATCCAAGACCATACCCCTGCGCAGCGAAGTAGCCGACGGAGATAAATGGGATCTCTCGGCTCTCTATCCCGATGAAACCGCCTGGGAAGAAGACCTGAAGGCCTTTCAGGAAATGATTCCGGTGATCGACACTTTTAAAGGCACCCTCTCCGAATCGGCGGAGAAACTGAAACTCTGCCTCGACTTTATGGTGGAGCTGGAAATGAAGGGTGAACGGCTGGCCTACTACGCCCACCTCCGGGTCAGCGAGGACGAGGGCAGCAGCGATGCCCAGGGTAGATTCGGCCGGTACATGGGTGCCGCCTCCCAGGCCAACGCCGCCGCCAGTTACCAGACCCCGGAGATTCAGGCCATCCCGGAAAAGACCATGAAGGAGCTTATCGCCTCGCCCCTTCTGGCGGAACACAGGATTTCTCTGGAGAAGCTGCTCCGGTTTAAACCCCACGTTCTCTCCGAACCGGAGGAGCGGCTCCTGGCCCTGCAGGCCGAGGCGAACCAGACCGCCGACAAAGCCTTTTCCGCCCTGACCAACGTGGACATGGAATTCGGAACCATCGAAACCGCCGACGGGGAGATCCCCCTGACCCAATCCACCTTTTCCCTGCTGATGATTGACCCCGACCGGTCTGTCAGGGAAAAAGCGTACCGTCAGTTTTACCAGGGCTTTGAACAGCACAAAAACACCCTGGCTTCCCTCTACGCCGGTTCGATCCATCTGGATGTGTACAAGAGCCGGATCAGAAATTACCCCTCCGCCCGGGCCAAGGCGCTCTTTCCCGACAAGGTTCCCGAAGAAGTCTACGACAACCTACTGGGCAGCGTGGGAGCGAACCTTCCCAAGCTTCACCGGTACTACGACCTGCGCCGACGCATCCTGGGGCTGGACAGACTGGCTCACTGGGACGTCTACACTCCCCTGGTGGCGGACATCAAGGTGCACCACAGCTATGAAGAGGCGGTGGAGGTGATCGATGCCGCCCTGGAGCCTCTGGGAGACGAATACCGCCGGGTCCTGAAGGAAGGGCTCCTGGGCCGCTGGGTGGACCGGTATGAGAACAGGGGAAAACGCTCCGGCGCCTTTTCCGCCGGGTCCTACAACGGAGAGCCCTACATCCTGATGAACTACAAACCCGAGGTGCTGCGGAACCTCTTTACCCTGGCCCACGAAGGGGGTCATTCCATGCACTCTTTCTACAGTGTGAAGAACAACTCCTTCCAGAATTACGACTACACCATCTTCGAAGCAGAGGTGGCTTCCACCTTCAACGAACAGCTGGTGGCCCAGTACCTGATGGACCGGGCGGACAGCGACGCCATGAAGGCGTACCTCCTGGGCAAGCAGGTGGACGACATCATCGCCACCGTATTCCGTCAGACCATGTTCGCCGAATTCGAACATCTGTGCCATAAGCAGGTGGAGGAAGGATCTCCCCTGACGGTGGATTCCTTCCGGAGCATTTACCGGGACCTGCTGAACAAATACTTCGGCGATGCCGTGGAGCTTCCTCCCGAGGCGGATCTGGAAGGTCTGAGGATTCCCCACTTCTACCGGGCCTTCTATGTCTACAAATACGCCACCGGCCTTTCGGCGGCGGTGACCCTGGCGGAAAAGGTCCTTACCGGGGGCCCCGAAGCCCGGGACGCCTACCTGGCGTTCCTGAAATCGGGGGGATCCCGGTATCCCCTGGAATCTCTGGCCCTGGCAGGGGTGGATATGTCCCGCCCTGAACCGGTGAACAAGGCCCTGGCCAGGTTCGATGCCATGGTGTCGGACCTGGAGAAGCTGCTGCTGTAAAATTCCTGGTTTTTTTCCGGCTCCCCCCCGGGGGGGCCTTTTTTATGGTATAATTTTGTTCCAACACCCCCATTTTATCAGTATCTTTTAAAAAGAGGTGGCCATGGAATACCGCGCCTTTGGAAGAAATAATATTTCCCAGATTTCTCAATTTGAGAAATTCAATCCTCTTCACCGAAAGCATCTTTCCACCATCTCCCGCATTCTTCCCTTCAGGGTTAACAACTACATCATCGAAGAACTCATAGACTGGAATAATATCCCCGAGGACCCGATCTTCCAGCTCACCTTCCCTCAACCCGGGATGCTGACCCGGGATCAGCTTAACCGGATGGAAGAGGTCATCACCCGGGGAGGATCTCAACGGGAAATACGGGATACCGCCAGCCTGATCCAGAGGGAGCTGAACCCCAGCCCGGCGGGGCAGAAAATGCTGAATGTTCCGAAGGAAGACGGGCTGCGGCTGGAAGGGATGCAGCATAAATACGCCGAAACCCTCCTCTTTTTCCCCCGGGAAGGACAGATGTGCGCCGCCTACTGTACCTACTGTTTCCGGTGGGCCCAGTTCATGGGTCTCAGGGAAGACAAGTTCTCCAGCTCCGACCCGCAGCTTCTCTTCCGTTACATCGACCGCCATCCCGGCATTACCGATCTGCTGTTCACCGGCGGGGATCCCATGAGCATGAAAACCTCCCGGCTCCGGGAGTACATCACCCCTCTTCTAAAAAGACGGCCGGGGAATCTTTCCAGCATCCGGTTCGGCACCAAGTATACCGCCTTCTGGCCCTACCGGTTTACCACCGACGGCGACGCCGATGCGCTGCTGCGGCTTTTTGAAGATATCGTTAAAGGAGGATACCACCTGGCGGTGATGTCCCACTATACCCATCCCCGGGAGCTCTCTACCCCCGTCTCACAGCAGGCTCTTCGGAACATCCGGTCCACCGGAGCGGAGGTGCGCTGTCAATCTCCGGTGATCCGACATATCAACGATTCCGCCGCCGCCTGGCGGGAACTTTGGAAGAGAGAGGTTCGATACGGAGCCGTTCCCTACTACATGTTCATGGCCCGGGATACGGGGCCCCGGGATTACTTCAGCGTCCCCATCCGCCGGGCCTTCAGTATCTATACCGAAGCCTACCGCTCTGTATCGGGCCTGGCACGAACCGTCCGGGGGCCCGTCATGTCCACCTCCCCGGGAAAGATACTGATGGACGGGTACGCCCGGGTCAGTGGAAAGAAGGCTATGGTCCTGAAATTTATTCAGGGCCGGGACCCCCTCTGGGTGAACAAGCCGTTCTTCGCCGCCGACAACCCCCGGGCTATCTGGCTCGATGAGCTCAGGCCCCTGGAAGGGAGAAAATTCTTTTTTGAAGAGGAAATGGACCGGATGACTCAAAAGGCAGGGGATCTGTCTGATACAGCCGGGGAAAATGAAGGAGCCGCCAACGGAGTGGCCTAGGCCTGGTGATTTTCGCCAAGGCCGCCAGCATCCTCTCCGGCACAGAGGGGCAGCTCGACGATGAAACGGGTCCAGGAGGCCCCGTTGGATTCCACCCTGAGAGCCCCGCGGTGATCTTCCCTGACGATGGCCGAAGAGATGGACATACCGAGGCCCGTTCCCTCCCCTGCTTTTTTGGTGGTAAAAAAGGCTTCAAATATCTGATCCCGTATCGGTTCAGGAATGCCGGGGCCGTTGTCTTCAATCTCAATAATTCCCCGTCCGTCTTTCTCCCGGGTCTTGAGGATAAATCGGGGCTGGTATCCTCCGTCCCTGACATGGGACGCTTCCCTCATGGCCTGGGCGCCATTTTTCAGGATGTTCAAAAGCACCTGGAGGATTTTCCCATAATCACAAGACACCACCACCGGTGCAGGACTATACTCTCTGACAATCGAGATCCGCCGGAACCAGAGCCCCTCACTGCCGTAAGTATCGTTCACCGCCAGCTCCAGAGACTGTTCCATCAGTTCTTCCAGCCCGAATGATTCAAAGATTCCATCGCTTTTACGGGAAAACCTGAGCATATTTCGAATTATCCCCGAAATTCGTTTTCCCGCATCGTTGATCGTCTCAAGGAGGGGAAAAACTTCCAGGTCTTCGAGGAATTGAAAGACCGCCCCATCATCCAGGCCCAGAGAATTCAGGGCTCGACGACCCTTTGGGGATTCCGGGCGAAGGCGGGACGCGATCAGCTGGGCGGTCTGCATCATTCCCGAGAGGGGGTTATTGATTTCATGGGCCATCCCGGCGGCCATGCCCCCCAGAGAGAACATTTTGTCCGCCTCCGCCAGGGCTGCATCTATCCGCTTCCTCTTTGTCACATCTTCAATAAGCAGAACCGCCCCGGTGCGCTCCTGGAACCTCAGGGGAAAGAGAGAGACGCTGAAAAAACGGGGGTCCGCACAATCCTGGTGACAGACCACCGGCAAATCTTTAAGCTCCTCGCCCCGGACCACCGCTGACTGCAGCTGCCCGGCGGGAAAGGGCGGTAACAGAAGGTTTTCCAGGGATTTTCCCTGGATATTCTCGGGAGCTGATTTTAGAAGGTCTTTAAAACTTCTATTCCAGTTCACAACCCGCCCCTGGTTATCAAGGGCCGCGAGGCTCCAGGAGATGGAGTTCATGATGCTGACCAGGTAGTCACTGAGCTCCGTCTTTTCTCTGGTGATTTGCCGGTTATGCTTCTCCCGTTCTCCAATCGCCTCGGTCATTACGGTCATGGCCCGGGCAATCTGATCAAGCTCATAGAACCCCCGGGAAAGCCGGGGGGGCGAAAACTCACCCCGGGCAACAGCCCGGGTCACATCCAGAATTTCCCGCAGGGGGCGGGTAAGCCGGTTTATATACACCAGCGCCCCCGCCAGAATAACAAGCGAAATAATCCCCATCGACCCCCCCCACCGTATGAACAGAGTGTGGAGCTCCTGATCCATCCGGGCGGTGGAGAGGGTGAGAGACACGTAACCCAGATCCTGGCCGTAGAGACTGACGGGATGACAGAAGTGAATCTCATGGTCGTGGATGATCCTTTCTTCCCTGCATTCATCTTCCGACATCGTTCCCGTCAATGAATCATCGGTGGAAGCCACCACCACACCATCCCGGTTGACGATGGAGAGGGAGGAAACATCGGGGTACCGGGAAGCTTCCGCGATATTCTCCGCCAGGGACACATACATTTCATTGAAAAGAGGATCCATGGCCCCCGAGGCCACACTGGTGGAAATCAGATTGCCCATTTCCATTAACCGGGCCTGCGCCAGATCCTTCAGTTGACGGGAAAAAAGGAACAGCAGAAAAACTGAAAGGAAAAGCATCACCAGGGCGAGGGAGAGGATCATCTGGGTACGAAGCCTCATGGAAGGGCGTTGATTCTTCATGGCCAATCTATAAACCCTTTTCCTCCCGGCTGTACTCCCGGGTTTTCAGATAGAGCTGCCGGAATTCTTCGTAATCCCCATCCCCCACGGCCTCAAGACCCTCCAGGTTGAGTTCGCTCAGGGAGCGGCCCAAGGCCGAAGAATCGGCCGTCACCCCGCCCAGGGCATCCTGTATCGTTGCTGCCAAACCGGGGTCAAGGCCGGGCCGGGCTGCCAGGGGAAACTGGGGAATGGCAACTGAAGAATGAATAACTTTCAGATTATCCCGGATGGCCGCAAGGAGCCCGGATCGAACCAGGGTATCTTCACTGAACACCCCGGCATCCACGGTTCCACTGTTTATTCGAAAAGGAATAGATTCTGCCATCTCATAGAATTCCATCTCATAATCTCTTTCGGGAACCATTCCCAGATCCGCCAGATCATTTCGAAGGAAGAGATACCCCGCCAACGAGATGGCGCTGATACCGCCAATCTTCTTCCCCCGAAGATCTTCCAGGGTTTCGATGCCGCTATCCTTCCTTACCATCACAATCCCCCGAAAAGAGGGGATCCCCCGAAGGATGGCCGTCCATCCTGCGCCGGTATGGGCGTCAAGGTAATAGGCATTGGAGGTCCAGACCAGGTCGTACTGGTTGTTCAGGGTGCGCTGCTGGAAGGTCTCCTTGTCGGGAGCCGAATAAATCCGGATGTCCCGGCCGGTGGCTTCCTCCAGCCGGGCTGCCAGGGGGGAAAAGAGCCGCATCATGGTCTTGGCATCATTAAGGGGGAAGAGACCAAACCGGAGGGTTTCCTGGGTAAAGGCCGAAAAAATGAGGCTGGACAATACGAGGACTACCATCATCTTCTTCATTCCGGGGCTTCCTTGCCGGCAGCGGGAGGTGCCGAGCTTCGATGAGGTAAATTGTAAATAAGTGCTTTCAGGATTTCAAGGAAATGCCGTAAATTCAGGCATCCCGATTCAGTCTCCTGGGGTCATGGTTCCCACGTAGAGAATGGGGGGCGGCTGTTCCGCCCCTGAAGTTTCACCGCCGGCCCCGGCTGAGGCCTCTTTAGCCTGCCTGACGGGAGCATGGCCTGCCGCTTCGGGGTTGGCCGCTTCGGCCGCCGGTTCTGATTCAGGCTCCTTCCCTTCAGGCTCACCCGGGGGGATGAAAAAATCAGGGTCAAGGCGATAGAGATAGTGGTAGCTTCCCGATGGAGTCGCGGGGACCCGTACCAGTTCCACGATCCGTCCATCGGAAAGACGGAAACTGAACCGCTCTGCCCCGCCGTCCAAGGACTGGACCTGATAGAAAGCCGACAGGGCACCCCGGGGGTGGGAGAGCCGTGCCAGATCATCGGTGAGAAGGGTCAACCCGGTAAATCCACGGTAAGCGATTCCGGCCGGCTGGGCAGGATCCACCAGAACACCGCCGGGCAGCTCAACCAGAGAGGTGCGGAGCCGCCACGTCTGGCCCCCGACACCAAGAAGCGGCAAGAGCAGGAACAGCAGTATTAAAACGGTCCTGCCTGGAGAAAAGCCGATGCTGGCGGGGCGCAGAACCTCAAAAGAATGAGAATTCCGAGTAGTATCATGAATGTGAGCCACCATCTTCTGTCCCTCCCTGTCATGGACCCATTTTCCGGCATTGAACCGGGGAAGTCAAGGTCTTGTTAAAAACCATATTTTCAGACAGATTGACTTCATGAAAAGCCTGGCCTCTGTGTTTGAATCATCCCGGATAAAACCGTTTCTCTTCAGCATGTTTGTCTTCGGTGCCGCCACGGGGCTCTTCGGAGGCAGCTTGAATAACTTTCTTGCGGAAGTCCTTGCTATCACCAGGTTTGAACGGGGAATCGTGGAGTTCCTCCGGGAGCTTCCCGGGCTGGCGCTGATCTTCATCCTGGCCCTGCTCTACCGGTTTTCCGAAACCCGGGTCCTGAGGATCTCCCTGGGAGTGGCCGGCGTGGGCCTGGCGGGAATGGCGGTTTTCGGAGGGTCGATCCGGTGGCTGCCCATCCTTTTCATGGTGGTCTGGAGCACGGGCGAACACATGATTATGCCGGGCCGGGATGCCACCGCCATCCACGCCGCCCTGCCGGGCCGGGAAGGACTGGCCCTGGGGCTGACCCGGTCTGCCGGGAATGTGGGCCAGGTGCTGGGTTTTTACTCGGTGACCCTGCTGTATCTGGGGTTTCGACACTTCTTCCCCGGCGGAGCCGGAGGATTCTATTTCAGGATCGTTTTCGCCCTGGGAGCTGTTTTCGTGGTGCTGGGGCTGTTTTCCACCCTCCGCCTTCCTGAGGGGGAGGGCCGGGTCCGGAAGGACCGTTTTTTTCTCTCCCGCCGGTACACACGGTACTACATCCTCGAGGCCTTTTCCGGCGCCCGCAAGCAGGTTTTTCTTACCTTTGCCCCCTACGTCCTCATCCTGAAATACGGCGCTTCCACGGGGGTCATCGCCGGACTCTACGGCATCTACAGCCTGTTCAACATCTTCATGAACCCCGTTTTCGGCCGGCTCATCGACCGGTTCGGCTACCGAAGGGTCCTGATAGCCGAATCGGCAGGGCTTATCCTGCTCTGCCTCGGCTACGGCTACTCCCACCTCATCCTTCCCGTGCCCCGGGCCTATTTACTGGTGTGTGTCATTTTTGTGCTGGATGCCATGCTCTTCGGGGTGGGAACCGCCCGATCGGTATACGCCCGAAGCCTGAACACCTCCCGGGAAGAGCTTACCTCCACTCTTTCCACGGGAATATCCATCAATCATCTTATCAGTGTGTTCATCGCCATGGGGGGCGGCCTGCTGTGGGAACGGCTGGGAATGGAGGTTCTTTTCAGCCTGGCGGCGGTGTTCGGGGCGGCCAGCCTGATTTTTTCCTGGGCCCTTCCCAGACCCGCCGGGAAAGAGGAGTGCCCGGCGCCCGCCTTTCAGGGGCGGAGGTAGCGGAGAGCCGCGGGCAGGACGATGTTGTTGCCGAACTTGTCCTCACCGTAACCGCTTTCCGCCAGGATCTTGAGATCCGACAGAACCCGGCTGTCTCCTTTGAAGGTGACGGTAAGATCGCTGTGAACATCCAGCTTTGAGTTGGCCATGTAGTGCTTGATGAGCCGGCTGGCAAGTTCCCCCAGGGTTTCCCCTTCCACCAGGTCAATTTCGTCAAAGGAGATATTCCGGTCGTAGAGGATGATCTGGTTACTGTTCATCAAAGCAAGAAACAGCTTCTGCAATCCACGGCGGTAATCTTCATCCAGGGGCTGCCGGGAAAGCTCCTCTGTTTCCCCCTTGCTGATGACCTCGGCGATGTAGCGTCGCTTATAGGCGTTGATCGCCTCGTTGGCCCGGAAGAGGTCGAGGCTGAAACCGGCGTCATACTCCTGGCCATCGAGAAACATCTGCACTTTGCTCCCGTAGTGGGCTACAATCTTGGCGATCAGTGTGGAAGGCCGTACATGGAATCCCCGGTAGTTGGGGATAGGGACCTCGATGGTTCCCTCCTCGGCGTAGCTCTGGATCATTTCCCGGCAGAGCTGCACGGACGAATCAAGATACCGGGCGGCGTAGCTCAGGATGAACTCAAAAAGGATCCGAAAGAGATCTTCGGCGGTGATGGGATCCTGGAACCTCTCCTCCTCAATTTTCCGGTGCCGATACATGTGGCGCTCGTAGAAATGGGTCAGATTGGTGGCGATTTCAGTCAGGTGGTAGATGATACTGATGTGGCCCCGCAGGACCAGCAGGTTCCTGTCCTGCATCTCGATGTCCGATTCGGAGATCCGGGTATCGTACCGGGATTGCAGGTTGTGGAACCGGGCCTCCACCAGCCGCAGCAGCTCCTCGTTGACCCGGGTGGGCACCAGATTTTCATAGGTGCCTCCCGCCCGTTGCTGCAGCACCTCACGGACGTCGGGCTCCTCCGCCAGGTTCAAAAACTTGGTGGCCAGATAGACCACAGTCTGTCCCGGGCTGTCCACATGCCGCACCTCCCTGTCCGCGGGAAGCCGGACGGCGAACTCTTCCTCGTAGCAGTTATCCACCGGAGACGTGGTCTGCCCGTTCATCAGCAGGCAGGAGTTGGCTCGTTTCAGTAAGGTTCGGGCGGAATTGATGATGGAAGCCCTGAAGACCGTGAGGGCCGCCCGGGTCTCTCCGGCGAAATCTCCGGGCACCGAAAGGAGGCTGTAGTAGGGGGTGGCATCCTGAATATGAAGTAGGTCGTAATAAACATGGGAAAACATCTTTACCGATGCCACCCCTTCCCGGTAGCTGTGCCAGATGCGGTTTTTCTGGGCGCCGCAGCTGTCGATGTACTCCTCCATGCCGGTGGCTTCAATGTAGAGATCCCGCAGATAATCACGGCAGGGGAAAATATCCACATCTTCCTTTTCCAGGGCGAACCGGCAGAGCTGAAGCAGAAAGGCGCACCGCTTTTCCAGTCTGGCGTTGGCGGAACCGCCCTCCCATTCAATGTATGATTCTTCCCGCATATTCAAACCCGGTGTTCCCCCTGTCTTTTTAAAGTATAAGGGGGCCACCAGGCAAGTTCAACAGATATTCAACGGGAAGGTCTCATTTTTTTTGCTTAATAATCCACCCCGGCAGCCTGAACGTTGTCGGGATCAAAGGCGTGACAAGGAGTGACCCCGTGAACGGTCCGGCAGGAGGGACAGACCCCCTCGAAGGTCTCCATGGTAAATACCTCACCACAGCCGCCGCAAGTCACATCCAGGGGGATGGGCATAAACTGCCGGTCGAACCCCATCATCCGTACCTTATCCACCACCTGACGGCCGTCTTCAAAGCTTCCGCTGCATCCTTCGTGCATTACTCTTCTCCTTCTTCTATCAAACTGTCGCCCCGGCGCAGCCGGGTCCGGTAACCCAGGAGGGTCCGGTCCAGCTCTTCCAGCCGGGAGAGGATGGCCCTCTCCTCTTTACTGGTTTCGATAACCTTGGCGATGCCGCCGTTTTTTATCACGATCCGCCGGTCCCCCATCAGGGCCAGGATGGGGTCGTGGGTAGCCATGAGGACGATCTTGTCCTCCGCTAAAAGCAGATCCAGGGCCCTCTTCCGGTCGATACCGGCGTTTTCAATCTCGTCGATAAGGATGATGGGGGATCGGCTCAAAATAGCCGTATCGGCAATCATCAAAGCCCGGGACTGGCCGCCGCTTAAGGAGGTGATGGGAGTCTCGGGGGTAAAGGGCTCACCCGCCAGGGCATTGGCTCCGGCGATGATCCGATCCACCACCCCGCCCCGGTCCTCCACCATCCGGCTTTCAGCGTGAAGTTCCACGAACTCCCGGACCGACAGGTCCATCACAAAGTTCATGTTCTGGGAGAGCTGGGCCACCAGTTTTTTTGAAGAAGAAAAACGCCAGCTCTTGTCGGGCACCTCGCCGTCGATGAGAATCTTCCGGGAGGTGGGAGTATCCGACTGGGCCACCCATTCGATGTCCCCCAGAAGCCGGCTCTTTCCCGATCCCGTGGGCCCCACGATGGAAACCACCTGGCCCGTCTCTATGAGGAGCCTGTCAAACCCCTCGGGATTTCCCGACTTGTCGGTTCCCGGAAGGATGGTGAGGGACCGGATCGGCGCCTCCTCCCCCAGAAAGGAGAGCATTTGATTGATGTATTCCGCCAGCTGCCCCGGCAGGGCCTCGGGGTTCAGGGCCCGGTCTTCCAGCTCCTCTTCGTCCAGGTGGGCAAAAAGCTCTCCCAGGGGGGCCTCTTCCCGGCCCCGCAGATCCACCGCATTATTGGAAAAAAAAGCTTCGATAAAGGGATACTCCCTCAGGAGATCTGCCACCGGTTTACCGCGTAATTCTTCATGGGTCACCGCCATATCAGGCCCCTCCCTCTAAATTCATCTTTCTCACGTTCCCCATCTGAAAGCTCTCCCCGATCCGGGTCTCGCCCAGGCAGTAGGAACAGAGGGCCGAAGGCATGGAAAACCGCAGGGTTTTTCCCACCAGGGTATCGACCTGGTCCTTCTCGTCGTACAGCAGGGTGGAGAGCTCGTAGCTCCCCTGGCCGGTGAGGCCGTTGATGTTCATGATGGTGGCCGAGGGGTTCACCGTATTAACCCGGGAGGCGAACACTTCCCGTTCCGCCTGGGAGACGATATCGCCCTTGGTGATGATGACGATATCGGCAGACTTCAGCATGGGACCAATCTTCTTCGGCGTGTTGATGCCGCTCAGGTTATCGATGACGCAGATAGCCTTGATGTCCTTGATGTAGGGGGAACATCGGTTGCAGAGCCCGGCCGATTCGGAGACCAGCAGATCGAATCCCTGGGAAATCCCCCACTGGGTCACCTCCTCCACGTTGGAGACAAAGTAATGGTCGGGACAGAGGGCCCCGGAGAGGCCCTTCTTCACGGGGAATCCCGCCTTCTCGTAGAGGACATCATCATCGGTATGGAGACAGTCGAACTTCACCACCCCCACCTTGAGCCCCCGGGTCCGCAGGGATTCCAGGGTCTTGAGGATCACCGAGGTCTTCCCCGACGAGGGGGGGCCCGACACGGTTACCAGATTCATACCGCCTCCTTCAGGGCCTGGTTGAACACCCCTTCGCAGTGGCTGATTAATTCTGAGATATCATGAGAATAAATATAGTCCCAGCCCAGCCAGAGGAAGGGCTTTTCCGGGTCGATCCGGTTATCCACTTCGGGATGTACCGAAGGAAAGAGCCCGCTGTGTGCCAGAACCTCCCCCACCTCCCGGGAGCTGAAAAAGTCCACCACCCGCTGGAGCTGCCGCCGCTTTTCTTCCTTGGCCAGCATAAAGATGGGACTGATGATGGCGCCGTCCTCGGGCCACACCGCCTCCATGGTGCCCCCGGGTTTGGCCATTTTGGTAAAAAAGTAGGGCATGATGGTGACGATGGGCCGGTTCTCTTTCCTCCGGTCGCTCTTCACCATCTGGGAAGGATGCATCGACTCCAGCAGACTCCGGCCCAGCTTCCTTACCCCTTCATCGCCGTATTTCTTGTGGATGTTCAGGAGGATGCCGTTGAAGAGATCAAAATCCCCCACCGGCAGCGACACCCGCTTCTCGAATTCCGGCTTCATCACGTCCTCCCAGCTTCGGGGCAGGGGCCGGTCACCGAGCTCTTCGGTGTTGATAAGGAACACCGCCGGCACCACGCTGATCAGGGAGAAGTGGCCCCGGGGGTCCTTCAGATTCAGGCTCTCGAAGAGGGGGTTGAAACGGTCGATGGGGGACAGGTCCTCGAAAACCCCGGCATCCTTGAACTTCCCGATGACCTGGCGGTCAAAAAACATGTCGAATCCGGCGGAGATGAAAAGGTCCGGAAGCTGCGCCGGATCGGTGACTCCCCGGAGGTTCTGCTCCACCCAGTCCAGCCCCATGGAGGCGGCTTTCAGTTCGTGATTCAGATGAATTCCCGTTTCTTCGGTAAACCTCCGGTTGAAGTCGTTGAATTTTTCCAGCAGGGGCAGCCGCACCGGGCAGGGCAGCAGCCCCACCATGGAGAGAGCATCGGGGGAGTCCTTCTTCTCATTCAGATTCAGGGTGGCATCGGCACCGGAGCGGTGCTGGTCGATAGCCTCGATGAGAAGCCGCGTGTAGATAGCCAGGTCGAGCTGCTTCAGCATCAGCGCCGACTTTAAGTCGATGGTTCTGGCAAACCGGGCCCGCTTCTCTTCGCTTTCCATCTGGGGGAAGCCGTTGGAAACAAAAACCGGTACCGTCTCGGGGTATTTTTCGGCGATACCGTAGAGGGTATCCTCGGGGCTGAAATAGGTCATGGGGTCTCCTTAATTTACGGAATGGGGCTCATGATTCTGATAAAAATCAGAAACCCGGATGTTCTTCAGGACATCGTAGATCTCCCGGCTGATCCGGTTCATCTTCCCTTCGAACATACAGCGGCTGAAACTGCACTTCTCCCGGCCCAGGGGGCAGCCCCCCTGATCAACCGGCCCTTCGAGGATTTCATAGATTTCCAGCAGGGTGATCTCCCGGGCGGGCTTCTCGATGACAAATCCCCCGGTCGGCCCCCTGACGGAAGAGACGATCCCCGCCCGGGTGAGCTTCTGAAACACCTTGGCCAGATGGGCCTCGGAAGCCGAAAGACGCTCCGCCACGGTTTTCATGTTCAGCCGTTCCGGGGAGCCCTCGGCGATCAGGGCCAGGCCGTGGAAGGCCAGGGAGGTTCCTTCGGAGATATTGATAAGCTTGTTCATGGCTTCTCCTATTTGGTATTTCGGTACTACAATACCTGTTTTAAGGATTCGTGTCAAGGGGGTTCTGGATAAATACGGCGGCAGGGCCTTAATCCGGGAAGGTTAAAGCCCCAGAGCCACCGCCACAGCGCAGACCAGGGCAATGATATTCGCCGGCCCCATGACGATTCTTTCTTTTTTACTGGGGGAGGAGAGGTTCAATACTGTTCCCAATACAAAAAAGGCCGCCACAAACCAGACACCGATTCGGGCCGCACCGGAGAACCCCGCAAAAGCAACCCCTCCCCTTGAAGCCACCAGGGCGGCAAAGAGAAAGAGAATTCCTATCTGGACCAGCGCCGCCATGCGCAGGCGGGGCGGGAGTTTCCCGGGGTAACGCCCCCCCAGGGTGAAGTCGCCCCAGGGGGCCCCCAGGGCGAGGGCCAGCTGAAAAAGAGCAATAATCACAGACAATACGATATAGATCCAGGAAAAAACCATAATTTTCCGTCCTCCCGCTAAATGCTTTTTTTTATACCCAGAACGGTCAGCAGCCCCTCTTCAATTTCTACCCATAACCTCTTTTCCAGGGTGGAAATTTTCTCGACCAGCCTTCTGCGATCAAGAGAATAGATTTGGGAAACAACCAGGACCGAATCTTTTGTTAATCCGGATAATTCCTTTTCAGAAGGTACGTTGCCGGGCGCATCAGCCAATGCCAAATTCGTTGAAAACGGAATTATTACGACTGTATTGATGCGGCTGTTATTAAAACTATTATCCTGGACAATCAAAACAGGTCTTTTGTAGCCTGGTTCACTCCCAAAGGGAATGCCAAAATCAGCCCACCAGATATCACCACGTATCATTTTTCGTTAATTTCCTGATTGATTCCAGGCCCGCCTCGGAAATAGTATCAAATTCAGACTGATCAGTTTTTGAGTAGACTTCATTCAGCTTTTCAGTAATATTTTCACCTTTGTGGTGATCAATGAACTCCTGTAAAGCCCTGGCAAAAAGCTGACTGCGGGGGATGCCCAGCGATTTTGCGGTTCTTTCGGCTTCATCGTAGAGGCGATCTGGTAAAGAAACGGCTGTCTTCATAGGTTTAGTATAACCATGGTATAACTAATGGTCAACCGAGATTTAAAGGCATACCCGTCCGGTCAGACCAATGTGTCTTCGGCCGATTTATAACCGCACCGGGAGTTTTCTCAGTTTGAAGAACCTTCACCCTCCCACCCGCCGGGCCGTCGCTAAAATTTTTATCATGGTTCTCACGCTGCCGGCGGAATAGGAGGCGGAACCGAAGCCGGCGATGTAAACCGTACCGGTTGCCTCGTCGTAGAGCATTTGCGTTCCCAGAACTCCCATGTGACCTTTAAGTACCGGGAAAGATTTGAGGGTGGGAAAAAACTCCCCGAAATGAAACTCCATGAATCCCAGTCCGTAGTGAATTCCCGGCCGGAATTTCTGATCGAAGGTCCAGAGCCGCTTCCGGGTTTCGGGCTTTACCACCTCTCCCCGGGCAAAGACCTTGATAAATTTCTCCAGATCGAAAAGGGTGGATACGATGCCGCCCCCCGCCCAGTCGATGGAGAGGGAGGTTCGACGGCTCAGGTCTTCTTTATTCAGCCACACCTCCGCCAGGGGCCGGGTTTTATTAACGGGGTTTGAGTAAAACAGGAGATAGGAATCGTCCATCCCCAGGGGGGTGAAGATTCTTTCATGGAGAAGCTCATGAAAAGTCTTGCCGGAGACCTTCTCCAGCAGGAGTCCCAGCAGAATGTACCCCGTATCGGAATAGCTATACTTCTCCCTGGGTTTACCCGCCGGCTTCTGCTGCACCCTGGTGTATTCCACCAGATCGGCGGGGGTCCAGAACCGGTCCGGAGCGGAAAGCATCTGCTTAATCAAGGGCGTCCCCTGGATTACCGGTCCATAGAAGTAATCGGCGACACCGCTGGTGTGATTAAGCAGTTGTGCTATGGTTACCTCCTTCGAATAATCCACCCCGCCCACCGTGAAGAGTCCCTCCAGCAGCGGTGGCGGCAGATAGGTATCGACGGGATCGTCCAGGTTCAGCCAGCCCTCATCAGCCATGATGCCCACCAGGGCGGCGGTGAAGGATTTTCCCACACTGGCCACATGAAAAGGCTGGTCCGGTTTCATGGGCCGGCCATGAACGGTTCCGGCGGTAAAAGTCTGTCTGACCCCGGCGGGGCCCGTATCCACCAGGACCAGGGCCCCGGTGATATTTTTATTTTTTCTCACCACAGCAGACAGGATGGCCCGGATCTTCGCCGCCGCCTGGTCCCGGGTCAGGGTTGAAGAAGCCGCCCTGCCGGCCAGAACAAGCAGAACAGCCCCGGCAATGACCACTCCGGCCGTCAGCATAAGGATCTTTATCATCATTATCCTCCAGAAAACAATATGATATTACGGATAGTAATATCAATAATATCCTTTCGTCAAGGGTTACCACGATCAATTATTTGTATTATTCTTTTCCCATGGAATATGTAGTCTTAGGTCTTCTCATGTACCGGGATATGACGATCTACGAACTTAACAAGAGTTTCAAGGCGGGGCTGGCCCTGATCTACTCCGCCGGGTACGGTACCCTCCAGTATGCGGTAAAAAAACTGCTGGAAAACTCGCTCATTTTTTTTCACGAGACCGTGGAAAACGGCAGGAACAAAAAAATATACCGTATTACCGATGCGGGGAGAGAGGAGTTCTTCCGATGGATGGAGGCGGAAACGTCCCTGGGGAAGCTGGAAACCATCGCCCTCTCCAAGGTTTTCTTTCTTGGGTTGATCGATGAAAAAGAAAAGCGGCAGGCCATCGTGGCGGAGCTTATTGAAAAAATCACCCTGGTGGAGGGGCAGCTGAAAAGTTATGAAGGAGAAATCGAAGCGCTTCCCCTCTCTCCGGAGGAAAGAAAGACCGCCCGCTATCAGTTCAAGACCTTGAACTACGGCATCATGAGTCACGGGGCGGCAAGGCTGTGGTTTGAAGGGCTGCTGAAGGAAATTCAGACAGAGGTTTAGCGGTAGGGGCGGTCGCCGAAGGCCTCCATATCTTCCCTCAGGTAAACCATCCCGGAAAGCCGGAAAGATCCGCCTGCCGTCAGATGGGCTTTCAGTTTCCGCTGGACCCGGGTTTTCTCCGGCCAGTCTGCGGGATCCGAAGAATCTGTACCAAAAAGGAAGGTCAGCCCGTCTACCCTGCCCGTCTTGACGGGATAGCGGTAGACCTGGTCCCGAAACCTGAGAAGGTTATCCCCCGCCTCGTAGGCTCCCTCCAGATCAGGGCTGAAAATCCAGGAGAAGCATTGAAAGGCGGCGGCCTTTTTTTCCGGATAGAGGTCATCAAAAAATACCAGAGCCCGCCGGAAAGAATCCTCGATCACCTCCAGGGACAGCTTTCCCCCGCCGGGGATGTGCACATCCAGGATATGATCCTCCGTCCCCAGGCAGAGGTCCCAGGTTTCCGGAATCTCCCGGGGGATTTCCGACGTGAAGGTGCCATCGGGAAACACCATGACGGGCTCCTCGGTTTCAGGGTGGTTCATCAGGAGCCGGGCGGTGCCGTCGGACCGGCGGCGGTACACAGAGACACCGTGATAGACGGGCTTGAGCATATACTCCAGCCTTCCCAGCCGGTAAAGATCCCCTTTCAGGGAGTGCTGAAACCAGTAGAGCACCCACTTCATGATTCCCTGCCGGTCAAAATAGAAGAAAAAATCTTTCGCCTTGGAACCGATGCCGGAGCAGGTGGCCCGGGTGATCTCTTCGGGAATGCTCCGCCCGGCGTGGACCTCCCGGATGGCCGGAACGCAGGAAAGGGCCAAAAGAAGGTAGAACAGCGGGGTATCAATCTCAGTCTCCCGGGGAAAATCGGGCCAGTTTTTGAACTGCCGGGCATCGTACCGGGCGGGTTCGTCAATGAGCAGGTGTACCGCCAGCAGAAAGATCGAAAGCAGATAGGGATGATTCAGAATCGCGGCGCCGCACCGAATCAGGGGGGGAATCTCCTCCGCCGAAAGTCCGGCGTACAGGGCGTTCTCCCGGATGCTTCCCGGGTTCAGCAGGGAAAGGCGGTCAAGGGTTCCCGGTCCCCGCAGGGGCCCTAGGGGATACCAGGGTTCCTGATCGCATCCCGGAAACAGAGCTTTCAGAGCTTGTTCTATCTTTACTTTATCCATTCTTCCTCCGTCCCTCCGGAACCCAGGCCGGGGGTTTCCGAGGGCTGTATCTGCGGCCCTTCACAGACAATACCATAATCCGAAGAAAAATCCCGAAGAAGAAGAGGTACATCCAGGTCAAAATACCGGATCCAGGGGGTAGCGGCGGCGAAATGGACCGCCGCAGCGATGCCCACGGGGCTTTCCATCATGCAGCCGATCATCCCCTCCAACCCCGCCGATTCCGCCAGGGCGGCGATCTTCCGGGCCTGATAGATCCCGCCGGATTTCAGCAGTTTTATGTTAATGATGTCAGCACTGCCGGTTTCGATCACCCGCAGGGCATCAGAGGGAGAAAAAACCGCCTCATCCGCCGCCAGGGGACAGAGGATGCGGCTGCGGATGAAAGCCATCCCCTGAAGATCATCCGCCCGGACAGGCTGCTCCAGCAGGTCAACCTCCAGATTATCCCTGTCACACCGGTCCATGAACCGCAGGGTCTCCTTCACCGACCATCCCTGGTTGGCATCAATACGCAGCAGACAAGATACCGCACCGGATACGGCTTTAAACCGTCTAAAATCCTCTTCCCACTCCCGGCCCAGCTTTATCTTCAAAACCCCCAGTCCTGCCCGTTCGGCGTCCACGGCATCCTTCACCATGAGTTCTTTATCCCTGAGGGATATGGTGAGATCGGTGGTCATTTCCCGGAATCCGCCGCCGAGCAAACGAGTCAGGGGCAGGTTCATCTCCCGGGAGACCAGGTCATGAAGAGCCATATCCAGGGCGGCCCGGGCACTGGTATTTCCGGGGAGGCTGCGGCCGACCTGATCCAGAAGAGCGTTAAGGTCGCCGGTTTCCCTCCCGATCAGCCCGTCTCCAATCAGACATACCGCTTCCCGGATCGATGATGCTGTTTCACCGGTTATGGCCGCGGTGGGCGAAGCCGCCCCGAGCCCCCGGATCCCGGCTTCAGTTTCGATGGACACATGGAGTACCTGAACCTGGTCAACCATCCTTATAGCCGTGATGAAAGGCACTTTCAAGGGAAAGGCGGTTTCCTTGATCAGTATTTGACTTATTCTCATTTATTGGCCCCTGCAATATGGTATATAATTCCGGAAAACCCGGAGGAACAACAATCCGGCATTTCCCCGGGATATCGGTTTTTTGAAATTTATTTTCACTATTCTATATTATTTTCAAAAATAAATGTTAGAATATTTTATCCGGCAGCCTAAAAATAATGCCGGGAAGAGAGAGAGAAAATGAAGCTACAAAGCGGACTGGTCATTCTTAAGGAATCCCTTCACACCATGTCCTCGGGGGAACACAAAATCGCCCAGTATATTCTTGATAATCCCCAGCAGCTAATGGAACTGAATATTTCCGAACTGGCGTCACAATGCGGAGGCAGTCCTGCGGGAATAGTCCGGCTATGCAAGCGGCTGAACATGAAGGGGTACAACGAACTGAAGCTCAGAGTGGCCATGGATCTCTCCCGGGAAAAGGACCGCAGCGGCGTTTCGGCCCTGAAAAAGGATCTTCCCCTGGAGCAGCTCCAGTCCACTATCATCGAAAACCATATCCAGGCCCTGCGCAGCATCGAAACGGTGCTTGATATCCCCGCCCTTGAGGAGGCGGCGAAAATCATCCTGAAAAGCCGGCGGATTGACATCTATGGGCTGGGGGCCTCGGGCATTGTGGCCCAGGACCTCTATCAAAAGCTGTGCCGGCTGGGGCTGGGCGGTTTCTACGTGGCCGATTCTCACATGCAGATCACCTCGTCCTGCTCACTCACCCCCAGGGATACCGTTATCGCCATATCCTATTCCGGGGAGACCGCCGAGGTGATCAAAGCGGTACAGCAGGCCCGGGAAAACGGAGCGGCAACCATAAGCCTGACCCGATACGGCGCCAACACCCTCGAGGAGATGTGCACCGTCAATCTTTTCACGCCCATGAATGAGTCCCTCATCAGGGAAGCAGCCATGACTTCCCGTATCGCTCAGCTCACGGTGATTGACATCCTGTTTTCCCGGATTACCGCAGGAAACCCCGAACGCTTCCGGGTAAACCTGGACCGGTCAAGGCAGGCCCTGATTGGAGAGAAAATTGACTAGGGAACTACAGAAGAAAATAGGCCGACTCTTCGTTGCCGGGTTTGACGGGACGGTACCCGGCGAACAGGCCAGGCTTCTCCTGGAAGATCTGAAAATCGGCAACTGGATCTTGTTCGCTCGGAATGTGGCCGGTTACGGACAGCTGCCCGAACTGACCAGAGAGCTGATCGCCAAAACCAGGGAAAATAACGGAGCCGCACCCTTTATGACCCTGGACCAGGAGGGGGGGGTGGTCAGCCGGCTCCACGGAGACCTGAACACCTATCCCGGCGCCATGGCCAGCGCCGCGGCGGCCGGCCCGGAGGCGGTGATGCGGGCAGCGGAGATAACCGCCGGACACCTTCGTTCCCTGGGGCTGAACATGAACCTGGCCCCGGTGGCGGATATCAACAGCAACCCCGCCAATCCCATCGTGGGATCCCGAAGCTACGGTGATTCGGCGGAAGCGGTGACCCGCTACGCTTTGGCAGCGGCGGCGGGGTACCGTAAGGGCGGCGTCATACCGGTATTCAAACACTTCCCCGGCCACGGGGATACCGAACTGGACTCCCATAAAACCCTCCCCACCCTGGCCCACCCCGCCGCCGTTCTGGAGAATCGGGAACTGGTGCCCTTTCAAAGGGGGATTGAAGCAGGAATTCCGGCCATCATGGTGGCCCATCTCCTGGTTCCCTCCCTGGATGATTCGGGGCTCCCCGCATCCCTGTCACACCGGATGATAGAGGGTTTGCTGCGGCAGAAAATGGGGTTCCGGGGGCTGGTTCTGACCGACTGCCTGGAGATGAAGGGTATCCGGAATCACTTCACCACAGGGGAGGCGGTCGTTCTGGCGGTCCAGGCCGGAGCGGATCTGCTTTTTATTTCCCACAGTGCGGCCGAGCAGGAAAAGGGGGTTAAGGCCCTTCACGATGCGGTCGCCTCGGGAAAAATCAGCGAATCCCGCATTGATGAATCCCTGGGCCGCAGGGAAGCCTGCCGCACCGATGTATTCCAGGACTCCGAGGGGACCGGCCAGGCGGTTACGGGCTGGACCGGAACGAACCCGGAACCTTTCCTTCAGGACATCAGCCGGCGGAGCCTCACCCTCCTGAGGGACAAAGGCTTTCTTCCCTCTGGCGGCCTCCCCGACTCTTCCGAGACCCTGATACTGGTGATCCAGAGACCCGAACAGTTTATCGGAGAAAACACCGTTTCCGGGGGAAACCCCATGAACCGGCTGAAGGAAGCCTTTCCTGCATCGGTGTTCCGGATCATCCCGGCAGACCAAGTGGAGGAAGAATTAAACAAAGCCCCCATCAACCCGGAGAGCTTTTCCCGAATCCTGGCCGTAACGGCGGATGCGGGATTCTATCCTCCAGCGGTGGCAGCCCTCAGAAATTTGGCGAAAAAGAAGACCCCCGTGGGAATCGCCATCATGAGAACCCCCTATGAGGCGGCCCTCTTTCCCGAGGCGCGTTTCCTGATTCTGGGTTATGAGAACACCGTCCTGGGGGTGGAGAGCCTCATCCCTATTCTCAAGGGTGAGGCCGAAGCGGTGGGATCCTGCCCCGTGGAGATCCCGGGACTTTAAGGGGAAGCGGTTTTCAGTCCGCCCTTGGGAGGGCGGACCGTTTTACCGTAAACTACTTTATCGCCCCCGCCGACAACCCCCTGATCAAATACTTCTGAAACAGCACCACTATCAGCACGGGAGGAATGATGGCCAGGATCGTGGCGGCGGACATAAGATCCCAGTGCACGAAGTACTGGCCGATGAATTCGGTCATGGTCACCGTCAGGGGTTTGGCCTTCAGAGTGTAGGTCAAAACCAGGGGGGCAGCGAACATGTTCCAGGTGTGCAGGAAGGAAATTATCGTTACGGCAATGAGACCGGGCCGGACCATCTGAAGGCTGATCCTGAACAGGGTCTGGACATGGGTACAGCCGTCGATCCGGGCGGCGTCTTCCACCTCCTGGGGAACCGATTCAAAATAACCCTTCATAAACCAGGTTTCAAAGGGCAGCCGGAAGGTAAACGAAAGAAGTATCAACCCCGTTTTCGTATCCAATAACCCGAGCATGCTGAACTGGCTGAACAGGCCTATCAGTACCGGCCAGCCCGGTAAGGCGATGATTCCTATGATGGCAAGAAAGAAGAGATTCTTCCCGGGAAAATCCAGCCGGGAAAAAGCGTATCCAAGGAGAGGGGCAAAGAACATGACCAGCAATGTGGTGGAGATGGAGATGATCAGAGAGTTGATGATCCCCGTCCGGAACAGGGTGGCCGCACTGATGCCGCCGCCTCCCCGGAACCCCTCCCCCGAAATCAGAACCTTATCGTAGGCCTGCAGGGTCGGATTGTGGGGAATCCAGTGGGGAGGTTTGGAGTAAAGTTCTGTTCGCGGCGATATGGAAGAGATAAAGATCCACATCAGCGGCGCCAGGGTCCATATCAGCATAAAGGCAATGAGGATGCCGAGGAGAAACCGAAAACTCATACGCTGCTTCATGGCCGGTCCTCCTTGAGGCTCATGCGGATGTAGAAAAAGGTCAGAGCGAAAAGGAAGATTCCAACCAGATAGGCCATGGCGGATCCTCTGCCGAACCGGCCCATTTCAAAGGTCATCTGGTAGTTGTAGATCATCGGAGTTTTCGTAGCGGCGTCGAATTCCATCAGCGCATAGATCCCGTCAAAAACAGAGAAAGCAGCGATGAGCGTCAGAACCACGGCGATGACACTGATCCGCCGCATGGATCCCAGGGTGATGTGCAGAAACCGGCGAACCGCGCCGGCGCCGTCCACCGTGGCCGCTTCATACAGCTGGGGAGAGATCGACTGCAAAACCCCCAAAAACAGGATGGTAACGAAGGGAACATAACGCCAGACGAAAATGAATACCGCAATATTCAGGGCCACCAGGGGATCGGCCAGCCAGAATTGATACTCTTCGATGAGTCCGAACTGATAGAGAAAACCGTTGAAAGCACCATACTCCCCGTTAAAGATCCATTTCCAAAGATGACCGTTCACCACCGGAGGGATGGCCCAGGGAATGATGATGGCCGCCCTGAGGAAGCCTCTGAACCGGAATTCCTGGTTGAGAATCTGGGCGAACAGCATGGACATCCCCAGCACCGCCAGGGTGGCGACAACCATAAAATACCCGACCCTCAGAACAGACTGCTGGAATACCGGATCTTTGAGGATGTAGAGATAATTCTCAAAGCCGATGAACCGAATATCATGAGGCATCTTAATGTTGTATTTTAAAAAACTGAACCGCAATGAGTACAGAGCGGGCAGGTAGGCAAAAGCCAGCAGAAGCAGCATGGATGGTATCAGGATGGCCATGGCCAGATGGGTCTTGTCATCCAGCCACAGGGAAAATCGTTTCAGCACTGAATTGTTCCTCCCGCAAAGGTGTAAATTGAGGGCCGACCTCCGAAAATCATGGTTTTCAGAGGCCCTCTCAAAAAAAAGCCGGAACCCGAAGCTCCGGCTTATTATCGCTCCAGGGGAGCAAAGAGGCAATCCCGGGTCTCGGGGGATTATTCGTATTCTTTTTTCAGTTCTCGCTGAAAAGAAGCCAGATCCTTGATTGCCTTGTCGGCGGCCACTTCTTTCCGGGCCACCCGGATGAGAACATCGATCAGTTCGGTTTCAAATTCCGAGAACCAGGGGGTGTTGTAGGGCAGGGGTACCAGGAATTTTGCCTGTTCCGACATCACTTCCCATCCGTCAATTTTCCCGCTGTTTCCTAAGCCTTCGAAGGTAGAAATACGGGCAGGGAACATGCCGTTGGCCTCATATCCAAACATCTGCACATCGTTGGAGATGAGGAAATCGATGAACATGAGGGCCGCCTGAGGATACTTACTGTAAGAGGAGATCCCCAGTCCGGCGGGCAGACTCCAGGTATAATGCTGATTGGGCAAAAGCAGGTAATCGGCGTGAGGAGCAATTTTCGACTGCTCTGGATTGTTTGCGATGGCCAGGGATCCCTGCCAGGCCTGATGGAAAACGGCCTGCCCCGCCCAGAAAGAGGGATGGGCGTTGGGAGAGGTTAGCCTTTCCGGAGAAATCAGCCCCTTCTCAAAATAGCGAATCAACTGGAGAAAGGCCTTGTAACCGGGGTCGGCAGGATTATCAAAGGTGGGGTTCCCGTCTTTATCAAACAGGGTGCTTCCCTGGGAGAGGGCCATCAAATACCAGGACCAGTGGCGGACGGCAAAGGCCAGGGGATATTCCAGAATCCCTTCGGCTTTCAATTTAAGGGCGGCATTTTCAAAATCGTCCCAGGTTTTAATATCTGTCCCGGTGAGTCCAATCTTCCCCAGGACAGCCTTGTCGTAGTCGATCATGACCATCTGCTGATACATGGGGACACAGTAGGTTTTGCCGTTAATCTGGAAGAACTCCCGGCCTAAAACCGTTTCGAAGGTATTCTCGGGTACAAAACCGTCCAGGGGTTTCAGGATGCCCGAATGACCGAAGACACCAAAATTACTGATGCCGGTAAAAATCACATCCGCCGGGCTGGTTTTTCCCGCCGCCGCGGTCATGACTTTGTTTCGCAAATCCGCCTCGCTGAGAGAAGAGACTTCTACTTTAATCCCCGTCTGGGCTTCGAACTTATCCAGCAGTTCCTGCGAGGGAGCTCCCCAGCTTGCGGTAAGATAGACCAGTTTTTCAGGAACGGCGTCTTCTTTAGCACCACCGGCAAAGGCGATGAAGGGAATCAGGGTAATCAATAATAGAAGCGTGATCGGTTTATTCATGATATTTTCCTCCAAATATACTTTTGAGTATACGATCCCTCATTTTTCAAGTCAATAAAAATTTTTTCATTATTCTTCATTATTGGTGAAATATTTTTTTAATCTGTTTTGACATTTTTCCAACCCCGGGTCATAATATTTTTCATGAAGAAAGAATACATCGCCGCAGGACTCATGTCGGGAACATCCGTAGATGGTATTGATGCCGGGTTGTTCCACATTTCCCTTGAAGAATCCCTCACCAGGATTGAAGTGATCCGGGCCCGCACCTACCCCTTCCCGGAAGTTATCAGGCAGGAAATACTGGATCAGTTTGCCGGCTGTCCCGATGCTCTCCGGCGCCTGACTCTCCTGAACATGGAACTGGGAAAACTCTATGGCCAATCCATCAACACCCTCCTGAAAGAGGCCGGGATGGAAGCCTCCCGGGTAACGGTTATCGGATCCCATGGTCAGACCATGTATCACGTTGGAAACCCCATTGATTTTCATGGATACAAAACGGCCGGTACCCTCCAGATAGGTGAAGGTTCTGTTATCGCCCAAATGACGGGGATCCCCACGGTCAGCGATTTCCGGACCGCCGATATGGCGGCGGGAGGCAAAGGGGCCCCCTTCGTCCCTCTTCTGGACAAAATCCTGGCAGCCAACTTTCCGGGGCCCGTGGCATTTCAGAATATCGGGGGTATCGGAAACGTGGGATACATCCGGGAAGGATCACTGATTGCCTTTGACACCGGACCCGGCAACATGATTATCGATAAGCTTGTAGAGAAGCATACAGGGGGGAATCAGTACTACGACAGGAATGGACTCCTGGGATTAAAGGGAAAGGTCAACACCGAACTTCTTAATCTCTGGCTCAAACATCCCTATCTCGCCGATGCCCCCCCGAAGACCACGGGGCGGGAGCTTTTCGGCAATCGGTTTTTCCACGACTATCCCCTCCCGCAGGGAATTCCTCTGGAAGACCTGATCCGCACGGCGGCGGTATATACCGCCAAAACCATCGCCCACAGTTACCGCCAATGGCTTCCCAAACCGCCGGCATCGGTTATCGTCACCGGAGGGGGCGCCCACAATCCCAACATCATGGAGACACTGAAAGAAGAGTTGAAAGGATCCCGGGTTCTTACCGGAGACCAAGCGGGGATCAGTACAGACTTTAAAGAAGCCGCCGCATTTGCCCTGATGGGGTTGCATTATTTACTGGACCTTCCAGGCAACGAACCGGAGGCCACCGGCGCAAGCCGAGAGGTGATCTGCGGCAAGCTGTCAAAACCCTTGCCAGGCCGGGGCGTATGACAAGGAACGATCCCGAGAAGCTGATACAAGAGGCCCTGAAAAAAAAGGCTTTCCCTGGGATCGCAGCGGTGGTGGAACAGAAGGGAAGAATCCTTTTCCGCGGAGTCTACGGGCAGGCAGGGGTCTTTCCCGAAGAAAGGACCCTGACCGATCAAAACCTCTTCGGTCTTGCCTCCTTGACCAAACCCCTGGCCACAACCCCGGTTCTTCTCTCACTCATGGGAAAAGAAGCGGTTTCTCCAGATGAGGAGATAGGACGTTTTCTCCCGGGGCTGAACCGTGAGTCCGCCCGGCTGCGCCTGAAAGACCTGCTCCTTCACACCGCCGGACTCCCCCCGGTGCCGGACCTCTTCCGCCTCTTCCCCGATGGTAAGCACTGTGACAAAAAAGAAGCCCTGGATCGGCTTTACCAGCTCCGTCCTGAAATACCTCCCGGAACAGAGGTCCGCTACAGCTGTACGGGCTATATCCTCCTGGGGCTGGCGGCAGAAGCTCTGGGGCAGAAGCCGCTGGATCAGCTGTTCTATCAGCTGATCCGAAATCCATCGGGCCTTCATGATCTGATGTTTACCCCCGATAGGGCGGCCCGGGAAAAGGCTGTGACGGAAGAATATGACCCCTGGCGGGGACGGTGGATTCAAGGGGAAGTGCACGATGAAAATGCCTGGGTTCTGGGGGGAGTATCGGGGAACGCCGGCCTCTTTGGCACCCTGGATGACGTGGTGGCATTGATGGACCTGTTCCGCCAGGAAGGCCAGATCGGAAGCGCCCAGATCCTCCCCCCGAAGGCGGTTCAACTCATGACCAGGGGGCAAACCGGAGGAATCCCGGGGGATCCCCGGGCCTTCGGCTTTGCCGCCAATGGAAAGGATATTTTTGCGGGACCCGGGTTCTCCGAAAGCTCCTACGGCCACACGGGGTTCACCGGAACCAGCGTCTGGATAGACCCTCAACGGGGGTTAAAGATTGTCATCCTGACAAACCGGGTCCATTACGGCAGGGAAGAAACGGCGGAAAAAATAAAACAGTTTCGCCGGGACTTCCACCGGATCTTTCTCTGAAAAACCAGCCACAAAGCATCTCCGGGCTGGTTATCCGCACTTTTCTGATCCTTAACCCGGCAGGACCCCACCGGGGTCAACCCCCCTTTCCTTCAAGGCCGACCCGACCCGACCCTCATTCCTGTCCAGGAGCCTTCGGGCTTCCTCCCGCTTCACCCCCAGAAGTTCCATGATAATGGCGGTTTTAATGTGGCCTCCGGCGGCATCAAACACACGGACCGCTTCTTCGGCGTCGCACCCCGTGGCCATGCGAATCAGCCTGTGGGACCTGAGGATCAGCTTTTTGTTCACCGGCTGCAGATCAACCATCAGATTGTTGTAGACCTTGCCCATCCGGATCATCGCCGTGGTGGTTATCATGTTCAATACAAGCTTCTGGGCGGTGCCGGATTTCATCCGGGTGGATCCGGTGACAATTTCCGGACCCACATTGACAAAGATCGGGTAATCGGCCAATTCAAAGATCCGAGATTTCCGGTTACAGCCCAGTGCCCCCACTCCGGCCCCCAGGGACCGGGCGTATTTCATGGCTCCCAGAACAAAGGGAGCCTGACCACTGGCGGTGATACCAAGGAGGATATCCTCCCGGGAAAACCCTTTCTCTTCCAGGGCTTCGACGCCCTTGGCTTCATCGTCCTCAGCCCACTCCACCGAACGGGTCAGAGCCTCCCACCCTCCTGCAATGATCCCCTGTACCATCTCCGGATCCGTTCCGTAGGTGGGGGGACATTCCGAGGCATCCAGGACACCGAGACGGCCCGATGTGCCTGCTCCGATGTAAAAAAGACGCCCTCCCCTGCGAAACTGTTCCACCACCCGGTCGATGAAAGAACCGATTTGGTCAAGACTCTCCTCCACCGCATCGGGGACCTTCTTATCCTCCCGGCAGATAATATCCAGAATCTCACGGGTAGTTTTAGTATCAATCCCGAAAGACGAGGGATTGGGTTGTTCGGTAATCAGATCTGACAGTTCATCCATGGTTAGCCTCTTTGTTGATTTTAAATTATTTTTCAGTTGTGTAAATACTAAATAAAATTTATTTTCAGTTTGGGGTAAAAATCGGTTAAAATACCCTGAAAGAGAGATCCCCAAACTTGGCTATATACCATTATTCGGGAAAAGGAGGGAAACGGATGAATATTACAGTCTGCATTAAACAGGTTCCCGGCACATCCGAAGTAAATTTGGACCTGGAAACGGGGGTGCTTCAACGAGATGGAGTAGAATCCAAAATGAACCCTTTTGATCTCTATGCCGTCGAAACGGGAGTCAGGCTGAAGGAGATGCACCAGGGAACCGTCACGGCCCTCACCATGGGGCCGCCCCAGGCACAGCAGATCCTGCAGGAAGCTTTTATGATGGGGGCGGATGAAGCGATCCTTCTTTCTGACGGCCGGTTTGCCGGAGCGGATGTTCTGGCCACAGCCTATACCTTGAGCCAGGGTATCCGGCAGAGCGGAAACTTCGATTTAATTATCTGCGGAAAACAGACCACCGACGGGGATACCGCCCAGGTGGGAGCGGAAATCGCCGAATTTCTCGGACTGCCCCATGTCACGAACGTTTCTGCCATCAGGGAGGTGGGAAAGAGCAGCATCACCGTCGCCATGGACCTCCCCTCTTCACTGGAGGAGGTGGAAGTTCAATTCCCCTGCCTCATCACGGTGGAAAAGGGAATCTTTCCGCCCCGGCTCCCTTCCTACCTGAAGAAGAAAACCTGCCGGTATAAAGTCATCCGCCGGTTATCCCTAGATGATCTGGAGGATACCAACCCCGCCCGATACGGGCTGGAAGGGTCTCCTACTAAGGTGGAAAGGATATTCCCCCCCCATTCTGACAACCACCGGGAACTTTGGGAGGGGACCGCCTCTGACCTGGTAGATCGATTGTGGATCCGGCTTCAAAAGGAAAGGCTGGTATGAAAGAGCTGATGATAAACCAGGCGTTGATAACCCGTGAGCAGCTGCCCTTGATGGGGGGAATTTGCCCCTTCGGCGCCATTGATGTTAACGGCCGAAGCATAGAAATAAACGCCGCCTGCCGCATGTGCGGTCTTTGCGTGAAAAACGGACCACCCGGGGTGTTTCAGATCCGGGAGAACTCCGGAACCTCAAAAGCGGTATGTGATAAAGAAAGCTGGAAAGGGATTGCCGTTTATATCGATCAGGTGGGGGGGAAAATCCATCCCGTCAGTTTTGAACTAATCGGTAAAGCCCGGCAGATGGCAGACAAAGTGGGCTTTCAGGTTTCCGCTCTTTGCATCGGTTATAACATCAAAGATCAGGCTGAAGAGATCCTGTCTTTCGGGGTGCAGCATGTTTACGTCTATGATCAGCCGGAACTAGAGCACTTTCGCATTGAGCCCTATGCCGCCGCTTTTGAAGATTTTATCAGGGAACTCCGCCCCTCGATCTGTCTCGTCGGAGGGACCACCATCGGCCGGTCCCTGGCGCCCCGGATGGCTGCCCGGTTTCTAACGGGACTCACGGCAGACTGCACCACCCTGGATATTAAGGAAAACACCGACCTGGTTCAGATTCGCCCCGCCTTCGGCGGGAATATCATGGCCCATATACACACTCCCTCCCACCGGCCCCAGTTTGCCACGGTTCGGTACAAGATTTTTACCGCCCCTGTGAAAATACCCCCCGCCCAGGTGGCGGGAAATCTGCATACCCGGAGACTGCCCGAAGAAAAAACCTTCTCCGGCATCCGGTTCCTAGACATTAAACCCAAACCTCAGGAAACGGGAATCGAAGAAGCCGAAATCATCGTGGTAGCCGGAAGGGGGGTAAAAAGGAAGGAAGACCTGGGAATTCTTCAGGAACTGGTCGTCCGTCTGGGGGGGCAGCTGGCCGCCACCCGTTCCTTGATTGAAGCCGGCTGGGTGGATCCCCGAAGGCAAATTGGACTTTCCGGAAGAACCGTCAAACCCAGGTTGATCATAACCTGCGGTGTTTCCGGAGCCATCCAGTTTGTGGCGGGAATGAACTCTTCCGAATTAATCATCGCCATCAATACCGACAAGAACGCTCCCATCATGAAAACTGCCCATATCGCCATGGAGGGAGATTTGTACCAAATAGTTCCCGGCCTCCTTGAGCGCATGGGAAAAGAAACAGAGCCTTCCCGGCCCTAGGGGATAGATATGCCTTACAGGAAAATTGACCAGACCGATATTGCTTCCTTGATTTCGCTCACCGATCCAGCCCGTGTCTTTACGGGGGAGGCCATCCACGAAGACTACAGCCATGATGAGCTGTCCAGAACCAGTCATTATCCGGAGATTCTGGTGGAGGTTCTTTCGACAGAAGAGGTCTCTTCGGTTATGGCATACGCCGAGAGAATGAATATTCCCGTCACGCCCCGGGGGCAGGGAACCGGGCTGGTAGGTAGTGCAGTGAGCATCCACGGGGGTATCATGCTCTCTCTTCAGAAAATGAACCGAATTCTGGAGCTGGATGAAAACAATTTGACCTTGACGGTGGAACCGGGAGTCCTTCTGATGGAAATATCCCAATACGTGGAGCCGCGCGGTCTGTTCTACCCTCCCGACCCGGGTGAAAAGAGCGCCACCATCGGCGGAAACATCAGCACCAATGCCGGGGGAATGAGGGCGGTGAAATACGGAGTCACCAGGGACTTTATTATGGGGCTGGAACTTGTTTTGCCCGACGGATCGGTCATGGAAGCAGGCGGGAAAATAGTTAAAAACTCATCGGGATACAGCATCAAGGATCTGATCATCGGATCGGAAGGGACCCTGGCCGTCGTTACCAAGGCTATCCTGCGCCTTCTGCCGCTGCCGAAAAAAGCCGTCAGTCTTCTGGTGCCTTTCCCGGATATCCGTTCCGCCATCGAAACGGTCCCGCCCATCCTCCGGTCCAGCTGTACACCCACTGCCGTTGAGTTCATGGAGAGAGATGTGATCCTCTCTTCCGAGGAATTCCTGGGAAAACACTTCCCCGACAACTCCGCCGATGCCTACCTCTTACTCACCTTCGATGGGAACAGCAGGACCGAGGTTGATCTGGCCTGTGAAGACGCGGCAGAGATATGCCTGGCCCGGGGTGCCCTGGACGTCCTGATTTCTGACACCCAGGAGCGGCAAGAATCAATCTGGTCCGCCCGTGGGGCCTTCCTGGAAGCCATCAAAGCCTCCACCACCGAAATGGATGAGTGCGATGTGGTGGTACCCCGAAGACACGTGGCCGACTTTATTCTCTTTGCCAACGGACTTAAACAGAAGCACCAGATCCGCCTCAAGAGCTTCGGCCACGCCGGGGACGGGAACCTCCATATTTACATCTTGAGGGATGATCTGGGCAGGAAAGACTGGGAAGAGAGGCTCTCCGCAGTTTTCAGGGATTTGTACGAACGGGCCAGCCTGTATGGAGGAAAGGTCTCGGGCGAACACGGAATCGGGTTGGCGAAACGGTCCTACCTGAAGGACAGCCTGGGTTATCGAGGAATAGAACTGTTGGGAAACATCAAAACGGCTTTTGATCCCAAAGGTATTCTGAATCCTGGAAAGGTGGTATAACCTTGTCCGCCCTCTGGGTACGGAGAAAAAGGTTCATCAAGCCCTCTTCTATCCCCCCCGCATCTCCCTAATCCTGTCAAGCTTCGCCTGGAGCTGATCAATCGAGATGTACCGGGCCTCCCGGATCCACTCCTTTCCCTGCACGTAGACCAGGATGCCGGGGATGGTAAAGAGGGAAAACTGTCCCGCCACCGATTCATCCTTGTCGAGGTCAACGTAGAAAACTTTTAGCCCCTCATAGTCCGCCGCCAGGGCGGAAACTTTCGGTTTCAGGGCGGTACAGACCCCGCAGGCGGGCCGGGAAATGTAGAAAAGCACCAGGGGCTCTTCTTTGATAAGCCGTTCCATCTCTTCCCGGCCTTTGATTTCTGTCATCGGCAATTTCTTTGCCTCCATGGGTTCATCCGGAGATTCCCTGTTTCGTACAAAGATACTAAAGGCGGGGCCACGGAGGCAACGGATTTTGATGGTGCGTCTTCCTGCTTCAGGGGCCCAACAAGGGGGAATCAGGATCCTGGCAGGAAGGAATCCTCCGTCCCCGGTCGGCATAGCAGTAGTGGCAGCCGTACCGGCAGGTACCGTAGGCCCCCACGTCCCGGCTCTCATGACAGAGACAATTCTTCCTCTGTCCCCGGTCACGTCGCCGGGGAAGAGACCGTCCCCCGATTGATTCGAGAAGGGCGGCGTCCACACATCCCCCGGGGGTTGCCCCGGGGTAGTCGATTCCCTCGGCACAGCAGGATAAGGTGACCCCTGCTCGGGCGGAAAGAAGGGCCAGATGCCCGACAAGATCCCGCTTCAAATCCGGCAGGGGATCGGTGAACCAGGGAAGATTCCGTTTTACCGCGGGATACACGTCGAGAAAACTTATAACACAACGCCGGGTGAAGCTGCGGAGAGCCTCCAGCAGCAGGGTAAACTGCTCCCCATGCCAGTCGGCGGTGAAGCCCCCGGAGAGGATGATCGGATCGTAGCGCCAGATCACCCGGTCCGGGCCGATCCGATGGGAGAGCTCCCTGAAAACTTCGATCCGCCGAACCACCGGGGGAAGCCCCGGTTCCAGATCCACTCCGTAGGGTGTCACGGTGTAGAGGAAATAGTAGGGATACGGTTCCAGCCGGGGGAGCCGGGATAGGAAGGGTTCGGCATTCCGGGTCCAGAAAACCAGACCGTCCACCCTTTCGGGGTTCAATACCAGGCGGCTCACCTGACGGGGATTTACCGGATTGCGGACCTGCAGCTCCCCCGCCTCCAGACGACGGCAGAACCACTCGGCGTAGAAGGCGGGGACGTCGGTGCGGCGGCTCACGCTGAGAATCATGGCTGGTGGCCAGGCTTTTCTCCCTTCGGAGCTTTCTTCCGGGAGAACATCGCCTCATCGGTCAACTGGAGGCGGTCGGGATCGGGGCCCCGCCAGGTTGATTCAACGGGAAAGGCTTCAAAAAGGGCCCGGAGCCAAAGGGCCCGCCAGAGAGGAATCCCCGCCTTTACATCCTCCCAGAACCCCCGGTACCGGGAACGCTGGATCGTGTACATGAGGAGCCAGACCAGGCAGAACCAGAAGAGGACCCGATGGTTCTCCACGGGTTGCCCCAGGAGGTTGGGGAATCCGAAGGAGAGGATCCTCCAGCCCCGGCCGTTCTGAATGAGGAAGAGCACCGACGAAACAGGAATGCTCAGCCAGGCGATAAAATGCTGGGCCCCCAGCTTCCTGGGAGTATCCAAAATGAAGAGGGTGATAACCAGAAGAATGCTGCCGGCGAACCATGTAAGAAAACTGAAGTAGAGGATGGTACTGGTGATAACCGCGAAACCCAGTCCCCCCTTGAACCGGAGCCAGGGCGGATAGTCATGTCCCAGAACCACGAACACCGAAAGGGAAAGAAGTTTTACCAGGTCCTCCTGAAAGGACCAGCCCAGAATAAGGTGGGCGGCGGTGATGACCAGCCCCCCCTTGGTGAAGTCGAAAAGCCCTGTAAGAAGACCCGCCGCGGGCCCCGCTACCAGCCAGGCGTTCTCGGTACCCACGTTCCCGGTACCCTCTTGCTTTAGATCCTTCCCCGGCGCAAAAAGGACGGTAAAGATATACGCCGAAGGGAGGGATCCCACCAGGAAGGCCGCCGCGAAGGCCAGGATAATCTCCAGAAAAACCACCGGGTCAGCCTTCCTGCCGGAGCTTCCTGAGTTCTTCGCTCATGATCTCGTGGGATATCCGGGCCAGGTCTCCCGGTTTGGCCCCTTTCTCCACCGGAATGGGGGGAAGGATGCGGATGACGATATCCCGCACTTCGTTGACGATAAACCCCTTTTTGGGGAGGAGCTGATAGGGGCCGTCGATGACCACCGGTAAAAGAGGTGTCCCCGTGGTGGCGGCGGAACGGAAGGCCCCCTTCTTGTACTCACCGATTTCCCCGTCCTTGGTGCGGGTGCCCTCGGGAAAAACCAGCAGGGAATCCCCGTGGGTGATCAGGTGTTCCATCCTCCGGATCGCCTTGAACTGGCTCTTTGTATCCTTCCGGTCCACCATGATGTGGCCGCTTAAAAAGAGGTTCCATCCCACGATGGGGACGAAGGCCAGGATCTTCTTGCCGATCATCTTGACGGGATAGAAGAGCCGGAAGGCGATGAGCACGTCAAGAAGAGATTGATGATTGAGGATTACCACGTGGGATCGGCTCCGGTCCAGATTCTCTTTACCCTCCAGCCTGACCTTCCAGAGAGGAGAGATGCTCAAGGCCAGGGCGCACCAGAGGGCCGAATGGTAGTGCATGATCCGCCGGCGCCGGTCAAAGGGCGCCGTGAGAACAAAAAGAACAAGTTGGAAGGGAATAAAGAGGATAAAACAGAGGACTATTTCAAACCAGGTGTAGAGAGATTTTAATACCGCCACAACCGCCGCTCCTGAAAAAAGGATGGGCCAGTATATCAGGGTTTTCAGCCCAGGTACATATCCAGGAGAATCTTCTACTCAGGCCGAAAAAGGCCCCGCAAAAGGAGGAGACTGCCCCTTGACTTGATACTATACATATGTTTACATAATCTATGGATTGGGAAGAAAAAATCGCCCTTCTCACCGAAGGAGCCAAATACGATGTGTCCTGCAGTTCCAGCGGCACCGCCCGCTCCAACGGGGACGGAGGATTGGGAAACGCCGTCAAGGCGGGGATCTGCCACAGCTGGGCCGCCGATGGCCGCTGCATCTCCCTTCTCAAGATTCTCCTTTCCAATAACTGCGCCTACGACTGCCGTTACTGCCGGATCCGCCGGAGCAACGACATCCCCCGGGCCACCCTGAGTGTGTCGGAACTGGTGGACCTGACCCTGAACTTCTACCGCCGCAACTATATCGAGGGTCTCTTTTTAAGCTCCGCCGTCCTGGGGGATCCCTCCAAAACCATGGAGCTCATGCTGCGGGTGGTAAAGAGCCTCAGGAGAGACCACGGATTCAACGGCTACATCCACTTGAAGGCGATTCCCGGGGCTTCCGAGGCGGTTCTCGCCGAAGCGGGGCTCTACGCCGACCGGATGAGCGTCAACATGGAACTTCCATCGGAGGAGTCGCTGAAACAGCTGGCCCCCCAGAAGGAACGTAAAGCCATCCTCCACCCCATGGCCCTCATGGGGGGCTGGTCTCATCAGTATGCCGAAGACCGGAAGAACCTTCCCGCCCCCACGTCGGTGCCCCGGTTTCTTCCGGCGGGCCAGACCACCCAGATGATCATCGGCGCCAGCGCCGAGACGGACCGCCAGATTATCACCCTCACCGGGGCCCTCTACCAGAAGTTCGAACTGAAGAGGGTCTACTACTCCGCCTACGTGCCGGTGAACCGGGACCTGCTCCTCCCCGCCCCGCTGTCGTCTCAGCCGGCGGTGCCGCCCCTGCTGAGGGAGCACCGGCTCTACCAGGCCGACTGGCTCATGCGGTTTTACCAGTTTGAGGCAGGGGAAATCCTCGAAGACACCGCTCCCTTTCTCGATTCCGTATTGGACCCCAAGGCCGCCTGGGCGGTCCGGCATCCCCAGTTCTTCCCCCTGGAGGTGAACCGGGCCACCTACCAGGAACTCTTACGGGTTCCCGGAATCGGTGTCAACGGCGCCCTGCGCATCATCCGGGCCCGCCGTACCGCCTCGCTGGACTTTCCCCACCTTAAACGGATGGGCATCGTCCTCAAGCGGGCCCGCCACTTCATCCTCTGCCGGGGACGAAGCTACCAGCACATCGAGGTGGGGGGAGCCTTCCTCCGGGAGAGGCTGCTGCGGGAGGCGGGGTTCGACCCGGTCCGGCAGCTGGAACTCTTCGCATCCCCGGCGGTTCCCGATGCTCCTTGAGTACGACGGCTCCCTGGAAGGGTTCTTTTCCCTGGTTCACACGGTTTTTCATGAAAGACTCTCCGGCCTGACGGTGAAGAGCCGCCGAGGTTACGGTAAGGAAGTAGAGAGCGGGCTCTTCGACAGCCCCTTGTCGGAGGATCGTTTTATCGAATCAGACCGGAACACTGCCCTGGAGGTGTACGGGGGAATCAGGAGGCGTTACGGCTATCCCGTACTGGACGGGATTGTCAGGGCTTTTTTGTCGGAAGAACCGGGGACGGAGGAACTGCTCATCGAGTTTCTCCGCCGGTCCCCCCGGCGGGGGCCGGACATTTTTTACGACCTCGCCGACCCGGTGGTGGCGGAGGTGGACAGGAAGGCACGGCGCACCGGCCGGGAGCTTCACCGATACACCGGGCTCATCCGGTTCCGGGAACTCGCCGACCGGGTTTACTACGCCCCCTTCGGCCCCGACACAAACATCCTGCCCCTGCTGGCCCCTCACTTCCGGGACCGGTTCGGGGAGACGGACTGGGTGATCCACGACACCCGCCGCGGCACCGCCCTGTTCTGCCGGGAGGGAAAAACGGAGCTGGTCCGGCTCCTTGACGCTCCGGATATCAGAAACAACCACGATCTTCTTTCGGAGGCGGAAAAACAGTTCTCCCGGATCTGGCGCAGCTACTACAACACCATCGGGGTGAAAGAGAGGACCAATCCCGCTCTCCGGCGGCAGTTCATGCCCCTGAAGACCTGGGGATATCTGCCGGAGATGGAAGGGATGTGAAAATGTTTCCCTTTCGATCATGAGGAATCAGGGTTAGAATAGAACACGAGGTAAGAAACAATGAAAAACAAGGTATTTATGGGAATTACCTTGGCTGTGTTTCTGCTCGCCGGCTGTACTACCAAATCAGTTCAAGGTCCCGAACACAAGGAAACCCTGCGGGTGGGAATTCTTCTCCCCCGGAGCGGCAGCTATCAACCCTATGCGGTGGATTTCTTTAAAGGCATCGACTGCTTCATCCAGAATTATGACCGTCTTCATGACGGTGAGATGCTTCCACTGGAGCTTGTCTTTCAGGACAACGAAAGCACCCGGGAGGGCACCATCAAAGGTTGTGACACCCTGATTCGTTCCCACCAGGTTGACATCATCCTGGGCCCCCTGACCAGCGAGAACTCCCGCCACGCCATCGACGTTTGTACCAGGGAGAATGTTCCTTTAATCCCCCTCTGGGCTACCGAAGACGGGTTGACGGGAACCTCCTCCCTGGCCTTCCGTACCATCTACACCAACTCCTTCACGGGCTTTCTGCTGGCCAAGTTCAGTGTGGAAAACCTGCGCAGTCAGAAAGCAGCGGTTATCTATACTTCCTATCCTGGCCGAATTGAAATGAAAGACGGGTTTATCCATACATTCCGGGAGCTCAATCCCCGGGGGGAGGTAAGGGAATATCTTATGGATGACGGGATTGATGCGGTCCTTCCCGCCCTGAAAGGGTTTTCCCCCGACGTTATTTATCTGGCCCATCAAACCGCCCTGGGGGACGGAGGTGAGGCAGCCAGACATATCGAGGATGAGGGAATATCTCCGATTTTTCTGGGTGATACCGACTGGTCAACCATTTCCCCCGAATCGCTGGAAGGAATCATTAAATCCGAAATTTATTACCTGAGTCACTACTCCGCCGGAGCCTATGAGAGCAGGGGAAGGCTCTTCGGGGATTTATACCGGGAGATGTTCCCAAATGAACCCTCTGGCCTGGCCGCTCTGGGCTACGAAGCCCTCCTCCTCTTATCCCAGGCCGCTCATTTAAAAGCCACCAGCCCCGTCCCTCTGGATGAAATTCTAAGGACCCGCGAGTTCAACGGCCTCCTGGGAAAAATCCGGTTCAATTCCGAGGGAGATGCCGAGAAATCGGGAGTATTTCATAAAATCCACCAGGGCAGAACCGAGTACATTACCACCGTGGTTCCCGAAGTTTTTTCCCTGGAGGATTTCCAGGAAACCATCATTGAAAACACACCTTTGCCGGAGGAGAAACCCCGGATTACCATCCTCAACCTGGAGCCCCGTAATCTAAACGAAACCGACGGGCTGATTCTCACGGAACTCATCTCCAGTTCCATTATAAAAACCGGCCGATATCAGGTCATCGAAGCGGGACAGCGGAACAAGGTGATCGAGGAATCCCGGTTTTCCCTGTCGGGACTGACCGAAGAAAACCAGATAGAAATTGGTAAGATGCTGGCGGCAAAAAAAATGGTAGCCGGAAGCATCAGCCGTCTTTCGGATAAGGTGATTCTCAACATCAGGATTCTCGATATCGAAACGGGAGAAACACTCTTTGCCACCTACAAAGTGTACGGAAGCCTCGAAGAGGTCATTGAGGATTGTGATTATTTTACCTATGAACTGCTGAGCAGGGATCTTGACGTCTAAAGGATCCTGCGAGGCAGAGCCGAAGACTCATGGGCTTCGCGAAGCGAAGCCCGGGCAGCTGAAAGGCATTTTCTTCAACAGCGGGGGCGGGTAACATCAAAGAGTTAAAGATAGAGCCATCGTGTCCAGACTATAGGCGTATTTAAATACGAAGCCCAAAATCAAGCCGGAATGAGCTAACCTCAGCTTTTTTGTTATCCACAATCATGTACTCGATGCGGTGTGAATATCCGACACCAAGATATGGACATCCACCGTTAAATTTCACTCGAGGCAAAAAAACCCGGACAAGATAATCAAAATACTCACTTTTATGAGTATTCAGGGCTGTACCGTCCGTCCGGACCGACAGTTCGTAGTCGAAGGAGAACCCGGTACGGGTGAAGTCAAGATCGAATTCAGCATCAACGCCGGATTTGGTTATGCCCGTACGATTCTGCGATGCACTCGACAAGGAATACCCCATTGAGTCCATCGTCGAAAGATCGGTCCAATCCCTTCCCCAGGCCAGTGTCGAGATGAAATAAGTCGAAAGCCCCCCCCATCTCCCGGTGATGCCTACCTGGTAATACTGGAGCGGTCGCCATGAACACGATCGGGCGGTTTCCACGAAAAACCGAACAGGGTCGGCCGTCGGATCATAACCGTATCTTTCCAGTTCGATGAGTTCGAACTCAACCGCTATTCCTGCTGTTGCATTCAGCCATGGAAATCTGCGGATTTTCCTCAAGGCCAACAAATCCAGATCTAATCGCACGGGGAACAGCCTGACTTCGAAGCCGGAACGGTCGAGCGTTGTCATTTCGTTCGCTCTTTCTGTTTTCAGCAGGTAGTCATCGGTCCGCCCCGAGAGACTGGACTCGAACCAGTCGTTCCAGTGGACGACAAGGCTGGCATGGGCGTTTATCGTCCCTCCTGCATCGGTTCCCAGTCCCAGGTCGAATGATACGGCGGGGCGCTCATCCGGTAACCTGACCGGTGAACGAGGGTCCGTGGCAGGATCGGGGTACGCGTAAACGGCGGTGATGATCATGATCACCACCGCAGGAAACGCATGTCTGCCCGTGTTTCCACCGCGAACGGAGTGTTTTCTCATCACTGAACGGTCGTGAATAGCGAGCATGAACGGACTGACCATTGATCTTCGGCGTCGAAAAGCCATTCTGTCACGCGGGCGGGCGACACCGTATCGTCGTATGGAACGATGACGAAGGCCCACCTCGAACCGCTGGGTAAGCCTGTCCAGTCGTAGGTTGATGTTGGCGTTGTCAGATCTCTGATCGAAGTTGAGCTCGTGGTATAGCTCTCATCGACCAGAAAGATTCGAAGCTCCTTCGCACCGACAGGGTTGGTCCAGGTAAGCCGGAGCCAGCCGCTTCCCGGTGTAGTCACGGTGGGGTAGATAATCGGGAGGGCTGTTGGAACGTTGACAGAGAACGCATCCGACCAGGGAGAGGCGCCCCACTCATTGCTGCTTTGCAGGGTGTAGGTGTAAGAGACCGTTCCTGATATCACGGCGAAGATCGGACTGATATAGATTAGACCAGAATTGGCACTCACCCAGTTCAAAGCGGGGTCGGGGCTCAATCGGTTCAACCGGTACTGCCGTGAAGAAAGCGCCCCGGCAGAATTTGGGTGTATCTCGAAAAAATAGCGATCCATGAAGTTATACCCGGCGTTATGCGGCTTTATATAGGTAACCGGAGACGGTTTCTGTGGAACCGATCCGGTCACGCTTTTCTCAGTGCACGGAGAACCTTCGCCTGCAGCATTGACCGCGCTGATGCGGTAGTAATACGTCCCGGCGCAGTCGCCGATGTAGAAATTTGTGTCTGTATAGGTCCTGCTCGTCACCGTTGCCAGCGGTGTGGTTCCGAAAACACCGGAACTCGGTGCGCGGTAAATCCGGTATTCACTGACCGGCCCCGCCGGCGCATTCCAGGAAAGAGAGACCTCGGCGTACTGGGCGTCCGCTGTCACGGACAGACCCGACGGGGCGGGCGGCGGATCGACGGTTCTGAAGCTTCGGACCAAACTTTCCGCACCCCCTCCGAACCCGTCTTTGGCCACCACGCACCAGTAGTATGTCATATCGGGCGTCAAGCCACTCAGCAGAAACTGAGTGGCTGTAACTTCACGCGCTGCGATCACGGAGGGAGGGTTCACCGTATCCATGAGCAGCTCGTAGCTCACGGTGTCGCCATCGGGATCAAACACACTGCTCCAGTCGAATGTCGTTTCAAGATTCACATCCACCGCTCCGTTACTCGGTGATATCAAGGTCGGTGCGGGCGGCGGATTGTTCGCCGTTCTGAAAGACCATTCGGGACCTTCGGTACGGTACCCCTTGGTGATGTTGTTCACCGAGACGCGCCAAAGGTAGTTCTCATGGGGAGACAACACATCGGGAACCTGATAGGAGGGTGTTGAGAGGCCCGTTGCTGAGGGCCACTCCGGAATCATCCCGATACCGATATACACGTCGAAAGCCAGGTTATCGCCGTTGGGATTACTCGTAAGCCATGTCAGAGATACCGGTCCCTCCGGGAGAATGTTTTCGTCTCCATTCGCGGGGTTCGGGCTGAACGGTGTGTTAGAGTTTGACGGCGTTGCTGTCACCGGGTTGCTGGCCGGACCTTCCCCTGCCATGTTGTATGCGGCTACCGCGAAAGCATACTCTACGCCGTTCTGAAGCGAGGTCACGGTATAGGGAGATGTGATACCTGATTTTCGCTGAACCCCCGCCCCAGGAGTGACGGTGGTTCCCTCATCGTAATACAGGAAGTATCCGTCGGCACCCTGGCTTGCACTCCACGAAACGACAACCAGCGCGTTTCCCGGGGAGGCCGCCAGGTCGAGCGGTGCTGCCGGAACGGACATGGGGGTGCAAGTTACGACGCTGCTCGGCTCGCCTGCGCCGGAGTGGTTCAGCCCGACGACTAAAAAGGAATATGCTTGACCGTTAATGAGGTCGGCGGTTGTCCACTCGGTTCCCTCGACATTTTGACGGCCTTTGTAAGTATCGAGTCCGACCGATGCACCTTCATTCCAGTACACAGCGTAGCTGTCGGCGCGTGCCGCTTCGGCCCATCCGAGAATCACCGCCTTATCTGCCGGAATGGCCCTCAGATCGACAGGACGGTCGGGTTTCTCGCTTACCTCGAGAGTGACATCCTGGCATGCATTGAGGCCGATACAGATCAAGAGAACTGAAAGACAGCAACTGACAGGGTAGAATAGCGATCGTCGTCGCATAGGAGCCTCCTCACGTATGAAGATTTTGAATCTCCTTCATTATGCGACAGGCCACCGAGGGGCGATATTACCCGAAAAGGGTGAGGCTACCCGGATCACTCGGAGGGGTTGAGCACCCGGGCCGATCGATCCGACTCCAGACATAGTTCGATAAGTCCCCTTCGTCCTGGAACGTCAAATTTTCTGTAAATACTCTTGGCGTGAGCCTTCAGAGTGTTGATCGAAATGGAAAGCTTCCGTGCGATGGTATCATACTCCAAACGCCCGACCAGGAGGGCCGCAATCTCGATCTCCCGGCTGGTCAGGCGGTAGGGCGGGTCAAAACGTTGATTGAGCCGCCGGATCTTTTGGTACATGGGTTCACCGATATACGAGGGATCCAGTATCGACAGGGGAAACTCCACCCCGGAACCCAGGTTCTCCGCCCCCTCCCCTTGCCCGCTCTCCGGAACGGGGTCGGGGACATTCCGGAATAGGAGTTCCCTTTCGAAAGCTTTCAACAGCACCGGCAGGAGAGATAAAACCGAGGCGTAGAAGATCACCATCGCACCGACAAACCCTCCAATTCCCGAACGGCCAAGGTTCTCCAGCAACCGCCCGATAAGCATCCCCAAGCTGGTACCCAATGCTACCGTACCAGCGAAGATTGCTCCTATCATGGGGCGCCGCCTGTGTTTGTGGAAAATGTCGAAGGTCAGGGTGAATAGAAACAAGTTTCCTATCGAATCCGCTGCGACCAGGATGAGGGGTCCGGACAGGCTCCCTGCTCGGACGATGATCAAACCATAGCCGATCAGAAGCAGGATAATCGTCGTGTACAAAAGTACGAGAACATGCGTCCTTACCATTGGTAAGAGAAACAGGGTGTAGACCACCGCGGAAACCAAGAAGCGGATCCCCGGCTTCGGTTCGATCCAAGCCGTCCCTTTTGTCGCACCAAGTAATCCGTTCGGCAGGTATGAGCCAAAGTACATAAGCAGGAGTACCGCCAGAACAAGCCCGATCAGGCGTATGGGAAAAGGGAGAAGCTCTGCTTTCTCAGAATCTTTTCTACGGTTGAAATCCAGCCGTGCCACGGCCAGGATCGCGACTCCGGGAACAAAGATATCCGCCACCGCGGCTCCTGCCAAGCCGAATCGTTCCACCATCCAGAGGACCGCCAGGGATACAACACCGCCAACAAGGTGTACCGCCGCAATTGAGGCGGTTCGGGGAAGATCGCGGAAGGAGAATATCCAGAGATAGAACATCGACCCGTAACTGGTCCCCGCCAGTACCCCGAAGAGTCCGAACCCCCATCCGCCCATCCGAACGGCGGGCAGGAAGCGAAGGGTTAGAATCGTGGCCGAAGCCGCGGCGGCGAATCCGGCAACCAGAATCCGGGCGTTCGAGCGACGCATGAAGGACAACCCCGCGAGCATACCAAGGAGCTGTCCACCGAAGAAGAACAACCTGGCGGTGTCGGAATCATCACCTCCGTCCGAAAGGAGTACCCAGGGAGAGGTGTCGAAGAAATACGCCATCACCCAGCCAAAGATGAGTGAGCAGGTGAGAAGCTCTGTTGGAGGGAAGCGGTCGAGGTATCCAGCGGCGGAACCGAACTTATTCATTGCAACCGGAATCCTTACTCTTTTTACTTTTTGTCCGTAATACGAGATGATATTAAAAGAGATTCGAGGTGTCAAGAAAAAAAACGGCCACCCCTTCGGGTGGCATGGTTGGGCGAGTCTGCGTTTGACCCTGGAATAAACCCCAAAAGCAGCCTCGAGGCCCTGCCCGCAGGGCCGAAGACTCATGGACCGCGATAGCGGCCCAGCTTGCAGTCTTGGTCTTTACAAAAGACATAGTTGGGCGATACTGGACCGCGATAGCGGCCCAGCTTGCAGTCTTGGTCTTTACAAAAGACATAGTTGGGCGATACTGGATTTGAACCAGTGACTTCTACCGTGTGAAGGTAGCACTCTCCCGCTGAGTTAATCGCCCCAGTACCAGTATTATACGGAGATTGGGGCGCTTTGAGAAGCCCCTTTTTGATGAAATTATTCCTGTCTTTACGGTACCTTGGCCGCTCTCGAGAACCCCGGTGGGCCTGAAAAACCGCAAAGAACGATTGCCAGGCCCTTCCCTATCAGATACTCTAAGATTATGACCCTGGTATTCTGGATCGTGAATTTTTCCTCCCTCTTTTCGAGCGTGGGAACGGTAATCCTCCTGCTGATTCTCTCTCTTCGTTTCAGGAAACCAGGTTTTTTTCTGCTCTTCCTTTTTCTTGTTTCCCTGAGCCTGAACTACGCCCTGGGGATGTTCCAGATTCTGGGAGACTCAGGGGCCCTGGTGATGCCCCCCGGGGAGTACATCAAGAGTCTGTTTGCCCGGCCCACCGCCGCCAGCCTGGTCCGGGAGATTTTTGTTGTCCTGATTTCCCTGTCGGCTCCCGCGGGGGTGCGGAGTCTGCTGGGAAAACCTCTGGGAAAATCCCTCCTGATCCTGGCGGGACTGCTTCTGGTCCTGGAAGTGCTTCCCCTTGCGGTCCTCTATTCCGCCGAAACGGTGGAGGGCTGGCGGATTCAGGTTGTAGTGGCAAGCCGGCTGCTTCTCTACTACGGTCCCTTGCTTTACACCATGATTCTTCCGCTTCTTCAGCCCTCCCCGGTAAAAGCGTCCTTTCCCCGGGGGGTGGTGCCGTTGCTGAAAATCAGCTGCTTCCTGGTACTTCCCGCCATGCTCCTGGAGGACCTCCTCATGATTTTTGAAGTGATTCCTCCCGTCAACATGGCGGAAGCCGTTTCGTTCCTCTTTCTCACCTCATCCATCACCATCGTGTCCCTGCTGGAGCTCACGACCCGCAAATCCTCCGTCCCCGATGGTGAAAAGATTTCTGATTTTGTGGTCCGCCATGGCCTGACCCAGCGGGAGGAGCAGATCCTCCGGGCCCTGATCGACGGCCTTTCCTATAAGGAAGCGGCGGATAGGCTTCACATCTCCCCGGACACGGTAAAAACCCACGTGAAAAACCTGTATCGGAA
>Ga0334882_1000724_pt1 | contig 47425 bp, 43 predicted proteins | sample GraSluR1_MG_5_FD_207226 | JGI IMG/M metagenome (GOLD analysis project Ga0334882, IMG submission 207226) | Sludge microbial communities from methane-producing bioreactor in Wageningen University, Netherlands - Granular Sludge_15_04-R1 | ecosystem: Engineered > Bioreactor > Anaerobic >... | reverse complement strand
AGTAGCAATAATTAGGTGTATACCTACCGCTCTGGCTAATTGGGCTATTCGGGCAATTGGGGTTTCTATTTCTCTTCCGGCAGTCATTATCAAATCTGCAAACTCGTCAATTATTACAACTATGTATGGAAGAAAATGATGTCCTTTATTTGGATTGAGCCTTCGGGCACTAAATTTCTCGTTATACTCCTTTATATTCCTTACATGTGCAGCTTTTAGGAGATCATACCTAGCATCCATCTCGATACACAAAGAATTCAGTGTAAAAATAACTTTTTGTGTATCGGTAATTATCGCTTCTTCTGTATCAGGTAGCTTTGCAAGAAAATGTCTTTCCAACTTATTATAAAGGGTAAGCTCAACTTTTTTTGGGTCAACAAGTACAAACTTAAGCTGTGCTGGATGCTTTTTATAAAGTAAGGAGGTAATTATTGCATTAAGACCTACTGATTTACCCTGACCCGTAGCCCCTGCGACTAGTAAATGAGGCATCTTAGCTAAATCAATAACAAAGGTTTCGTTGGAAATTGTTTTACCTAAAGCTATTGCCAAATCAAACTTATTCTCCTGAAATTTAGTAGATCGTATTATTGAAGCCATGGAAACCACTTCGGGTTTTAAGTTTGGAACTTCAATGCCTATTGTTCCTCTTCCTGGAATTGGAGCAATAATCCTTATGCCAAGAGCCGCAAGGCTAAGGGCTATATCATCTTCAAGATTTTTAATTTTACTAATTCTAACACCGGGGGCAGGTACAATTTCATAAAGGGTAACAGTAGGACCAACTGTTGCTAAAATTCTAGCAATTTGAATATTGTAATTACCTAGAGTCTCAATAATTTTATTTTTATTACTATGTAGCTCTTCATCGGTAACTGGTGCCTGTCGATTTTTATAATCCTCAAGCAACTCAAGTGGAGGAAACTCATAAGAGGACAATTCTTTAGTAGGGTCATAAAAATCTGGTTCTGGTAACACATCCAATTCTCCCTCCTCGCCAGTATTCATCTGAACCGTCATAATGATATCTTCATCTGCTGAGTCTTCTGAAAAAACTTTATCAATTTCTGTTGAGGTCTCCGATTTAATCCCTATTTCATCTTCATTGTCTGATTCAACAAAAGGAGAATCTTCTTCTTCCTTTATTATCTTAAAATAATCTGGTTTTTCAATGTCATCAATATCTTTTGATGTAAAATTACCTTCGTCACTTGTTAAACCTTCAAAGAGTAAATCAACATTTTCGGTTTTTGAAGTTGCTTTAAAATAGTTTATTAAAGAGATTGATATTCGTTTAAAAAAATTTAAAACATTGCTTTTTAAATAGATTAAATATGCAGTACATGCAACTATTAGAAGGAAAAGTGTACCTGCTTTCCCAACAAAAGCTATAAGCCATTCGCTAATAAAAAGACCATGGGCTCCTCCCAATCCACTCCCCAGCGTACCACCCATGCTACCAAACAAAAATCCAAGCACCAGTGAAACTAGAATCATACCGATTATACCTTTTAACAATGAATTGCGCAAAGGTAAAAGTCTAATTTTCAACAATCTAAAACCAATTAGGCCAAATAAAAATGGGATAATAAAAGAAGATACTCCAAACCATCTGTTAATAAATTGCGAAGCAAAAAAAGCACCAACCTTCCCAGCCCAATTATTTACCCTAACAGAAGAATGGGAAAAAACCGATTGCCACTGGAAACTTTGATCGGATTGCCAGGAAAATAAGTACGACAAAAAGGCAATGGTGAGGTATAACGAGAAAAATATTATAAATAAACCAATAGTAAATCTTACACGTTCATCCTTAAAAAAACTCCTTTTTGGCTTGTCTACACCCTTTTTCTTTTTATGGTTTTCACTATTTGTAGCCATAAGTGTCAGTTAGTCTATAAAATGCATTTTATTAATAAAAAAACCCTTACAAAGTAAGGGAATTATTCCGAAAAAGCCTATGTATCACTATTGAAAAAGGTAAATTAACTCCATCATTGTCTCATAATTTACCTCTTCATATTCCAATGGAATATTAAATTCATCCTTTGCTAGCTTTGCTGATTTAACTGAAGTGGCTGCAATGTTCATTTTTTGATTGAACATTATTACTGAAAACTTTAACATGATACCATCAATGGCTTCAAATGGTGTATTATGGTTTGGCATGTTTACAACAATATCGTCGGTATACCATATTTCAAAAGAGTACGATGTGCTATCGTTAAAAGTTGCGAGTGCTTTTTTACAGCTAAAACCTAAAAAACTTTCTGTTTCATCAACCTTTTCAATGATCATATCGGGCATAGCCTTGTATGCAAAGTGATAACGATTCTCTTGTAAAGGTTCCCGGTAAAAAAGTTTTTTGTTTAAAATTTTGACAAGGGTTGTTGATGTTTTTGAATCAATATCTTGAATAAAAGCAAAAGAGAATGCCCCGGAAAGTGCTTCAATTCTATTTACAGTATTATTATTCTTAAACCTAACAACCATGCGATCTGGTCGAATATTAGGATCGTATTTTGATGAATCCTCATCTAAATATGTAATGCTATATTCGATAATTCCTTCACTTAATATTAGATCCTTTTTAAACCTTTTGCAACTAGTCGAAAAAATCACTAAAAAAAATAATATAGTTAAAATAGCAACTCTTTCAATCGAAAAAAATCTACTCGGCTTGCCTTTGAAAAGTTGAAAAAACATAGTTATTTTCAGTTTATTTTTAGTCATTAAATATATATATATTTCATTTAAATAATCAATTTTACTAATGGTCTTTTTTAAAAAAATATCATTTAGTTGTTTTCAAATGTTTTCCATTTTGAAATAATTTCTATCTAGGATTAATTGCAAAAAGGGAATAGCAAATCATTTTTTAATGAAATCTATGATCTTGAATTAAATGTATTTCATATCCTATTAAAAATCTTTATCTTTAAGAATAAATGATATAACATGAAAATTTCATTCATATTAGTAAATCCAACTGTCCCAGAGAATATTGGATCAGCTGCACGTGCAATTAAAACTATGGGTTTTAGTAACTTAAGGCTAATTAATCCATGCGATTATCTGTGTGAAAAAGCTTTAATGCTAGCTCATGGCTCACACGATATTTTGCAAAATGCTTCGGTATTTAATTCATTAGCTGATGCCATGTTTGACATTGATTTTTCAATTGCCACCAGTGCTAAAGAACGATGGGTAAAACAAAATGTAATTAACATTCGGGAACTCAATAGTTTCATTGAAGAAAAAGCGAATACAATTAATAATATAGCCATTGTTTTTGGTGGAGAAGAATCGGGGTTATCCAATGAGAATATTTCTTTATGCGATATTGTTTCGACCATAACTATTGCTGAGCCATTCCCATCGTTAAATCTTGCTCAAGCAGTTATGGTCTTTGCATTTTCTCTATCAAAAATTGATCAAAAAAGAAGCAAAGACGTACAGAATAAATCGGACTGTATGAGTTATAAACCATTAAAGGAGAAAGTTATTTCAATTTTAAATGAAATAGGTATTTCCTCAGAATCATTGGTACACGGAAGAGTTTTAGAGCGAATGGCAAATACAGATGCTCAAGATATTAAACTTCTTCACTCTGTAACAACCAAAATTATTGAGAGTCTCAGTAGATAGAGTTAAAAAAACCAAATAAAAGGGTGACACTATGCCACCCTTACTATTTTATGATAATCAAAATTTATTAATCGCTTGTCATGATAAAAAGCGGAAGCATTTCAAAACTTTTATAAAAAGGTCTTAGCCTTTCAGTATTATAAAACTTTGAAACATTTACCAGTTTTTTCTGGCTTACTACTACATCGATGGGCATATTGTCGTATCGGCCATTTTTTAGTACAACCAAACGACCATGTACTCCTTTTAGGATAAGATCAAGAGCGAGGTTTCCGAAAGCCATTGGAACAATAGAATCAATGGCGTCGGGTTCGCCACCCCTCACTAAATACCCTAACTTCTGATTGATAGTGTTAACCTGTTTACCATTGTTGTATTTGGGCGAAATTTCTTTTATCTTCTGAGAAATGAGATCACCTATCCCCCCCAGTTTTGCATGACCATAAGCATCCAATTCAGTACCCTCAAAAACCATTTTATCCATACCTTTAAAAGTTGCACCCTCGCTGATCATTACTGATGAGTAACGACTTGGATTTAACCTTCTGTCTTCAACTAGAAGTTTTGTAAGTAAATCAATGTCGAATTGATGTTCAGGAATTACACACCTATTAGCAACACCTGCCATGGTTGGAAGCATAGCGGTAAACCCGGCATATCGTCCAAAAACTTCCATCACCAAAATACGTTCATGCGAACCAGCTGAAGTTCTTAGAATATCTGTCATTGCTATGGTTCGAGTAATACATGTACTAAAGCCAATACAATAATCGGTTCCAGGAACATCATTGTCCATTGTTTTTGGAATAGCTATCACCTTCTCACCCTCCTGGTACAAACGAACTCCATAGCTTAATGTATCATCACCACCAATTGGAATTAGATAATCAATACCAAGAAAATCAAGGTTTTTTATCACTTCAGGGGTAAGATCGTTAATTTCTTTCTGATATTTACTCTTATACTGCAATGGTACTTTATCCTTCGCAACTTTTGAGGGATTCGTCCTTGAAGTATGCAGAAAAGTTCCACCTGTTCTAAAAGATTTGTTTACCCGTTCCTCGGTTAACCACTCATAGCAGTGGTTGTTATCAGCCTCTTTGTCCCTTACTATTTCTATCATGCCTGCCCACCCTCGTCGAATTCCTACAACCTGATACCCCTCGCGGAGAGCCCTGATGGTTACAGCCCTAATTGCCGGATTCAAACCCGGAACATCACCTCCTCCGGTGAGAATGGCTATTACGCCCTTCGATTTCTGTCCTTGTGCCATGTTTTTTAAAATTAATAGTAATTGGTAATATAAAATTCTGAAAACATATTTACATATAACTATACTTCAGGGTATTGTGTAAACTCTATGATACCAATAAATACATTGAAAAAAAATGCAATATACTTAAAAAAAGATGCTATTTAACACCTTTGGTTGAAATATTTGCAAACGATAGGCTTTGAATTAGAACTACCCCTTTACAGATTTATTGAGAATTCATCTGCATCTGGGAGAACTGGAAATTTAATTCGAAAATCGATTAATTCTTTAAGATTAAAACTAGTGGATATTATACCTTCCTCATTTTGCTCTTGTTGAGCAACCACCTGCCCTCGAGCATTAACCAACTGAGAATCTCCTGTATAGGAGATATTCATACCATCAATCCCTACCCTATTGGCGGCAGCTACGTAACACTGATTCTCAATTGCTCTTGCTTTCAGCAATGTATTCCAGACTTCTCTTCGGCTACCCGGAAAATTTGCAACATTGATCATCAAATCGTAATCATTACGATTTCGACTCCAAACAGGAAAACGCAAATCGTAGCAAATCTGGGGTAAAATTCGCCATCCAAGATAATCTATAACAACACGATCTGAACCAGATGTATACTCAATGTGCTCCTTACCAATGCTGAAAAGGTGTCGCTTATTGTATTCAAAAAGTTCTCCCGCAGGTGTTGCAAATAGGAAACGATTGTAATACTTATCACTCTCAACAATTATAATACTACCACAAATTGCAAAGCCATATTCCTTTGCATTTCTTAGCAACCATTGTGTTGTTTTTCCGTTCGAGGGTTCAGCAAATGGTCTAGGGTTCATGGTAAACCCTGTTGTAAACATTTCGGGAAGTATTACAATATGTGGATCTTCTTTTATTGTCTTTATGATACTATCAAATCGGCTTATGTTTTCATCAACGCTTTCCCAAGCCAAATCGCACTGGATTATAGAAGTTTCGATGATGTTTGTTTTCATTAAACTTTTTTTACAAATATACTATTTTTTATAAACTCATATTAAATTCATTGTCAGTTATTTGAAAAATAATTTTAATATTAACTAATATTTTAGTTGTTTAACTAATATCTTAGTTGTATGTTTACAAAAAAAAGCCATGAAAGAGTTAACCAGGGCAGAGGAACAGGTAATGCAGATTCTTTGGAAGATTGGAAAGGGTTTTGTGAAGGATATAATCGACCAAATGCCCAATCCAAAGCCAGCGTATAATACAGTTTCTACAATAATCAGGATTCTTGAAAATAAGGAATTTGTTGGGCATGTTGCCTATGGCAAAACCCATGAGTACTACCCATTAATAAGCAAAAAAGAATATACTGGGGCTTTCTTTAAAGGATTTATGAAAAAATACTTTAGCAATTCGTACCAGCAGCTTGTTTCATTCTTTGCCAAAGATGAAGATCTTTCCGTTGATGAAATGGAAGCAATAATTAATTTACTTTCAGACGAATTAAAAAAACAAAAGCAAAATGGAAATTAATAATATACTCATCCTTACAATAAAACTAAGCCTTAGCCTAACACTGGTATGGGGTTTATGGTTTGCCTTTTTGCGAAATATGAATCGTTTTGCCTTGGTAAGAACATTTTTACTAACAGGCATTATTTTTTCTTTGCTATTACCTTTGCTCATACCCCTAATTCAAAGTAAAAAAATTGTTCCACTCACAAATTTTGGGTTTGAACCCAGTTTTTTAATTCAAGGAGTTACAATTGGAATTCAAGAAAGTTCAATAAATTGGATAAACATCATTTTTATTATATACCTAAGTATTTCAATGCTTTTCTTATTTCGCATTGTGATGCAAATATTCAAAATTGTGTTGCTTGCCAAAGGAAATGTGAAATATAAAAAAGAGGGTATATACATCATTGAGCATTCAAAGAGGATTTCACCATTCTCCTTTATGAATTACTGTTTTATTAATCCTAGCCAAATACCCGGCAATAAAATTGAAGGGGTAATCGCTCATGAGAGAGCTCACTATACAAAAATGCACTCCATCGACATAATGCTTATGGAGTTGGTTGGATTATCACAATGGTTCAATCCATTCTACTGGATGCTACGTAAAGCTATTGTCGAAATACATGAATACCAAGCCGACTCTACAGCAATTCAATCTCAAACTGATACTTATGCATACTTAGATTCCATAGTTTCCATTGCCTTTTGCGGAGTAGCGCTGCCCATTGGTAATAATTTTAATAAATCTCTAACCTTAAAACGATTAGCCATGATAAACATTTCCCCAAAAAACAAAAGGGTCATCCTTAGATTATCAATTAGTCTGTTGGTTTCAGTACCCATAATTATTGCCATCTCTTGTGAGTCTGGAGTTCTACCAACAGAAGATACTGACATTGTATCCATTGAAGCAACCGTGGAGAAAAGTACAACAAGTGTCGAAGATCAGGTATTTGTTATGGTTGAGGAAATGGCTGGATTCGATGGTGGAAACAGCAATAAGTTTCGCGAATATATTGCCAGCAACCTTATTTACCCCAAAGAGGCTGCCGAACATGGCATACAGGGTAGAGTTTTTATTAGCTTCATCGTTGAGGCTGATGGGAGTGTTTCTAATGTTGATGTGGTACGAGGGGTTCATACCCTGCTCGATAACGAGGCGATTAGGGTTGTTGAATCAAGTCCACGTTGGACTCCTGGAAGGCAAAGAGGAGTAGCAGTAAGGCAATCCTTAACTTTTCCAATAATATTTACGCTGGAGTAATAATTAATCAAAATTACCTATAGACATTATGTATTCTGCAAATCGCCTAAGTAAAAGGTTTATTCTGTTTGTATTCGCCTTGATTTTATCCTTAAGCATTGCTGGTCAGGAAAATATCTTAAATGATTCTCTTTTTCAAAAATCGGATCGAAACGAAACTCAGCTAATCGAAGAGATCAAACAAAGGCTTAGATCCGATAGCACAAATATTGGAATCATGCTAATGCTTGGGTCGCTTTGGGAAAGTCAAATGAAGTTTGATAGCGCAATGGTTATCTATAAGAAAACCATTGAAATAGATAGCATTTGCACTCAATGCTATTACCGATTAGCTGGCGTTATGGTTTCGAGAGGAATGGTAAAGAGTGCTATTGAACACTACAAAAAAAGCCTGGTACTCGATTCAATGAATACATCTGCTCGAGCCCAACTAGCAAGATTGCTGAAACGCGAAAATCGCTTTGTTGAAGCTATAGGCCACTTCACCTGGATGGTAGAAAAGGATACGCTAAACGCTTACCTTTGGGAGCAGGTTGGCGATTGTGCATCAAAGCTTGGAAATTTTTCGTTAACATGGCAATCATATAACACTTCATTCGATTTAAACTCTGCCAATATGCCCTTAGCATCGAAGTTGATTCAACTTTGCATTCAGTCACAAATTCCAACTGTTATTGCTCATCCAATAGCCGATAGGGCTTTAGGTCAAGATTCAACTTACATTCCTATTATTAGGCAAAAGGGTTACCTCCATTTTATGGACGAAAGCTACAGGGATGCTGAAAAGAGTTTCGAAAAGGCATACTCCTATGGCGATACATCGCGATTTACCATGAAATTTTACGGAATTAGCCTTTCAAACAATGGATTTTACTCAAAATCATCATTTTTTTTAGAAAAAGCATTTGCCTTCGACTCTACCGATGGACCATTAAATTACCAACTTGCAAAAGCACAGATCGAGATTGGCGAAAGGGTAAAGGCAATTGATATTCTGAATTTAACCGAAAGATTGTTAACTCCAAATCCACATGAGCTATCGTTTCTTTTTGCAACCCGTGCCGATGCATACAATCGTGGCCGAAATTACCAGAAAGCCATTGAACAGTATTATAAAGCAATAGATTATACTCCAGACCAACTTGAATATCTTTTTGAAATTGGATTATGCCATTATTATTCAAAAGAATTACAAAAAGCTAAAAATGTTTTTAATCAATACATTGATTCTGTATCCTCTCTTCAAGATAATGAATCAAAAAAAAATAGGATTGGGAGTGCAAATTATTTTTTAAAAGAAATAGAGAAGCAACTATTTTTCAATGACGAGCATTGAAAATCATGAATTACCTTGATAACTCTAAAATTACCAGATCATCGTAAAGAAACATTATTCTCTGAATAATAGGCAAGCCTACATTAAATGTAATATTACCAATACGGTTTACCGGTAAAACTTTTGATGAAGTGCCAGTAATAAAAACTCCATCAAGAGAGTTTAAATCTGTAGTATGAATTTTTTGCTCAAGAAAAGGGATCCCTTCTTTTTCACATATTTCCAGAACTTTCTTTCGTGTAATTCCCTCCAATACAGTACTTGACGGGGAAGTAATAATAGTTTCATCTTTAAGGGCAAAAAAATTTGATCGGCTACCCTCGGTGATGTATCCATCCTTATCAACAAGTAGCACTTCACTTGTTTGAGAAATACAGATCATTCTTTCTGCATCTCCCCTCATTTCGGGATTTTCAAGTTTCACATTCGGGTTTTTCCTTTCCCTGGAAAGAAGTTCAAGCTTAACTCCATTCTGATAATCGGATTGAGGGGGATAATGACTGTCGATAAAGTATGCAAGTAGCTGAATGAAAGACATCTTATTAGGATCGAAAATGATAGATATTTTTAAGTTCTTTTCATCAACAGGATTATCTGTCAATAGTTTTAGAATGTTTTCTTTGATTTTCTCAATCATTGGACATTCAAATCCCGATATGCTACAAGACTTATAAAGTCTTTCTAAATGCTCCTGAAGAAAGATTGGTTTTGTACCAACTACGCGTAAAACTTCGTAAATTACCTGACCTTCGAGTATAAGATTTGAATTAAGTTCCTTTGTACTGTATATTTTATCGTTTATAAGAAAGAAATTTTCTCCCCTGTCCAATGGATAAATCATAACATAAGATGTGCTTGCAAACAATAAACTATATTAATGGATTGGAAAAGGATTCGCTTTTTTTAAAAAATGATTTCTAGAAAAAAATTTATTTCTTTTTTAAAGAAGTATAATATTCTTCAAGAATTGTATTAATAAGTGGAGTATAGTACTTGCTGAAGAAAATAGCACGATTTCTTGCACCAAATTGGTAGAGTAAACTGTTAATCCATTTCCCTCCTGCAACTTTTGCTGTCCACATTTGAACCGGATTTTCAGCAAAATTACCACAAAAGTAGTAGTATGTGTTATTTGGGCTCATAATAACAGCAGGGGTTATTGCATTTAATCCCAGTTTAGCTAATACTTCTTCACCTTTTGAATTGACATCTATTTCAAAATAAGAAACCACATGATTTTGACCAGGAATAATAAACTCAAACCATTGCTCAAAAAGGACATTTTCATCTACACCAAACCGTTGTACTTCATTGGGTTGAGTAATTATTGAAGGAAGGCTTGAATTTAGATGGATATCTTGAATGAGCAACTCTATTAATCCATCATTGCTGAGCAATACTATTCCATCCTTGTTTGTAGGCCATACTCCTAAGTGCTGTGATTCATAGAGATTTTTCATCCATTCGGGCGGTCCTCCATTTTTATCTACATCAAGTGTCGAAAAGTACTTACCTAACCAACTTGTCCATGAGATATCAAGAAGTGCTTCTGTTTTACTCCTAACAAGCGCATTGGTAGGAGTACTGAACATATTATACTCTGCAATCACAAGCTTACCATTATCTATCATTTTTTTAATCAGTAAATAGTCGTTTTGATTTAAACCACCATAAACTTTTTGCGAACGCACAGGTTTTGTTTTACCCTTGTACCATTCAAATGAATGAACACCATAGCAATCGGTATAATATGCTACATCAAATACAGCGGCATACGCATCAACTTTATTTATCCGAATACTTTTAAAATCAAAAATTTCATCTTCAATATCTACGGGGAAGAAACCGTAGTAATCCTTGGTATGAGAATAACTTTTTTTATTGGGTAAAACAAAGCGATTATTGTTCAATAGCCAAGTAAATGCCTTGTGTTCAGGTCTGTCAAATCGAGTAACAGTCTTATCGAGTATATAAATGTTTAATTCTTTTTTTTCATTAAACGACCAAACTAACCTAAGTAAAAGGTATAATATTAAAAGTGCACCTAATGAAAATCCAATGATTGTAAGAACTTTTTTCATTTGATTAAAAATTAATATAGTGGAAAATTACTTCTCAATATATCAAGTTGACAATCGAAATTTACAAAAAAAAAAATCAAAAACTACTTTTTGTTAAATCATTCTTAAACTAATAAAATTATAATTATCCATTTTTTAATGTATTAAAGATTGTTTACAGCCCAATCAATAAATTAATAAATAAGATATTGACTACTATAGACAAATGTATAAAATAACTAATCATAAGATTGTGTTTAAAATCCACATTGTGGGAATTTTATATACTGAAATTCAAATAAAAAATATTATTATAAATTTTATTTATTATTTATTATTCTTAATATCAATTACATAAAATGTGTATTGTGATTTTTGGCACGATTTTCTATTAAAATATATGCAGTGTTCCCCAACAACACAAATTATATATAGCTGCTTTTACAAGCAGTTGGGTTGCCCAGGTTCTACTTTTTGTCAGCCAAGCGTTTTTTCCACCCAATTAGTCCCAGATTCTTTCCGAGTCTGGGCAACCTTTTTTTAGTTAAGGTTGTAATAACTAAATATGCTAAACTATGTTAATATTGATATTATTTTTAAAATTAAACTTTAAGAACTTAATGAAATCTATAATTTTAACTTTTAAAAATTAACCTAATTATCCTATTTTAAAATGAAAACATTTAGATTCACTGCTATTACAATAGCTTTTATAATTATCAACCATGCTCTCTTTGCTCAACAGGGTGCCATTGACTGGAGTAATCCTGTTCCAATCGATAGCAAAGTGATCATTGGTAAGCTAGATAATGGGATGCGATATTACATTCGCAGCAACAATGAACCCAAAGAACGAGCTGAGTTTTACATTGTTCACAATGTGGGTGCCATACTTGAAGATGATGATCAGGATGGACTTGCTCATTTCACTGAACACATGGCATTTAACGGAACCCAAAATTTCCCCGATAAGGGCGTACTTCACTACCTTGAAAGTATCGGTGTAAAATTTGGCCATAATGTAAATGCATTTACAGGCCAGGATGTTACTGCATACAACCTGTCAAATGTTCCCCTAACTAGAGAAGGAATCATTGACTCTGCTCTACTGATCTTACATGATTGGTCAAGTTACATAGCCTTTGAAGATAAGGAGATCGATGCCGAACGTGGTGTAATAAGAGAAGAATGGAGAACAAGAAGAACAGGTGATTGGCGTGCAATGCAAGAAAAGTTTAAGTATTTATTTTACGGATCGAAGTATGCAGAAAGGGATGTAATTGGAAGTATTGACATAATAAATAATCATGAATATGAAACACTACGTCGTTTTTATCGCGATTGGTATCGTCCAGACTTACAGTCATTAATAATTGTTGGCGATTTCGATCCTCAGATGATGGAAGGTAAAGTGAAGGAGCTTTTCTCAAAAATTCCTGAAAGGGAAAATCGTGCACCTCGTCCAGAATTTGAAATTCCCAAACATAAGGAGATTTTAGTTGGCACTTTCATTGATCCTGAAATAACCAGGACGATGATTGAGGTATATTATAAACACCCTGTAACCCCTCATAACGAAAAGAACTTAGGCTATTTTCGTAAAAATATTATCCAGAATCTTTACTCCCAGATGCTTAATGCGCGCTTTAACGAACTGGTTCAAAAAGATAACCCTCCATTTGTTGCAGCTTATAATTACTATGGCAACCAAGTTCGTACAATGGCAACTTATGTCCTATTGGCAATTGCACGAGATAATGAACCTGTTAGGTCATTAGAAACTCTAGCTAGAGAAAACTTTAGGGTTTACCAACATGGTTTTACTCAAACAGAACTCGATAGAACCAAAGCTGACTACCTTAGAAGCCTTGAAAATAAGTACAAGGAAAGGGATAAGGTGAAGAACCAGAATCTGGTTTGGGAATTCTTCGCCCACTTTACTGAGAATGAACCAATACCAGGCATTGAATTTGAGTACATGTTCTCTCAGGCATTACTTCCCACCATTTCAATTGATGAGGTTAATGCATTGGCTAAAGAGTTGATTACTGACGAAAACCTTGTGATATTTATTAGCGCTTCGGAAAAGGAAAAAAACAATATTCCAAGCAGAGAAGAATTAGTTAGCATCTATCAAAAGGTAAAAGACTCCTCTATTGAGCCTTATGTTGATGACGTAAAAACAGAACCCCTTATCTCTGAGACTCCTAAAGCAGGTAAAGTAATCAAGGAAGTTGCAAATGAAAAACTAAAAGTTACAGAATGGCAACTTGAGAACGGTGTTAGGATAATAGTTAAACCCACCGATTTTAAGGAAGATGAGATTCTACTATATTCGTTTAGCCCTGGTGGTTTATCACTTGTTGATAGCAAAGATGTTCCCTCCGCTCAATTTGTTTCTACCATTGCAACAATGAGTGGAGTAGGCAATCATAGCCGCATTGACCTTGAAAAGATGCTCGCTGGAAAAATGGTAACTGTCAATCCATACCTAGGAGAAAATGAAGAAGGTTTTAATGGCAGCTGTTCTCCCAACGATTTGGAGGAAATGCTACAACTAGTCCATCTATACTTTACCAATCCTCGGTTTGATGAGTCATCGTTTAATGCTTACATGTCTAGGATGCAAGCAGTTTTACAGAATGCAGGTAACAACCCAAATATGATCTTCCGCGATTCCATCTCATACATTTCAAACGATAGGAATTTCCGCAAAAGGCCTTTGAATATTGCGTTGCTAAACGAAGTAAATCTGAAGAAAATAGAGACCATTTACCTTGACAGGTTTGCAGATGCAAGCGATTTCACCTTCGTTTTTGTGGGAAATATTGATTTTGACATACTAAAACCCCTAGTTGAAACCTATCTAGGCTCTCTTCCAAACATAAAAAGAAAAGAAAACTGGAAGGATAATAACATACGTTTTCCAAATGGACAAACTAAATATCCTTTCAACTTTGCCATGCAGGTTCCTAAAAGTTCATGCTTCATAGCCTACCAGTCATTTGCCAATTACAATTTTGAAAATCAGGTTTACGCCGATGCAATTGATCATGTATTAGATCTAAGGTATACAGAAGTAATCCGTGAAGACGAAGGGGGAACTTACAGTATTTCAACCTGGAGTAGCCTATCAAAATCACCGATCAATCAGGTGTCCATGAACATCTACTTCGATACTGACCCCGACAAGGCTATCCATTTAGTAGGGATTATCCATTCTGAATTTAAAAAGTTGATTAACGAAGGGCCAACTGAGGTTGATCTAAATAAAGCCAAAGAGTACTTCTTAAAGAATCGTCAGGAGAAACTCCGTGAAAATCGCTTCTGGTCATCTGCCATTAAGGAATACTACAACAATAATGTTGACATTATCACCGATTATGAAAATTTTGTTAAAAAGCTTAATGTTAAGGATGTTCAAAAAGCGGCTAAATCCTTGTTTAAGGAAGCCAACATGCTCGAAATTATCATGAGCCCCGAATAGAAGACCTACAATAATAACTTTATGGTCCAATCCCTTTTCGGGGATTGGACTTTTTTTATTAAACAAAAGGCATGTTAAGCTGTTGTTTTTATTACAATAAATCAAGTTTAACTATATCAATAAAAGTAATATGAACAACGCAATATTTAACTTCGAAAGACCACAGAACGAACCCGTTTTAATGTATGATTCATGTTCTCCAGAACGAATGGCACTTCTCGATGAAATAGAGAAGCAAAGTAAAACTGTACTAGAAATACCCCTGATTATTGGGGGTAAAGAGGTTAAAACTGGCAACATTGGAGAGTTAATCATACCACACGATAACAAAAAGGTTATAGCCCGTTACCACATGGCTGGTCCAAAAGAAGTGCAAATGGCAATAGAGGCAGCATTAGATGCCCATAAATACTGGTCAACGGTATCATGGGTTGAGCGGTCGAGTATTAACCTAAAAATAGCGGAACTTATTTCGAAGAAATATCGCCATAAGCTTAATGCTGCCACAATGGTTGGACAAGGGAAAAGTGTATTTCAGGCCGAGATAGATGCTGCCTGCGAAACCATTGATTTCTTACGTTTTAACTCCTACTTCATATCAGAGATATACAATCAGCAACCCCATTCTGAAACAGGAGTAGTTAATCGGACTGAATACAGGCCACTTGAAGGATTTGTGCTGGCAATTACACCCTTTAACTTTACAGCCATTGGATCGAATTTAAACATGGCCCCTGCTATAATGGGCAACACTGTGGTCTGGAAACCAGCAACCACTTCGTTACTATCAAATTATCTGCTTATGCAAATATTCAAAGAGGCAGGTCTTCCTGATGGGGTAATAAACTTTGTCCCAGGTAAAGGATCGGTTATTGGAGGAGTAGCAGTACCCCACCCAATGCTTGCAGGAATACATTTTACCGGTTCAACCTCAACATTCAATCAGCTATGGAAGCAGGTTGGTGAAAATTTGCATAAATACAAATCGTACCCAAAAATTGTTGGCGAAACAGGTGGTAAGGATTTCATTGTGGTACATCCATCAGCCGATATAGATGTTGCCGCAACGGCAATGATACGTGGTGCCTTTGAGTATCAGGGTCAAAAATGCTCTGCCGCATCAAGGGCATACATTCCAGAATCTCTATGGCATTCCATTAAGAGCCGTATGAGCGAGATGATGAATGAAATAAAAATTGGTGATGTGAAGGATTTTGGGAACTTTATGAACGCTGTAATTGATGAAGCGGCCTTCAATAATATTATGAACTACATCAATATAGCCAAACAATCGGCTAACGCCGAGGTAATTTTTGGTGGAAATGGAGATGCCTCCAAGGGTTGGTTTATAGAGCCAACTGTTGTTCTTGTCAAAGATCCACACTTTGTTACAATGGAAGAAGAGATATTTGGACCTGTACTTTCAGTTTTTGTTTACGACGATGAAAAATGGGATGAAACACTTAAGCTTGTTGATGAAACATCTCCGTACGGGTTGACAGGATCAATAATCTCAACCGATAGAAAAGCTTTAAATCAGGCATGTTCTGTATTACGCTACGCAGCTGGTAACTTCTACTTTAACGATAAGCCCACAGGTGCTGTTGTTGGACAACAACCTTTTGGTGGTGCCAGGGGAAGTGGAACCAATGATAAAGCAGGTGGTCCGTATAATCTCTTACGTTGGACAAGTCCTCGTACTGTAAAAGAAACACTTGTCCCACCCACTGATTTTAAGTACCCCTATATGGCATATAGGAATTGTGGGGGATAGGGTTAACAATAACGGTTTGTTTTATGAAACAAAAGGTTTTCTAATATTCATCGCTTTCTACATGCCCAAAAAAATGATGTGGAAAAGAAATCTTACATAACCACATTGCCTTAGTGTTCAATACACGATGTTTTGTATTCGTGTTCTATATCATTTTTTTCTTATTAAGCCAATTAATCATTTTATCAAGACTTAACTTTATATTTCCAATTGAACAATGATTACTTGCATTGTCTCTCTTTGTAAATACTATATCAGTTACCGATTTGGCATTTTTTAAAGATTTTATCAATGGATCATGCAGTTTAAATGGAATGAAATGGTCATCCTTTCCAGTAATCACCATAACGTCTTGTTTAATTCTATCAGCATGTAAATTTTCACCATTCATCTGCCATGCGTATTCAAATGCATCCATAGGAACATCTATTTTGGTAATGTACATGATATTACTATTTCTCCATGCTTCCATTCCTCCTTTTTTAATTCCTTTTAGAGCAACTTTATTTGACCCTTCTCTCATGTATTTTTTGAAGAAATCCATGAGCAAACGGGCAATTGCAGGAGGAATTTTATAATAATCGCATGCTCCACCTGTAGAAATCACCCATTTTATTCGGGGTTCAAAAGCTGCAGTCCTTAAACACAACCAACCGCCAAGTGATATTCCCAGCAAGGCGGCTTCTGAAATTTTGTAATAATCCAAAATTGTCTTAACAGGTTTTTCCCATTCAAAATCAAATGGAACATTAAATTTCTTAACAGATTTACCTTGCCCTGGCCCATCGAAAGCTATTACTTCATATCCATGAATAGTGAAATACCATGCTACTGAATAAAACTCCTCAATAAATGAATCAAAACCAATGTGAATAAGAATAGTCCCCTTTTTAATACTGGTTTTGATAGACATTTTTAAGACATGAAGAAATGATTCTTTGTAAGGCACTTTTTCAACATTCACCCCCTCCAATGGCATATTTGAATAAAACAAATCTGTAAACTTATCATAAAGTAGTTCCTTATGATCTTGACCGTAGAGAGTATAAAATTCAGCAGCACGATAAAAAAATGCAGCTTCTACGTATTTTTTAGAGTTGATTTTTTTTTCTGCCATCTCAACCATAATAGGTTTCCAGTCATCGAATTTTCGGACTTTTTCTCCAACAGATTTCAAGTCATTAAACGATAAATACCCTAGTGAATACCATCGGTTAAGCTGAAAATTAAATAATTGTTTACTGTGAAAACTATGGTAACCAACTGGAAATGTAAATAATGCGGAGTTCATTCTTGTTGTTTTTTATCAGGACGCTAGTTCATTTTATGAGTTTTCTTAATGAGCAATATGGCACCCAATAGTACAACCCAAAATGCTACTATACTCAATAGTAATATGCGTAACACATAATTGCCATTGATGAAAAAAGTAGTTAAGTCTGAAATAATCGAAGGATTTCTGATTACAATGAGAAATACAAGAGAAGCGGAAATATCTAAAACAGCAATCAATATTGATAGAATTGGAAACAGGAATGCTACTTGATAGAATTTTGATTTTGGGTTTACTGACCTTGCAATAATTAGAGTAATTGAGAAAAACATGAACATAAATCCACATGCAGACAGAATGTTCAATAAATACACATTAAGCAAATCATTCAGTTGACCCCTTTGTATAATTGAAGCTATTATTCCCCTGAAAATATCTGTTTCAAAGGATGTATATAATTCATTTACTTGATTTTGGGTAAGTAAACTGGATATTAAATGGTAATTGAAGTAGTAAATCGGACAGAAAAGGGCTATTCCAATTATCAGAATAAGCCGATTTAATTTCCTGTTTGGTTTATTTTTTAGGTAGTTTATCATTTCTTCAATACTTTATTTAGTTTCCAAACGATCTGAATTGGGAAAATTCCCTTCGATATTTTCAAGAATATGTTTCATATTTTCTCCCTCAGTTCTAATATGATAATCCATGTCGTTTAGCATCTTGATATTCTGTTTTTTGAATATTGTTCGAGATAGAAATTTGAATTTCATGTAAGTAATGTGTTTGAAAGTTGAATGTGTTCCATGGTTTTCAATTATCATTTCAATTTTTTCGGTTATTATTGAAAGAGGAAACGAAAATGTCATGGTAATTTTTTCACCCGGAATGCATTCGGATATTTTCCCGTTGTATTTTACCTTCTCTCCAATCATGTACTGCTCAGCATAAAAGGTTGCCCCAGCCTCAAATGGATATCCATTTGTCCATTGAAACAAAATATGGTCTTTTGGATGCCATGCAGAATAATTCTTTTCGATATTGATGAGAAATTCCCATACCTTATCGGGTGAAGTATTAACGTTCACTTCATGAACAAGTGTTATGCGTTTTTGCAATTTTGCTATTGTGTCCATATTGGTATTGTTTATTTTGGTGTCATTTAACTTTAATTCATTAAGTAGATTATTTGAATCGATGAATAAGTAACTTGGACTTGCATTTGCAAATTGACTAGGCCATATGACAAGTATCCCAACCTGAATCATTACTAACAAAAACCTATTTTTTAATGAGCTGATAAATGCTTTCATATCCGTTTTGCGTTTCAATTATACTTTTTTCTAAATTTTTTCTGTTTGATAGAACAGCTATTCCATGCCTTACATACATAAATAGCTTTGCCGTTTCGGTGATGTCAATGTTATCTCTTACCTCTCCTTTGTCGATGCTATTCAATATTGATTGAGACCAAATTTGTAGAGCCTTTTCATGCATCTCTTCAGAAATTTTATGATAATCAGGGTTTAAACGAAGAGCTTCTGCTGATAGCATAAAAAAGTCAGCCAACCCTATTTGCTTGTTTTTTAGCCATGTAACTTCATCGTACAGTTTTTTCTTGAGATGATTGATGAGCTCCTTTACCGTCATGTCAGAGGTCACTTCCTTTTGTACACCGTTTCCCATTGAAATGAATAGCTCATCAATTATTGCAAAAAAAAGTTCCTTCTTATTGGCAAAATGATGGTACAAAGTTGCCCTGCCAATATCAAGTTCTTTCTGTATATCCGAAATACTTGTTCCGTAATAACCTTTATCAAGGAATATCACGAATGCTTTCTGCAGAATTGTTTGTCTTGTTTCCTTCATAATAAAACCGAATGTTCGTTCGACAAATGTAAAAACTTTTTTAATAAAAACATCTTAATTGAAAGATTTTTTTTAGGAATTGGAATTATCGCAAGAATCAGAGTGTTTGCTATTGATCATTTTCAATGGGAAACAATTATCTGCCCAAAAGATACTTGCATAACCAGCACAGATAAATACTATTTTTTTCGGCTTTCAAGCAGGCGGATGAATGAGAGCATTTCATCGCGAAAACGTGCAGCTTCAATAAAGTCGAGAGCCTTGGCGGCTGTTTCCATAGATTTTTTGGACTGCTGTATTGCTTTTTCAAGAGCATCAACTGACATGAATTGTACAACGGGATCGGCAGCGATATCTGCTTTTTCGGGTTCTGTGTAGTAGGGCTTCACCAAAGGTTTTTTACCAATTCCATCACCAAGGATGGATTTGTGAGCCTTTTGAATCTGCTGTGGTGTGATGCCATTTTCTTCGTTATACTTCAGCTGCTTCTCACGCCTACGATTGGTTTCATCAATGGTTATCTTCATTGAATTGGTAATTTTATCGGCATACATAATAACCTTACCATTGATGTTTCGTGCTGCCCTGCCTGCTGTTTGGGTAAGCGACCGCGCAGAGCGCAAAAATCCCTCCTTATCGGCATCGATTATGGCAACCAATGACACTTCCGGTAAGTCCAAACCTTCCCTTAACAAGTTAACTCCTACCAGCACATCGAAGGTACCCTTTCGAAGATCCTCTATTATCTCAACACGTTCTATAGTATCAACATCGGAATGGATATATCTACACTGAATTTCAAGCTTTTGTAAATATTTGACCAATTCCTCTGCCATCCTTTTAGTTAGCGTTGTAACCAAAACCCTCTCATTGTTTTGCGCACGCGCATTGATTTCTCCAATCAAATCGTCAACCTGGGTTAAACTAGGCCTTACTTCAATAACCGGATCCAGCAAACCAGTTGGTCGAATAAGCTGTTCAACAACCACCCCTCCAGTACGTTCAAGCTCAAAATCAGCAGGAGTTGCGCTAACATAGATAACCTGACCAACGATATTCTCAAATTCCTCAAACTTTAAAGGACGATTATCAATGGCTGCTGGAAGCCTAAAACCGTATTCGACCAGAGTTTGCTTGCGCGATCTATCGCCACCATACATGGCCCGAATTTGGGGAAGAGTAACATGACTCTCGTCAATAATTGTAACAAAATCATTAGGAAAGTAATCCAGTAAACAGAAAGGGCGCATACCAGCTGCCCTTCCATCAAAATAACGAGAGTAGTTTTCAATTCCTGAACAGTAGCCCAACTCCTTGATCATCTCCAGGTCATATTCAACTCTCTGAAGAATTCTCTTGGCCTCAAAATGTTTTCCAATGCTTTTAAAAAAATCGACCTGTTTAACAAGATCGTTTTGTATGGTAGAAATGGCCTGATTTATTCGTTGGCGTGTTGTAACAAAAATATTGGCAGGGTAAATAATTGCTTCTTCTAGCTCTTCAATAAGATTGCCCGAAATGGGTTCGAATTTTTCCAGTGTTTCTATTTCATCGCCCCAAAAAATGACACGATAAGCAAAATCGCCGTATGCGGCGAAAATATCAACCGTATCGCCTTTAACCCTAAACGTTCCATTGGAGAAATCTACCTCATTCCGGGAGTAAAGGCTATCCACTAATCTTCTAAGGAAAACATTTCGACTGAGGTGTTGACCTTTGGAAACCTTTACGGTATTGCTATGGAAATCGTCGGGATTCCCAATGCCGTAAATGCATGAAACAGATGATACGACAACAACATCCTTCCTTCCTGATAGTAATGAAGATGTTGTGCTTAGTCTTAACTTTTCTATTTCGCTATTTATGGAGAGATCCTTTTCAATGTATGTGTCGGTAACAGGAAGGTATGCTTCTGGTTGGTAGTAATCGTAGTATGAAACAAAATACTCGACAGCATTTTGTGGAAAAAACGACTTGAATTCGCTGTAAAGTTGAGCTGCCAAAGTCTTGTTATGGCTTAGTACTAGAGCTGGTCTATTAACTTTTGAAAGAACATTGGCAATGGTAAATGTTTTGCCCGATCCTGTTACTCCCAAAAGAGTTTGAAACTTCTCTTCCTGTTTAAGTCCATTTACCAGCTGATTTATGGCATTGGGTTGATCGCCTGTTGGTATAAAATCTGAAGTTAACTTAAAGTCCATAGAAAAGAATTATGATGTAAAAATAACTATTGCTGAGCAAAAAGTTACATATTTTAATGGATATGAATAAAGCAAAAAAAAAGTGATACCCTTGGTATCACAATAATATTAATTGAATGGTAAAAATTAGAAAGCTTTAATTTGAATAATATACGGAATCCAAAATGTCTTGAGCCACTGCTCTCTTAAAATAGTAATCCATTGTTTCCAGTAGTGTTTCTGAATGAATGGGCTTAGTAATGTATGCATTGCAACCCGCATTCAAACACATCTCCATATCACCAAGAACAGCACACGCAGTTTGAGCAATTACAGGGGTTTCTGGTATTATCTTCCTAATATGCTCGGTAGCCTGCAAGCCATTAATGCCAGTTAAACGGATATCCATTAAAACCATGTCAATATTTCTATTTTCATGGACAAGATTGATAGCAGTTTCACCATCAATGGCAATAAGGAGTTTTGCACCTGTGCGTGCTAAAATGGTTTGGAGTAGCATTAAACTTGATGAATCATCCTCAACAATGAGAACCACTTTGTCATGCCATAAGTACTTCTTTGTCACAATTTTATTTTTTAGTAGAAAATCAATGCAAGTTATAATTAATTTGTATAAAATAACATAATAATTTTTGTAATTTTTTCAACAATTAATCAGAATACGAATTTCTAATATGTTAATTTATTAATTTTCAATTAATTTATATTGTAATCAGGATTTGTGCATTGTTGATTTCAAATTCTATTTATTGCTTTAAATTGCTGAACTTATTTATATATAAATTGTTTTCATTGCTTAAATAATGTATATTACGAGAAAATCTTACTATGGGTAAAATTCTTCTACGGAGGATATTTACAGATAATATTTCGTCGGCACTAATATATCTAATAGGTGCATACATTTCTTTTTTAATTAGTTTTCAAAGTTTTCACTTTTTACCTATTTGGATTCCCATTGGGTTATCATCTGGCATCATTCTTTCTAGGGGAATATCAAATCTTCCAGGTATTATTGTTGCATCGCTTGTTTCGCATTTCTTCTTTGTCTTCAATGCATTTAGCACTGATTCAATACATTCGCTCACTATTATCTCGGTCATAGTAATAGTTTTAGTCGAAATGGGCGTTCTTTACCTTATACACTGGTACAAAGAATATAGCAAATGGACAGATTTCAAAAATTTTAAAGATTTTGATGGAAACCTATTCATTGTTCAATCCTTACTTTTTCCCATACCTTTAGTAATCGCATATGGTTGGTTTTTACTTCAAGCAAAGGTTTTTGATGAGATCATAAACACAACCTTTATCGCTTTATATTCTGGCATTTCTGCTTCACTGCTAGTTTTCACTCCTTTATATTTTTCGTGGAAAAAGAGTTATAAAAGCAAGTCTTTTGAAGATCATCAACATCTATTAAACTTTGCCGTTTTAGCTATATTTTTACTCCTAATCTTAATGAATCACTATATACCCCTTTTAAATGTAGGTTCAAAAATTCCCATTTTCCTTCTAGCATTTCCAGTACTACTCATAATATCAATTAAATACTCTCTGAAAATTTTCTCTTTTTCTCTAGCTTTATTTTGCTTAACATTTTTATACAAACCTACAATCCAAGAATTTCCGATTGAAGGATCAATGGTATACTACGCTGAGATACTAAGTTTTATGATTCTTATTTCGTTATCATCACTATATATCAAGGGTCAGAAATATGTCATAAATAGGACTAAAGATCAATTGAAGACAAACAAGGAATTTATTGAAAATGAAATTACCAGACAGGTTGATGAATACAAACAGCTTAACGACAAACTTTTGGGAGAGATAGAAAAACGTGGTATTGCTGAAAGGGAGTTGCTCAAGAACAGGAAATTGCTAACAGAAGCTCAAGAGATTAGCAAAATATCGACATGGGAATATTCTTTACCCCAAAAGAAATTTAAATGGATTTATCATAACGATCAAATATCAAATTTAAATGTTGACTTTGAGTCCTCATCCATTAAATCAATAGTCAAAAAGATACACCCTGATGATCTCGAAAGGCTTAAAAAGGTTAAAAAAGATATTTTCCAAAAGAATCGAGATTTCGAACTTGAAATTAGGCTATTAAACAAAACTGGTGGTTATGGCTACTACCTGGCAAGAGGTAGAAGTTTTATAGAAAACGGAAAAACTGTGAGAGTTCTAGGCTTACTGATGGATATTTCGGAAAGAAAGCAAGCGGGTTTGGAGCTGGCAGAAAAGGAACAAAAGTATCGGGCACTTTTTGATTCAAACATCGACCCCGTCTGTGTGATCGATGCTAAAAGCCTTATCGTACAGGATGTAAACCCTGCCTTTGAGGCTATTTATGGGTACGAAAGAGATGAAATAATAGGTGAATCCTATTTAAACCTAACCGCTCAACCCGATGATACCAAAACGGCAATCATATATGCTAACCAGAAAGGATACTATAGGGTAAGCAATATGGTTCATAAGCGAAAGCAGGGCGATGAGTTTTTTATTGAGGGTAACCTAATGATCTACTTGGTTAAGGATAAGAAGATGCTTTTCATCATAAGTCACGATATAACAAACCGTAAAGAGAATGAACTTCGACTGGCTGAACGAGAGCAGAAATTTCGCAGTTTTATTGAGTCAGACTTAATTGGTATGGCTGAATTTTCTATCGCAAAGCAATGGATTAGTTTCAATGAAAAGTTAACAAAGATTCTAGGTTATAGTTTGAAAGAGTTAAATTCAAAAACCTGGGATCAAATAACCAATGAAGAAGATTTAGAGGTTGAAATAAAACTATTCAAAAAAATTCTAACCCATGAAATGGAGGGATATACACTTGAAAAACGTTTTATTACAAAGAATTCTAATGAAGTTTTTTGCAAAGTTGCAGTAAAAGCAATTAAAACAACTAAATACACTATCTCCCATTTAATAATGATGGTAGATGATATTTCGGATAGAAAAAGAGTGGAGGCTGAACTTCGCGAAAGTAGGGCCCAGCTAAGGCAATCTCAATCGGTTGCCAAACTTGGTAGTATCAGGATACAACCCGGTTTAAACCAAGTAAACCTTTCCGACGAAACTTATGAAATTCTTGGTTACGGCTCAAAGAGACCAATTCTCACTCGTAGAGACTTCTTTAAGACTAACCTTCCAGGACGACATACCCGTTTTGAGCAAATTATCTGTGATCTTGAAAACGGAATGCCCTTTGAAGGGAGTCATGAGCAGTCATTTTTAACCCCCTCAGGAGATGTTAAATACGTGCTTATAAACTTCGGGGTTCTAAAGGACAATAGCCTTCAAGTTAAAGAAGTATTGATCACACTTGCTGATATAACCCGTATTAAGCAAGCCGAAATGGCTCTTCAAGAAACCAATGCTTTAAAGGATCAACTTTTTTCAATAATCGGACACGATCTTCGTTCACCCCTTGGTGCCATTAAGCAAATGACTGAAATATTACTAAACAACAAAAGGGAGATCGATGAATCATCAATGATAGCTGTTCTAACATCACTTAAAAAAACTAGTGATGAAACATATGATCTACTGGTTAACCTTCTTGAATGGGCAAAATCTCAGCAAATTGATAGTTTTAAACCTATCATTTCGGACCTTGTTACTCTTGTAAATCAAGTACTCTCAATAAGTCAAGGAATGGCCGATGCTAAAAACATTAGTCTTAAGAAGAGCCTACCATTAAATGCACCCGTAATTGTTGATGTTGAGATGATAAAAACCATATTGAGGAATTTAATTGGTAACAGCATTAAATTTACTCCTCAAATGGGTGTTGTAATGGTTAACATCGAAGAAATAAAAGAAACATTTAAGATAACCATATCCGATACTGGCAAGGGAATTCCTAAGGAAGATTTACCAAAGCTGTTTGACAACAAATCCACTATCACTACTACAGGTACAAACAACGAAAAAGGTACTGGGTTGGGTTTAAAACTTGTTAAAAAATTTGTTGAAAAAAATGGCGGAACCATCTCGGTAACATCAGAAATTGGTCAAGGTTCTGCTTTTAGTTTTACTATACCTAAGTTCATTGGGAACGACTAATTCATTATCCTTTCAAAATTATTTGTTAATTCACCAATTCTTTACTGAGCTTTTATTAGTAATTTTGATTTTTTGAAAAAAATCAAATGGATTTTTTAACACTAATTCTCCTGTCAATAGGACTTTCATTAGATTCTTTTGCAGTATCCGTTTCATGCGGTTTAATAAAAAAACAGATTTTATTCTGGCAAGCAGTTCGCATTGCTTTCTTTCTAGCCCTTTTTCAGGCATTTATGCCTGTAATTGGTTGGTTGGGAGGTATAAGCATCAAAGAATGGATCGAACCCATTGACCATTGGATTGCTTTTGGATTACTTGTCATTACTGGAATAAAAATGATCGTTGAAAGTCTAAAAGATGATTACAACAAACAATTAAATCCAATGGATTTAAAGTTTATTATTGGAATATCCATTGCAACAAGTATTGATGCTCTTGCAGTTGGAATAAGCTTTGCCATTGTAGAGGTTAACATATTATTGGCCATCATTATAATAGGGATAGTAACTTTTATTGCATCTATGCTGGGTATTCGTTTAGGCAAAGATTCTGGATATAAATTGGGGAAACGATTGGAAAAATTAGGTGGTGTAATCCTCATAGCCATTGGAGTTAAAATATTAATTGAACATTTGGTTGTATAGCAAAACTTATATCTAACCAAATAAAAACTGATTACCTAAAACTCCTCGTCGTAATAATCATTTTCATTTCCTTCTTCATCTTCATCACCAAGGTTTGTAGCATCGAAGCACTGAAAGACTAAAGCTTCCTCGCTGTTCATAATTACCCAAATATAGTAGAAACTATAACCTGTCTCTTCCTCGCTTCCGGGAATATTCTCTAACATTATACTATTTACAGGTTGCTCCTGTTCCTGATCACAGTAAACATCAGTAGAAAATATATCTGATCGATAATCACCATCCTCTTCAGAAAATTCATAAGCAATGGTACCAAAGCAAAAGATATCATTGTTGGTATAGCTTCTAATGGAAAAAATTTGTTGCCCTTCTTGGTTTTCCATGAAAAAAGCAAAGTAAAAATCGTCGCTAAACGATTCGGTTACATCAAGTGTATCCGCTGAGGTAACATACCAAGCATTGGTAATCTGAAAATATGAATAGTTAACAATTTCATCTTGCGCTTGAATAGCTAGAAAAGAAAACATAAACAGGATAAATGTTATACAAAAAAAATTATGCTTTTTCATGGGATTATGATTTATGTTATCATTTGAAGTTAAAAGTAAAAAGCAAACGCCTAAAATCGCTAGGCGTTTGCTTATTTTATTGATTGGTTAAAATTCAAAGTTAAAATAAAAAGTTAAGTCCAATGTACGTTCCACTAGTTCCATCGCGCTTATCGAAGGGGCGACCGTGGTCAATGGCAATAATAAAGTTTTGATTCATTACAATTCTTAATCCTCCGCCATAGCTCATATGAAGACCTTCCTTGTCGGGGCTAAATATTTGATCTTCGGTAATACCCAAGCCCACATCAGCAGGATCGATAAAATAATTGTTGAACTTAACTGGAGTAATAACCCTACCGCCATCCATAAATCCATTGAGCGAAAGATAAAAGTTCTGGTTAATGAAATGAAAGCGAACAAATTTCCAGCGTAGCTCAAGATTGGCATACGCAATGGCATCGCCAATGACACGATTACGGATCACCCCGCGAAGCGATTTTCCTCCCCCTAATCCTTCGGAAGTTGATCCTCTTAGGATTAGAGTAGTTATGTTGGGTTGCAGGTAAAATGGGCAATTGCCAAGTAAAGTAGTTTGGTATGCTAATCGGTATGCAAAAGTAAGCTTCTCAGGAAATAGGGTAAAGTACTGCCTGTAGGTGAGAGTAAACTTAAGATGCTCGTAATCTTTCCCAATTCCCATAAACGATGGAGCATAATTCAATACAGCTTCTGTCCAAATTCCTTTATTGGGATTTGGCTCATTGTCCCTTGTATCGAATACAATGCCTGCCTTGATGTATGTAACAAAACCACCCTCTGCCTCCTCGGGATCGATTATTCCCCAATTGACAAAATGCTCGTAAAGGGTTAAGGTGTCGGGAAGCTGATCAGCAGGATCCTTGCCTTTATTAAGCGGTTCAATATCAACCTTGCCAATATTGTAGTTATACAATCCAACTCCAGCAGCCCATCCAAAATTGTTCATGGGGAGTTTTCCTTGTAAATCAAGGGTATATCGGAATAACTTGCGATCGTACTTATAAAAAACTCGCGACATGTAGTTATCCAGGTCCTCATCATCTGTCCACGATGGATTGTATTGAGCTTCGTAACCATTAAAACCATAAAAGTCGTAGGTTTTATCTGTTAAATAGCTCAAGTCTGTGGTGAAACGTATTCCCGGAATAAGGGTTTTTGAATCGAAGAAAATTCGATTAATACCGCTTCCCTTGGTGAATCTAGACCATTCTATGTATAGGTTGTGCATAAAATCGGGGTACCTGCTTCCATCCCCATAATTGAATATATTTAGCAGAGCCCCATACTGAAAACCTAAATCAGAGTCAAATGAAACAACAGGGAGTCCCCCAAAATTCCAACCTGTTTTAACCTTTTCCACTTTTTCAACCTTGCTGTCTTTCGCATCGTCTTGAGCGATAGTATTATAGGCAAAAAGAATGCTGCCTACCAATATCAAAAGAAGGGATTTTAATTTCATGGCTCAATTTTTTAGTTTCCCAAATGTAAGATAATTATAAATTCCACAATCGCCTCCGAGAAAAAAAATGATAAAAGAAATTGGATTCGATAATCAATCGAATGATCTAATGATGTAAACATCATAATCCCCCAAATAGTTAAAGCCTAATTTTTTGTACAAGTTTATTGCGGGAATATTATCATGATGAACCTCTAATTTGATCTGAAAACCTTTATCCCTTGCAAAACGTATTGAATGCTCGGTTAACCTTTTGCCAATCCCTTTTCTCTGAAAATCGGTTTTTACACCTAAATGATGCAAATGTATCCTTCTGCCATCGAAGGTCATCCATGAAGTTCCAACTACCATGCCTTCGATTGTTGAGGCAATTAGCATCTTTCCTCCCATGGCTATACTCTGTTCAATAATTATCTTATTGTCTCCTCTATGGGCACCGCCCAAATCAATTTGTTTCCACAACTCAATAATTTGATCGTAATCGGATGGTTTATAGTCTCGTATGATTATATTTTTTAGCATAGAACAAACAATAATGAATTAACAATATCAAAGGTAAAATTTTTTGATTTAAAGAAATTTGGATTAATAATATGTTGACTTGTTATCCTTTTTAATGAATCCTTCTTATAACACTCCTGTCTAATCTGTTCAACTGCCGGATTAATTGTCGTCTGGTTAATATTCCCGATGAACGCACAGGAACAGAACTTTCTTTTAAGGCCAAGCAAACCCATGTGTTGCAAGTACGAAAGAGATGATAGTAGCGCTTTGATAGGAAATAATTTTTATAACTTTCCTGTAAAGTGGAAAGGATAATTTTACCATCCTCTTTTCTAATGAAACTATTAGCAATAAATCTGATAAGAGTATAATACTGCTCTTGAGTTAATTTTAGTTCAAAAAGTGTGGCATACGATTCATAATATAATACAGGGTCCGTTCTAAAACCATGTATTCTGATTACAGACTTGGTTGGAAATAGTATAGCTCGAAGAGCAAGTATAACGTTAATTCCAGGTTCCTGATAAAAAGCCTCATCGCCCCAACCAATATCCAGATAATTATGATGTTGAAATTGGTTTATTCCCTGCCAAAGGCTATCGGGAATTGAAGCGGTTTCAAGCACAATTCCCGTATGCCAACCTTCCTGAACAATGAAAATGGAGAAAAAAATTGGGTTTACATCATTGTAAGCAGTTACCCGATTACTAATTATGTAAAAAAGTAAAAAAGTAATTAATGCCTTTTTAAAGTAAAATACGAATGAATCAATAAACATACTTTCAACCAATGGATTACACACTATTTTTAGGTGTGTATCGATATGAAAGACCACATGGAACTTAACTATACCTTTAAGAAGTTGATCAACATTTCTGGTATGAGATTTTTCCTCTCATTGATAAAACCTAAAAATTCTTCTTTGGAGAACTTATTCCTATCAGCAATAAGTTCCTTAATTGCAAAAGGAAATAATACTAAAGAGATCATGCTGATATAGAACTGCTCAGGATCAATTTTTCGAATTCTTCCCGCTTCGGCTTCCACGATCAAATAATTGCAAAATTTTTCTGAATTGTATAAAGCCAATACAGCATTCATCGATTTAAGTTTATCTGGATTTCGATGAAGAGAAGACATAACAAACGAAACAAGCAAAGGATTTTCAACCAGCATATCGATGTATGCCCCAGTGTACTCTTTAACTTTTTCCTCTATGGATGTTTCAGCCTCAAGAATTTCTCTTAACTTAACTGCCTTATCTTTAACCAACATATCGAAGATAGTTTCAAACAGATTTTCCTTGGTTTGAAAGTAATAGTTCATAAGAGAAAGGTTAATGCCTGCCTTTGAGGCAATTTCTCTAACACCTACTTGATCGACTCCCTTTTTCAGAAAAAGTTTTGTAGCCGTTTTAAGGATTTTTTCGCGAGTTTTCTTTGAATCTCTAGTCATCTTTTTTAAATATTTTCCTACAAATATACAATAACAACAAATTTTATAACTAAATAAAGGAACAAATGTTTTAAACATTGTTCTATTTTTTAAAAAAATACTTATTATTGTTTATAGATTTAAAAGTGAAAAAAATCATCTCATAATAAAGTCATCAAAATGAAAAAAATAAAAAATCCCTTTATAAATAAAGAAGGTTATAACTGTTTTGGATGTTCTCCGAATAACTCCATCGGAATTAAACTTGATTTCTTTTTTGATGAAATTAACAATACTGTAATTTCAGAATGGGAACCAAACTTAAATCTTGTTGGTTACAACAACATTCTGCACGGGGGTATACAGGCTACATTACTTGATGAAATTGCCAGTTGGGTAGTTTACACTGTTCTAAAAACAGGAGGTGTTACGTCTCAAATGTGGGTCAGATACCGAAAGCCTGTAAATATCGATGATGGAAAAATCAGATTAATCGCAAGGTTGGATAAACATGAAAAACGATTAGCCGATATCAAAGTTGAATTATACAACGGAAAGGGTGAATTAAGCGCTGAAGCCAACCTCCAATATTTTATTTACCCTGAAGACATTGCTAAGGAAAAATTTGGCTATCCCGGAATTGAAAATTTTTTTAATTGAATTACTGGCAAAACTCTTCTGACTCCTCCCCTATTTTTCCTTTGCCAGACGATAGTAGTAATCTGCCTGCTTCTTGTTATCAAAACGGGTATAAATATTTCCCAAATAACTGGCAAACCGAGAATCGGGATTTAACTTATAAAGCCTCTCAAAGTAATCGCGTGAGGTTCTGAAATTAGCATTTATTTCCTCAAGAGCATCAAGCAATTGTTTATATTGACGGTTGGTCCTATTGCTTTCATAGGCTTTCATTTCATTTTGATAGCGCTCTTCAGCCGTACGATAGTAATAAAGTGCAAGGGTTTCAAGAGCATCGGTATTATTGCGATCCATCTTCAATAACTGATTAGCCAGCTTATTCATCTTATCCTCTTTCCCTAATCCACCATTAACCTTCATGTACCCAGAAAGCATTTTAACTTCGGAATGATACTTACTATCAAGCAAATGCCATAGCATTTCTGCTTTTTCCCAGTTTGCACTTTTAGCATAAGCTAAAAAAAGTTGTGCTTTGACCTGTGTTAATTCTTCTCCATCGGGATACTTTTCAAGGTAATCTTCAAGGTTATTTATTTCTCTAGAAAGGTTATCAATCTCAAGGTATGCTTTTGCCAAAGTTGTATAGGTTTTAGCAGTGGCGCTTGATGTTTGCTTTGCCTTCTCGAGATAATCAATGGTTTTGCTTGTTTGTTTCTCTTCCCATGCTGCAAGACCAGCATTCTGATAAATATTTCCTTCAACCTCTCGATTACTTTCAGTTTTAATTCTTATTATCTCATCATAAGCAATTATTGCAGCATTAAAATCATTGGTTTGATAAGCTGCTTGTGCTTCTAGATTTAGCTGTTTTAACTGTTTATTAACAGTACATGAAAAAATACAAATAGAAAATAGAATGAGAATTGAAAATCGGAATGTTTTCATTGAAAAAAAATATAATGAACTGCAAAGGTAAAAAAGTTTTACTTTTTATTGTTTATTAAAACGTTTACCAACTAAATCCTAATTTTTTGGATCCTTTAAGTATTCTTTAAGCAACCTTTCCAACTTATCAATTTTAGGCGATATAACCATTTGGCAGTATGGCTGATTTTTGTTATTGGCAAAATAATTCTGATGATAGTCCTCTGCCTTATAAAAAGCAGAAAATGGGGATATTTCTGTTACAATCGGAGATTTCCAGATAGCAGCCTGCTCGAGCATTTGCTTAACCTCTTCAGCAATCATTCTTTGGTCATCTGAGTGGTAGAAAATCGCGGAGCGATATTGGGTGCCCACATCAGCACCCTGACGATTTAATGTTGTGGGATCGTGAGTTTTAAAAAAAACCTCTAACAACTTAGCATAGCTTATTACCTTTGGATTGTATGTTATCTGAACCACCTCTGCATGTCCTGTTAAACCAGAAGTAACTTCACGATAAGTGGGATTGGGTATCTTTCCTCCTGAATACCCTGACTGAACCTTTTCAACTCCATTTAGCCTGATAAACACAGCCTCAACACACCAAAAACACCCAGCCCCAAGAGTGGCAACCTCAAAATTATCTTTTCTCATTTTATTTTGTCCATTTACTCTGCTATAAGCAGAAACAATAGAAATTGAAAAAAACAAAAGAAAAATAACTCTACTGTTCATTTTTTTCATTATTAAACAAATAAGTTGTATTGAATGTTCGATTAGAATAGTTTTAAAAACAAACAAGGGATGGTTAAAACCCTCCCTTGTTTTCCACGAGTTTTGAATCTATTAATTTTTGGATTTTAAATTAATTATCTGTTGCTTGAGCTGTTCTATTTCTGCCTCATATGCTTTCCTCAATGCCTCCTCTCTTTGTTTTTGCTCTTCAGCTTTCCTGCCCATCTCCTCCTGAGTGGCCTGCAATTCCTCCATGTTCTGACGCATTTCCTCTTCCTGAGCCTTCATTTCTTCGGCTTGTTGTTGCGATTGCTCCAATAACAAGCGAGTTTTTGTGTTAATTTTTACTGATAAAATTGACGAAGCAATACTCTCTGCAATTTTCTCTAAAAGTTCCACCTCATGTACTTCCATCTTACTGAATGATGCCATTTCGAGAACACCCACAACGGATTCATCATGTTTCAAAGGTACTAAAACCACAAAGCGAGGGGTTGCTTTACCCAAGCCAGAAGTGATAAAGACATAATCTTCAGGGATTTCAGTTAGCTGAATGGTTTCCTTCTCCATTGCACAGGCACCAACCAAACCTTCACCTAGCTCTACCCTTTTATTTACAAACTTCTTACGATCCCAAGCAAAAGCAGCTATAAACTGAAAGAATATATCATTTTTATCGTCATCATTGAGAATAAACATTCCTGCTTGGTTTGTTTTAAAATACTTAACAAGATTTCTAACAATTTCATCTGCCAGATTCTGTATGCTATCGCTATTCTGCCTTAAAATATCGGAGAAAAGTGCAAAACCTTCATTTGACCAAGCTCTCTTGGTATCTTCTACTTTTCTATTATCCTCTTCTTCCTTTGCATGTTTGAGGCTATCGCGCATGTCGAGTAGAGATTTCCCGAGGATGTCTTTATCGCTTAGCATATCTAATTTACTGGTTAACCTACCATTCCCTATGTCCAAGGCAAAGGAAGTTTTTTGATTTAGCCCCTCTATTGTAGTATTTAATGCTTTAGCCATTTCCTCCACCTCATCTCCAGAATCGATTTTTAGAGATAGTTTACTGGAAATCTCTCCCATTGCCATTCTATTGAGCGAATCTGTTATCCTCACAATGGGACGTGTTAAATTGTCTGAAATGAATATTAAGATAATAAAAATTACAATCAATCCAAAAAATCCAACACCCAGGGAGATAAACAAAGTTCGGTTTGCTTCAGCTAAAACTTCTCTTTGTGGTATAGAAAGTACCAAAGACCAATAAGAACTCACCCCTTCCACATGAATTGGAGTAAAGGTCATTGTATGAGTCTCACCTTCAACTTCACGGATGAATTCAAAGTTCTCTCCTTTTTTAATACGCTGAATAATATTATGGGTCTTAACCTCAAGGGGTAAAACAGCTGATATATTTTTAAAAATCAACGATCCGTCGGGGTGTCCAGCAATTACACCATCATTGGAAATTAAAAATGCATATCCCCCCTCAACAAGATCAACTGTTTTTACAAGTTCTTGTAAATAGGTTAGCTCAACATCTAATCCAATTAGCCCCATAAATTTTCCATTGATTTTTATTGGCGAAGCTATAGTAGTCATTAACCTAGCTTCCCTAACATCATCTTGAACCTGATCAAGATATGGTTCCCATACATCATCGGCATTCTTTCTCTTAAATTGACCATACCTCTCAGGGTCACCATCAATGCTCCTCTCTTCAATGGCATTAACGAATTCTTCGCCATCCCTTAGAACGTACATTAATATTCGTCCATATTCTTTAGAATAACCAGGTATATAGCCATAATACTCCCAACTATCCCATATAATGTAAACATGAGGATTTGACTTTAAAACAGGCAAATACATGCTCATGAAAAGTTCTTGCCATAATTTTGGCGACAAGTTTTGGTATACTGAAAAAGCCTGCGAAAGGGTTCTGGTTATTGTAAGATTCTTCTCAAAAAAACGTTGAATTTCACCGGCTGAATTCTGAGCTATAAGTAATGATTTTTCTTTTGTTTCCTTTAGAATTGTTTGACGAGAATTGAAAACTATATAACCCAGGGTGATTAGATAGAAAAAGGTGAAAAGTGATAAAATGTAAAAAAAAATCTTTTGGCGAATCTTAAGTTTAACTTTCATAGCAATAAGAGTTATTTTTGGCTAAAATAATGTTTTTTTTGCTTGAATGTAATCTTACCTTTAATATTCAAACCTTTAATACACTCTGTTAAAATTTTTACTCTATTCAATTATAACACTAATCAAAAAAAACAGGGTTAAAATTTATCAGATACACCTTTTCAGTTGCACGGGTTAAAGCTGTATATAACCATCTAATATATTCCCGATTAATCATATCTTCCCTGAAGAATCCCTGATCTATGTATACTTCTCTCCACTGACCTCCCTGTGCTTTGTGGCATGTTACTGCATAAGCAAACTTAACCTGTAGGGCATTAAAATGAACATCATCGTTAATTTTGCTAATTCTTGTCTTCCTGTTTTGAATATATGCGTAATCCTCAGAAATGCTATTAAAAAGTTCCTTTGATTTCTCAACAGGGAGTGATGGTCCATCGATATCTAATGTGTCAAGTAAAATGGTAACGTTCAACTCCTGCTGTTGGTAATCGATAAGGCGAACAGAAACATCGGCAAATCTAAATCCGTAAAGTTCCTTAACCTTTAATATCCTTATTACTTCAACTATATCTCCATTGGCAATGAAACTAACCTCGGGAACGTTTTCAACCCAGAAGTAGTTGTTCTTCACTACCATAAGAAAATCACCAGGTGATAATTCTTCTTCACGCCAAAGTATTCTATTTCTGATCCCCTGATTGTACTTATTCGCCCTTTTATTGGAGTAGTTAATTACAACGGTATCCACAGTTCCTGCCCTTGAATAACTCGACTCTAAACTCTCCAAGAAATCGGAACCTGTAATTTTTTCAATGTCATTAAAACCTTCAACCTGAAATTTAGGTATTTGGATTTTATCCAACTCAAGCATTTCACGTATTTTAGTAGCATTGAAGAGTATCCCAGAGTCTTTCGCTTGCCTTACAACCTCTCCAAGGGTAATCTCTATTACATCAAAGCCAAAGGTCTGTAGAACAGATTTGTCGAGTGCAGGACTTATGGCTAGTTTAACTGGAGGAAGTTGGGCTATATCTCCTACTAGCATTAATTTACACTCCTCTCCACTGGAAATGAATTGGATTAAATCGTCAAGTAAACGACCAGAACCAAAAGTGGAATCATCAGTTGAATTATTACTTATCATTGATGCTTCATCCACAATGAAAACAGCATTTTTTAGGGTATTTCTATTTAATACAAACTTGCCAAATCCATCCTTTTGCGATTGTTTTCGGTATATCCACTTATGGATTGTATAGGCTGGATAACCTGAATATGAAGATAGAACTTTGGCTGCTCTTCCAGTGGGTGCAAGCAAAACAACTTTTATCCTTGCAGAAATAAGACTTTTAACACATGCAGAAATGAGAGTTGTTTTTCCAGTTCCGGCATATCCCTTCAAAAGAAAGCAGCACGAAGAATTTTTGCTAACAAAAAAATCAGAAAGCAGACCCGATGTAACCTCTTGACTGTTTGTTAAATCGAATCCTAAATTCTTAATAATTTGATTCTTTATGCTGTTTTTTTGCATAGAATTGCGGAATTATATCAACGTGTTATTTAAAAATTAATTATATGTTTTTAAATTTGCACACAAACTTAAACTAAATTGAGTAAAATGAAAACCGTTTATCAAATTCTACTTTTTGTTGCCATAGTTGTTTTATCATACTTTTTATACGAAAGTATTATGAATCCAATCCGTTTCAACCGAGAAAAGGATAAAAGGTATGCAAAAACTATTGAACGTTTAAAAGATATCCGAACAGCTCAATTGGCTTTCCGTCTGGAAAACAATAAATTTACTGGTAGTTTCGACACTCTTATAAATTTTGTTAAATACGACTCGTTCAGGGTTGTTAAGCAGATAGGTTCATTGGACGACTCAATTGCTGTTGCCAAGGGATTGGTTTATCGAGATACTATAATGCTAAGTGTTTTAGACAGCATATTCAAAAAAGGTTATCCTGTTGATTCAATGAGATATGTTCCTTTTGCGGGTAATTCGCAATTTGAAATTGCCGCAGGACAACTTGAAACGGGTTCTGGTATTAAGGTGCAGGTTTTTGAGGCTAAAGTACACAACGATGTTCTTCTAAAAGGATTAGATCGTCAGCTTGTTGTTAATGAGAATGACCTTAGAAAGAAGTTAGAGCGTTACCCTGGTCTTCAGGTTGGATCGCTTACAGAGTTTACCAACCATGCAGGAAACTGGGAATAGGTTGAAAGAATAAAAATCATGCAGAAGCTTGAACTTTTTGACGAAACCTTTGATCCTGACCGTACTGAATCATATGAACTATCCATTCAGGTATCCCTGAATGGATTTTCATATTGTGTTAAGGACACAACACGGAACCAATATATCGGTTTGGTTTCATTCCCGTTCGGTTTAGCGGTAAAGTTTTCTGAGGATTGGCCAAACTATATAAAGCAAGTTGAAACAGATTATTCATGGATATCGAATAGCTTTAAAAGAGTTCTTTTCTGCTACGAATCACCTTCCTGTACTATTGTACCAAAAGAATTCTTTGAACCCCAAAAAGCAAAACAACTCCTAAATGCCATTCACTCTATTGACCCTTTAGATGAAATATGGTACAATGATCTTCAAAACGAATTGGTGAGCATTTTCAACATTCCTTCTTCCCTGGTAAGCTATTGGTTGACAATCCAGAAAAAAACACGTTTTATTGGTTTTTGTGATCCTGCACTATGCTTCCACCAACTTTCTTCTCATCAGTCCCTTCCGTTTATATCGATATCTTTATCTGAAAAGTTTTCTGTAGTAATAATATCAAATTCATCAAAATTATTATACTGCGGAAGTATTGAAGTTCAAGTACCAGAGGACATTGTTTACCATTTATTGAATATTTGTCAAAAACTCAAACTACCTACAGGTGATATCTCCGTAAAACTTTTGGGAAGCGTAAACGAAGAGGAACGTCTCGAGTCACTAATCGATCGCTTTTTCAAATCTGTTAAGCAAGCATCAACCATTGAACAAAACTATTTTAGCTACTTGTTAAGTAAGCATAAGGTAAGATATGCCAATCTGTTCAACCAATCGCTATGCGAATAGTTAGCGGTATTTACAAGGGAAGGATTTTCACACCTCCTAAAAAAAAATTTTCAGCACGCCCCACAACCGATATTGCAAAAGAGGGATTGTTTAACATTATTAATAATTATTTTAACTTTGAAGATATCTCTGTGCTCGATCTTTTTTCAGGAACAGGAAGCATTAGCTTTGAATTCGCCTCGCGTGGATGCACAAATATTCAGCTTGTTGAAAATAACCCACAACATCTTTTCTTTATTCGAAAAGTAATTTCAGAGCTAAACCTTAAAAACATCATATCAATAAGGCAAAATGCATTCGCATTCCTAGAAAGGTGTAAAAACAGCTATGACATAATCTTTGCCGATCCTCCTTACGATATAGAAGGTATTGAACAAATCCCTGAATTAGTCTTTACAAATTCATTACTCAATCAGGGTGGATGGTTAATACTTGAACATTCTAGAAATAAAAACCTATCAAAATATCCTTATTTTGAATCCGTTAGAAATTACGGAAATGTTCATTTTAGCTTTTTTGTTCACAAAAAATAATTTTTAGTAAAAAATATTGCAGATATTATTTGAAGGTGTATCTTTGCAGCGTTAAAAATGAAGCGTTCATTCAAAATTGGTCCGGTAGTTCAGTTGGTTAGAATACGTGCCTGTCACGCACGGGGTCGCGAGTTCGAGTCTCGTCCGGACCGCAAAAGCCTCCCTTAAGGAGGCTTTTTTCATTTAATCCTTTTTTTCTGATTATCTCCACGATCTGATAAAAAAGAGCAGCATCAAACCAAAGATTTCCAATCGACCAAGAAGCATATTGAATGTAAGAAGTATTTTTCCTAAATCTGGTATTGATGCAAAATTTGATGCAGAACCAACCTCCCCAAAACCAGGACCAACTGTGGTTAAAGTAGCTACTGAAGCAGAAAAAGCTGTTTTAAAGTCAATACCCATTAAACTGAGTGCTAAAGCACTTATAAAAAGAATTAATAGATAAAGAACAATGAAAAGTAGTACCGAATGAACTGTGTCGTCGTCAATAGTCTGATCGTTAAATCTTACAGGAATTGCTGCTTGTGGGTGCTGAAGCTTGATAATCTGCCTCTTCAACCCTTTGAAAAAAATAACCATTCTATCAACTTTAATACCTCCTACAGTTGAACCGGCGCAAGCACTCTGTATGGAAAAGTATATAAGAATCATTATGGAAAATGAAGGCCAAAGCGTTGTATTACAAGTACTAAAACCTGAAGTAGTAGCAATGGATACAACCTGAAAAGCTGCGAATCGTAATGATTCCCCCCATGTTTCGTAATCATTTCCCTTGTTGCTAATTGTGATTAATAGTATACCTATTAAAACTGAATAGAAATAAAATTTTAAAACTGGCGATTTGTACCACTTCTTATCTCTAAACGTGAAAATGATGAATATTACTCCAAAATGCATCCCCCCAAGGAACATGAAAATGATTGTAATCAATTCTATTGAAATACTATTATAGTAGCCAATACTTGTATTTTTCGGAGAAAAACCTGCGGTTGCAACTGTACTAAAAGTATGTGTTACGGCATCGAAAACGCTCATGCCAAAGAGATACAAAAGAATGAAATTTAAAAGAGTTAAAACCAAATAAACTGCTATAACAATTCTTAGAGTTTTATTTGTTCTATAATGAAAATTAAATTTGGAGAGAGGCGACATTTCAAGTCGCGATAAAGACATACGACTTTTTCCCAAAGCTGGAACAACTACAAGCACAAAAAGAACAACTCCTATACCTCCAATCCATTGTGTTGCAGAACGCCAAAACAATAAACCCTTTGGAAGTGCCTCAATATTGTGCAAAATAGTTGATCCTGTTGTTGTATATCCTGAAACACTTTCAAACCATGAATTGACAAAAGAAAATTCACCTCCCCAAATAGAATAAGGAAGCATTCCAAATAAGCAAACAAATAGCCAACCTAAAACAACAATCATATAGGCCTCCTTATTTGATATTTGAATGGTATGCGGGACAAAAACTATCGGGAAAAAACCTATAAGTGCCGAAAGAGAAGAACTTAATAATAGGGGTATTTGTGCTGAATCTCTATTATATACAGAAATAAGAAACGATATAAACATAAAGGCAGCATTGAATACAAGCACTAATCCAACATACCGTAAAATAATGTTATATCGCATTTAACCTCTATTTTTAATTCTTTTTGTCCTCAAAATACCTTAACCAAAAAAATGTAATCTACTTCCATGATTTAATAAAGAAGATCATAATCAACCCAAATATCTCGAGACGCCCTAACAACATATTGATTGTGAGCAGAATTTTTCCTAAATCTGGGATAATGTCATAGTTCGACATTGATCCAACTTCTCCAAAACCTGGTCCTACCGTACTAATTGTTGCAGCCGATGCTGTAAAAGCGGTTGTTAAGTCCATTCCCATAGCAGAAAGCCCTAAAGCTGTAATAAAAAGGATTATTACGTAAAGAAAAATGAAAAGTAAAACAGCATCGACTATTTCTTCATCAATGGGCTGTCCATCGACCCTTACTGGTATAATGGCTTGTGGATGCTGTAATCTTAAAACTTGCCTACGAAGACTTTGATAAAAAATAACAATTCTATCTACCTTTATCCCCCCTGCAGTAGAACCTGCACAAGCACATTGGAATGAAAAGTATACCAAAACAATAATTGAGAATGATGACCATAATGTTGTGTCGCAAGTACCATATCCTGTTGTTGAAACTATAGAAACAACCTGAAAAGCAGCAAACCTTAATGACTCACCCCATGTTTCATAAACATTTCCCTTGTTGCCAAAGGTAACTAATGCAATACCTATAAGGGTTAGAAAATAATAAAGCCTTAAAACCGATGATTTATACCACTTTATGCCCTTGAAAGTAAATATTGTGTAGAGTATTCCAAAGTGCATACCGGAAAGGAACATGAAAACGATTATTACAATCTCGATGGATAGGCTATTGAAATACCCAATACTAGTATTCTTTGTTGAAAATCCACCCGTTGCTACTGTTCCAAAGGTATGAGTTACTGCATCAAACAAGCTCATTCCAAAAAAATACAGAAGAGCTGTTTCAGCCAGGGTTAAGCCTAAGTAAACAAAAATAACAACCTTAAGAGTTTTGTTGGTCCTGTAGTTAAAATTTGACTTAGCCAGTGACGACATCTCCATGCGCGATAAGGACATACGAGTTTTCCCTAAAGCTGGTATAACAACCAATACAAAGAGAATTACGCCAACACCACCTATCCAGTGAGTTGCTGAACGCCAGAATAATAAACCTTTTGGCAATGATTCAATGTCATTAAGAATTGAGGCTCCAGTTGTTGTGAAACCTGCAACACTCTCAAACCATGCATTTATGGCTGTTATCTTTTCTGTCCAGAAAATGTAAGGGAGCATTCCAAATAAACAAACAGCAATCCAACCAATTACAACTATAACATAGGCCTCTTTGTAGAAAATCTGATTAATGGGAGGAACAAACACTAAAGGGAATACACCAATGAGCGCTGTTAAAATAGCGCTAATAATTAGAGGAACTTGAGCTGAATCGGAATAATAAACAGAAACCAGAAAAGAGATAAACATAAATCCTGCATTTAGCAGAAGTACTAATCCAACATATCGTATTATGATATGGAATCGCATACAATTGGCTATTCAGGCTTATTCGACAAACGACTAAGTGAAATCATTTCCTTTATTGATGTTTTTAGCTTATATATCTCATCACGAGTTTCGAGAGGAACATCAAAAGGTTTATGAAACTTCACATAATCATTAATTCCCTTGGTAAGCTTAATTATGGGCGAAACAAAGTAGTGGTTAACCAGATAAGTAAAGATAAATGTAAAGATAAGACTCGTAAGAATAACAACTAATCCGGGAACTATTGCCCTTTGGGCACTTGCCTCATGAAAAGCAGCCGAATCGTAAAGTTCCTGCTGGTTAAGCAAGGTTAATTTTTTTATGTATTTAGTAGTTTGCAATTCAGCTGGATGAATGGTATCAAGAAAAGCGTTAAGGTTGTATCCATTGACGAAGAAAACCCTTTGAGCTTTCTCTTTATAGTTAAAGTAAGATTTTGTGATAGAGTCAACTATCTCCTCCTCGTGAGGAAATGTGAGATTTTTCCGTGCGCTATCAAGATTTAACTCAAAAAACTTTGCTGCTTCTTCAAACTTTTCAAACGATTCAGGAGTATTGTTACCTATGTGCCTTAGCAATATTTTTTCCTGCTGCTCCATGGCATCGAGCATTTGCTTTGAGTAATCGATGCTACGGTAGCTATCAGTAATCATCATCTTTACTGCTTGACCTTGCTTGGTAAGCTCAAAAATTGAGAATGCTCCTGAAATAAAGAGCATGGAGGCTAGAATAAAAAAGCCTAACAAAATTTTAACTCTTATACCCATAGTTCATAATTTTATACACAAATGTAATGCTTTTTGATCAACAGCAAGAGTAATAAAGTCTTCTTTATACCGATAAATATGAAATCTATCTTTTCATGGCTTCCGCAAGTTTTATAACTTGCAAGTGTCTAAAGATAGTAAATGTTAATTGCAACTTAACTCTATGACCGACCAGCAAATTGTTAAAGAAATACTCAATAGCAATAGTCAGAAAGCTTTTGTTGAGCTGGTGGATAGGTATCAGCCATTGGTGGTTAAAACATGCAGAGGATTTGTTGCCAGCTATGCCGATGCAGAGGATCTGACCCAAGAGGTATTCATAGAGGTATACCAATCGCTTTCCAACTTCAGGAATGAGTCAAAGCTATCAACCTGGCTTTACAGGATTGCTGTTAATAAATCATTAAATTTTGTGCGTAAGAAAAAACGCGAAAGCGTGCTGCAAAGCATTGACAGGTTCTTTACAGGGGGTAATAGAGGAAGCCAATATTTTGATATTGAAGAAAACTCCAATGCTAACCCCGAAAAACAAATTCAAAAAAAAGAGGATAAGTTGATTTTAAAGCAAGCCATTAACAGCCTGCCCGACAACCAAAGGATTGCATTTATACTCAGCAAGTATCAGGATCTATCGTACAAAGAAATTGCAGAGGTAATGAATGTTACTGTAGCTTCTGTAGAATCCTTGCTCTTTAGGGCAAAGGCAAATCTTCAAAAGAAATTGGTTGTCAAGTCGAAAAACAAACCTTAAGCGCAAGTTTTAAGAAGTTCCTTTGTCTAACTGATAAAGTGCAAAACAATGAAATGCAAAGAAATTAATACAAAATTTATTGAATACCTTGAAAAAGAGTTAAATGAAACTCAGATACAGCAATTTGAGGGTCATATATCAACTTGCACTAATTGCAAAAAAGCATTTAATAGTTTTATCAGGATATATGCTGAAATTGAATTTGAGAAGAACGAATTTTCCCCTGACCCTTTTCTAGGACAAAAAATTTGGAGCAAAATCGATGTAAAAGAGAAGAGTTACAATTCACCTATACTTTCAATTCGTAGAGTTGCCTTTACATCCATTGCTGCAGCGGGTTTATTCATTGGAATCATTATGGGAAGTCTTATTAATAGTTTGATTCTCTCGAGTGTAAATGATGAAATTGAACAATCGTGGACACTTTTAACCGAAGAGTACTTCCCTTCAGAAATCTATAGACCATACGAAGAATTAGCAAATAATGAATAATCATAATAATACTGCCATGAACTTTTTTACAAAAACAAGAGTACTAATCGGAGCGGTTATTTTACTTGCAGCCATAAATGTTGCGGTAATCGCAACAATAGGTTTCCACTTCATTAATGCTCCCAAGGAGTTACCACCAATTGCTCCCAATGAAATACAACGTACCAGGTTTATTGCCAATGAGCTAAACCTCACCCCTGAGCAAAGAGAAGAATTCAAAGAACTTCGTGATCAATTTATGAGAGATGTGCAATCGGTCAAGAATGAAATCAAGAATACCTATAAATTATCAATGATTGAACTATCAAAAGATAAACCAGACAACCATATCCTCGATAGCCTCTCCGATGAAATTGCCAGGTTGCATCGCAAGCATCACAAAGTAACCATTGAACACTTCAAAAAAGTTAAAGAGGTTGCCATCACACCCGAGCAACAGGAACATTTTAAAAGAATGTTTTACAGGATGATGGATAGAGACCAGATGGATCAAAACAGACAATTAAGGCATGAGAGAAGAATGGATCGAACAAAGAATAACAATCAGTAATTTATATTAATAACACGTTAAATTTAGTTGATATGAAAACAAAAATGTTAAGACCAGCGATGAATGCCATTGTAATTGGCACCTTACTAATGACAATGGGACTAAATGTTTACGCTCAACGTGGTCAGGGAAGACCAGGGCAACCGATGCTTATTCAGGAAAATAGGCCACAAAGGGAACACTTTATCCCCAATCTTAGCCCAGAACAGCAAACACAAATTCAAGAACTTCGTACTAAGCATCTTAAAGAGGTTACTCCACTCCGCAACGAGTTGAATGAAAAAAGGGCCCGCCTACAAACGCTTCAGTCTGCCGAGAAACCCGACATGAATGCCATTAACAAAACAATAGACGAGATGGCCCAGATAAAAGCTAATATTATTAAGAAGAAAGCAGCTCACAGGGCTGAAATATCATCCTTGCTCACTGATGATCAAAGGGTAGAGTTTAGTGCCAGGAGAGCTGGCGGGTCAAAAAAAATGGAGCATAGGGGTCATAACAAGCAAGAAAGAATGGGTAATTGTCCATATATGCAGTAAAAAATTAGGTTTTCAGGTTTTAGGTTTGAGCTTTTTCGATAAAACCTCTCGGTTTTGGCTGAGAGGTTTTTCATTATTAGAAAACTGAGAAGTTATACAAAAACTATTTTTAGCAATTACATCCAAAAAACTCAAGTTATACTACATTTTTTCATATAATTGCAGAAAAAAAATACGATTATTATGATCTGTTATGGTGGTCTTCCCGATGAATTTACCCGGGAAAAGGAATCAAAAATTGTAATACTACCCATCCCTTACGATGGAACAAGCACCTGGGTAAAGGGATCTGATTTGGGCCCAACTGCCCTGCTTGAAGCCTCAGCCAATATGGAGTTGTATGATATTGAAACCGATAGCGAAGTTTACCTACATGGCATATATACTGCACCCCCTATTGTTGAGAATAAAAGTCCTGAAGAAATGGTTAAAGCATCGGAAAAAGAGGCGTTAAAGCACTTAGAATCTGGCAAATTTTTAGTAACCATAGGCGGTGAACATTCCATTAGCATCGGTCCCATTAAAGCTCATGCAAAAAAATTCAAGAACTTAAGTGTTTTACAAATAGATGCACATACAGACCTCCGAGATAGCTACGAGGGTTCGAAAAACAACCATGCCTGTGTTATGGCGCGTGCCCAAGATCTATGCCCAATTGTTCAGGTGGGAATCCGAAGCATGGATGTTGGTGAAAAAGAAAGGCTAGACCCCAAACGGGTTTTCTGGGCACACCGAATTACCCAGTGCGATAAGTGGATGGATATGGCTATTGATTTACTCACAGATAATGTTTACCTAACCATTGATCTGGATGGATTTGATCCTTCAATTATGCCATCAACCGGAACACCCGAACCCGGAGGACTTCAATGGTATCCAACCCTTTCGTTACTCAAAAGAGTTGTTGAGAAAAAAAACCTTGTGGGTTTTGATGTGGTGGAACTTTGTCCAAATCCCCATGAAAAATCATCGGACTTTTTGGCTTCCAAATTGGTTTACAAAATACTTTCCTATAAATTTGCAAAGTAATTGAAAGCACACCAATTTATTTAAAAACCGTTGAAATGAAGAAAAAAGATCTGCTAAAAGATGTGGTTAAACACATCGACATTAAATCGTTCGACTCTACCCCCATTATCAATTCCATGCGCGATATGTCATTCACCTCGCGCGATACTGCTGCTGCAGCCGATATCTTTGATCGCATGATAAATGATAAGGAGTGTAGCAATTGGCTTACTTTAGCTGGAAGCACAAGCGCAGGAGGTTGTATGCAGGTATACGTGGAGATGGTGAAGAACAATATGATCGACGCAATTGTAGCTACTGGGGCTTCTATTGTAGATATGGATTTCTTTGAAGCTTTAGGCTTCAAACATTACAAAGGAACCCCATGGGTTGATGATAAAATTCTGAGAAATAACTATATAGATAGGATATACGATACTTTTATTGATGAGGAGGAACTGCAAAAGTGCGATGCCACTACCAAAGCAATTGCTGATGGCATGAAACCAGGGGCATACAGTTCACGTGAATTTATTCGTGAAATGGGTAAGTACCTTACCAAGCATTCTGTAAAGAAGGATAGCTTAGTTCAAACCTGCTATGAGCATAACGTTCCTATTTTCTGTCCTGCATTCAGCGATAGCAGTGCTGGTTTTGGGCTGGTTAAACACCAGGTTGAGCGTCCTGATGCGCATGTTTCCATCGACTCGGTTAAGGATTTTCGGGAACTTACCATGATTAAACTTCAGGCAAAAACCACTGGATTGTTTATGATTGGCGGAGGTGTTCCAAAAAACTTTGCTCAGGATACTGTAGTATGTGCCGAGATTTTAGGGCATGATGTGCCCATGCACAAATACGCAATTCAGATTACCGTTGCCGATGTTCGCGATGGTGCTTGTTCCAGTTCAACCCTAAAGGAAGCCTCCTCGTGGGGCAAGGTTGACACAACCTACGAACAGATGGTTTATGCTGAGGCAACAAGCGTATTACCTTTAATTGTAAGCTATATCTTCCATAAAAGCGACTGGAAGAAGCGCAAAAAGTATGAGTGGACAAAAATTTTCGATAAGTAACTGATTAGTAAAGATAACAAAAAGGTGAAGCAATATGCTTCACCTTTTTGTTTCAATTATGCCAAGCTATTTTTTCTTTGTACTTCCGCTGTCCTTCACAATATTTTCACGCATGTTGGTATCAGCCTCAATATTTTTGAACTTATAGTAATCCATAATTCCAAGATTACCTGATCGGAAAGCTTCAGCCATAGCCTTTGGAATTTCAGCTTCAGCAAGTATAACTTTTGCACGAGCCTCCTGTGCCTTAGCCTTCATTTCTTGCTCAAGAGCTACCGCCATAGCACGTCTCTCTTCGGCTTTTGCCTGGGCAATGTTCTTATCGGCATTGGCCTGATCCATTTGTAGTACAGCACCAATGTTCTTCCCAATATCAATATCTGCAATATCGATTGAGAGTATCTCAAATGCTGTACCTGCATCCAATCCCTTCTCAAGCACAACACGGGAAATGAAATCCGGATTCTCAAGCACTTTCTTATGCGAATCGGATGAACCGATTGATGAAACAATACCCTCTCCCACACGGGCTAGCACAGTCTCCTCACCTGCCCCACCAACCAGCTGTTTGATGTTGGCGCGTACGGTTACTCTAGCTTTAGCAATCAGCTGTATACCATCCTTGGCCACA
>Ga0334882_1000723_pt1 | contig 47539 bp, 35 predicted proteins | sample GraSluR1_MG_5_FD_207226 | JGI IMG/M metagenome (GOLD analysis project Ga0334882, IMG submission 207226) | Sludge microbial communities from methane-producing bioreactor in Wageningen University, Netherlands - Granular Sludge_15_04-R1 | ecosystem: Engineered > Bioreactor > Anaerobic >... | reverse complement strand
CCCGCCCCCTCCAAGGACAATACTCGTCCCAGCGCCGGCCCCCATCATTATACATGAACCGACGGTAACCGTCTGGATTACCAATACCAACGGGTCCAGAAGCTCCGTCATACTGAAAAGACAGGGACCCTGGTACATCGGCCCAAGGGGCGAACACTACACCACACTGCCCACCGAAGCCCAGTTGCGTCCCCTCTACGGCCTTGACTGCGGACCCGTACAACCCGCCACCGTAAGCCTATACATCACAACCGATAACGGGGCACTCAGACTCATCACCCTGACACGGACTGCCAACGGCTACATTGGACCAAGCGGCGAGTTCAACGCACAAATGCCCACGGAGGCACAACTCCGAATGGCATACGGAAGATAAACGAAAAGCCTCTCCCCTGCACCACCACGCCTCAGGGGCACGGCGTCCAACAGGCCGTGCCCCATTCCTGATTCCAGGCAATTCCGCCAAGTCGCCTCCAATACCACAATACCCCGGTCCTCCGCACTTCCTGACTTCCTCCTTGCATTGTCCGCACCCATGTGCGAAAATGCCCCAAACGCAAAATGATCTTGGAGGTTCAAAATGAAATTGACTTTGTCTGCAAGGTACGGCCTCACGGCAGCCGGCTACATCGCCGCACATGCAAGCGAAGGCCCCGTCACAGCCGCAAAAATCTCACAGGAATACGGAATCCCGCGTGAGTTCCTGTTGAAGATTCTCCAGCAAATGGTCCGGTTCAACATTATCGCCAGCAAGCGAGGTCCCGGCGGCGGCTTCACACTGCCCAGACCCGCAAGGGAGATCACGCTCCTGGAGGTCCTTGAGACATCCGACGGACCCATCAGCCATTCCACGGACCTGACCGAGCTCACCCGCAAGACCCCCCTCACCATAAACCTCGAAAAGGTCTGCAGGGAAGCCTCCGACAAGGCCGTCGCCATCTTCACTAAGGCAACCCTCGGCCAGGTGGTCGGCAAATAAATGTGCGAAACGCACGGCAACGATCGCAGGCGGCTCTGCTGTTGCGCCGCCGCCGTCTTATGTGCTTCTGCTATTGCAGCCAAAACAGCCTTCGCTGACCGTTCAACCGACGAAACGCCGCCCGTGCCGGGCTCGTTCGCCGAATTGCTGGATCCGCGCTGGCTGCCCGCTCGCAAGCACTGGCGCACCCGGCAGGCATCAGGATACGACCGCGACGGCGGTTTCTACGATTCGGGCAACTTCCTGCGAATCGAAGACGGCGACCGGTATGTACTGATGGAAGCCCACGGCCCAGGCTGCATCGACCGAATGTGGTTCACGTACAAGAAACCCATTGGCGCCGAACCGTACAACCTGCTCGTCTACATCGACGACCCCGCAATCCCCGTCATCGATATCGATCTCGACGAGTTTTTCTCCGGCCGCCATCCCCCTTTCGTTCCGCCCCTGAGCGGCCTGTGCGGGCTCCCCAAGCAGCCCGGACGATTCAGTTACGTACCCATCCCGTTCGTGCGATACTGCAAGGTCCTCCTCCAGCCCTCCGCCCCGAAGGATCAGTATAACTACCGCACAAACAGTGCCCACCAGACCATCCCGCACATCTACTACCAGATCACCTATAGAGAATTCGCCTCACCCGCAGGCCTCCGCCCTTTCACATGGCGGCTGACCAAACCCGAACAAAGTGCCTTCGAGCAAACCGCCGAAATGCATCGCGCCGCTGCACGTTCGCCCTGGTCTCGCCTCACGACCAGCCAACGTTTGTCCGGCACCGCAACACTCACGCAAAACCAACAGGTCGACCTGCTCACCGAACATTGCCGCGGCGTCATACACGAAATACGTCTGCGTCTGGACAACCCCCAACAAGTCCGCCTGCAAGCATCATGGGATGCCGCCGCCAAGCCTCAGATCTGTGTGCCGTTGGGACCCTTCTTCGCCTGCGATGAGCACACCCCGCCGCCGCAGGACGTCCGCGGCCTCTGGACCGGATACGAAAAAGGCTGGTATTACTGTTACCTCCCAATGCCGTTTCAAACCCAGGCCAGAATCTCCCTCATATCGCAAAGCGAACAACCCCGAAAGGTCGACTACCAAATCTCATACAGCGGCCTAACCCTCACACAGGACCAGGGCTGGCTCTGTGCGCACCGATACGACCACAATCCTCCGCCGAAAGGCGAACCCTACGAAGTGCTCGACGTCGAGGGCGCCGGCCATCTCGTCGCGATCATAATGGACCGCCCCGGCCACATGGAAGGCGATGACCGCTTCTACATCGACGGCGAGAAGACGCCTTCCATGCACGGCACCGGCACCGAAGACTTCTTCAACTTTGCATGGGGCTTGTCGCACACCGGCTCTCTGCCCCTGCACGGCATCACCATCCAGAACAATCGACCCATAGCATACCGCTTCCACGTGCCCGCCGCCGTTCCATTCTCTACATCACTGCGAATCACATGGGAACACGGCCACGACCCCCTCACAGGACCAAACCTGGACCAGAACCATTACAGCGGCCTGGCCCTCTATTACCTGATGCCCAAACCCCCTGACAGGTAACCGCTTCATACGCCGGCGCTTGCACCAATTCGCCCCTTGTGCTACGATATCGCCGCAATTTCAAACAGAAAACACATGATTGGAGACCTCATGAGAACATCGAAAGTAATCTGCACCTTGACACTAATGACGGCCATCGCATTGCTTGTATCATGTTCACAGCGCAAGACCGCCCCCACCGCCGCAGCGAGGGTATCGCTCTTCGACGGCAAAACGCTCAACGGCTGGACCGTCCTCAAGTGCAAGGCAACCGTCGACAACGGCGAAATCCTCATCCTCGAAGGCAACGGCCTCGTCCAGACCGAGAAAATGTACGGCGACTTCATCCTCGAATTCGACTGGAAGGCGCTGAAGGAAGACAAATGGGACAGCGGAGTTTATTTCCGCTACGACTCCGTACCCGAAAATCGCCCCTGGCCCGCACAGCACCAGGCCAACCTCCTCAAAGGCCAGGAAGGCAACGTCACCACATTAGAGGGCGCCACAAGCACCGGCCTCATCCGCCCCGGCGAATGGAACACCTTCAAGCTGACCGTCCTGGGCACAAAAGCCGCCCTCCAAATCAACGGCCAACCCGCATGGCAGGCCGACGGCCTCGGTGAGCCATCAAAAGGCTATATCGCCCTCCAGGCCGAAGTACCCGGCGGCGGCCGACACCGCTTCAGAAACATCTATATCACCGAACTGAACTGAACGTATGCCACACTCGGCCGCTTGCGCACGTCAACTTTCGAGGAGCGAATTATGCAGACAAGTTTCTCATGGTCGAATGTGATGAAGGCGCTTGGACTGGTGTTTTCTCCCGTCATCCGCGCTGGTTGCGTGCTGGCGCCTCTCGCCGTGGCGGCAACATACGTAATCTTACCTTGGCTACCGCCGGCATGAGGGTTTTCATTAAAGGCTTCACGAAGTCGGGTTTTGAAGGTTTCTTTGTTCCTACCCCAGAGTCTAATCTGCAATACCTGCCCTGTCAACATATGCGTCAACAGTCTTGCTTTATGCGGTCCCTTGCGGTATCCTGTTGTCCATGAATCGAACCCGTAAACAGCTACGCTTTTCTTGAAGGAGGTTTATTATGGCAGGTGGGATTGATCGACGTGCGTTCCTGAAGACCGGTGCAGCAACGGCCGCGAGTTTCACCATTGTCAACTCCGGCGTACTCGCCCAGGGCAACAGCCCCAACAACAAGCTAAACGTCGCCGTCATCGGCGTCGGCGGCCGAGGCGGCGCCAACTTCGGCGCGGTCAAAGGCGAAAACATCGTCGCACTCTGCGACATAAACGCGAAGACCCTCGCCGCGGCAGCCGCCCAGTACTCCCAGGCCAAAACCTACGCCGACTGGCGAAAGTGCCTCGACCAGAAGGACATCGACGCCGTAGTCTGCTCCACAACCGACCACACTCACGCCTTCATCAACATCTGGGCGCTCAACCGAGGCATGCACGTCTACTGCGAAAAGCCGCTCGCCAACTCCGTCCACGAAGCCCGCCTCGTTCGCGACGCATACCTTAAGCACAACGGCAAAGTCGCCACCCAGATGGGAACACAGATCCACGCCAGCGACAACTTCCGTCGCATGGTCGAGCTCATCCGCCGCGGCGCAATCGGCACCGTAAAAAAGGCCCACGTCTGGTGCAGCCGCACCCCCGCCGGCGGCAGCTACCTGCCTGACGCAGGACCCGCACCCGAACACATCGACTGGGACCTCTGGATAGGACCGTCTCCCATGCACCCATACAACCCCGGCTACTTCAGCGGCGGATGCCTCGCATGGAATCGCTTCTGGGACTTCAGCAGCGGCCAGATCGGCGACATGGGCAGCCACATGATGGAAATGGCATGGTGGGCGCTGGACCTGCGCTTCCCCACAAGCTGCGAAGCCAAAGGCTCAGAACAAAGCACCGACACCTGCCCCACATGGCTAACCGCCACATGGCAGCACCCCGCCAACGACTGGCGACCAGCCGTTGAGGTCAACTGGTACGACGGCGGCAAAAAGCCCGGAGTCCCCTCCGAGGTCTTTAACCGAGACGCAATGTTCAAAGGCGTCATCTTCCAGGGCGAAAAAGGCTGGCTCGTCGCCGACTACGACTACCGCATAGTGATGCTCCGCGGCGACATGACCCACTATTCCTCCCCCAAACCCGAAGAACTAATACCACCATCGCCCGGCCACCATCAGGAGTGGATCATCGGCTGCAAGACCGGCAAACCCACCCTCTGCAACTTCGATTACTCAGGCACCCTCATTGAGCACAACCTCCTCGCCCTCGTCGCATACCGCACCAGCACAAAACTCCAGTGGGACGCAGAAAACCTCAAAGCAGCAAACTGCCCCCAGGCAGACCAGTACATCAAAAAAACCTACCGCCCCGGCTGGGTCCTAAACGGATAACCCCGCCCGGACAATCGAAAACCCCAGCGTGCCCGGTCGACCACAGCCGGGCACGCGTCTTTTGCCGGTTCGCCCGCCCTTGCATCCACCTTCCAAAACGAGTATCATGCACCTGTCAAAATGGTAGCATTTCAGCCGCGTGTTGTGGCACGGCCATCTTGGCCGTGTTTCCAGGGGCCAAAAGCCTGTGCCGCCATTTGGCTAAAGCGTTATTCAAAATGAACCGGTATCGTAGCCTTATTGTGCCGCCGCCCGGCCGGGAGTGTGTAATGAAATCGCCAAACGGATATCGCCTGACGACTTTGCTTATCGCCTCGTGCCTCGTGGCAACCGCCCTCACCGCACAAGCCGCCGACCAGCCCCAGTGGGGCGAGACTTTCGCGCGCAACATGGTCTCCTCCGAAAAGGACCTCCCAACCACTTTCAATCCCGATACCGGTGAGAATATCAAATGGGTCGTCGATCTCGGCAGCGAAACTCACGCCACACCCATCGTCGCCCACGGTCGAGTCTTTATCGGCACAAATAACGGAAAGCCACGCGACCCCAAACACAAAGGCGACCGCGGCGTCCTCTTCTGCCTCGACGAAAAAGACGGCTCGCTCCTTTGGCAATGGGTCGTCCCCAAGCTGACCGGTTCACCATTCGACCCCTACCTCGACTGGCCCCGCGGCGGCATCTGTTCGCCCGTCAGCGTCGAAGGCAGCCGCGTCTATGCAATGAGCAATCGGGGCGAAGTCGCCTGCCTCGACGTCAACGGCATGGCCGACGGCAACGACGGACCCTTCACCGACGAAGCCCGCCACATGACCCCCGCCGGCGATACCCTCCTCGAACCCGGTCCGCTCGATGCCGACATAATCTGGCTCTACGACGTCCACGCCGAAGTCAAAACCTACCCCCACGACGCCGCCAACAGCTCGATCCTCATCGACGGACCGTTCCTCTACCTCAACACAAACAACGGCGTCGACAACACCCACCGCCGTAACCGCGCCCCGGACGCACCAAGCCTCATCGTACTCGAAAAAGCCACCGGCCGGCTCCTCGCTATGGACAATGAAAAAATAGGCGGCATGGTTTTTCACTGCACATGGTCCTCCCCCGCAATCGGCCAGGTCAACGGCCGAAAGCTCATCTTCTTCGGCGGAGGCGACGGAGTCATGTACGCCTTCGAAGCCCTCAAGACAATCCCCCCAGCCGGCAAAGTCGAAACCCTCAAACGCGTCTGGCGATTCGACTGCGACCCCACCGCCCCGAAAAAGAACATACACGAATACAAGAACAACCGAACCGTCAGCCCAAGCAACATCAAGAGCATGCCCGTCTTCCACGACAATCGCGTCTACGTAACCGTCGGCGGCGACATCTGGTGGGGCAAGGAAATAGCCTGGCTCCAGTGTATCGACGCCACAAAAGAAGGCGACATCACCCAAACCGGCCTGCTGTGGTCCTACCCCCTCGAAAAGCACTGCTGCTCCACTCCCTCGATCTATAACGGCATGGTCTTCGTAGCCGACTCCGGCGGATTCGTCCATTGCATTAACGCCGCCGACGGCAAGCCCCTCTGGCGCCACGAAGCCGGTGGTGAAATCTGGGCCTCAACACTCGTCGCCGACGGCAAGCTCTACGTGCCCACACGCCGACGAAACCTCCTCGTATTCCAAGCCCAAAAAGAAGAGCACCTCCTCGCCGCCCTCCAGCTCGACAGCGCAATGAACGCAAGCGCAACCGCCGCAAACGGCACGCTCTACATTACCACAATGCGAAAATTGTACGCCGTAAGCATGGCAGGCAAATAGCCGCGCCAATTTGTAGGAGCAGACTACCGAATGCATAACCCCAAAACCACACGCCGCCGGTTCCTGGCAAGCGGCGGCCTCATCGCCGGCTCGCTGTGCTGCAGCGGCTGCCTTGACACCTCACGGCGCACAACCACAAACACACACCGCCCCAACATCCTCTGGATCACCTGCGAAGACATCAGCCCCGCACTCGCTTGTTATGGCGATCCGCTCGCCCAAACCCCCAACCTCGACCGACTCGCCGCCGAAGGAACGCGATACACCAACGCGTTCGTCACAGCCCCCGTCTGTGCCCCGGTCCGCGCCTGCATCATCACCGGCGTCCACGCGGTCTCCCTCGGCGCCCAGCACCTCCGAAGCGACGTCCCTCTCCCCCCGCACATCCGCTGCTTCACCGAATACCTCCGCGACGCCGGTTGCTACTGCACCAACAACGCCAAAAAGGACTACAACTTCGCCGACGTGAACGCATGGGACGAATCAAGCCCCAACGCCCACTGGCGCAATCGACCCCCCGACCGCCCATTCTTCAGCGTCTTCAACATCATGACAACCCACCAGTCCCAGATCAACGGCACCGACGAAGGGTGGCACGAAAAGTACGGCACACAGCTCGCCGACTCCCACCGCTGCGACCCCGCAAACGTAATAGTCCCGCCGTATTACCCCGACTCCCCGACGATCCGCAGGATGCTCGCCCGCTACTACGACCTCATCACACTCATGGACCGCCGAACCGGCGAAATACTCGACCAGCTCAGCGCCGACGGACTCGCCGACGACACCATCGTCTTCTTCTACTCCGACCACGGCTTCGGAATGCCCCGCCACAAACGCGTCCTCTACGACACCGGCCTCCGCGTACCCTTCATCGTCCGCGTCCCAAAAAAATACGCCCACCTCGCACCCACGCGCCCCGGCCGGACAGCCGACCGCCTCATAAGCACCGTCGACCTCGCACCCACCGTCCTTGGCATCCTCGGCTTGACAATCCCCCAATACATGCAGGGCACACCCTTCATCGGCCCCCGCACCGCTCCGCCGCGAGACTACATCTACGCCGCCGCAAGCCGCGTCGACGAGGCATACGACATGTCCCGCTGCGTCCGCGACCGCCGCTACAAATACATCCGAAACTACCTGCCCCACCTGCCGCTCATCCAGACAAGCGCCTACTGCGACCAGGCCGAGATCATGCACGAACTCCGCCGCCTCGCCAAAACCCACCTGACACCGGCCCAGGCCGCCCTCTGGCAGCCGCGACCCCCCGAAGAACTGTACGATACCCAAACGGACCCGCTGGAACTCAACAACCTCATCGACTCCCCAAAATACGCAAAGATCAAAACGCGTCTCAGAGCCGAGCTCCGCAGATGGATGCTCGACATCAAAGACACAGGCCTACTCAGCGAAGCCGCCATGCACGCCCGCTCCAAAGGCTCGACGCCCTACGACATGACCCGCCGCCCAAACGTCCCCCTCCAGCGCATACTCGACGCCGCCGACTGCGCCGGCACGGACGTAGACGAAAGCAAGCTGCTCCGGTTGCTGAACGACCCCGACCCCGCCGTCCGCTTCTGGGCCGTCATCACCGCGACGAGCCGCCCGCAAACCAACCCCCTCGCCGAAGCCCTCAAACCGTTATTGCAGGACCCCGATGCCAACGTCCGCTTCGCATCCGCCGGCCTCCTCGTGCAACGGACCGCCGCCCCCGACCCCCTCGCCGTCCTCATAGCCGGCCTCAACCACCCTGACGGCCCAACCGCACTCTACGCCGCAAGAGAAATCGAACTCGCCGGCACAAACGCCTCCAGTGCAGTCGAACAGATCAAAGCCGCCCGCGACGCCAACTTCCAATCCAAGCGCCACAAAGACTACAAGATGTTCATCGACTGGGCACTGACCGCCGCCCTCCGCACCTGCGGAATGGAAACCGATTACCTGATGAAATTCTAAGCATCCCAAGAGGAGGCACAGAAAATGACAAGAAGCACGATCTGTATCGCAGTGGCGCTCGCCATGATCGCCTGCACAACCGTCCGCGCCGCCGAACAGTCTGGTGGAAATGTGATGAGAACACGTGCCTGGGGCCAAATGCCCGACGGCGCCACGGTGGATCGCTTCGACCTGAAGATCGGCACGATTGAAGTCGGCGTCATCGAATACGGCGCAACCCTCGTCTCCATCCGCGTCCCCGACAAGAACGGCAACATGGATGACGTCCTCCTCGGCTTCGACACCCTCGAAGGCTACCTCAACCGCAACTTCGGCGGCGTCACCGGCCGATTCGCCAACCGCATCGGCGGCGCAAAATTCACCCTCGACGGCGTCGAATACAACGTCACCCCCAACGCCGGCAAAAACCACATCCACGGCGGCCGAAAAGGCTTCGACAAGGTCCTCTGGAAAGGCCAGGCATGGAGCACCGGCGACGAAGCCGCCGTCCGCCTAACCTACCTCAGCAAGGACGGCGAAGAGGGCTACCCCGGAAACCTGAACGTCACCGTCACCTACACCGTCCGTGCTCCGGGCAAACTCGAAATCCACTACGAAGCTACAACCGACAAACCCACAGTAATCAACCTCACCAACCACGCATACTTCAACCTCGCTGGCGCAGGCAGCGGCAGCGTCCGCAACCACTTGGCAAGAATCTTCGCTGATAACTACACCCCGGCTGACGAGGCGCTGATCCCCACCGGCGAAATCTGTAGCGTCGATGGCACGCCCCTTGATTTCAAAAGACCCGCCTTGATTGGCGATCGTATCGATGATTTGACCGCAACCAGGGGATACGATCATAACTTTGTCTTCGGCAATACGGATGGCACACTCAGAAGAGCGGCCTTCTTTTATAGCGCCGCAACCGGACGTCAAATGCAGCTTGCCACGACAGAACCCGGAATGCAGCTATATACAGCAAATCACCTCCGGGACTTGAAAGGCAGGGACGCAAAGGTGTATAATCAGCATGGCGCCTTCTGTGTCGAAACGCAGCATTACCCGGACTCGCCAAACAAGCCGCAGTTCCCTTCGGTCGTGTTGCGACCCGGCGAAAAGTTCGATTCGAAGACAATGTTCGAATTTACTGTCTACAGGACTGATTGAAAGGACTGAATCATGGCAGACAAAATCACACGCCGCCAATTCATGCGCGACACCGCCGTCACCGCAACGGCCCTCGCCGCCGGCTTCGCCGGCACCGAGATCGTCCGCGCCGGCGCCGCCGACGTCGACACCCGCAAGATCCTCAACTACAACCCCCAAATGGAATACCGCCGCCTCGGTCGCACCAATCTCATGGTCTCCGCCGCAAGCCTCGGCGGCCACTGGAAACGAGTCGTCAAAGTCATAGGCGGCAACGAGCCCGCCGGCTGGATGACAATGAACATCGACGGCGAAGCCTTCCGCAAGAATCGCCTCGACGTCGTCAACCGCTGCATCGAACGCGGCATCAACTTCGTCGACGCCTGCTGCCGCGAAGAGATCCTCGCCTACGCCCGAGCCCTCAAAGGACGCCGCGACAAGATGTACTTCGGCTACTCCTGGCACATTACCGAAAGCCGCTTCCCCGAATGGCGACCCGCCAAAAAACTCCAGCAAGGCCTCGACGCCGGCATGAAGGAGGCCGGCCTCGACTACGTCGACCTCTGGCGCATCAGCCTCCTCGAAACCAGCAGCCAGCACTCCCCCGCCGAAATCGAAGAAGCCGTCGCCGCACTCGACTGGGCCCGAAAGACCGGCCGAGCCCGCTTCACCGGATTCTCCTCCCACGACCGACCCCACCTCAAACACATCATCGAAACCTACCCAGACCAGATGGACGTCATCCTCACCCCCTACACCGCCAAAAGCAAACTCGTCACCGACGAATCAGGACTCTGGGCAACACTCCGCAAACACGACGTCGGCTGGTTCGGCATAAAGCCCTTCGCCAGCAACTCCGTCTTCAAGGGCGACAGCTCCCCCGACAGCCCCCACTTCGAAGAAGACAACCGAATCGCCCGCCTCGCCATCCGATACATCCTCTGCAACGAAGCCATCACCGCCCCCATCCCCGGCATGATCACCCCCCAGCAGGTCGACAACGTCGCGCTGGCCATCATGGAGCGACGCCGCCTCGACCTCCAGGAACAGGCTGACCTCGCCGAAGCAATGGACCGCGCTTGGGCAAACCTCCCCCAAAACTACCAGTGGCTGAAGCAATGGGAATACGTTTGATGACACACAAAAGATTGCATAGTCAAGGGTGGCAGCCGCCGGCTCATGCCATACGCCACCGGCCAGGCAAAACACTCGCGCACACCGCGGCGCTCATCATCCTCACAATCGCCGCAGCCGGCTGCCGCTCCGCCGACAAAACCCAACACCTCGAAGCCGACGCCCCGCCCGCCGTTGAAACCGCCGCTCAGTCCGCGCCCCTCCCCCCGCTCGTCATCGACATGGACGCCCCCCTCCTCCTCGACGACCACGCCCAGCCCCACCTCGACGAACCCGTCGCCGAAGGCGCCGACAACTCGCACTGCCTCGTCTGCCACGCCAACTACCGCCGCGAGCCTCTCGCCGCCCGACACGCCCAGGCCCACATGGGCTGCGTAGTCTGCCACGGCGACTCCTTCGAACACCGAAACGACGAGAACAACACCACGCCGCCCGAAAAAATGTTCGCCCGCGACGCAATCGACGACGCCTGCGCAAAATGCCACAAACGCCACGACGCGCCCCCGCGCCAAATCGTCGCCCGCCTCAAAGCGCGCGGCCTCACAATCGACGACCCCGACGCAATCGTCTGCACCGACTGCCACGGAGACCACCGACTGAAAATCCGAACAGTAAACTGGAACAAGAAAACCGGCGAACTTCTCTAAAACCGCACCGCCGACCTACGCCAGCGCCGTCCTGCAGAACTGAACGCACTTGGCCACCTCGGCCACCGCGTCCGATCCGTCCGGAACACGATACTCCAGCTCAATGTCCGCCGGGAACGTATACTTCCTCCGCTTCATCAACTGAAGAACCAGCGCCACCGGAGTATCACCCTCGCCGAACGGCATATTCGCCCCGTTGTTCACCTTCCGATCCTTCAAGTGCAGACTGATAATCCGCTCGTGATGCTTCTCGATCAGCGGCAGCGGCGACTCGTTCGTTCCCGCCACGTAGTGCCCGATGTCCAGGTTGATCCCCAGGTACTTCCCATACGACAAAATCGGCCCGTCATATAGCGTCGGCGTCAACTGCGTATGATTGTGAAAGCCGATCCATATCTTGTGCTTGTCCGCGATCGGCCCCAACCGCTTAGCCGCCTCATCCGAAATCTCGCGAGTAATCCCCATCGCCCCCACCGCCTTCGCCGCCTCGAAATAATACTCGATCTGCTCATCCGAGACGTTCCTGTCGCCGATATTTCCAAACTTCACGATATGAATGTTCACGCCCGCATCGTTATAAAACTTCCGCAGCGCCTTGAACCCCGCGATCACATCGCTTCCGCCCGCCTTCCTCGCATACCCTTCCGCCGGCCCGCCCATCAGCTCAACCGAACTCAGCCCGCACTTCTGGCAGTACCCAAGAATGTCCTCCGCACTGCCCGGCATACTGCGAAAGCTGTAAGTTATCGCCCCGATCTGAACCCCGTTAAACTTCGAATTAGGCTTCGCCGCCGCACCCATACTAATCCCCGGCACTACCGCCGAAGCCGCCAAAGCCGCCGCACCCCCAACGAATTCACGTCTCGACAATACCATTCCACCGCTCCTTTCAAATACACCCGCAACAAAATTTGCAACCCAACATAACCCCCCCGAGGGATAATACAAAATCCCCTCACAACCTCAAAACATAATACCCAATACCCCCCAAGCTTTCAACCGCCAACTCCAATCGCTCGCCGAGAAACCTCACCTCCTTCTCCGCAATAAGTGTCTCGCCCGCACTAAATGCTCACCAAAACCGGCCCCAACAATGCATTCCCCTTACGTCTTTTTGCTGGTATTGCACCATCTCCTTTACAATCCGCGTTTCGTCCAAGCGTCAACCCTGCATTCGGCGGCGATAACGCCGCCCACGAAAAACTTCATGTTTTTCGGCTTGAAAGGCATTTGCCGCTAAGTTAAAATGCTGCTAACGACTCGCATTTGAGTCATGCTTTCAAAGGGAGGATGAGATACATGCAAGCATTTGACGCAGCGACTGGTCCTGATACTGTCCCTTTGCACCTCTACCCGCACAATGCCTGTTCTCGCTGAGCACTTAACGCCCCAGGAATTAGCTCCGCATGGCGCGGAGTACTGGATCCGAACCTTGTAACCTGAATTGGAAAGGAGAAACAAATGGCAAAGCGATCTGGTGTGTTGACTCTTGCAGGTTTGTGCGTGCTCCTCGGTGCCGTTCTCAACGCGGCCCCTGAAGAAGTCTTCTATCTCTCCCTCGAAGACGACCTGTCGATCACGGCCACCGGCGGCGAAATCGTAAGTCCCCCTGCACTGTTTATACCCGGCGCCGACGGCAATGCGTTAGCCGGAAACGGAAGCACATACGCAAGATGGAACGACGCCACTACCGGTGCCCTGTTCGAAGGTTGGGACAATGAAGCCGGGGTGACAGTCGACCTGTACTTCTCTGGAGATCACTGGTCCACCCACTCCGGCGATTCCGGCCTGTGGTCCATCGTCAGGAGATCAGCCGACCGCTACATCATACTCTCCGTGCAGAACGGCAAGATGCGACACCTCTTCCGAGACGCCGCCGGCGAATACAAGTATCACATCACCGGTGTACCCCTTGCCAACAATGTAACGTATCGCCTCACGGTCCGACAGGCAAACGGCCAAATGGATGTCTACTTGGACGGCGGGACATATCGAAATGAAACGCCCGTCTTTTCCGCCACCGATCTGCCCGCAGGTTACACTTGGGATTTCGTCCCGGCCGGAGGAAGTCCAGCCAGGGAGATGAACGTAGCCCGAAGAGCAATCTTTGATGGAAAACTGCAGAGCGGTGAATGGGTCGATGAAATCCGAGTTTACAATGGCTTCTACTCACCCGCCGAGCTCGATATACCCTACGCAATGGACCCCGACCCCGCCGACGGCGCAATCAACGTCCCGGCCGACGTCGTACTCACATGGAATCCCCCCCTGTCTCGTTTGATGGACGAGGAGCCCGCGCGCTACAACGTATACTTCGGCGCCGAACCGAATGAGTTGAGCGACGATTTTGACTTCGAGCTCGTCTCCGGCGATCAGTTGGAAACATGGTATGATCCGCTCGCCGACGGCGTCCTGGACATGCTCACCGACTACTACTGGCGAGTCGACGTAATCGACCCCAACCACGGCTATCCCATCGTATACACCGGCGACATGTGGACCTTCACCACCGTTCCACCCAAGGCAACCGAGCCTTACCCGACCGATGCCGCTGTCAATGTTGAGCAGAACGTCATCCTTACATGGAACTCCGGCTACGGCGCGATCGCACATGACGTCTACCTTGGCCTCGATGAGTCCCTCGTCGCCGCAGGAGATGCCGCCGTCTACATGGGTCGATATGAACAGAACAGTTACGTCTGCGATCTGCCTTGGCAAACCCAGTACTTCTGGCGAGTCGATGAAGTCTTCCAGGACGTCCCAATACCCACCCCGGGCGACGTCTGGAGCTTCACTACCGGCACCCCTGAATGCGAATACGATATGCCCGGCGACATCAACAAGGATTGTGTGGTCGATTTCTCCGACCTTGCCATGATGGCCGCAGACTGGATGGCCTGCAATCTCATCAACGGCAACTGCCCCTGACGCTCTGACAATCAGGGTGGGACCAGCTATCTCCCACCCACGGGTGGAATGACGATAAGTGATTAGTAAGTTCAAATGGGCCCCGCACGGCTCCCCGCCACGGGGCCCTTTATCCCTTGCAACACCAAGAAGGTAAGTAGAATGAACAACAAGCGATTTACAAAGGCTCTGTTGACGGTAATGGTTGCTTCCCTGACTGCCTCCGCAGCCCCCCGCGGCCCTCTTCCAATCTGGCACGCCCCTCTCGATAGCCCCGCCGACATCGACTCCACCGGCGGCCAAATCGTCAACCCACCAGCCTCTTTCGTAACCGGCGTGCATGGCAACGCCTTCGCAGGCAACAACAGCGCCTACGCAAGGTGGAACGACGACGCCGTCGCAGCCATCTTCGCCGACTGGAAAAACGATGCCGGCATAACCGTCGACCTCTACTTCCGCGGCAATCACTGGACCACCCATTCCGGCCATTCCGGCCTTTGGTCGATCGTCAAGCGCTCGCCCGACCGCTACTTCATCCTCTCCATATACGACGGAAAAATGCGACACCTCTTCCGCAACGCCCAGGGAGAATACAAATACCACATCACCGGACTGAACCTGGCCAACAACATCACTTATCGTCTCACCGTACGCCAGGCCAACGGTGTCTTCAACGTATATCTGTCCGGAGGCGCCTATAACAACACCTCGCCGGTCTTCTCTGCCGCCGATCTCCCGCCCGGCTACACGTGGGACTTCGTCCCCGCCGGAGGCAGTCCCCCGCGCGAGATGAATGTCGCCAGACGGGCCATCTTCGACGGCCTGCTCCAAACCGGGGAGTGGGTCGACAACGTCCGCGTCTATAACGGCTTCTACTCGCCAACCGAAATTGACAGCGCTTCCGCCTGTCCACTCGGCGACCTGAACAACGATTGCATGGTAACGCACGCGGACCTGGCGGTCGTCGCCGCCAACTGGCTCATCGCAGGCCGAACCCTTCTCACGGGCAACCTCAACTCCGACAGCATCACAGACTTCTGCGACTTCGCCCTCATGGCCGCCGACTGGCTCGCCAATGCCTCCGTCAGCCTCGTCGTACAACCCGCAGAAGCCATCATCTACCGCGGCTGGAACGCCTCATTTCACGTCCAGGCAATCGGCCCCGAACCGATCACGTACCAGTGGCAAAAAGACGGCCAAAACCTCACCGACTCCCAACGAGTCTCCGGCTCAGCAACAAGCAGATTGGAGATCGCCGACGCCAACCCGCACGACCAGGCCCGATACCGATGTGCCGTCGCCAACCCCTACAGCCAAGTCCTCTCCCATGAAGCCGATCTAACCGTCATCGCCGCCGGCGAAATAGGCATAAGCCCCAGCGGCCGCTACCCCACCTACAAAGGCCGGGTAATCATGCCCACAGGCGACAGCGGAACACAATGCGCCGCCCAGAACAGTAACCTCGACCATCGCCGCTGGATCGACGACTGCGCCGACCGAGGACTGCGCTCCGTACACATCTGGTCGTTCGTGCCCGTACGCCAGAAACAGGACGGCTCGCAGATAGAGGATCGCTGGGGCTACGTCATCCCCGATGTCATGCCCTGGGCACGCAAAACATCCGGACCTTTGGCATTCGATCAGCGACACCAATGGGACCTGCGAGCCTTCGACGAAGGCGCAGACGGCGACCTCACACGCTACTGGCCGCGCCTCCGCGACATGTGCGAACACGCAAAACAGAGAAATATGCTCATCGGCATAACCATGTTCACAGGCTGGTCCAAGCATGATTACTCATGGGTCTTTCACCCGCTCAATGTCGCCAACGGAGGCCACCTCACAAACAAGGCCGACGCCGTCATCATCGCTTCACCCGGCGTCGAAGTCTGCCACGAACCCTGGTCGGACGACTGGACGAACTCCAAAAAAACACAATGGGTATGGGAACAATTCTCCGCCAAAATGATCGATGCCGTCGGAGACTTCGGAAATGTCTTCTTCGTCTTCCTCGATGAGCACTCCTACAGCGAAGGAAACATGGGCGACCATTTCGCACTCTTCTTCAAGAAGCGACAGCAGATATGGGTCGATTGGAATCCCCGACGATCACAAGTCGCATGGGTAATGAGCGACACGCTCCACGGAACCGACAAAAACGCCAACGCAGTCGCCGGCTTCAACGGCAGCCCCCCCAGACCCTATATCAATCTCGAAGGCCCGCCATACATGGGTGACGATGTCCGAACATCGATCTGGACTTTCAGTATGGGCGCAGGCGCCTTCATCTTCCACGCCGACGAAAACCAGGAAACAGTCCGCACCGGCATCATGGGCTATGACCCACATGTCCCCGATGGGGACAAGGGCATGTACAAGAGGGACTGGCTCGGACACGCAAGCCGTTTCTTCAACGATCACATCCACGATCTCGACAGCATGACCCCCGCCAACGCACTCACAAGCACCGGAGAATACTGCCTCGCCCACCCCGGCCGCGAATACGCCGTCTACTCAATGACAAACTCACCCGCCCAGTTCACCCTAAACCTCACAGCCGCCGACGGCAATACGCTCACCGCAAGATTCTATGATCCAAAAACAGGACTGTTCCAGACCACCTTCAACGTAGCCGGAGGCAGCCCCGCCCAAACTTTCACAAAGCCCAACCAAACCGACTGGGTCCTCCACCTGCTCGCCCCCTGAGAACCTCCTCTGCTCCAGTGAGTTGCAGGATTGACCTGGACGCGGTCCTCAATGTGAACCATCCCTAACCGCCCACCCACCGCGCATAAAAAAAGACCTCAACGGCCTCTATTGACATGATTCACAGGATGTATTGCATTGCTTACGACGTGTTCCGAATTCTCCCCCTCGCAATAACTTTTCTCCCTTCCCTCAGCGGCGGACCTCGCTCATGTGCACTGTAGCACGGGCGGTAGAAATTGCTCAATGTATTATTTCTGGGCCTCGGCGGCATAGAATTTTTCCCAGCGACGCATCCGGCCCACGCGGCCTTCTGCAATCAGTTAAAATATAGAAAAAACTACCCCCTCAGACAAACAAATCGCGAAAAATGCGCACTTTTGAGCAATTCTGACGGCGGATCCCGCGACGAAACGCTAAAAAACGGTGGACTTTTGAACAACTTCGCGGCTTTTTTCATCACAACTAACATCAAAACCCCCCTTTCTAAAGCTCTTGTCCCCTCCGACGCCCATTCGCGCCCCCGTTTTCAACCCAAAAAACGGCTCTCACAAACCCCGCTCGGCGGCCCGCGACCGCCCTGAACCTCCTCAATCATCTCCCCTTTTCCTTTTTTCGACCCCATTTCAACCCCCGAAATCACCGTCTCACAACCACCTTCTCAAACTTCAATTGTATGAGTATTATAACCGGACACCCCACCAATGTCAATGATATATCAATGAATTATTAAGTCACACCCCTTTTCACCCCCAAAAACCCCCTCCCACGTCAAGAGACTTCTTATTATAGCCCCAAAACAAAAACAATTTGCACCCATCCCCCATTTTTTTCTTCCACCCCTCACGCCGAAAACATGAATTCCGGAACCCGCTGCACCTTACCCTCCCCATCCACACAAGCCAACATCGATCTACCTTCTGCCAGAATTAACCCCGTTTCCAGCCTCTTAAGGGCATATTCATGCCCAACCTTGGCCATCGATATCTCCGTACACCTCGTCGTCAATTCGAGCTGCTCGTCATAAAACGCCGGCCTCCGGTACCTCACGTTAAGCTCAACAACCACAAAAAACACCCCTGACTGCTCTAAATCGCGGTATACGTACCCGTTGACCCGCAAAAGCTCCGTCCGACCCATCTCAAACCAAACCGCATAAACCGAATGATGCACCACCCCAGCCTGATCCGTCTCGCAATACCGAGGCACAATCCCAATCTTATGACAATCAATATTCATTCAAAACCTGCGTTTTCAGCCTCAAAACCCGCGATTCCACCGCCTGCATCGCGGCTCACACATCCTACCCCAAACCCACCCCTCAGCCAACTCCAAATAATGCGGCGTTTTCAATCCAAGCTCCCCACACAAAGCGCCACGGCAAGCTTCTGGATATAATAAGGATCCCCCGGTCCATGCGGGATATCCACCAGTTCAGCCAGCCTGACGCGGTCACGCCCTGCTATAAAAGCTTGTGCAGCAAAGCCTTGCATCGTCAACTGCGGCAACTGCATGGCGTTCTCATGCGACGCCGGGCTCAACGGACCCCATGCCAGAAACCAGTAAGGCCTCTGCTCGTCAAGGTACTTCACCACCAAAGGCTCCGCCGAATCCGGTGCGTAACGTCGAACCAGAAGCCCGATCTCCGGCGTCAGCCAGGTCCACCGCGGTATCCCGCGCCAAAGCGAAAGCTGATTGCTCGAAACATTGCCCCGCGGATAGCGCCGAGCCTCATCAAGCCGCTTCTGCAGCAACTGCCGAGTAGCCGGCAGCAGGTGCCCGAGCGCTTCATCATCGCCAAATTGCTTTGCCATGCGGCAAAGGGCGATATGACCCGTCAGGCGGGCATTACCCCAGTCAACGTTCGCGCCCGTCGCACCGCCATAAGTCTGTGCCTGGCGCAGGCGCGGCCAAATCTGCCGAATATCATCCCATCGCCCCGTGCGATCCGCCCAAAGCCATGCCGCATAAGCCCGCTCCAAGCCGGGTTTGCGAGCCATCCAGAAGAACCGCTCTTCGTGCTTTGTCAAAAGGAATCGTTCACGCGGCGCTCCCTCGCCGTGTTCATATCTCGGCAAATCGACAATGGGGTTCGGTTTGCCCCAGCCGGCCTGGACCCACTGGACCACCTTTTCCTGAGTCTCCTCAGGCAGACAAGGATACGCCCAAGACAACGCCTCAATGTCATCCGCCGGATCGGTAAAGAACTCCAAATGGTCTACGGGATGCTTGCCGCCCATTTGCCTGTACGGCATCCAGCGGCGCTGCCAGACGAGCTCCAGGACTGCCAAATCAAGCCGCTCGGCCAGATGCAGCCCACCAGAGTCGCTCGGTGGCGAAACTGCCGGATGAGCCCCGAATATAATAGCATCGCACTCATCGGCCGTGAGCAGCGGGTAACTGCTCTCCAGAGGCAACTGTCGCGTCCCCGGTGGGATCGGCAGCCCCTCCGGGTAGTATCGCACTTTGTCCTCGTCATCCGGCGGAGCGACATAGTCCCAGTCGATCGGAAAAGTCTCGGCGGCGGCCCGAGCCTCGTCAGCGGTAAACGGCTCAATTCCCCAGGCCGCAAGCGATCTCTTATTCTCGAGCTTAGGAGCCGTTTCCGCAGGCTCCAAGGCTATCAGTTTGCCGCCTCCGATGTAAAAAATACGCCCGGCCGCAACAACCGCAGGCATATTCGCCGCATTGTGATTGCCCGTGGCGTGTTCGCCGGGTACGCCGCGGCCGAAGCCGCGCGGCAGGTCTTCCTGGCCGGCATCTATCTGGTCGATCTGGCCTCGCACCAGCCGGTGGATAATGCCTGCGCCATACGAATGACTGTGTGTGAAATAATAGACCCCCGCACCCCTGTTTGGCTTGGATCGGTCGGCGTAATGCAGCAGTTCGCCGTGGTGGTTCGCCAAATTCAGCAGGTAAATGCCTGCGGCTGTCAGGACACAGCTTTCGTCGCCGATAAGCCCAAGTCCATGCCCCGAATTGACTGCCGACTCGTCGAAGAAAGGCTCCAGACGCCCCGTTTTCGTGTCGAGATAGGCAACGTTGGTCTCTCGCTGGTAGCCGCCATAATGACTCGGCAGCAGCGCCCATATCTTGACAACGACCCTGCCGTCCGGCGTAACGACAGCCGGCATGAACTGACTCTGCGCGTGTGCACTGTAGAGCGCCGGCACCGTAAACCTCTGCGAACCGTCATCCGGCGACAGCACAAACCTGACGCGACACAAAGGATCGGCGGCAAGCTCTTTGAGCACCTCATCTTGGGCACGATCGAAATAGTCACCCCGCAGGAAGACATCCCGAACGTGCCGGTCGAAGCGCTCATTGGCTTCTTTGGAAAACCGCCAGTTGGGCACTTTCGAATACGTGCCGGGATATCGCGTATCGGGCTGCGACAATTCGACAACGCCGAAGATAGTCGCCTCGGCCCGATCCCACGGGCGATGGGCGCGCCACCAGTTGAAGAACGGGATCGTCGCGACGTGAATGGAGCCGTCCGGCGCGATCACCGGGTGAAAACAGCGGGCCGTGACCCCCGGCAGTTGCTGCGAGACCCATCGCGCCGCGCCCGTCCGTGCATCGATGCAGTGGACCCGCATATCCTCGGGCATCACGTACAAATGTCGGCGGCGCAAATCAAGTGCCGGCGACTGACAGATAGGCACGCCGGCATCATACTTCCATTTCGGGCGTCCGGTGGCCTCATCCAGCGCGTACAACTTGCCGTCCCTCGACCCGATGAAGACAGCGCCATCCCACGGCAGCGGGCTGTTCCAGACAGCCGCGCCGGTGGCGAAACTCCATTGCCGTGCAGGACTCCCCACACCGGGATTCGCCGAAAACGCCTGCACGGTGCCGTCCGCGCAGCCGACGACTACCAGGCCGCCGGGAGTTACACAGCCGGTGTGAAGGACAGCACTGCCGGTTTCGCCCGTCCAGACATCTCTACCCGAAGCGACATCGATGGCGTATAGCCTGCCGGCCAACGTGCCCACGTACAGCCGCCCGCCTGCAATAACGGGCTGTATCGTCGGCATGAGTCCCTCCTCATGAAAGTAGCGGACCCAGGCCCGTCGCACCGGAGGCGGGACCTCCTCCGGCGTGCCACCCGTGCGATGTACATTGCAGGCCAGCATAGGCCAGTCCATAGCCTGCGAGACGCCGACTGACAGAAGGAGAACCATTACTATCCAACGGCTGCGGGAACCCAAGCGGCAAGTCGACATGATAGCCTCCAATAGGACTTACAAACATAATGCCGAGCTAATGCGTATTATACCGGGTTGTAAACCTGTTCACAACAAGGCATGTATTTGAGTGTGCAGGCCGCGCAGAAATGCCGAAATATGAAGGTGCACAATACGAAAGAGCTACGAAAACCACGTGTCGCCCTGCGGCGACCGCAGGGAAGGGGGAAAACATGCAGCAGTTTCAATCAAGAAAAGTGGTTGTCATCGGCGCAGGCAGTGTGGGCGCAACCTTCTGCTATAACCTCATGCAGACCGGCCTGGCCAACGAAATAGTCCTTATCGACGTCGACCGCCAGCGAGCCGAAGGAGAGGTCATGGACCTATGCCACGGCCTGGCCTTCGTGCCGCCCGTCCAGATACGCACAGGTCATTATCCCGACTGCGCCGACGCCAACCTCATAGTCCTGACAGCCGGCGCCAAGCAGAAGCAAGGCCAGTCACGACTCGAACTCGTGCGCAAAAACACTGACATCGTGTCGTCAATATGCGAAGAGATCAACACCTATACGCACGAGAGCGTGCTCGTTGTAGTTACCAATCCCGTCGATATCCTTACGTATGTGGCCATTCGCAAGTTAGGCTGGCAGAGAGGTCGCGTGATGGGCTCGGGAACGGTTCTGGACACGAGCCGGTTGAGGTACTTGCTCAGCGATCATTGCGGGATGGACCCCCGGAGCATCCATGCCTATGTCCTCGGCGAGCACGGCGACACCGAATTCGCCGCATGGAGCATGGCGCACGTTGGCGGCCTCAAAATCACGGAATACTGCCGGACGTGCGGACGCTGCGAATTCCAGACCGAGCACAGGCGAATTGAAGAGGCCGTGCGGAATTCAGCCTACCACATCATAGACTACAAGGGCGCAACATACTGGGCGATCGGCCTTGCGCTGCTGCGGATCGCCGAGGCAATCCTGCGGAACGAAAACAGTGTGCTGACGGTCTCCACCCTGGTGGCGGGCGAATACGGGCTGCGGGACATCTGCCTGAGCCTGCCCTGCGTCGTGGGCAACAACGGCATCAGTTCGATAATCCAGGCAGGCCTCTCCGAGAGCGAACAGCAGGCGCTGACGGCATCGGCCAATACGCTGAAAGAGACTTTTGCAGAGGCAAACACCACACTGACGACACATTAGTGGATCCATGTGCCCCTGTAATTGAAACCGGCAGGTCGGGTACGTCTCTCCGGCAAGGGAGTTTTTTTGAAAAAACGGATTGAAATGGCTGGTCCTTTGCGTATAATGCATGGTTTGCTTTTGCACAGCGGACGCTCCAGCCCAACCCTGAAAAGGAAGGCCGGAATCCGGCGACTTAGTTACAAAACACAGTAGATAACAGCCAGTTGCGGAGATAAACAAATGAAGGAAGGCATTCATCCGGAATATCATGTCGTGAAGGTGCGTTGCGGTTGCGGCAATACGTTCGAGACCCGCAGCACCGCCAAGGACATCCATGCGGAAATCTGCTCAATGTGCCATCCCTTTTATACGGGCAAGCAGAAATTCGTCGACACCGCAGGACGCATCGAGCGATTTCAGAAGAAGTTCGGGTCCGAGTACTTCAAGAACAAGAAGTAGCTACGCTCCGTCTACAACTTGCGCTGTCGGTCATGATTTAACAGATTATGCATTGGCAGCGTAATTTTTTTGTACTTACCGGGCGAGGGACCGTAGAACCGATGGTTGAATATGGTGCAGCAGCAGGACAATTTGTTGACAAAACTCGATGAGCTTGACGCGAGGTACGCGCAGATCGAAACACAGATCAGCGACCCTGCAATTGCCGGCAGTCATGAGAAGCTCATCCCGCTCAGCAAGGAGCAGGGCAAGCTCAGGCCGCTGGTCATGAAGTATCGCAAGTTCAGGGAAATGGCAGGGCAGATACAGGACGCCGAGACCATGATGGCCGATGCAGATCTCGATGCCGAATTCAGAAAACTGGCGCAGGAGGAGATCGTCCAGCTAACCGGGCAACAATCAACGATCCTCGAGGAGATCAAAGACACACTTGTCATGGCCGACGACGCGGCGATCGACTCAATCATCATGGAGATTCGGCCGGGCACCGGCGGCGACGAGGCGGCACTGTTTGCAAGGGACCTCCAGAACATGTACGTCAAATATGCCGAACGCCGTCACTGGAAGGTCGAGGTGCTGGACTTTGCCCCGACCGAAATGGGCGGGCTGCGCGAAGTTATCATGAACATCAAAGGGTCGGGCGTCTGGTCGAAATTGGGCTACGAAGGCGGCGGACACCGCGTGCAGCGCGTGCCCGAGACGGAGTCGCAGGGGCGCGTGCACACATCCGCGGCGACCGTAGCGGTGCTGCCGGAACCCGAAGAAGCCGACGTCCACATAGATCCCAACGAAGTTATCGAGCATGTCAGTCGGGCGGGCGGACCCGGCGGACAGAGCGTCAACAAGCTCAACAGCGCCATCAAGCTGGAGCACGTGCCTACGGGCATTACCGTCAGCATGCGCGAGGAGAAGAGTCAACACAAGAACCGCGCAAAGGCCTGGCGCATACTCCGAACGCGAGTCTACGAGCATTATCAGAGCCGCATCGACAAGGATCGAGAAGACAAAAGGCGGACAATGATCGGTTCAGGAGACCGATCGCAGCGCATAAGGACCTATAATTTCCCGCAGAATCGCCTCACCGACCACAGAATAAACTTGTCGCTCTACAGCCTTGACAGGATAATCCTCGGCGAGATGGACGAATTGATCGCGGCTCTGCAGGATTACGACAAACAGCAGCGACTGCAAAACCTCTAAGAGGCCGAAGAAACGGGGGAGTGGACCTTTGGCGGAGCAAAAAGGACATACAAAGGCTCACGCGTGCCGCCCCGCGAAAGTGCAGGATGAAAAATGATCATTGTCGTCACGGGAACGGTTGGCATTGACAAGAAGCGCTACTTGGAGGAGGTCTGCGCGCTGGCAGCGGACCGCGGGACCGAAATTCAACTGTGCAGCATCGGCGACATGATGTATGCCGAGGCGCCAGATATTACCGCAGGACGCATACTCGACATCCCGCTCAAGCGGCTCCACAACCTGCGCCGAAGCGCGATGAAGGACATTATCGCGCAATCGCGTTCGGTGGAGCATCTTATCGTAAACACGCATGCAACGTTTCGCTGGCGGCACGGCCTATTCCCCGCGTTCGATTTCGACCAGATGCGGCAGTTGGACGCCGATATGTACGTCTGCCTCGTCGACGGAGTCGAGGCTCTGCACGTGCGGCTCACCGATGAGCACCCGATTCGCCATTCGCTCAAGGACCTGCTCGTCTGGCGGGAAGAGGAACTGCTGGCGACCGAGATGATGCAGCGGGGAACCAGCGCCGCTGCGCAGTTCTACTGTCTTGCGAGGGGCGTCGAAAGTCCGACTACGGAGACATTCTACCGCTTGGCCTTTGAGCCGCAGCGCAAGAAGGCGTACCTGAGCTTTCCAATGACGCACGTGATGGACCAGCCGGCGGCCGTCGCCGAGATAGGGGACTTTCGCGAAAGAATGAAACAGATGTTCACGTGCTTCGATCCGGCGGATCTTGAAGAGGCATACCTGCCGATCTACGCCGCCGAGGCGATCTCCACGGGCAGCAAGCACATCGATATAACCGCGCTTGGCCGCAACGTCCGCTTCGATGCAAGGGACGTGGTGCAGATTCGGAACGACATAAACAGCCAGATATACGCGCGTGATTTCGCGCTGATCGATCAGTCCGACATGATCATTAGCCACGTACCAGGCCTGCCCGACGGACGGGCGGCGATCTCCAGCGGAGTCGAGCGCGAACTCCAGCACGCGCACGAGGCCGCCAAGGACGTGTACGTCGTCTGGACGGCGCCGGCAGCCCCGTCGGTCTTCGTAACACAGACTGCCACGAAGGTCTTCTCGACAATGGCCGAGGCGGCGGCGTTCTTCAAGGCCGAGTACGCGATGGCGGAGACGTAACATGTGCCCGAATCGGCGACAAACGCCAGGCGGCACAAAACCTCTACAATCAAACGGACCGGGTCCCGGATCGAGTCTCACTGCGCATTGCACGAATCTTACAATGGACGTGGCGCCGGAGGCGCTTACGGAAGTCTTTGCGGCACGGCCGATGTCGTCAATACTTGGGGGCAACCGGTCCGAATGCGATGCGAATCGCTTCAGCGTCTGGGCGGCCGATCCTCGCGAGGTCATGGAATGCGACGCCGATGAGCAGTATCCGCTGGAGCGCCTGCAGATCGAGCTGAACCGCTGCGCATTTACACAGCGCCCCGAAGGAGCGCCCGGCGGTATGTTCTTCGGCGGATGGATTGGATACTTCAGCTACGATCTCGGCCGATTCATAGAAAAGATACCCGCAACGGCTGTCGACGATCTGCGACTGCCCCTGATTCGCCTGTGCTTCTACGATCGTGCGATTTGTTATGACCGCATCGAACGGCGATGGTGGCTCGTCGCACTGGAAATGCCCCACGACGCCGAACCGCCGCGGCTCAAACTCGACGGCCTGCTCGATCTGCTCAAGGAAGCACAGCGCACGCCCCTGCCGAACGTCCCCCGGGGCGATCTTCAGGCCGTCGACGTTTCGCATGTCCAGTGCAATATGAGCCGCCGCACTTACTACAACGCACTGGAGCGGATCATGCGATACATATATGATGGCGACGTCTACCAGATAAACTTCTCGCAGCGTTTCGAATGCCAATACGATCGCCCTCCGATTGCTTTGTACCACTGGCAGAACCTCCATAACGCCAGTCCGTACGCCGCATACATCGATGCCGCAGATTTCGTCATCGTAAGCGCGTCGCCGGAGATGTTTGTGACCATCTGCGACGGACGGATCGCGACCAGACCGATCAAGGGCACACGCCCGCGACTTGCCCCGGGACCGCGGGCTGACGCAGCCAACAAGGCGACTTTCCTCGACCTTGTACGCAGCGAAAAGGACCAGGCCGAGCTTAACATGATCGTCGATCTGGAGCGCAACGATCTCGCCCGAATCTGCGTACCCGGGACTCGCCATGTCTCGCAGCCGCGAACCATTGAGACCTATCCGACTCTCTTTCACGCAGTAGCGACAGTCGAAGGCCGACTCAGGCGAGGATGCGGCCTGACGGATGTGCTGCGGGCGGTCTTTCCAGGCGGGTCGATAATCGGGGCGCCAAAAATCCGGGCGATGGAGATCATAGAGCAGTTCGAACCGACTCGCCGTGGCGTCTACACCGGCAGTATCGGCTGGATCGGCGTCGACGGAAGCGCATGCTTGAATATCGCCATCCGCACGGTTATCATCGCCGCCGGCAGGGCCTGTGTACAGACCGGCGGAGGGATAGTAGCCGATTCGGATCCGGACGCCGAGTGGGAAGAGACAATCACCAAGGCGCGGGCGCTTCTGGCCGGAATAGCGGCCGTGCAGAAATCGTAACGACAGGATGGCCAGTCATGGCAAAGGTCTATCTCAATAACACGCTTGTGGACGCCGCGGATGCAGCGATACCGCACAATGACAGCGGCTTTCTTTACGGCATGGGCCTGTTCGAAACCATGAGATCGCGTGCAGGCAAGGTTCTTCGACTGGACGATCACCTCCGGCGCCTCTTCACAAGCGCTCAGGCGTTGCCCATCAATCACCCATACACCGCCGATGAAATCACGAATGCGATTAACTCGCTTCTCGAAGCCAACGGACTTTCCGATGCGCGGCTGCGCATGACGCTGACAAACGGCCCCCCTGACGCCGAAGGCCGGACTCATCCCACGCTGCTTATAACCGCGACAGACTTTGCACCTTATCCACCGGAGTACTACGAAAAAGGCGTGCGGGTAGTCCTCACCGACGCCCGCCAGAATCCGACCGACCCGCTCAGCGGACACAAGAGCACCTGCTACGCATCGCGCCTATTGGTGCTCAATGCCGCCCACCGCAAGCTCGCCGCCGAAGCGCTCTGGTTCACAACCGACAACCGCCTTGCCGAGGGCTGCATAAGCAATGTATTCCTCGTCAAGGACGGCAAAGTGCTGACACCCAATTTGTCGGCGGGTATCCTGCCCGGCATCGCAAGAAAGACCGTCTGCGAACTGGCCGCAGACGCGGGTATCGCCCTGGAGGAGAAAGACCTCAACGTGCACGACCTGTTGGCCGCCGACGAGGTCTTCGTCACCAACGTCGTGATGCTCGTTCTGCCGGTCGTCGCCGTCGAGGCCCACACCGTGGGCGCCGGCAAGCCCGGCGAAATGACCAAACGCCTGCTGGCGTTGTTCAACGAATACATTGCCGCACACTGACTGCAAAGGACTCGAAATGAAAATCGACAAGATCGCCGCCGAAATCGACAAGATCGCGCCGCTCAAACTTGCGCAGGACTGGGACAACGTCGGTTTGCTCGTCGGCGACCCTGACCGCCCAATCGCACGGATGCTGATAACCATCGACATCACACAGGACGTCGTCGCCGAGGCAAAGGCCTTCAAGGCGGACCTGATACTGAGTTACCACCCGGTAATCTGGGATGGGCTCAAGAAGATCACAGCCGCGGGACCGAGCCAGGTCGTCTACGATCTGATCCAGGCCGGCATCGGCGTCTACTCTATCCACACCGCCCTCGACACAGCCGCCGGCGGCGTAAACGACGCACTCGCCGATGTGCTCGGCCTGATCGATTGCACCCCCATCGGCGATTATGTCGACGATCCCGCCGCGCCGCTCTATAAGCTGATCACCTTCGTACCCGCCGCCGACGTCGACAAGGTCGCCGAAGCGGTCCACGCCGCCGGCGCCGGCCGGATCGGCAACTACGCAAAATGCTCTTTCCGCGTAGAGGGCATCGGCACATTCCTGCCCCTGCAAGGCGCAAAGCCCGCCATAGGAAAGCAGGGCAAATACGAGACAGTCGACGAGGTGCGGTTCGAATCCATCGTCCCCGCCGCCAGCGTCGCCTCCGTAGTCGCCGCCATGCGAAGCGCCCACCCCTATGAAACTCCCGCCTTTGACGTAGTCCGCCACTGGGATGTCGAAACCAGACTCGGCCTCGGTCGTATCGGCCGGCTCCCCAAACCCAGACCCCTTGACGAGCTGCTCGAACACATCAAACAGGCAACAGGCGCAGCCGCCGCCGGAATCATCGGCAAACAGAAACGCACTGTCAGAACCGCCGCCGTCTGTGCCGGCTCATGCGGCAAACTCATTAACGTGGTCATAGACCGCCAGTGCGACCTGTATCTCACCGGCGAACTCAAGCACCACCAGGCCCTTGCCGCCCAGGAAGCTGGCCTCACCTGCATCTGCCTGTCCCATACCGTCTCCGAACGCTTCGCCCTGAAAAATCTCGCAAAACAATTGAAAAAGGCACTCGCAGGCGTCACAATACGCCAAAGCACCAAAGACAGGGATCCGTTTGTTTGGAAAATGATATGACACAGCAGGATACCGGGATGGAAGCGGCCCGGACGCCGCAGCCCGACCAGCCCATAGACAGTCTGTCCACGGACGTGCCCGCCGGCGACACGCCAAAGCCGGTGCGCAATGGCGACAACGAAGAGATTTTTGACGACGAACTCGTGGAAGGTCTTGTCGACAATTGCAGTGCCGACGGCGGCGAAGAAGAAGAAACGCCCGATGCCGATGAACTCACCAACGACGCCGAAGAGGAAGACACGGAGTACCCCGACGACCCCGATGAAGAAGATGAACCCGACGGCGAGATCATGACTGACATGGACTCGGTCGTGGAAGCAATCCTCTTCGCGGCAGATGAACCCATGACACCTTCGCGACTGGTCGGCGTCGTCGAAGCCGGCTCGATTAAGCAGGTCCGCCGCAGCGTCAAGAACCTCAACAAAAAATACGCACGCACCAACTGCGCGTTCCGCATCGAGGAAATTGCCGGCGGCTTCCAGATGATGACCCTGCCCGCCTACAACCCCTGGCTGCGCAAACTGCTCCGCGTCCGAACCGACAACAAACTCACGCAGGCCGCACTGGAGACGCTGGCAATCGTCGCCTACAAGCAGCCGCTTATCCGCGCCGACATCGAGGCCATCCGCGGCGTCGCCAGCGGCGAGGTGATCCGCAACCTCATGTACAAAGGTCTCGTCAAGATCGTCGGCCGAGCCGAAGTCCTCGGCCGCCCCATGCTCTACGGTACGACCCGGCGATTCCTCGACGTCTTCGGACTAAGCTCCCTCAAGGACCTCCCGAGCGTCGAGGAGTTGAAAAAGCCCGATTAATCCAGCGGAGGCTTCATGATTGACGATCTGATCCCAGGCGACACAACGCCCGATGCCTTCGTTGAACAAATGCGGGCCTTTGCAAGACTCAGCACCGAAAAACGGGCAGCAATGAGCGCGCAGATGAGCGACAACCTCCGTGCAATCATCGAGTCAGGTATACGCCAGCGACATCCAGACTATGACGAACGCACCGTCCAGTTGGCCACCATCAGGTGCATGCTCGGAGAAAAACTCTTTCGCCAGGTCTATCCGGACGTGAACGCTGAACCATGAAGCAGCGAAAAAGCTGCTTGATGCCGCGGAACATAACGCCGAAAACACAAGCTGAAAACGCCTATTGGAAAGGGGCAAGAACATGGCTAATCAGAAAATCTACGATCTGCTGGGCCAGGAGGCCGATGCACTCCTCAACTACAAGGCAAGAGGCTTCAGCAAGGACCTGCTGCACCCCTGCGGACCGGACTTCGTGGAGCGCGTCGTTTCGCAGACCGACCGAAAGCCCGGTACGCTGCGCAACTTCCAGGCGATATTGGGACACGGCCGACTCGCCGGCACCGGACATGTGTCCATCCTGCCCGTCGACCAGGGCATAGAACACACCGCCGGCGCAAGCTTCGCCCCGAATCCGCAGTACTTCGACCCGGCCAACATCGTCAAACTGGCCATCGAAGGCGGATGCAACGCCGTCGCCTCAACGCTCGGTGTGCTGGGTTCGGTCTCACGCAAATACGCCCACCGAATTCCGTTCATCGTCAAGCTCAACCACAACGAACTGCTGACCTACCCAAACAAGTACGACCAGATTTTCTTCGGCTCAGTCGAACAGGCGTTCGACCTCGGCGCAGCCGCCGTCGGCGCAACCATATACTACGGCTCCGAAGAATCCAACCGCCAGATCGAAGAGGTCTCCGAAGCTTTCGAGATCGCCCACGACCTCGGCATGGTCACCGTCCTGTGGTGCTATCTGCGCAACAACGCATTCAAAACCAGCGAAGCCGATTACAACGTCGCCGCCGACATGTCCGGCCAGGCCAACCACCTCGGCGTAACAATTCAGGCCGACATCATCAAGCAGAAACTGCCGGAATCCAACCGAGGATTCCAGGTCCTCAAGTTTGGAAAGACCGACCCGCGCGTCTACGACAACCTGATCCCCGACGACAATCCCATCGAGATGACACGCTTCCAGGTCGCCTGCTGCTACATGGGTCGCTGCCCGCTCATCAACTCCGGCGGGGCGTCAGGCAAGAACGACCTTGCACAGGCCGTCCGAACCGCCGTAATAAACAAACGAGCCGGCGGCCTCGGACTCATCAGCGGAAGAAAGGCCTTCCAGCGACCGATGAAGGAGGGCGTCGAACTGCTCAACCTCATCCAGGACGTCTATCTCGACGAATCAATCACGGTTGCCTGAAAAAAACGCTTACGTTATATGTCACGGGCAGTGCACACCTGTTGCCCTGCCTTGCCAGGCCGGGACTCAGTTGTTGATGTGCAGCACCTTGGCCCCTTCGAAGCCGTTGAAGCGCGTCGCCGAGGCAGTACTGTACGCTCCAATGTTCTCGGTGTACAGATAATCACCGATCTCCAGGTCGCCCGGCAGCTGCGCAGAAAGCGTGATCTTGTCGAAGCTGTCGCAGGTCGGCCCCACAACCGCGCAGACCTCGGTCTTCCCGTCCCTGCACGCCTCGAACTCGGGAACCCAGTGATCAAACACAACCCCCGAAAACGTCTGATACACACCGTCGTTAATGTGATAGAATACCTTGCCGTCTCGACGCGCCTTGCCGATGACCTCCGACACAAGCACCGCCGCCGTCGCCACCATGAACCGCCCCGGCTCCGCGATGATTTCCACGTCCTCATCGAACAGACGATCGCACTCGGCGCCGATCACCGCCGCCAGCTTCGCAAAATGCGGCACTCGCGCATCGTAAGGAGCCGGAAACCCGCCCCCGATATCCACAATGTTGATCTTGTGCCCGCGCCTGCGCGCATCGCACAGCACCTCATGCACAATCCCCAGCGCCGCTGTATAATTGTCGAACGTCGTACACTGGCTGCCGACGTGAAAGCTCAGGCCCTCAACGGCAAGACCCAGCTCAAACGCACGATCAATCAGCTCGCGCGCGTCCCCCGGCTCAGCGCCGAACTTGGAGCTCAACTCCACCAGCGATCCCACGTCCGGCACTCGCAGCCGCAGCACCACCCCCGCCGTATCACAGTAAGCCTTGATCTTCTCAAGTTCCTCCGCGTTGTCGTAAGTCACGAGCGGCCTGTACTGCCTGATGCGGCTCAGCGTATCCTTGTCCTTGATCGTGTTCGAGAAGATGATCTTGTCCCAGATGTAGAAGTCCTTGTCCTTCGGCTCAAAATGCCGGATATACTCGTACACCTGCATGAACTCGTTATACGACGCCACGTCGAAGCTCGCCCCCTCGTCGAACAGCGTCCGGATGATCTCCTGATTCGAGTTCGCCTTCACCGCGTAATAAGCCTGCACCCGCGCAAGGTGCTCCTTGAAAATCCGGTAATTATCCCGTATCCGCTGGTGATCGATAATGAACAGAGGAGTACCGTGTTTGCGCGCAAGTTCAAATGATCTTTCCTTCATTTCCTCTTTCCGTATCAGGCCGTCAGCTTCCGCATGATCTCTCTTAGCATCTCCACTTCCTTGTTGTTCTCCAGATACGACCGGATAAGCTTCTCGTGCAGTTCCGACCGCCGATCGTAAAGACGCCTCAGCTTCTTCGGCTCGGTCGTCTGTACAACGTATGCCGCCATCATCGGAAACGCAACCGTCGAATCCAGATACGCCGTAACCGTCTCGTCCAGCTTCGACGGATCGATCTTGCCCCAACTTGCCGCCTCGCTTGGCGGCGCCCCCGAAAGCCCCCCCGTGTCCGGACGGGCGTCAGTAACATTGATGTCGTAATCCTGCCCAACCTCGGGGATCATAAGAACCTCTTGTATCTGCGGCTCCGTCTGCAGCATGAAGTTCTTCGGACTGCCGCCGCCCATCAGGATCACCGCCGTCTTGCCGTGCTCGTAACGTTTGGCGTTGAGGATGATCGCCGTCGACTCGTTCACGTCGATGCTCGGATTGATCTTCAGCCTGAAGCGGTCGTTCAGTTCAGACGCCTCCGCCAAGAGCTCCAGACCCGCGATATTCATCCCGATAGTCGAATCCCCCGGCGACGATGTGAAGACCGGTATCCCGTTGCGGTACGCCGCCGCCAGCACGCTCACCTGTCCCAGCCCCGACGCCCGCTCGTGATCGTCGACAACCTTGCCGAGATGATGATAAAACTCCTGCGTGCCCATCTCCTTCTGAAACTCCGGCCGAAGCAGTATATGCCGCAGACGACGATCCGTCTCCATCAGCACGTCTTCATAGTCGAACAGTATGTCATATATCCGCGTCACGCCCTTATCACGCAGGTCCGCATCGTCCACAACGTGACTGCCCCGGTGCATCGGAAGGTTGAACGCGAAATGAAGATCGTGATACATGTTGGCGCCCGTCGCGCTGAGCCAGTCCACGAACCCGTGATTCATCAGCGGAATAATCGCCGAAGGACCCATCCCCGCCGGCGTCATCGCGCCCGCAACGCTCATCCCAACCGTAACGTCCGCCTGCGAATACTTGTCCCGCAGCAATTGACACGCCGCACGCAGACGCCCCCCGTTATAAGCGTCCATGCTGTCGATAAGCTGTACGATGTCCGTCTCTTTCGAAACCGGCCGGGGAAGTATCCGCTTGCCGCAAAGATACTTCGACTTGCCGCCGTGTGCCTTCTCGTTTGCCATTATTCCGCTGTACCCCTGACGAATAGAATTCCACAAAACCGCCCCGAACGCCCGGCGCAGACTTCGGCGGGCATTGTACTGCAACATCTTAATATAAGGAAGTCTCGATAACCGAAAATCGCCCCCCTTTTAACCCCCGCCCCCGCAAACAAAAAAAGCAGGACGGACACCGTGTATCCGTCCTGCCTCGTCAATACAGTGTTTGCGGTATTACCGCGTCTCGTCGACACGCCATTCCATGGTCCGCCGGATCGTGCTTTCCTGCGGTGCAGGCGTCTCCATCCGCGGCCGGCTCGGCACGTCGAATTCCACCGTGGAAAACTCCAGACCGCCGCTCCTGACCATCGCCAGCTTATCAGACCAGTTCTCCAACGAAGCCGTCTGCAGCTCACTCTGACGCTTCTTGAGTTCCGACAGCTTCCGCGCCGAGTTCTCGCGAGCAGCCGTGGCGTCCGCCAAAGCCGCCGCAAGGTCCGTCCGCTTCATCGCCATCGCGTTCTCATCGCCCGCCTGTGCGATAATCCGCTCCGCCTTCACCTGCTGGATCCGTGCGTCGAAACGCGCCCTCACCGCGTCAAGGTAAACCTGGGCCGCCTCACGCTTGGCCGCATTCGAAGCCAGAATGATATTCATGTCCGCCTGAGCCGTAACGCTCTTGGCGTCGATGTCCGCGTTGCCGCAAAGCCTCATCGTATGTGCGTCGGCAACCATCCGATCACAGGCCGCCTCGCCCCGCAGGCTCTGGCTCAGAGCCAGTTCACGGTCACGCTCGATCTGAGCCTTCGAAACCGCGTGCTCCATCGAAAACTGGGCGTTCAATCGGCTGATCTCGGCGTCCGTCTTCTGCTGCAAGACCGTCGCCTGCGTCAGCGACTCCTGGTAATCTGCCTGTGCGATCCGCTCCGCCGACTCGATCGAATTCTGGATCTTGCTCAACTCGGCCGCCAGCGACCTTCGGGCCGCGTCGATCTGCGCGTCGATCTGAAGCGCCAAAGCTTCCTGCGAATCGGAAATGCTCCGCGCCTCCGCCGTCAGCTTGGCGTATTCGGCCTCCCCGCGCTGCTGAACCGCCCAAAGCGTAACGTTCAATTCCTTCACGTCGTTGGCCCCGCGAGCCGTAACAGCCTGGCTCTCCGCCGCCAACTGCTCCGCGCGTGCGTGAGCAATCTGCTCCAGTGCAGTCGCCTGGCTCTGGTAATCCAGCACCTCCGCTTCCTTCTCCTTGCGGAACGATTCGGCCTGAACCAGATGCTCCTGGTACTTCGACTCCAGCACGTCCATCTCCTTCTCGGTCTTGCTTTCGATCTCGCTGAAACGCGCACGCGCCTGTGCCTCCAGCGCATCGGCGATCGCGTACTGCTCCGCCGCGATTGCGTCCTGCTGTGCCTTGATCGCCAGGAAATTCGTGCGAGCCTCAGCCGCCGTGGCGTTGGCCACCAACTCGTGGGCATCCGCCTGAGCACGAGAACGCATCACCTCTGCAAGACGAATCCGGTACTCAGCGATGTGATCCGGCTCAATGCGGGGAGCCACCGGGGTCACCTGCGGAACCGCGGGAACGCGATGAATAGAATCGCTCACCTGCGAAACCACCGTCGTATTCTTCTCGACCTCAACCTTGCCGGCCGCTTTCTTCGCCGCTATCTCGTCCAGCACTTCCTGCTTGATCCGGGCCGCTTCCGCCTCAGCTTCGGCTACTATTTGACGCTTCTGGGCCTCCGCCATCGCCTCCGCATGAATCGCCGTCTGCCGCACCGCCTCCGCACGAGCCGCCGCTTCCGCTTTCACGAATTCGGCACGAGCCACCTGCTCGCCGCGGTCCGCCGTCGCGCGAATCTTCTTCACCTCGTTCAGTTCGTCCGCAAGACGCGCCTGGACTTCCGCAATGTGCGAATCATATCCGGCCGTCGCAGAGTTCTGATTGTGATGGATTTCTGCCCGCAGACGGTCAATCTCCGCCATCGCCCGCTCGAAACGCGTCGGAGCATTGGCTGATTTCTCCTTCGTCTTCGCCTGGGCTTCCGCCTTCGTCGAAGCCGCCTCCGTCAGTTTCAACTGGTAGGCTTCGCCGGCAAAGTTCGCCTGAACCGTCGCCGCCTTCGAACGCAAATCCTTCACGTGAGCCGCCGAGTCCTTGATTATCGCCTCGCGAAGCACGTCCAGACGGCTGGCCTCGGCCTTCGTCTGAACCGTCGTTGATCTGATCTGCTCTTCCAGTTCGTCGATCCGAGCCTCCATCGCAAGTTGAACCGATTCCGCCTGAGCCTCCAGTTCCTTCACCGTCGCGGCAGCTCGCTCGCGAGTCGCCTTCGACGCCTCCGTCATTTCCAGAATCCTTGCATTGCTCTCAACCTCGATCGCGTCGTGAATCTCCCTGATCTGAGCAATCCGAGCGTTCTCACGCTCGAACTTCTCGCGAGCCTCCGAGATGATATCGCTGCGCCGGCTGTCGTTCTCCTTGATCAGAGACGCAACCGTCGTCTCCTTGCTCTCAGCAAGAGCCGCAAGCTCCGATTCTCGCGCCGATATCTGAGCCATCGCCTTGCTGTATTCCTTGCGGTACTTCTCCCGCAGAGCCTCCGCATCCGACAGCTTCTTGTTCACCTGAGCGTCGAGCTCCGTACGACGCGCACTGAAATCCGCAACTTGCTTGTTCAATTCCGCACGAGCCTGTGCATCGAACGCATCCGCCTCTTCCATCGCCGCCTCAACCCGAGACACGCCGATCTTGCCCTCACTCACGTAAGCGATCGGAAGATTCGAACTGTTCGCCAAAGTCGAAAACTCCGAATGCGTCCTTGCGATCTCAGGACGCTCCTTGGAAGGCGTTATTACACGACCGTACCTGCCTGTGCATCCCGGCAACAGCAGCGCCATAATCATATAAAGACTCAACGCGTGCCGAACCAACTCCCTCTTTCTTCTGCTCATCACACTACCTCCGACATCTTGATTAAGAATTGTGCCTGCCGTCGACGCAACGGACGCGGCATATCACCTTTCGACACGGCAAAAGACTCACTTTACGCACTAAATGCGTTTCTGACCCAGACCCGCCTAAAAAGGATGTGTTTGACCGATAAAAAGGGCGGTCTCTTTTGAAGTCCGCAACCGGGCAAAACCCTCCTTCCAAAGAAAACGCACATCCAAAGCTCAAACCTGCCGCCCTTCAACCTCCCGCAAAGAACTAATCCAATTGTAACCACATGCAAATAAAGCACTTACCCCACATGCCCTTTGCTTCCATCGAAGCCTTGACAAAAACCAAACGCCACAGGGCCGCATCTGCGCCACGCAACCAAATAAAATTGCCATCACAAAGTTCAATCACCGATAATAAAGAGAAATTGACAATCAGGTACCACTGAGCCGCCAAACCCACTTTCCATAGGAAGCACGCGAAAGCAACCGATCGCGCCTGGCGTCATATTCTGGACCCCACAATCTGTCATTGCAAAAACGCAGCGACCCCCTGCCATTGCAAGGAGCGAAGCGAACCCTGTCATTGCGAGGAGCGAAGCGAACCCTGTCATTGCGAGGAGCCAAGCGACGAAGCAATCTCAACCCGCACCACCCTGTGCATCCCGCGCCATTGCAGTCGACCCAGGGCAGCAGTTGATCAGTCGCTCTATACGAATTCTGGGATTATTGTTGCTTTGGGCGTCCCTTCGGTTATATGAACCCACATGCTGTGTGCGGAGCATATAATTGAGCATTTCAAGATGCAGCCTCTATCGGACGAGGGCGGCTGGTATGTCCAGACCCACCGCTCGGCCCTTGAGCTGCCCCAATCGGTACTGCCGCCCGGTTATCCGGGCCCGCGCACCGTCTCCACCGCCATCCTCTACCTTCTGACCGCCCACACATGTTCTCGCCTGCATCGCCTGCGAAGTGATGAAATCTTCCATTTCTACCTCGGAGACGCCGTGCAAATGCTCCAGTTGGGACCCGCAGGGGCATGGTGCGTACTCGAATTAGGGCCCGATATTCTCGCCAACCAGCAATGTCAGGTCTGCGTGCCCGCCGGCACATGGCAGGGCGCATTCCTGCAAGATGGTGGAAAATTCGCACTGATGGGCTGTACGGTGGCTCCAGGCTTCGAATTTGCCGATTATGAAGGAGGGCGGCGAGACAGCCTGCTGCGCCGGTACCCCGGCGCCGCTGAACTCGTTAAACGCCTGACCTGACTGGTTTTGGGGGAATACATTTTTTTGTTTTGCGGTTCAAATCCGCCGCAAAGTGCGTATAATTACAGGGTGGCTAATATGGCAGTGGGAGATAGCGGCATTATCGAGAGATGAATCCTTTGCTGGAAAAATATACCGATGCCGAGTTGCTCAAGCGATATCGAGAGGGCGATGAAAGGGCTTTTCGTGAGATCGTCGATCGATACAAGAACAGTCTGTACTCATTTCTAAGGCGATTCCTCAATCGCCAGGATCTGGTCGAAGACGTGTTTCAAGAAACTTTTTTGCAACTATTCGCCAGCCGCGACAGCTTTGACGTCGACCGCCCCCTAAGACCCTGGCTCTTCACTATCGCCGCCAATAAGGCCAAAGACGCTTTGCGAAAAATGCAAAGGCATTCCTCGATGTCTCTGGGCGCCATAGCAGACTCCGGAGACGTCTCCGTTGACGATGTTGTCAATATCCTTTCTTCGTATAAGACAACCCCCTCCGATGAAGTCACAAGGGACGAAACGGCCCGAAGGGTTCGCCAAATCATCTCCGACATGCCGGAGAACCTCCGCGGTATACTGATCCTGGCCTACTTTGAGCAATTTTCTTACAAACATATGGCTGAGATTCTCAGTATACCAATCGGAACCGTTAAAAGCCGCCTCCACACGGCGGTGATGCACTTTACAAAAAAGTGGAATGCCGCAAACCGGGAGCCCCGATGACATGTGCAGCCTGAGCAAAGAAGATAAGGACATAGTGCTGGATTTTTATTTTCGATGCGGGGATGAGGAAACGATAAACAGGGGGCGCGATCTGGTGGCAGCCAATCCTGAGGCCGCCATTCTTTATGCGCAGTTGGAGGAAACGCTCACACAGCTTGACAGCATCAAATATGAACCCTGCCCCGAGAACCTTGTCGAGCTAACTATCGCCCGGCTAAAACTCGCGGCCTCGTCCGGGCAGACCCAGTTGGAAAAGCTCCTTGAGCTGGAGCATCAAAAGGGGGACAGTCACACGCAGCAGACTCAGCCGTCGGAATCTCTGGAACTGGTCGGCGCCTCTGCCGGATCCTCTTCCAACTGGTCTTTCGGTGAAAGCTTCTTCAGGGTCAGCAGCCTGGCCGCGGTCGTCCTGATCATGGCCGGCATCGCCTGGCCGACCCTCCGCAACATGCGCCAGACCGCTTGGCGAATTACTTGTGCACGCAATCTTAACACCCTCGGAGCCGGCCTCGTCCGCTACGCGCAAGACAACAACGGCTATATCCCCCAGGCCGCCGGCATCGGGACCCGCCAGTGGTCGCGAGTGGGCGAGGCCGGATCGCACACCAGCAGCCCCTTCCTGCTCTACAAGGGCGGATATGCCGCCCCCAGGGATTTCACATGTCCCGGCGATGCCGCCGCGCTCGATCTCAAGCTTCCAGACAATGAACTGGCCAAATGGCATGACTTCGCCTCGCGTAACAACATCAGCTACAGCTTCCGGGTCCTGTGCGATAAATCAGACAGGCGACTCTCCGGCTTGCGAGGTCCCATAATGGTCGACGTGAGCCCGATCTTCCAGGACCTCCGTGCGTCATTGAGCAACGGACCGGTTGAGTTGGACGACCAGATGCGAAAATGCCTCAGCACCAATCACGGCTGCAGCGGCCAGAACATCTTGTCCACCGATGGCAGCGTTCGGTTCATACGCGTCCGACTCCTCGGCAACGACGACATCTTCACCATCGACAACGTCAACACATACTACGGCCACGAGGCCCCCGGCGATCCGCTGGACGCGTTCTTCCCCTGACACCCCGCGTTCGACAAACATATTGCGGCGTTGCGCTTGATCACGTCAAGACCGCATCGCTCCATCGGCGTGTTCCCAAAGTGCTTCATGAAATCCTCTTCGCTCCATGCGAGCACTTCTTTCAGCGCCAGCCGCCCCGACCTGCAAAACGGCGCCCCGCCGGGCGCACGCAACGGTGCATTCCGTGTATAAGGACAGGCCAGCGTGCACTCATCACAGCCAAACAGCCGATTGCCCATCAGGCGAGCCAACGCGGGGTCGATCGTTCCTTTGTGTTCGATTGTCAGGTAGCTTGCGCATCGCGACGAGTCGAAGCCGCCGTCCGGCCGCAGTGCGCCCGTCGGGCACGCTTGTATGCACCGGCTGCAATCGCCGCACAAATTCTCTCCGGCTGCATCCGGGTCGAGTGGCAGGTCGGTTACGATCTCGCCGAGCAGCAGTTGCGAGCCGAGCCGCTCGTTCGTAAGCATGTGATTCCTGCCGATGAACCCGAGCCCCGCCCGCTGTGCCAGCGATCGCTCCGCCAGCGGAGCCGAATCGACGCAGATCTTAAAGCGCCCACGTTTGCCCGCCAGCCGCGAGATTGCATCGGCAAGGGCGAACAGTCTCTCCTTCAGCCACACATGGTAGTCGTCAAGCCGCGCATAATCGGCGATTCGCCCGTAAGCTGCCTCCGAAACAACGGCCGATGATCCCGGCTCCGGCTGCGACGGAAGCGGACCGTAAGCCGCCGCCGCACAAATAACTGAACGGGCGCCCACCAGCAGAACCGCAGGATTCACACGCTTCTCGAAATTACGGTGCATCCACGGCATACCGCCGGCGCAGTCGCGATCCAGCCATCCTCGCAGGTATTCCCGCTCGCCAACGCTGACCGCCTCGCCGCTGGTAACGCCCACGAGGTCCAGCCCCAATCCCAAACCCGCCAGCTTTATCGATTCAGTAAGGCTCATGCCGTTATTATAGCTGAATGGTTCAATGTTTACGACCCCCGGCCCGAGAGTCTGCCATAGGACGTCGCTTCGTTGCAGCTACGGCGAGATGCGGCAGGTCATGTGCGGCGACGAGATAAGAGTCGAGCGATGGATGGACGTGCGGTCGGGGATCGCAATTATATTTGGCTGGCTTGCCGCCATGCATTCCATGCCGCGGCCATTTGCCTGACGCGGTCGGGGTATTCTCTTGCAAGATCGTTCAGTTCGGTCATATCGTTGTCCAAGTCGTAGAGTTCCCAGTCGGCGTCGCCGAACTTCACCAGTTTCCAGTTGGCCTGGCGCACGGCTTTGGCCTTTCCGAACTGCCAGAACAGCGCTTCGTGCGGCTTGCGTTGCTGGCCCTCGAAGACCGGCAGGAGCGACTTTCCGGCAAGGGGTTTAATTCTTCGGCCTTGTTGTTCTTTCGGATACCTGGCTCCTGTGATATCCATGAAGGTCGGCAGGATGTCGATGATATGACCGACCTGGTCGGTGAAGGTGTTGGGCTGTATGACGCCCGGCCAGTGGGCGATGAACGGGGTGCAGTTGCCGCCATGATAATCAGTTGACTTGTATTTACGGTATGGGGTATTGGTGGCGTTTGCCCATTCGGCGCCGAGTGTGCGGTAGCTTTCGACGGGACCGGGCGGCGTATCCGGCGTGGTATTGACGTTTTCCGCACAACCTCCGTTGTCTGAAAGGAAAAGGACCAGGGTGTTGTCCCATTTGCCAAATTGTTTGACCTTGTCGAAGACACGGCCTATAGCCTGATCCATGCGGTCCACCATAGCTGCATAGACAGCCATGAGGAGATCGTAGTCATCCTTTTGTTTTTCGGTGAGGGTATCCCATTCGGGCACTGCGGCGTCGCGCGGGGACACGGCATGCTTTTTGTCAATGACGCCCGATTCGAGCTGGCGCTTGTAGCGGCGCTTGCGGAGCTCGTCCCAGCCGATTTTGTATCTGCCGCGGTATTTGGCGATGTCCTCGGGCCACGCATGGAGTGGGTAATGCGGGGCAGTGAAGGGCAAATAAAGGAGGAACGGCTTGTCTTCGTCTTTGTATTCTTCAAGGCGCCCGATGGCGTAGGTTGCGAATTCGTCGGTGGTGTAGAAGTCTTTCTTTTCAGGCACGTAACCCATTATGGCCTGGCCTTCATTGGCCCAGCGCCGTGCGCCGGCTATTTTGCGGCCGGGGGCGGGTTCCCCCGGTCTGGCTGTGGTGCCCGGGTTCCAGAAGTTGCAGCAGCCGTCGGCCAGGCCCCAGTACCGATCAAAGCCGCGCGTCGTCGGGAGTGGGTCCTGGTGCCACTTGCCGGAGATGATGGTTCGGTAGCCAACTGGGCGGAGCACTTCGGCGAAGGTTACTCCGTGCTGCATCTTCGCCACGCCGACGGCATGTTCGTACTGGCCGGTGAGCAAGGCGGCGCGGGTTGGGTTGCACTTGGCGGAGTTGTAGAACTGCCGGAATCGAAGGCCTCGCGCCGCGAGCCCATCGAGGTTGGGGGTGGCGATCTCGCCGCCAAAACAGCCGATGTCGGAGTAGCCCAGATCGTCGGCCATTATGAGTATAATATTGGGTCGCGTACGGTCGGCTGCCGCGGCGCAAATACGTTCCCCCGCTGCCAAAGCCGCCGCCAAAAGACCGGCTGATTTAAGAAACTGGCGTCTGTTCGGCCTTGTTGAGTCCATGTCGTACCTCTCTTCTACAGATATCATTAAACAGCATTTTACCAAAAAGGCCGATATTGGGCAATAGTTCGCGATCTGTCACCAGCGTCGACACTGCCGGCATTTGCCATGCTCAACTTGCGTCTTGTAATTCTGGTGAGGCGCCGTTAGTATAATAATTTGCAGATGCCTGCCGGAGAATGATTCATGCATGATGAAATGATCGGTATAATCGGCGGTACCGGCGTTGGAGACGCCGTGCTCAAGCTGATCAAGGACGTAAAGAGGCACGACGTGCAAACGCCTTTCGGCCGGCCCAGTGCGCCCATTGCCGTCGGGCGATTGGGATCGCGCCGCGTCGCGTTCCTCAGCCGTCATGGCCACGACCACGCCTTCGGACCCGGCGACATCCCCTATGCCGCCAACGTATTCGCCCTCAAAAAGTTGGGCGTAACAACCCTCATCGCCAGCGGCGCCGTAGGTTCGCTCCGCGACCAGATCGAACCCAAAAACCTCGTCGTCATCGATCAGTTCATCGACAAAACCTTTCGTCGCCGCGGCACCTTCTTCGACGGCTACGGAGCCGTCCATTGCGAATTTTCTCACCCATGCTGCCAGCGCCTCCGGTCCAGAATCATTCGAGCCGCCGAAACCGTTGACGCGGTTACCCATCCCGGCGGTACCTACGTCTGCATGGAAGGCCCGCAGTTCAGCACGCGCGCCGAGTCGCTCATGCACAGACTATGGGGCGGAGATGTGATCGGCATGACCGCGATGCCCGAGGCGAAGCTGGCCCGCGAAGCCCAGATGTGTTACGCCCTCGTCGCCCTGGCAAGCGATTACGACTGCTGGAAGGAGCACGATCTGTCCAAAGGCAAAAGGGCGCTTCTCGAAGAGATAATCGCACACCTTGCCGCCGCCACCGCAAATGCCGCCAAACTGCTGACTGCCGTGCTCGCCGCCGACGGCGCCCTCTGCGACGAAACCTGCCCGTGCAGGCAGTCGCTCGAACTGGCCGTCTGGACAAAGCCAGAGGCGATTGATCCCGCCAAAAAAGAAACGCTTGCGGTGTTGTTTGAATAGAGCTTCCGATGGTCGATCTACTCAATAAAGAGTACGTTGTCGTTGTCCAGTGTGATATAGTCAAGCAGCGCTGCCCGGGCTATTTCTGCGAGAAGGCCTTTCACGAGCGCACGGGCGGCTTCAAGCTGTATCCCAAAGACAAGGCGTACCGGGTTCTCTACATGACCTGCGGCGGATGCTGCGGCAGAGCGGTGCATCGCAAGGTGACGCTCTTGAAGCGTCGCCTGAAAAAGAAGGAAAACATCGACAAGGACAAAATCATCGTCCAGCTTTCTTCGTGTATCACCAAGGACAACTATCACGCCCCCCCGTGCCCGCACCTCGATTACATCAAGACGCTCATCGACCGAATCGGTATCGATATGCTCGAGGATACGGAGATAAACAATCTGTCGGAGAAACGCCGTCACGAAGGCGTATATGAGGACTAAAGGTTCGCCGGTGAATACTGAATGAAGACGGATCGCACCAGGAGCCTGTTTGAGGGCAGCGAAACAAACGAGGTTGTCGACGGACACGTGATAAGGATCGCTTTCGACACCGGCGCCGACACCGAATTCGACTATTTGGTCCCGCAAACGCTCTGGCCGGTTCTGGTCGGCCAGCGAGTGGAAGCGCCCTTCGGGCGAGCCAACAAGCCGCTCACCGGATTCTGCGTAGAGCTCATTACGGATGCCGCCCGACAAACCAGATCGCGGCAGTTCAAGCTCAAGACCGTCCGCAAGGTGCTCGATCCTGAGCCGCTGATCGACGAGTCCCTTATGGCCCTGGCGCGATGGATCAGCATCTACTATGTGTGTCCGTTCGGCCAGGTCCTGGCCGCGATGGTGCCCGCAGCTGTTAAGAAGGGCATGGGCGTAAAGAAGGAAATCTGCGCATACCTCGCCCCCCCCGCCGAACCCGCCGAACAGCCAAAAAGCCGCAAACAGCAGGCCATCCTCGCCGCACTGCAAAACGCCCGCGCACTCGACCCCGACAACGCTGTCACCAAAACCGACCTGCTTGCCGCCGCCGACTGCACCGACGCGCCCCTCAAGCAGCTCCTCCGCAAAAAGCTCGTCTTGCTCCACCGCAGGGAGCACATCCGCACGCCCCCCGCCGTCCGCGCCGGATCCGAAACCCCCGATGCCCCCGTCCAACTCAACGCCGACCAGGAAAACGCCGCAAGACACGTCTTCGACGAGCTCAACGCACGTCGATTCGGCGTAAGCCTCCTCCACGGAGTCACCGACAGCGGCAAGACCGAAGTGTACATCCGAACCATTCAGGCCGCCGTCGAGCAGGGTCGCCAGGCCATCGTCCTGCTGCCCGAAATCGCCCTCACCGCACAGACCGTCGAGCGATTCCGCCTCCGCTTCGACAGGCTCGCCGTCCTGCACTCGCAACTGACCGGCCCGCAGCGAAACGCCGAATGGCGCAGAATCAAAACAGGCCTCGCCGACGTCGTCATCGGAGCCAGATCCGCCGTCTTCGCCCCCGTCGCCAATCTCGGATTGATCGTCGTCGACGAGGAGCACGACCCCGGCTACAAGCAGGATACGACCCCACGCTATCACGCGCGCGACGTCGCCATCAAGCGGGCCCATCTCGCCGGCGCGCACTGCCTCCTCGGCTCCGCCACCCCCTCCCTGGAGACACTGCAAAACTGCCAAACCAAAAAGCACTTCGCGCTGCTGCGTCTGCCGCGCCGAGTCATGGACCTGCCCATGCCGCGCATCGAGCTGGTGGACATGTCAACCGCCTTCGTAGAAGCCGGACATCAAGGAGTGGAGCTTATCAGCCCCCTGCTCCAGCGACACATCGCCGAAACCCTCGCCCGCTCGGAACAGGCCATCCTCCTGCTCAACCGTCGAGGATACAGCAACTTTGTCTTCTGTCCGAGTTGCCGCCACACCCTGCACTGCCACAACTGCGATGTAACCCTGACATTCCACAAGAAACCCGGCGTCCAGAAGCAGAACACCGTTCTGGGACGACACATGACAAGCGGCTACGCGGTTTGCCACTACTGCCTCTCCAGGACGCTCGTGCCCGAGGCCTGCCCCCTCTGCGGCAAACGCATGGCGATGATCGGCATAGGCTCACAGCGACTCGCCGAAGAACTAACCGCCAAATTCCCCGCCGCAAGGGTACAGCGGGTCGACACCGACAGTATGCAGGGCAGCGATCCCCAGCGATACTACGACCTGCTCAGCGACTTCGCGCAGGGACGCATGGACATCCTCGCCGGCACTCAGATGCTCGCAAAGGGCCTCCACTTCCCGAACGTCACCCTCGTCGGCGTCATCAGCGCCGACACCGCCCTGGCCCTGCCGGATTTTCGTGCAAACGAGCGCACATTTCAGCTCATCTCACAAGTCGCCGGCCGTGCCGGTCGCTCCCAAAAGCCCGGCGCCGTTATCGTCCAGACCTTCCTGCCAGACCAGCCCGCAATACGATTCGCAATGCAAAACGACTTCGAAGGCTTCGTACGAGCCGAGCTGCCCCATCGCCGGAAGTGCTCCCTCCCACCATACGGGCGAATGGCCATCATCAGGGCACGGGATGTCCGGTTCGAGCGACTGGACGCCGCCTGCAACGCTCTCCGAAAACAGGTCGACGACATTATCGGACGCCGCGCCCTCGACATCACCGTCCGAGGCCCCATGCCCGCCGCCATCAGCCGCATCCACCAGTTCCACAGAATGCAGATCGTCCTTCAGGCAAACTCCGTCCAGCCACTCACAAGGTTCTTCGCCGACCTCAGAACCATGCCGCCCGTTCGACCCGCAGTACAGCTAACCGTAGACGTCGACCCGATTAATTTATTGTGATGGATTGACGCTTGCATTAAAGCCGAAGCTCTTGTATATTAGGGGTTTCGACGCCGGGGAGTAGCTCAGCTTGGCTAGAGCGCTGCGTTCGGGACGCAGAGGTCGCAGGTTCAAATCCTGTCTCCCCGATTCCAAACCCCAACAAGCCCACATCTCGCCGCCGCCAAAACCGCCATCCCGCGCCCAAACTGTCATACCCGCAGCACCAACCTCCCAAACCCAACCCAACCCTCGCCGCCTTCCACTCGCAGCACACAAAAACACTGCGTTCACCACGACTGCAAATCCTCAAACAAGTCCTTCCATTCCGGATTACGCTCCTCAATCAGCCTTAGCTTCCATTCCCTGTTCCATTTCTTCAGCCGTTTCTCCCGCCTGATCGCCGCATCAACATGGTCAAAACGCTCGAAATAAACAAGCCTGTCAACCCCATACCGTTCCGTAAACCCTTCGACAACCTTGGTCTTATGCTGCCACACCCGATGTCGCAGCTTGCTTGTCATTCCAATATACAGTGTCCCATTCCGCTTGCTGGTAAGGATGTAAACAAAATACGTCTTGCCCACCGCACTGCCCTCAACCGCCATTCCCGCACCTCTCTGTCACCCGCCGCCAACCTGTAATCACACAACTGTCATTCCACACGCAACTGTCATCCCCGCGCACGCACTGTCATTTCCGCACCCACTGTCATTCCCGCACACAACCGTCATTTCCGCACCCACTGTCATTCCCGCGAAGGCGGGAATCCAGCACAAACCAACCGCCCCCCCCAACAACACCAACCGCCCAAAGCCAACCACCACTCTCCGCCGTCCATACCGCCTAACCTGTCATTCCGCAGCACATTGTCATTTCCGCGAAGGCGGAAATCCAGCACAAGCCAACCGCCCCCCCAACAACACCAACCTACCAAAGCCAACCACCACCCTCCGCCGTCCATACCGCCTAACCTGTCATTCCGCAGCACATTGTCATTCCCGCGAAGGCGGGATTCCAGCACATACCAACCGCCCCCCACAACAACACCAACCTACCATAGCCAACCACCACCCTCCGCCGTCCATACCGCCTAACCTGTCATTCCGCAGTACACTGTCATTTCCGCGAAGGCGGAAATCCAGCACAAGCCAACCACCCCCCCAACAACACCAACCTCCCAAAGCCAACCGCTAATAGCTAAAAGCTAACAGCTAATAGCTATCACAAGCCTCCGCCGGCGCCATCCCGCACTCCATCCAGCTCCCCGCCACCACCGCCAGATCCCCTAACCCCACACGGCAGTCCCCATCCAGATCCCCCGCCGGCCGATCCGCACACCACCCGCTCCTGCTCGCCTCCGCAGTCCCCCCGTACGCACCCATATTAACCCGCCCCCCATGCCACCACGGCTCCAAAGAATAGTCGCTCGCCGGATCACCCGCATCAATGCACGGCGAACTAACATCATCAAACACCCACGCCCCCGCGCCCGCATCCCAACGCCCCCCCCGCGGCCGCCCCGGCG
>Ga0334882_1000721_pt1 | contig 47675 bp, 59 predicted proteins | sample GraSluR1_MG_5_FD_207226 | JGI IMG/M metagenome (GOLD analysis project Ga0334882, IMG submission 207226) | Sludge microbial communities from methane-producing bioreactor in Wageningen University, Netherlands - Granular Sludge_15_04-R1 | ecosystem: Engineered > Bioreactor > Anaerobic >... | reverse complement strand
GAGGTTGTAAAGTTTTGGTGGGTTTTTGAGAAATTTTTGAAAATCAAGTTTTTTGAAAATCAGGTTATAAATGCATAAAATAAGCTGTACTTCTTTATTTTTGGTTAATTTTTTAAGTTCGTTATATTAATGTTATATTTTAATTATTTTAAATAATTAAAACAGTCATATTTAAATAATAAGAAGGACAGATAATTGTTTATGCAATCAAACAATAAATCTATCCTTAATTGTAATTTGAATGTTGAACAACTTAAACTTTTCGATTTTGGTGGTGATGAACCAGCACCATTGACACATGTAAAAAGAACTTTAGGATATGTGTCTAATTTAGAAATTAATTCTGATACTGTGGTTTTAGATGAAAATGACGTTTTTAAATATGTTAATCCCATATGCCCTAAATGTGGTTCTAAATATTTAAAAAATAATGGTGTTAAATCAAAAAAGAAATTAAATGATCGTGGTTTATCTTTTAATTTTAAAGTTCAGTTATATAAATGTAAAGAATGTGGTCGTAACTTTACTACTGAAGTGAAATCTTTATTAATGGAAAATAAACATTTTGTTGAAGGAATAAGATCATTGATACCTTCATTATTATCTGAAGGATATGAATCATTACGTAAAACAGCTAAAAAAATTGAGATATCATTGGGAATTAAAATATCTCACCAATCCGTCCGTAATTGGATTGTGGAATATGTAAAGGATCAAAATATTGAAATAAATGAAGAAAAATCATTAATAAAAAATAAATCCGCCCCATATAGTGGATATTATGTTTATGATGAGGAATATCTTAAAATAAACGGCAAAAAACACTACAGATTAACATTATACGACCATATAAATAATATTCCCGTAGGTGAACAAATAGTCCCTAATTTAAAATCAAAAACAATAACAGAATTCATAGAAACAATCACAGAAGGTCAAAAACTAATATCAATAACCACAGATTTAAACCCAGCATATAATAAAATAATGAAAAAACTAAAAGTAAAACACCAATTATGCCACTTTCACTTTATGAAAAACATAAATGATATCATACGAATCAATAATTTCAAAAGAAAACTGACAAAAGAACAATACACCTTTTTAAAAGAAAAATCAAAAGAATTAAAACAAATATTCAACAACACATCCATCGATGAAATAAAAAAAATAATAAACAAGTTTAATAGATTATCTGACTACTTACCCAAAGAATTTATAAAAATAGCCACCAATCACTTAAAGAAAAACCTACATAAATACTTAGAATACAGAACTGATGATAATATCCCTAAAACTTCTAACAATGTGGAAAATTATTATAGACAAACAGATTCTCAACATATAAAGAAAATATATAAAACCAATAATGGAATACTAGCTTATTTAACTCATAAAATGGCATACTGGACAGGAAAATTTGGAAACATCTAGCCCACCAAAACTTTACAACCTCGTGAAAAGGTAAAGATTATATTGCCTTTTTTATATGCTAATTTTATTGATGTTTTATCAAAAGCACTATCTAAAAATATTGAAATTGAGATTATTCTTCCAAGGAATATATCTTTAAAAATTAAAAAATGTATTAATAGCTCTAAAAAGAACTTAAAATTAATAGAAACTCATGAAGATATTGAGTTTTCATTATTTTTATCAGCAACGAATATGGCATTTGGTTTATTTAAAGATGATGGATATTATGATCAAAATAGACTATTAATAGCTAATGATGAAAATAGCTTAATTTGGGCAGAAAACTTATTTGAAAATTTTAAAAAAGAAAATTAATAATAATCTTTTAAATAATTTTCTAAGCTATTTATTTTTATTCTTTCTTGAGATTCATCATCTCTTTTTCTAATTGTTACTGTTTCATCTTCTAAAGTATCATAATCTATTGTAATAGCTAAAGGAATGCCTATTTCATCTCCTCTTGCATATCTTTTTCCAATAGAGCCTGAAGTATCAATTTCGACGACATAAGCAAGAGACCTTAGTTTTTCAGTAATTTCAAATGCTAAATCATCTAAACCATCTTTATTAACTAAAGGGAAAACACTTAATTGCACTGGAGCTATTTCTTTTTTAAATTTAAAATAATCCTTATCTTCATCATTTTCTGATGTATGGAAAGAATGTAATAAAACAGAATAAACTATTCTATCAATTCCAAATGATGGTTCGATTACATGAGGCATAATTTGCTTACCTTTTATATCTTCAGTTTTATCTTCAAAAATCAAATGTTCTTTTAGTAATTCAAATTCATCGTCTAGTTTAACAGTATATTTTCCTTCCTTTTCAATAACGTCTTTTATTTCATCTGCATCTGCTGTTTCGAGGAAAGTTTTTATTTTAGGAGCATCTTTTTTAAAAACAGGCCCAAATTTAGATAAATTAGGTTTTACTATAGTTTTAGTAATAGTTTCAACCTTATCAGACTCTTGAAACATACTCAATTCTTCATTACTTTCTCTTGAATGAGATGCAAGGTCATAATCTCCTCTATCAGCTATTCCAATTATTTCGACCCAACCATATTTATCTGTATTAACTTCAACATCCCAACAATCCAATGCATAATGAGCCATTTCTCCAGATAAATGTTGTCTGAATCTTAAAACTTTATCAGGTATACCAATTTCATTTAAAAATTTCTTAGCTAAATATAATTGATAAATCAACGTTTCATTAGCTACAATATTTTTATCTAAAGCTTCTTGAGCTGTAATTTCTAATGGATCTTTATTATTTTCTTGAACATCTTGTGAACTTAAATATAATTTTTCACTAGCTATTTTTGAAAATTTGGGACATGTTTTATCTTTAGGATCAAGGAATATTTCAGCTTCTGCCTGAGTAAATTCTCTAAGTCTAATAACTCCTTGTCTTGGTGATATTTCATTTCTATATGCCTTTCCAAGTTGTACAACACCAAAAGGTAATTTTCCTCTAAAAAATCTTGATAATCTTTTAAATAAAATAAAAATTCCTTGAGCAGTTTCAGGTCTTAAATATCCTGTTTTATCTCCTTTTGCCCCAATATGTGTTTTAAACATTAAATTATAATTCCATATATTAGATAATTTTCCACTACAAACTGGGCATTTAATATTATTCTTTAAGATGACTTCATCAAGCTCTTCATTTTCTAAAATTTCAACATCTTCATTAATAGATTCTTCAATTATATGGTCAGCTCTAAAAACATTACTGCATTTTCCACACTTAGTCATTGGGTCTGTAAAATTATCAACATGTCCAGATGCTTTTAAAACTTCTTCAGGCATTATTGTAGGACTTTCTATCTCAAAAAAGCCTTCTTCTGCTACATATTGTTTTCTCCATTTTTCCATTATATTATTTTTAAGTGATGATCCAAGAGGCCCGTAATCTGTAAAACCTGAAACTCCTGAGTAAATTTCAAATGATGGCCATAAAAAACCTCTTTTTGCACTAATATTAGTCATTTTATCATGATTCATAATTTTTCCTCTATTTCTTTAAGTCATAGTCTTGTTTAATTCTACTACTTTCTGGACGTTTTTGACCCATATATTTACTATTTCTTTCTGGATGCCCATAAGGTTTTTGTGAAGGGGAGGTCATTGTTTCAAAAACTACTTGACACACTCTTTGACCAGGATATAATGCTACAGGCATTGCACCAATATTAGATATTTCTAAAGTGATTTTACCTTCAAATCCAGGGTCAATATAACCTGCTGTTACGTGCATAGTTACACCAAGCCTACCCATAGATGATCTACCTTCTACTCTAGCTACTAAGTCATTTGGAACTTTAATATATTCTAAAGTAGTTGCAAGTGCAAATTCATTTGGATGGATTATAAAAGCTGCATTATTTTCTACAGTTGATGATTCCATGTAAGATGCAACATCTTCTTGGTCTAAAGGATCAATAAAGGGTTTTCTAATTACTTTAAAAACTTTAAATTCATCACCAATTCTTAAATCAACTGATGAGGGTTGAATTTGTTTTTCATCCTTTAAAGGATCGATAATAATTTTTTTAGCATCTAAAAATTCTTTGATGTCTTTATCACTTAAAATTGCCATGTTATTCACTCAGAAATTATAATATTATAATATTTTTAATATTTTTAATATATATTTTTTTTCAAAATAGGGGACTGTAAATTTTTGGTGGGGTTTTTTTATAATTTTTTGCAAATCCGAAAATAAATGCATAAAATGAGTCATAATTCTGTATTTTTGATTAATTTTACAAGTTCATTATATTAAAATTATATTTTTACTATTTTAAATAATTTAAACAGTTATTAAATAAAAAGAATGGTAGATAATTTTTTATGAAAACTAACAATAAATCTGCCCTTAATAGTAATTTGAATGTTAAACAACTTAAACTTTTCGATTTTGGTGTTGATGAACCAGCACCAATTGTGTATTTAAAAAGAACTCTAGGATACGTGTCTAATTTAAAAATTAATTCTCATACTATAATTTTAGATAAAAATGATGTTTTTAAATATATTGGTCGTGTTGAAATGTTGGTTAAAAAATAATTTTTATAAGTGTGAATCCACACATTTTTAGTTGTACATCAATAAAAAGTAAGGTGCAATCCACATGTTGGAAATATCAATTCCTTTAAATATAAATTTTAATTTTTGTTTCTATATTATTAATTTCTGCTTCCGTTTCATTTGCTACAGATGAAATGGCAGATAATATTAATATAGAAGAATATATAGTTGAAAATGATAGAATTGTATATGATGAAATGGAATTTGAAGATGATGCATTCGATAAAGAGTATTTTACCTCAGATATAGAATCCATTAATACTACTCAAGAAGTTTATCCAATGGAATTAGAAAAAAATTCTTCAAAACAATCAATAAGTAAAACTGTTAGTGGTATTACAACAGGAATACGTATGCATATTAATCAAGTTTATCAAACTGAACAACTAACAGCATATGTAACTGATAGTTCAGGAAATCGTTTAAATTTATATAATCAACCATTAAAATTTACAATTAATGGTGTAAATTATCTACGTTACACAGATTCTTATGGGCTTGCTAGTTTAACTTTAAATTTAAATCCAGGTACTTATACTGTTTATATTAGTTTTAATGGTAATGGTAATTATGATCCTTTTTCAGGTTATGCAACTGTATATGTTATTCAGAGAAATACTATTTTAACTGCTCTTTCTAATACTGTTAATCAGGGTGATGGATTTAAAATTAAAGTAACGGATGGTACACATGTTCCTATAGCAAATAAAAATGTTAAAATTACTATAAATGGTGTAACTTATGATAGAACAACTGATAATTATGCTATTGCAAATTTAAATATTAATTTAAATCCTAATAATTATATAGTGAATGTGGCATTTAATTCTCAGCCAGGATATAAAGCTGCTTCTGCAGTATCTAAAACTATTACAGTAATTTCTAATAATAACCTTGTTCAATCTGTTTTAACACTACTCACTTCTGTTATGAATGTTGGAGGGCAATTCCAAGTTAAATTAACTAATGGCGATGAGGCTGCATTATCTGGAAAAACAGTTAATATTTTAGTAAATGGAGTAAATTATAATAAAGTAACAGACAGTAATGGTGTTGCAAGTTTAGCAATAAATTTAGCTTCCAATACTTACAAAGTAGTTGTCAATTTTGGAGGAGATAATACATATAAATCTACAACAAGATACAAATTAATTCATACAGCTAATTCTAAAACTGATAATGCCTATATAAATGATTTTCCTCTCTCAACATACAGTAGTATAAGTAATCAATTTTGTGATTACAGTAGTGCATATATTAGAAGCTTAAGTAGTACTTTAACAGCTAGTAGTACTGATGATTTAGAAAAAAGTATAAGTATACATAATTATGTTACAAGAATGAGTTATTCTTTATATTCTGGTCCTTTATATTCTGCATTAAATTCTCTCACATCATATAAATTGTGTTGATCAAACAAGTTCATTTATTGCATTAGCAAGAGCTGCAAATTTACCTGTAAGATATGTTATAGGTTTAGGAACAACTCCTGGTGCTGTTGGGCATGGTTGGGCTCAAGTATGTATTAATAATATATTTGTTGTATCAGATCCAACAAATACTGTTATTTTTGGAGATTGGGAAACTTCACAAGGGTATTATAAGGATTATACTTATTCATTATTAGTAAGTAATGGAAATAATGCTTTAAATGGATTAACAGATGAAAATACATATTATTTTACATAAATTAAAAGAGCCTGTCAAAATGTTAGTTGTTTTTAAAATTTAATTTCATTTAATAACTTTAATTCTTAATTTGAGACATTTTTGGAATTTTAAAATTTATATCAACTAACAAATTGACAGTCCCAATTAAAAAAAGTAATATATATATCATTAACAATTAATTAAATATTAAGTATATTTTTATTTTTTTTATTTTTTAATGAAAATATTACTTAAGTTTAAATAATAAATTAAAAAAAGGTGAAATATATGAAAAAAACTACAATGGGAATAAGCATTATTGCAATTGTTTTATTAATTTCAAGTGTTTCCGCTGTTATAATTGATAATGAATATACAGAAAAAATAACTACTGGAGATATTCCTAAAGAACAATATCTACAAGAAAAATTTGGTTCAGTAGACAAAAAAGCTCAAGATAAAGAATTAAGTTACGAAAAAGTACAACCACAAAAATCTGCAACTGTTTATGAACTAAAAGTACCTGAATCAATAGGTAATAATCCTAAACCTACTCAAGAAACATTTACCTATCCTAAAAATGATACTATGAATAATATTAATGAATTTGATCAGAATAAAGTATATCAAGAAATAACTACTGGAGATATTCCTAAAGAACAATATCTACAAGAAAAATTTGGTTCAGTAGACAAAAAAGCTCAAGATAAAGAATTAAGTTATGAAAAAGTACAACCACAAAAATCTGCAACTGTTTATGAACTAAAAGTACCTGAGAATATTAGGTAATCATTTTTTAAATAAGCTATATAATAGCTTATTTATTTTATTTTTTTTTAATTTGGTGGTATATAATATGAAAAAATTTTTATTTATTTTTCTAATATCAATCTTATTTTTAATTTCTAATGTTTCAGCAATAGATAATGAAACTTTAGATGATGATATAATATATAATAATGAAATTAATACTGATGAAGTTATGAATGAAAATATAAAAAATAATAACGATACAAGAATAAATGCTAATGTAAAAATTAATACTGATGAAGTTATGAATGAAAATATAAAAAATAATAACGATACAAGAATAAATGCTAAAGTAAATTTAACTGTTACAAATACAAGCAGTAGTGGAAATGCTACAATTATAATAACTGCAAATCCTAATGCTACAGGAAATATTACTATAGAAATAATTAATATAGGAAAATTTAATTTACCTTTAATAAATGGTTCTGTAACTAAACATATTAATAATTTATCTGCAGGAATTTATTCAATAAACTTAACATATACTGGTGATAATAACTTTAATCCATTTGAAAATTTATATTTCCAAAAATTTTTTATTTCTGATTCTAAAACTAATTTACTAGTTAATAATAATACTATTGTAATGTTTTATAGAAATGGAACAAAATTTGTAGTAACTTTAGTTGATTCTAAAGGTAATCCTATTGGAAGTCCAGATGTTACATCTTTGAATAAATATATTAATATAACAATTAATAATGTAACTTATGAAAAAAGATTACCAGAAAATGGTACTGTTTCTCTGAATTTAAATCTTGCACCAGGTAATTATTCAATTTTAACAACTTTTAAAGGAGATATTATTTATCCTGCATCAAACTTAACAACAAATTTAACTATTTTACCAACTTTAACAGGTAATAACATTACTAAATATTATAAAAATAGTACACAATATTCTGTTAAGGTTTTAGATAAAAAAGGAAAAGCGTTGACTAATACTAATGTTAAAATGAATATTAATGGAGTATTTTATGAGAGAAAAACTGATTCAAATGGAATAGCTACTTTAAATATTAATTTAAACCCTAATAACTACATAATTACAGTTTATCATCCAGAAACTAATGTAACATACAGTAATACAATTAAAGTTTTACCAACTTTAATAGGTGAAAATCTTACTAAAAACTTTACAAGCAAAGGACAATACAAAGTTAAAGTATTAAATAATCAAGGGAAACCATTATCAAATCAAAATGTTACAATAAATATTCATGGAGTAATATATATCAAAGTAACTGATAGTGAGGGGATTGCTAAATTAGATATTAATTTAAATCCAGGAAGTTACATTGCTACAGCTTACTGGAATACCTATTCAACAAGCAATATTGTTAAAGTAGAATAATTAATTTATATTCTACTATTTATTTTTTTAAGAGGATTTGCCATAATTTTGTGGTTTGATATTTTTTCTTTATTTCTTTTTTAGTTGTTTAATATTTGTTTTTTTTAATTTTTAATTTTATATGGTTCTTATTTTGTATTTTGTTGGGTGAATTGGTTTTTTTTCTTTTTCTTTTGCTAATGATTATTAATAAGTTGTAACAAATAGTATATTTGAACATTAATGATTTTTGTGATTTTTCATGAGATTGTTGGTGTTTGTTTAATCTAAAATGTTCGAATTAATGTTGTTTTCGGAAAATTGCGTTAAATTAATAGGCGTACAGACTATTTATTTGAAAAATGAAATTACATTTTTAATAAAATGTGGGGTTTTTTTGGATTTGTGTTTTATTTTAGTATGCTGTGTCTTTTAAGCTTTTTAATCGTGTTAAATTATACATGGTGTTTTTTAAATGTATTTCATTTTTGATTGCATTTTTGTTTGAGCCTAATAGGTGTAAAATGCCGTGTGTGTTTTTTAAATATCCGTTAATTCCTTCATTAGCAGGGAATCTTTCTCCATAGGTGTTTAGGGTTCTTTGTTCTGTGAATTTGTTAATCATTTTATATTTTAAGGGTGTGATTCTGTCTGTTATGGTTTTAATTTCGGAATTTTCAAGGCATTTGTCTTTGTATTGACATGTGGGGCATGCTGTGCATTTATGGATGTATGATTGTTCTTTTAGATTTGAGTCATTTATCCCTTTTTCTTTCTTTTTTCTGCTTTGTATTGGTTTTATTTCTGTTAATTTTAGTTTTTATTATTTTTGCAGATGTATCCATTTTTGATTCGTGTGAAGTCTTTTTTGCTGAATTTTTTATTATTTTTTGGTTTTCCTTTTGTAGGTATAGTATTTTACCAAAACTTTATATCTAATTAGTGACATATATTTGTTTATGTCTCGTGGAAGAAATATTTCAATTGAAGATCATTTGGATATTGATTATATTAATGATTTGTTAAGTGAGTATAAAAAGTCTTATATGATTTATCAACGCTTACTTTTCATTAAAATGTTAAAAGAAGGTAAAACAGTTAAAGATGCATCAGAATTTTTGAATGTGAATAGAGCATCAGGTTCTAGATGGTTAAAACTTTATAATGAAAAAGGATTTGAAGGTTTAATACCTAATTATGATAATTGTGGACGTAATTGCTATTTAACCAATGAACAAAAAGAAGAATTAAAACAAATTATTTCAAATTCTGATGAAAATTATACTCTTAAAAGAATTCAAAAACTTATTAAAGAAAAATTTAACATAGAATACTCTGAAAAACAAGTATGGGTAATTGTAAGAGAAAAACTAGGTTTTAATTATGGAAAACCATTCACTAAACACTCTAAAAAAACCTAGAAAATGCTGAAAAAACCTTAAAAAAAACACCAAAAACATAAACTTGAAAAAAAGAAGAACTAATATTCTTAGATCAAACAGCATGTCAAAATATTTCAAATGTTTCAAGAAATCTCTATTTACCAGGACATAAAAATAAAATAAACAAAAATCCACTAAAAATCAAAACAAATGCAACAGGATTTCAAAAGCATAACTTGCACATCCCATTTAGAATTCCATAAAACAAACAACGCAATAGACTTTGTAAAAATACTAATAAAATTTAGAATATTGAACAGTAAAAATAAAAAGAACAAAATAACACTAGAAAATATATTAAACAATCCCAATATATCTGAAGAAGAAATAAAGAAATATTTAGATAAAAAAGGACTAAGCTTTCATAACTTCCGTGAAAAAATAAATGACCACTTCTATGCTGATTTACCAAAACAAGAATCAATAGAATCAATAGAAAAAACCTGCAAAAAAGAAAATCGAAACAATAAAAGAAAGATAGAATACTATAAAAGAAAAAATCTATTATTAAATATAGATAAAAAAAGAAATAAAAGAAGATTTTAAAAAAGAAAAAACAATTAACATCATATTAGAGAATTACAGAGTTCACCATTCTAAAATAGTCGAAAAAGTCTGCGAAATATTAAATTTTAATCTAATATTTTTACCTCCATATTCACCAGATTTAAACCCCATAGAAGATTTATGGAGAGTAATTAAAAAAGAAATGTATAATAACTTCTTTGAATCAATAGAAAACATGATAAAACTATTCAAAAAAGAATTCAATAAAAATATAACAAAGAAATCTTTTTATGAAAATTGGATAAAAAAATATATTCATTAGATACAAATTTTTGGTAAAATACTATAAAATAGCTATTAAACTATATATCTAAAAGAAATAAGAATCTAACAATATTTTATTCTTTTATTTTTTCTTTTAGTCTTCTTAATATTCCTTTTAATGTGTGTGCTTCTCTACCTGTTATAAAAGCTCTATTTATTATATTTTTAAATGTTTTTAAACCATTATTTTTTTTATGTTCTGGTATATTTAATGTAGAGATTAATTGTTCCATATCTTTTAGAACATATTCTTTTTCAATAGTTGTAGCTTCTTCTAGGCCTTCAACAGGGAATTGGTTAATGTTTTTAAATATTTCATAAAAAATAATACTAGCTGCATGAGATATATTCATTATTGGGTATGCAGGATTAGTTGGAATACTTACAGTAATATCGCACAATTCAATTTCATTATTATATAATCCATTCCCTTCTCTTCCAAAAATAATAGCTGAAGTATAATTAAAATTAATTGTTTCTCCAAGTTCCTCAGCTTTTATTGGAATTCTATCAAGATTATAACTTCCACCAGCTGTACCTGTTGTAGCTATTTTAAAATCTATTTTTTTTGATTTTAAAAATTCATCAAATGTAGTGTAAATTTCAGCATTTTCTACAATGTGTTTTCCATGGGTGGCCTGATAATATGATTCTTTTTTAAGCTCACAAGGATTAATTAATATTAATTTTTCAAGACCAAAATTGGCCATTGCTCTTGCAAGAAAACCAACATTTCCTGGGGTTTCACATTCTATAAAAACAACATATATATTTTCTTTAATTTTTTTAGCATTTGGAGAATCTTTTAATCTTTCTATCATTAAATCTTTTTTAGTTTTCCTACTAGATTTAGCTTTTTTCTCTGAGCTTGATTTAGATGAACTTTTCTCTTTAGGTTTTTCTTTCTCTGAGATAAGTTCACTATTCTCAACAATTATTTCTTCACTAGTAGCTATATCTCCAATTTTAACCAGCTCTTATTCTTCTTGTGAATATGATTCTTTTAAAAGTTCAAGAATGTTCATAGTTTTAACATCATTTAAACCAATACTATCTAACCCGTCTTTTAGATTATATTGGCAAAATGGGCAGATTGTAATAACTGATTCAGCACCAGTATCTTTTATCATCTTTGCTTTATCTTTAGATAATTCAAGAGCTATTTCAGGTTTTCCAGACTTTATTCCTCCACCTGCACCACAGCACTGACATGGATATTTCATTTCTACTAAATTAATACCAGGTATCTTTTCAATTATATCTCTTGGTTCATCTTTAATATCTTGACTTCTACTAAGATGACATGGATCATGCCATGTTACATCCTTTTTTAAATATTTTAATTTGTTAGTATCAAGTTTATCTACTAAGAACTCACTTATATCTTCTACATTTAATTTTGAACCAAACTTAGGATGATCATTTTTAAGGGTAGCTCCACAACCTGCACAAATAGTAATTACAGTATCATAATCTTTAAATACTTCTTTATTTTTATCAACAAGGCTTTGAACAAGATCTGTTTGTCCTGTTCTAAGTAATGGTGAACCACAACAGACTTGTCCTTTAGGAATATCTATTTCTATATTGTTTTCTTTAAGCACATCTATTAAAGCATGACCAATATTTTGTAATTTATAATCAACCATACATCCTGTAAATAAAGCTACTTTTTTAGGTTTTATATTTTCTTTATCTTTATTTACTTCTTCTATAAAACCTTCTCCTTCAACTTTAATAGAACGACCAGTATCTTCAACAGATTTTTTAATTGGAACATGATTTTCAAGTGGTCCTAAATTATTTTTACAAACTACTTCTCTCATTTTTTCTATTGCATCTCCAAAACTGTTTATATTTTTAGGACAAACTGAACCACATTTCCCACAACTAGTACAATTATATAGTCCTTCTTCTAAAAGATCATTTAATCTTTTATCTTGTTCTCTTGGATCCATACTAAACTTTGAAATGTATCTCATTATATATGGTCCTGAGAATTCCTCCCTAAAATGTTTTACAACTGGACATGTAGATAAACAAGAATAACACTCTATACAACTTCTTACTTTTTTGGTGTCTTTTACATCTTCATTATTAAAATTTGTTTCAATTTGGCAATTATGATCTTTTCTAGTATGTAAGTCAAGATTTTTGACTTTTTCTTCTATTTCAGTTTTATCCACAATTAAATCTTTTATAACTGGGAAATCTAATGGTTCTATAACTGCACCATCTTGGATTTCTTTTTTACAAGCTAAAGCCCCATTTCCTTTGTATTTTATTCCACAGGAACCACATTGTCCTGCTCTACAAGAACTTCTATAACTAATGTCTTCGTTGTATTTATCATTAATTTCTTTTAAAGCATCTAAGACTTTCATTTTAGGCTTTTTTTCAATTTCATAGCATTCTAAATGTGGTTTTTCATCTTTTTCTTTGTTAAATCTAGAAACATAAACTTTTATCATTGTCTTATTCCTTATAAAAATTTAAAATTAGTAATAAAATTTTGAATTTAATATATACTTTGTAATCAATTATTAATAAAACTTATTATTCATAATTAAAAGAAATAAATTCAATATTACAAAATTTCACATTATAATACTTGCACATTATTATACTGATTAACTAATCAAGTGAACTTTACGAAAATATTATAATTGAAACAATAAATCTATTAAAAATAAAATTTGATTAACATGAATATCTGATAATCAATAAATATTAAGAATTATCTACTTAGAATTCTTTTTTAAAGATTTAGATAGAAAAATATCTAAAATTAGATTAATCAAATATTTAATCTTAAAATACTTAGAGATATATTGAAATCTTTTAAAAACTAAAATATCAAAAAATACTAAAAATTTTAAGTATATAACCAAAAATATTATCATAGTTATAGTTGATTACCTAATATTTTTTAATTAATTTAATATCTATATATAAATAAAACATGCATTTGTATGAAAAAGTTTGGTAACACACTATATTATAAAATTTTTTATATATTATAAAATCTTAATATAAATTTACTAAGAGCAATATAACATAAAATCATTTATATTAATTTTAATAAATTTATTAAAATAATTAATAAATAGCTATTTTAATTTATATTTTTATAGTTTGTAGATTATTTTATTAAATTTGTATTTTTAAATACATATGAGGAAAGATAATGAATTTAAAACAGTTAGTTACTGGGAAAAAAGGAGATAAACAATTTTTGCTTGGAAATGAAGCAGCTGTTAGAGGAGCTATTGAAGCAGGTGTTTCAATTGCTGCAACATATCCAGGCACACCATCATCTGAAATTGGAGATGTTTTATCATATCTAGCAAAAGATGCAGGGATTTATTTTGAGTTTTCAACAAATGAAAAAGTTGCTATGGAAGTTGCTGCTACTGCTGCAGCTTCAGGACTTAGATCATTTACTTTTATGAAACATGTTGGTATGAATGTAGCTAGTGATTCTTTTATGAGTACTGCTTATACTGGTGTTCGTGGAGGAATGGTTGTTTTAATTGCAGATGATCCTTCTGCGTTTTCTTCTCAAAATGAACAAGACAGTAGACATTATGCTAGGCTTGCTAATTTACCTATTTTAGAACCTTCCAATTGTCAAGAACTTAAAGATATGATGGTTTATGGATTTGATTTATCTGAACAATTTGGTTTACCGGTTATTATAAGAACTACTACTAGAGTTTCTCATATGAGGGGAATTGTTGAACTAGGAAGTATAAAAGAGCAAAATAGAAAGGGTCATTTTGATAAAGATCCAAGTAGTTTTGTTCCTGTTCCTGCCTTTTCTTTATCTATGCATGAAAGATTATGTGATAAGATAAAAGAAATCAATAAAATTTCAGAAAAATATAGACTAAACTATATTTCTTCTTCAAAAGATAATTTTAAAATTGGAGCTATTTCTTCAAGTAGTGCATTTAATTATATTTATGATATTGTAAATCAAGATAATTTAGATATTAATATTTTAAAACTTGGTTTTTCTTATCCTTTTCCTGAATCAAAAGTATATGAATTTTTAAAAGATTTAGATACAGTTTTTATTGTAGAAGAAGTAGATCCTATAATCGAAAAAGAAGTTTTAGCTGTAATTGGAAAATATAATTTAGCTATTACTGTTTTTGGAAAATTAGATGAAACTTTTCCTTTAGTTCATGAATTTAATCCAGATATTATAAAAAAAGGTTTAAATAAAATCTTAAAATATACAGAAATTAACGAAAAAAATAGCTATTCACAAAATTTCAATGATTTAATTGAAAGTATTCCAAATAGATCTCCTGTTTTATGCCCAGGATGTCCTCATAGAGGAATGTTTTATGGTGTTAAAAGAGCTATGGCTAAATTAAAATTAAAAGAAGATGATGTTATTTTTGCATCAGATATTGGTTGTTATACATTAGGTCTTAATCCACCATATAAAGCTGCAGATTATTTATTATCTATGGGTTCAAGTATAGGTGATGGTTGTGGATTTTCTAAAGCTACAGATCAGAAAGTTGTTAGCTTTATAGGAGATTCTACATTTTTCCATAGTGGTATTTCTCCATTAGTCAATGCTGTTCACAATAAACACAATTTTGTTGTTACTGTTTTAGATAATCGTATTACAGCAATGACTGGTGGTCAACCAAATCCAGGTATGTCTTTTGATGGTATGGGTAATCCAGCTCCAGAAATATCTATTGAAAAAATAGTTAAAGCAACAGGTTGTAATTTTGTTAAAACTATAAATCCAATGGATTTAAATGAAACAATTGAAATTTATAAAGAAGCTTTTGAACATGATGGTGTTGCTGTTATAATTTCAAAACATCCTTGTGTTTTAATTAAAGGATTAGAAAAAAAATCAACTGTTGAATTTAATGAAAACAACTGTAAAAAGTGCTATGTTTGTCTTAATAGATTATCTTGTCCAGCTATTTCTTATAAGAATAATAAGGTTACAATAGATAAAGATGCTTGTAATGGTTGTAATTTATGTGTAAAAACATGTAAATTTGGAGCTATTACTGAAGGAAATAAGGAGGCTTAAAATGTCTAAAAATAGCTATAATATTTATATATCTGGTGTTGGTGGTCAGGGAATAATTAAAACTTCTGTTATAATTGGTGAAGCTGCAATGAATGAAGGATTAAATGTTTGTATGAGTGAAATTCATGGTATGTCTCAAAGAGAAGGGTCTGTTTCTACAGAACTTAGAATTGGTGATTTTAATAGTTCAATTATCCCAAACAATTCTGCTGATGCATTACTTTCTTTTGAACCAATTGAAACTTTACGTGGAATTAAAAAAGCTAATAAAGATACAAAAATTGTTTTTAATACTCATCCTATTCATCCTTCTTCAGGAAATAGTTTAGAAATGAATTATCCTCCTGTTGAATTGATTATTTCTAATTTAAAAGAAAATTTTAACTATGTTTATCCTATTGAGGGTAATGATTTAGCTAATAAAGTAGGAAATATTTTATCTTTAAATATGGTATTACTTGGGGCTATTGTTGCTGATGATAATTTTCCATTATCAAAAGAGTCAATAGTAAGTTCTATGAAAAATAATTTAAATTCTAAATTTCATGAATTAAACTTGAAAGCTATTGAACTAGGTTTTGATGCTGTAAAACTTTAAGATTTAAATATTATTAAAAAAATATCTTTAAGTAGTGGTTAAAATGGTATATAATATAAATAATGCTATTGTAAAAAAGGATAAAGAAGGTAATTTAACACTAATTGATCCTGAAAATAATTTCAAAGATAAAGAAGCTTTTATTGCTATTGATAGTGATGACTTTATTTCAATCCAACTTCTTATCAATGGCATTATTAATAATGATTTTAAAAAATGGAGAGAAATTTCTAAGTTTAAAGATGATTATAAACTTAAGAATTTATTTATTAGGTTAGGCTATACAAAAAAAGATGTTGCTAACTTATTAAAAGAATTTTAAATGTATTTAATATTTGAAGGGGGTTTCTTATGCCTGAATTTAAAATAACAAAAGAATCTGGTGTTAAAAAATTTGAAATTCAAATGGCTATTGATTTTGATGAAGAGGGTGAAATCGAAAATCAAGAATATTCAAATGGGGATGAATGGTCAGATAATCCTTCTGATTTAAGAATTTGTACTTCTTATTGTGATGAAGAAGAACAAGAGGAATGGAATGTATTTTTCAATGATTTTATGTATTTATTAGAATCTAATGAATTAATAGATGAGGTAAAAAAACTTAAAAATATTGGGGATTCTTACTTTTTTAATGAAGAAGATATGGAGGTTGAATTTGTTGTAGTGGATCTTTAAAGATTCTTAATATCCTCTTCAGTTAATAATTCAGCATTTTTAGATTTTAAAAGTTTTTTACCATTTTCCATATCTTCTAATCTCATAACTACAACTGCTTGGTCTACTTTATGTGTTATGAATGCATATATATATTCTACATTAATTTTATTTTGATCTAATATTTCAAGAACAGAATTCAATCCATTTGGTTCATCAGGTACTTTAACTATTATTACTTCATTCTTTTTTACAAGAAATCCATCATCTTCAAGAGCCTTTATAGTTCTTTCTGTATCACTTACAATTAATCTTAAAATTCCATATTTTGTAGAGTCTGCAACAGACAAAGCCCTTATGTTTATATCTGATTTAGCTAAAGTATTAATAGCTTTTTTAACACGACCTTCTTTATTTTCTATAAATACTGAAATTTGTTCTACACTCATTTTATTCACCTTATTCAAAATTTCTATTATCAATTACTCTAATAGCCTTTCCTTCACTTCTTGGAAGAGATCCAGGTTCACTTAAAGTTACTTCAACTCTTAAACCTATTTCTTTTTTAATAACACTAGCTATTTTATTTTCAACAGATTCCATTTCTTTAATTTCGTCTGAAAATAATTCTCTTGATGCTTCAACTTTAACTTCTACTTCATCTAAATATTCTGGTCTTGAAACAATAATTTGATAGTTTGGACTTATTCCATCAATTTTTAACAGTGCTTTTTCAATTTGAGATGGAAATATTAAAACACCTCTGATTTTTAGCATATCATCAGTTCTACCAGTAATCCTATCCATTCTAACTAAAGTTCTACCGCAGGAACATTTTTCTTCTCTTAATGTTGTTATATCCTTTGTTCTAAATCTTATAACAGGTGATCCTTCTCTTGTTAATGTTGTAAGAACTAATTCTCCTTTTTCACCATAATCCAATACTTCCCCAGTTTCAGAGTTGATAATTTCAGGATAAAAATGATCATCAGATATGTGTAAACCATTCTTTTCAGGACATTCTTGTGCAACACCAGGACCAATAATTTCAGTTAAGCCATATATGTTTAAAGCTGTTATTCCTAAACGTTTTTCTAATTCATCTCTCATCTCTTCAGTCCACATTTCAGCTCCAAATATTCCGGATTTTAAACTTATATCTTCAGGACCATACCCTTCATTTTCAAGAGATTCAGCTAAATACAATGCATAAGACGGAGTACAAGAAATTATAGTACTTTGAAAATCAAGTAGTATTTCAATTTGTTTTTTAGTGTTTCCAGCAGATATTGGAATTACAGTTGCTCCAAATTTATGAGCTCCATGATGGATTCCAAGACCTCCTGTAAAAAGACCATATCCATAACAATTTTGTATTTTATCATGTTTTTCTCCAAGTGCCATTCCAATAGCTCTTGCCGTGATTTCTCCCCAAATATCTATGTCTTTTTTTGTATAACCTGAAACTGTAGGTTTTCCTGTAGTTCCAGAGGAAGTATGGATTTCAACAATTTCATCATCAGGAACAGCAAAAGTTTTAAATGGATAAGCACTTCTTAAGTCAGATTTTTCAGTAAATGGAAGTTTTTCTATGTCTTTTAAAGTTTTAATATCTTCTACAGAAACACCAGCTTCATCTAACTTTTTTCTATAAAAAGGAACACGTTCATAAGTTTTTTTAATAGTGTTCTTAAGTCTTTTTAATTGTAGATTTTCTTTTTCTTCTTTTTCCATACATTCTGCTTCTTTATTCCATACCATTTTATCCCTATAGTATTTTTTAAATATAAAATTAATTTTATGTATTTATTTTTTTTAAATTAAAGTTTTTGTTTTTAATTATTATAGTTAATTTTTATTTATTTCATAATCTAATAAAAATTTATTTAAATTTCAAAACAAATAGAGGTTTTCCATTTAATAATTTTTTGGTTTTTGTGTAATTTTTTATTTTGGGGTTGTGGTGTGCTGGTTTGTTTTGTCATTTAATTTTTGTGTTTATTTTAACTAAGTTCATGTTTATTTTATTTGTTTTTAATTAATATACTTTATATTTAGTTTATTGTTTTCTTGTTTAATTTTAATAAATTTCATTTTTCATGTAATTGAGTTAACTTGGTGTATATCCTTAATTGATTTATTTAAGTTTTATTTTATCTGTAACAATGTTTAAGTAGTTTATTTTATATTTATTTATATGTTCTTTATATATTAGGTTTAATAAGTTTGAAAAAAAACTTGTTCCGATTGTAGATGATTTTAAGGAAAGTGGTAGATTTGATGTTTGTTGGAGGATGATATTTATTCAATTGTGAAGCATAGTTTTGATTTTGTGAGAAATAAGGGAATTATGTTTGATTTTAATGATTCTGTGATTAAAAAATTAGTTAAAAATGATTTAGAATTAAAAAATACATCAATTAAATGATGATGAAAATCAATTATTAATTATTGTTGATTTAAATCAAATGGATGATGATAAAGAAATTATAGATGATTTAATGAAATTTGAAGAGTTGTGGGATTATGAGATTTTTCGTGATATTTTAGAAACTGTTTATTTAGGTTCTAATAAAAGTAGACCGAATTTTGATCCTGTTTTAATGTTTAAAATTATCATTTTAGAAATATTTTATAATTTTAATGATAATAAAATTAGTAAATGGATTAAAAATCCTTGTTTTAAATGTTTTTTAGATTATCCTGAAGAATATCCTGTAGAATCAACAATATGGGAATTTAAAGAAAAATTGACTGAAAATAAAATAATGGATATTATTTGGCAAATTCATCAAAAACAACTAAAATCTTATGGTTTTGGATTAAATCATGATTAATTTTGAGTTTGCTCAAGATTCAACTATAATTAAAACGATTTAATATGATATTAAATTATAGTCTTGAATTAGGGTTTGCTCAAGATTCAACTATAATTAAAACTAATCAAGGAAAAACTATTTTGCCCCTCCTGGTGAAAAAGCAAAAACACGAAGAAGCAAACATGGAACATGAGTCAAAAAAAGGCAATCAATGGTATTTCGGATACAAATATCATCAAATAATCGATTTAAAAGATCAATTAATAAGATTTTTCAAATTAACAACAGCATCAGTACATGACAGCTAAATGACATTTGATTTATTAGACAAAGTGGTTTATGGTGATAAAAGACATGTGGGAAATAGAATCTAATTCATATCCAGTTTATATGCTTAGAAATTCTAATGATCCTTTAACTAATGAGTATCGAAGTAAAAGAAATAAAAGAATCAGTTCCAAAAGAGCATCTGTAGGAAGAGTATTTTCAACATCACAATACCACATGACCAATCACGTTAAAACAACAACCATACTGGGAACAAAACTAAAAATACTCATAACATCCATCATAATTAATATAAAACAAATTGACCCATTACAAGAACGTACAAATAATAAAATTTAAACATATTTTAAACAGACAGATCCTGATGATATTAAGAAAAAATATAAAACAGCGAGTGGTTTATTAGATTTTTTATACATAAAAATTGAATATTTGACAGAAAAATCAGTCAAAGAATTGGATGAAAATTACCTGACCAATTTTTGACATTCTCAACAAAACAAACACAAAAAACAAGAAAAAACCAACAATATTTCTCATAGAAAAATTAATAAATGGAAAACCTCCATAATAAAACTTAGTGATTAATATGCGTCGTAGTGATAGAGAAATTACAGATATTAATGAAATTGTTGATGCACTTAAAAAATGTAGAGTATGTAATCTTGCTCTTTTTGATGAAAAATATCCATATGTTGTACCTTTGAATTTTGGCTATAAATTGGATAATGAAACTAATGATTTAGTTCTGTATTTCCATGGGCACAATGGTGGTAAAAAAATTGATTTAATAAAGAAAAATCCTCATGCTGCTTTCCAAATTCATAATGATGAGGATATCGTTGTTAGTGAAATACCTTGTGTTTGTGATATGATTTTTGAAAGTGTAAATGGTAATGGTGAAATTGAAATATTAGAAGGTGAAGATAAGACTGAAGGTCTAATAACTATAATGGATCAATACTCAGATAAAAAATATGAAAGCTCTGATTTTGATAAAAAAATCAAATCAACAGTTGTTTATAAGTTAAAAGTCAATGATATCAGTGGTAAGTCATTTAAAAAATGATCTTATCTTTTTTAACTTTTTTTAATATAGAATTTTTAATTAATATCTAAAACTTTATATAATTATTATTTTATAATTATTAATAATTTAAATTTTATTAATAATTGAGGGAGTTTATGAATTTTGAAGTTTTATCAATTGTATTTATAGTTTATTTTTTGTTAATAGGTTATGTTGGTTATGTTGCATGGAAAAGAACAAAATCTTCAGAAGATTTCATGATAGCAGGTAAGGATACTCATCCTTATATCATGGCTTTAAGTTATGGTGCTACATTTATTTCTACAGCAGCTATTGTAGGTTTTGGTGGCGTAGCTGGAGAATATGGTATGAGTATTTTATGGTTATCCTTTTTAAATGTTATTGTTGGGGTATTCATAGCTTTTGTAATTCTTGGAAAGAGAACTCGTAGGATGGGACATAGCTTGGGATCATTAACTTTTCCTGATTTTTTATCTAAACGATTTAATAGTAAATTTATTCAAACTTTTAGTGGAGTCTTGATTTTCTGTTTCATGCCTCTTTATGCCGCAGTTGTTCTTATTGGTGCAGCAAGGTTCATGGAATCTTCATTATTTATAGATTTTAATCTTTCTCTTTTAATTCTAGCTGTTGTTATTGGATTATATGTTTTATTTGGTGGAATTAAAGGTGTAATGTATACTGATGCACTTCAAGGAACTATCATGGTTTTAACCATGGTATTTTTACTTGTTTTTGTTTATTGGATATTGGGTGGTGTTCAAAATGCAAATATGGCATTAACTAATATGGTTGATTTATATCCTCCAGAAGCTTTAGCTACTGGTGGAACAGGATGGACAACTTTTCCTACGATGGGAAGTCCATTTTGGTGGAGTTTAGTTTCTTCTACAATTATTGGTGTAGGGATAGGTGTACTTGCACAACCTCAATTAATTGTTCGTTTCATGACTGTTAAATCTGATAAAGAACTTAATAAATCTGTTCTTATGGGTGGATTATTTGTAGCTATTGTGACAGGAACAGCTTATATTGCTGGATCTCTTTCCAATGTTTTTTTTATGAATCATCTAGGTAAAATTTCTGTTGATGTTGTTGGAGGTAACATTGATAAAATTATCCCTGCATTTATAACAATGGCTTTACCAGAATGGTTTATTTATGTATTTTTATTAACTTTACTTGCTGCAGCTATGTCTACAATTAGTTCACAATTCCATACTCAAGGTACAGCTTTTGGTGTTGATATTTATGGAACACTTAGGAAGAAAAGACATAACAGATCAGATCAAATTCCTATAGCAAGAATTGGAATTATTATTTCAATTATTTTAGCATTAGCTTTAGGACTTATTCTTCCTGGAGGCATAATTGCTCTTGGTACTAGTTTGTTCTTTGAAATCTGTGCTGCTGCATTCTTGCCAGTGTTTATTGCTGCTTTATTCTGGAAAAGAACTAGTAAAGAAGGAGCTATTGCAGGTATTTTATCTGGAACTATTGTAAGTATTTTTTGGTTAATATTTGTATTTAATAAAACTGCTGAAGGGCTTGGAGTATGTCAATTTTTATTTGGACAACCTTATTTAATTTCATCCTATCCTTGGCCATTTATAGATGTAATTTTAATAGCTGTTCCTATTTCAGCTATTTTTACAATTGTGGTTAGTTTACTTACAAAACCACTTCCAGAAAATATTATTGATACTGCATTTGAGGAAATTAAGAGTTAAGGTGGTTATATGGTTTTAGGAATAGAAGATCCATGGATTTGGGGTGTTTATGTATTGTTAATATTATCTGTTCTTCTTTGTGTCATTTATGGTATAATTTATTGGAATAAAGATTATTAAAAATAAATTAGTAAAACTTTAATATTAAATAAAATATTATATAATTTAAGGAATGGTATTTATGAGATTTACAGAAGATTTAGTTAAAAAAGAAGTTCTTAACTCTGGTGCAAATATTATTGGTAAAGTAGTGGATATTAAGTTTAACAATGAAACTTATGAAATTCAGGACTTAGTTGTAAAAAAAGGTAGTATTTCTGACTCTATAAAAGGTTCTAAAAGTGAAAATTTAATTCCTATTGATTTAATTAAGCATGTAGGAGATAAAATTATCTTAAAAGGAGAATATGATTTATAAATGGTTTTCAAATGTCTTATAAAAAATACTTAATTGAGATTTTAAAAAAAAATAAAGTTTTTAAAGAAGGAGAATTTGTATTATCTTCAGGTAAAAAAAGTAATTACTACATTGATATGAAGAAAGCTATTACTGATCCTGAAATATTATCTACAATAGCTAAACTTATCAATAAAAAAATAGCTAGTGAAAAAATTGATAAAATTGCTGGTCCTGCTTTAGGTGCAATTCCAATAGCTACAGCTATTTCTCTTGAAGCTGAAATTCCCCTTCTTATGATTAGAAAAGAAAAAAAAGATTATGGAACTTCAAAACTTATTGAAGGTGAATTAAATAAAAATGATTCAGTGATTCTTGTTGAAGATGTAACAACAACAGGAAATTCTCTTTTAAAAGCTATAAAAGCTATTAACGAAAATGGTGGCAATGTAAAAAAAGCATTTGTTGTAGTTGATAGGGAAGATGGAGCTATTGAATTATTTAAAAAGGAAAATATTTCATTTGAACCTTTAATTTCAGTTAATGAATTTTTTTGAACTTCTCCAAATATAAACTTGTAAAATTCTTTTTTAAGTCACTTAAATCTTTATCTTTTAGCATGATTTACAAGATGATTTAATTCATCGATTATTATTTTTAAACCAGTTTTAACAGCATTGGGAGAACCAGGCATTGAAATTATAATTGTTTTTTTATAAATTCCTGCTGTTGCACGAGACAATAAAGCACCAGAACCTAATTCTTCATAAGATTTTAATCTAAAAATTTCACCAAAACCATCTATTTTTTTATCAAAAATATTTTCAACAGTTTCTATTGTTATATCTCTACTTTCTATTCCAGTTCCACCAGTTGTAATAATAAGATCTATTTCTTGGTTTATCATTTCATTAATTATTTCTAAAAGTAAATCTTTTTCATCAGGGATTATTTTTTTTAATTTAACATTATATTTTTCTTTTAATTTATCTTTAATATAATTTCCAGAACTATCTTTATCTTCATTTTCCCTAGATTTAGTGTCGCTTAATGTTATTACTCCACAATCAATATTTTTAGGAGATAATTTTTTATGTAATTCCATGCTTTTACTTTTCATATTAAGTCTTCCTTATCATTAATATTAAGAATTTTTTAATTAATATTCATTTTTGTTATTTAGAAATTATTATAAAACTTTTAAAATAGTCTAAATTTTTAAATTAAAATAGTAATTGGTGGGTTTTAGTGTTTTTTAGCTATTAAGCTCTTGTATTTGTTTTTTGAATTTCTCAAAATTTTTTTCATCTCTTTTCATTTTATAAGATATGCTGTATAAAGCACCATATTTCTTATTTTCTTTTTCAATAATATTTTCTTCTAATAAAATATTCAAATGATGTTTTATTGTTCTATATTGCATATTTATTTTCTTTGATAATTGATTTGCATTATAAGGCCTTTTTAATAATTTAATTACTATTTTCTGTCTGGTTTTACCACCACGTTCACTTAAAAACATCGAAATAAATAATTTATCCATAATATCCCCCCCTATTGATTAGCTATTTTTTATTTTTCACATTTTTTTTCATATTCTCTAAATATTTCTAAACCCCATTTTATCCCCTCTTCAGTTTTATCAAGAATCATCTGAGAATCATCATAATACCCATCTTTTAAAAATAATGTTATTGTGATAAAATCATTACTACATGTTATAAATAAATTTAAATCTTTTTTAATTGTTGTAAATTTAATTTTTTTATTTTTTTCTATTTTTTCAAATAATTCACTTTTCTTTATTGATTTGAAGATATTTTCGCTTGTTAATATTTGAATTTTTTCAAGATTCTCTTTATCTAAAAGATTAAAAATCTTATTTAAATGTATTTCTGAAAAGATTGGTAGTATTATTTTAAGATTATCACTTCTTTCAAGTAATTTAAAGTATATTTTCAATGGTTTCGATAGATCATTTGTATCAGCTATAATGCATTCTGAATTTTTAAGTAAATATAAATTTTTAAGTGATTTCTCAGGTAAATCATCTATAGAATGATTTTTCCAAAAATCAACATTCTTATCTATTGAGTACCAGTTTTCTATTAATTTAATCATGTTAATAGCTAACATATAACCATTAGAACTTAAGTAATAATACTTATTAGATTTTTTAACTAAGTTTAGATTCTCAAGTTCTTTTAAACCATGTAATATTGTTGCAGATGGTTTATTTAGTTCGTTTCTTAATATTTCTAGGTTTTTTTCTTTTTCATTTAATGTAATGATTAGTTTTGTTCGCATGGTAGAAGTTAAGAGGTATTTTATTTCTTTAAATTCTTTTTTGTTATTGTCATTCATTATAATATCTCCTTCTTATTTGTTGTTGTATTATTGTTAAAGTTATTGAATAAATCTAAAGCCCATTTTATAGCTTTTTTATCGTTTGAAATTAAAAGACGATTTTGATCATATGTTTTGTCCGATTTAAATAATCCTAAACTCATTTTATTATTACTAATCATTAATGATAAATTCAAATCTTCTTTAATTGTTTTTATTTTAAGATTTTTATTTTTAATTCCTTTTTTTATAAGTTTTCTATTAATATTCTCTAATAGTGGTGATTCAATACTTTTAGGAATTATTATTTCGATTTTAGCATTTTTTTCTAATAAATATTCTAACATTTGGGGGTAATCAGGGTGTAAATATGGAAAAATAGCTTTAATTTCATTAGAATCTTTTATTAGGTTTTTCATATAATTATGTGGTCTGTAAATATCAATTGGTGTGGATTCTATTAACTCTGCATTATTTAAAACTGTTATACTTTGCAATGATTCAGAGCTAAAATTATTTATTTGATGTTTATTCCAGAATTTTTCATAATTTTTTATTATCTTTATTAATTTGTTGAAATCTAATAGGTTTTTAAAATAAACATTACTAATATGACTTATGTGATATTTGCTTTTTACTTTATAAATATGGTCTTTTTTGGCTAATTTATTAATATTGCTTGAAACAGAACTATATGTTAGCTTAGTTTTATTAACTATTTCTTTTATTGATTTTGGAGAATCAATTAAAGAATTTAATATCTGTAATCTAATTTCAGATTTTGCTAAGAATTTTATTTCATTTTCAACTTGTTCTAGATTATTATAAGTTTCTTTATATGTCATATTATCCCATGATGAATTCAATATTGTCCCCTACTAAATTAATATTAATTTTTTATAAAGGTTGCTTTATTAATTAAATATTTTTACATTATTTAAATATTTTTTTCAAAATTTATTATTAATTCGATAAAATTGAAATTTTTAAAAATAATTTATTATTGTATGAAAATTATTAAATTTAAATAAGTTTATATTTTTTAAAAATAAATTAGTCTCATGGAAACATATTATATATTAGATGCATCAGCTTTTATTAACGGGTTTCAAATTAATAATTCATTTAACTTTACAGTTTCTGAAATTACTGAAGAAATAAAAGATATGAAATCAAAATTACTTTTAGAAGAATATATTAATGAAAATAGATTAAAAATAAGAGAACCAAGTGAAAAATATCTAAGAATTTTAGAAGATACAATAGCTAGTTCTGGTGATGTTTTAAGATTATCTATGCCTGATAAAAAACTAATTGCACTAGCTTTAGAACTTTCAAAACAAAATAAAAATACAAAAGTTATATCTGATGATTACTCTATTCAAAATGTTTTAAAAATAATAAAAATTCCTTATGAGGGGATAATTACAGAAGGAATTAAAGGAGTTTATAATTGGGAAAAGGTTTGTGAAGGTTGTAAAAAAAAGTTTCCTAATGATTATGATTATGAAGATTGTGAGATTTGTGGTTCTAATATATATAAAAAAAGAATTAAACTTTGATGATTCATTATGAAAATAGCTATTGTTGTTCATGGACCCGTGAAAATGACCCAAGTATAGAAGAAGGTGCACAAGATTATGAAAATAGCTATTGTTGTTCATGGACCTAATATAATAGATTCAGGTTATGCAATTAAAATTATTAATTTCTTTGAAGAATATGGTGATGTTCAATCTAAATTAGGTGGAACCATGGGTAGAACTGCAGTAATTGATGCTTCTCTTGAGAAAACCATTGATATATCTAGTAAACTTTTACCTAGTGAATCATTAGAATTTTTTAATAATGAAAATGTTGATTTAATGTTTTTAATTAATTATGGTAAATCATCTACAACAGGGCATGTTTTTGGTTATAAAGTTTTTAATCATTATAATTCTCATATTAAAAATAAAACCATTCCTTTAATTCAGATTGAAAGACCTGGTGAAGAAGATGGAAGTTTAATTTATTGGAATGAAGATTTGACAATTTCTAAGAGCAAAATTAATGCTTTACTTGATGATGTGATTCATAAATTTGATTTAACAAATATTTCACCTAATGAAATTGAAATTAAATATTTTAAAAATAATAAAAATAATAAAAATGAAAGAAAAATTCATGGTGTAAGTCCTAATGAAAATATTTTAGTAAATGGTGTTGTTGTTGGAAAATCTAATAATGATGAGATTGTTTTAATTACAGAAAATAGCTATTTAACAGAAATTAAAGGAGGAACTATTAAAAATCATGGTGTTCAAAAATTAGGTAAATTTAATCTAGAAAAAGCTATTGTAAAAACGGGTCTTCTTAGAAAATCTGATATAGTTCCTAGAACATTAGAAAATAATAATAATTCAGATTTTTTTAAAGTAGTTTATCTTAATCATGCAGCAGAAAATATTTATGAATATAAGGATGTTGATTTAGTTCTTACAATTGGTGATGATACTACTCTTTTAGCAAGTGATATTTTATACAGATTTAATGTTCCAGTAATAGGTATTACAGATGGAGACTTAGATAAATTAGTTGAAAAAGGTTTTAAAACTAATGATTCTATTATTTTTAAAGTTCAGGAAGGGTATGATGATATTGTTGGGGAAGAAATATTTAAAGAAATTTTTAAAGGAGAAAATTTTATAGAATTTCCTATAAGTTGCATTGATTTTGAAGATTTCAAAACTAATAAAATTAATGAAATTAAATGCAATATTATAAAAATAATAAATAATAGAAATTATAAATATATAATTGAGTAATTAAAATTATTAATAAGCGTTATAGGTGTATTTTTTTGAATTTAAAGAGTCTTATCAAATCCCTTCAAGAATTTGAAGGTGTCACTCGTAAAAAATCAATTGGGATTGTTACAAATATTTTAGATGATGTATATAATATTTCTGGTAATGTTATAATTGAAAATGGTGATGATGCTTCAGTTATAGATATTGGGAATAATCAAGTTATTTTATTTGCTACTGATGGAATATGGGAAAAACTAGTAGAAAGTAATCCTTATTGGGCAGGATATTGTTCAGTTCTAGTTAATGTCAATGATATTGCAGCTATGGGTGGGAAACCTTTAGCTATGGTGAATATCTTATCAGTAGAGAATGATGAAATCTATAATGATATTCTTTTAGGAATAAAGGATGGTTGTTTAAAATTTGGAGTTCCAATGGTTGGGGGACATCTTCATCCAGATGCAGATTCTAATTCTCTTGGAGTTTCTATTATAGGAATAGCTCAAAAAGATAAAATTATTAGAAGTGATACAGCAAATATTGCAGATAAAATTATTGTAGGTATTGATTTAGATGGAAAACCTCATCATGAGTTTAATTTAAATTGGGATACTACCTATGATAAAGATCCAGAATTAGTTCAAAATCAAATTACTGCAATTCAATCATTAGCAGAAAATGATTTATTTACGGCTGGAAAAGATATTAGTAATCCGGGCATTCTTGGAACTTTGGAAATGTTACTTGAATCATCAAAAAAAGGAGCTATTGTTGATTTGGAAAAGGTTCCTAAAAAACAAGATATTGATTGGGAACAATGGTTTAAATCTTATCCTGGTTCTGGTTTTGTTTTTACAGCTAATGAAAAAGATTGTGATCAAATTATTAATTATTTAAAGAAATTTTCTATAGAATCTGCAGTTGTAGGTGAGATTATTAATGATGATAAACTTTATTTATCTTGTAAAGATGAAAAATTAGTTTTATTTGATCAAAAGATAAATCCTGTATTTAAAAGCAATTAATTTATTAAATTTTTAATTTTTAGGAGATTTTATGTTAGTTAATATTAATGGAGAGCAATTTGACCTTAAAGAAGGTTCAACAATTCAAGATGCTATAAATATATCTAATTCTTATTATGTTTCAGGTAGTGTTATTTGTTTAATTAAAGGAAAAAGAGAGTTTGAACAAAATATTAATAAATATAAAATAAAAACTACTAAAGGGTCTATAATAATTGAAATGGTTAGTAGTTCTGATGCATTACCATTAATTAATATATGGAAAGAAATATATAAAGATTTAATTGATTTAAATATTCGTTGGTCTACTTCTAATGAAATAGCTGTAGGACCTATTGTTACTGATTTAAAATCAACAAAAGAAATGGGTAAATATTTAGATGGTGATGTTTTATTAAGTTTATCAAGTTTTAGTAATGAATCTACTCATGTTATTTTTATTAAGGATAGTATTACTAATGTTTATGCTACTCCTCCATTTAACAATGGGGTATTTGCAAAAATAATAGGTGGTAGGAAAACTATAGATCTTTTGACTGATTATGATAAAATAATCGATGTTGAACCAATAGTAGAAAGGAATACTGTTGTAGATAGTTCAGGAGTTTCTGATTTAAACACGGTTTTAGAAGAAGGAAATCAGCTTTTTACTTATGTTTCAATCGATGTTAATGAAAATTCTCCTGTGTCTGTTGAACATTTGTTTTCTTTAATAGATAATGGTAAATTGAAGGTTGATTTTGAATCTAATTCATTTTTAGGGTTTAATGAACTTGAAAGTATTGATAAACCTGAAGAAGAATTATGTCCAAGAAATAGAGGTACTGTTTCTGTTAGAAATAATGGAAAAGGTGTTGGAAAACTTTATATTTATAGAGAAAATAGAATTTTATCTCCAAGTCATACCAATGTTGGAAAAATTATTCAGGGTATGGAATTAATTGATATTGCAAAGCAAGATGATATTATTTCTGTTAAATCTGAACAAAAAAGAATCATGACTTTAGGGAAAACTCAAAAAGAAGCTTCAAAATTATTAGAATCTTTAGGAATAGAACATATTAGAGAAGGTATAACAGATGATGATGCTATAATTGTGGAACAAGACCCACTATTTACAATTAATGTTCTAGAAGAAAAAAGGATTAAGACAAAAGGTATTAATAAAGAAAAATTAGCTGTTTTAAAACTTTCAGATAAGGCTCCTAGGTCTAATTGGTACTTTAAAAAATTAACAGGTCTTGTTGAAAATAATATTGGTCAATTAAAAGTTCATTTTGCAATTCCTGGAATGAATTTATTCATGTTTGAAGGTGATTCTAAAACATCAAAAGGTCTTATTCCTGAGAATAATCCAGTTAAAAATGTTCCAGCAGGGTCTATTGGAATAACTAATATGTCACGTAAAACTGTTGGACTTATTGGAGTTAGGTTTGAAAGACATGATGAATTTGGTCCTACTGGTGAACCATTTAATGGAACAAATATAGTTGGAAAAATTGTTTCTGATTTTGATAGTATTAATAAACTTGAAGATGGGGAGATTTTATATGTTAAAGAACTTTTGTAAAAATCCTAAATTAGGTAGTGAAGACACTGATCCTGAAACAGCTACAAGAATGATTATTTTGGGACCTAAAGCTAATGTCAGTGAAACAGAGATTGTTCACCATATGCATTTATTGGAATTACCAATTACAATAAAACATACTTGCTATGGAGCTATGGTTAGTGGTAAGGAAAAAGATGTATTAGAAGCTATTAAAGAAGTTAGAAAATTAGATCCTAATAATATTTTCACTAAAGATAGGGGGTTTCCTCCAGGAGATCCTAGAAGATGTAGAGGCCATAGATTAGGGCCTAGGGAAGGCTATCATCAAATGGAAAGCGAATTTAAATTATTAGGTGATGTTTCCGATGCACTATCTAATCCTACGAAAGTTAGTATTGAAAAAAACAAACCTATTTGTTATGATGATTTTAAAGATGTATTGAAAGAGTGTAGTAAAGATAAAAAATAATTATTAGGTGATTTTTATGGTTAATGTAGCTATTTATCCTCCAAATTCTTTGATTTTGGCAGATTTAATTGAAAGAAAAGGACACAATGCTCTTGCATTGCAAAAAGAAGTTAGAAAAAAAGTAACAGATCCTGAGATAGATTCGCCTCCTATGAACCTTACTGAGGAAGATCCTATTAAAGGACTTAAATATGCAGCTATTGAAGTTCCTTCTGGAGTTAGAGGCAGAATGTCAATCATTGGTCCTATTATAGATGAAGCTGATGCAGCAATTCTTGTTGATGATGCACCTTTTGGATTTGGATGTGTGGGATGTGCAAGAACTAATGAACTAGCTACATTTTTACTTAGAACTAAAGGAATGCCTGTTTTAGAAATAAATTATCCCACATCTAGGGATGAAACTTTTGATATGGTTAATAAAATTAATGAATTTTTAGATTCGCTTGAAGAAAAGGAGGATAATTAAATGGTTAAAATTACTTTAGTTTCATGTGGTACTGAATATAGTGGTATTCAAAAAGAGATTGAAAAAGCTGCAAATACTTTTGGAGCTGAAATTGTTCTTCCTGAGATTGATTTAGATTATATTAATGAAGCTTATGAGAAATTTGGTTTTTCTGCTAGAAGTTCTAGTTTAAAATTGATGATTGCAAGAGCTATGTCTATTGTTGAAGGAAAAACAAAAGCAGATGCTGTTTTTATTGCTACTTGTTTTAGATGTGCTGAAGGAGCACTAGTTAGAAATGAAGTTCGTAAGTTTATTCAAAAAAACACACGTATTCCTGTTGTTACTTACTCTTTTACTGAGAGAACCAAAGCGGATGAATTATTTATTCGTATGGAGGCTTTAGCTACTACTGTTGCTCGTCGTAATATTTTAGCTAGAGAAAAACAAGAAGGGTTAACATTAGGTTTAGATTCAGGTTCTACTACAACAAAGGCTGTTTTAATGGAAAATGATTGTGTTATTGGTGCTGGTTGGACTGCTACAAAAGATATTATGGAATCTGTTGAGATTGCTTCTAAAGATGCTTTTGAAGGAACTGGATATACTATGGGTGATGTTGATGGTATTGGTGCTACAGGTTATGGTCGTTTGAATCTTGGTAAACAACTTAAAGCAGAACTTGTACAAGAAGAATTGTCTGTCAATGCTAAAGGCGCTGTATATTTAGCAGGTCATCAAAAAGGCGAAGCTACAGTTTTAGATATTGGTGGTATGGATAATAAAGTTATTACAGTTAATAATGGTATTCCTGATAACTTTACAATGGGAGGTATTTGTGCAGGCGCTTCTGGAAGATTTTTAGATATGACTGCACGTCGTTTGGATGTAGATATTACTGAACTTGGTCCTTTAGCTTTAAAAGGCGATTATAAAAAAGCTATTTTAAATAGTTATTGTATTGTCTTTGGTATTCAGGATTTAGTTACTACATTAGCTGCTGGTGGTTCTAAAGCTGATGCTGCTGCAGCGGCATGTCACTCTGTTGCTGAACAGGTTTATGAACAACAACTTCAAGAAATTGATGTGAGAGAACCTTTAATTCAAGTTGGTGGTACTTCTTTAATATCTGGTTTAGTTGAGGCTGTTAGTGATATTTTAGGTGGGATTGATATTATAGTTCCAGAATATTCTCAACATATTGGTGCTGTTGGGGCTGCTTTACTTGTTTCTGGAATGGGAACTAGACAAGAAGATAAATAATTGGGTGTTTTTATGTTAGTTGAATGCTATGATGAAAAAGGTGCTGAAGTATATGATATGATTATTAGACAAATTTTTCAAGATCTTATACTTGGTCCTTCTGTTGACGATTTAAGAGCATTTGCAGATCCAGATCAAGTTGTTTTTATTTTAGCTATTAAAATGAAGAAAACTGCAGGTAATATATTTATGCATGATGCAGCAAGCTTAAACTATGATAAAGCAGAAAATAAAACTATTATCACAGTTGATAATGAGAATTTTCTTCCAAATATATTAAAAAAACTTTGGAAAAATTTTTCAAGGGATGAAATTTATCAACCAGATAGATTTACTATCATTTTAGATGGAGACCAAATGAATATTAATGATTTAATTATTGATAATTCTCAAGCTAATTTAAGAAGACGTCTTTATGATGCAGTCTTCAGAATTTTACCAGAGGGTTTTAGAATTATAAAAGATCTATCTAAAGGAGATATTATTGCAGTTATAGCTACTGATGAATTAATTATGGATTCTTGGATAGAAAAAGCTAATGAATTTATTGAGGAACTATCATAATTAAATCGAAACATTTAATTATTAGTTCGTACATATTCTAACATAATTATAGTTGAAGGTGATTTTATGAATGAACATAATGGTTCTAAGTTTGCACATATTACTAAGGCACATCCTTGTTTTAATGAGAAAATGCATGATAAAGTTGGAAGGGCTCATGTTCCAATAGCTCCAAAGTGTAATATTTTTTGCAACTTTTGTACTAGGGATATTAATGATGATGAAGATAGACCTGGAGTAGCTTCTTGCGTAATGAATTCTGACGAAGCTATGAATAAAATAAGGCAGATTACTTCTGAAGAACAAATTTCTGTTGTTGGTGTTGCAGGCCCTGGAGATTCTCTTGTAAATGAAGAAACTTTTGAGTTTTTTAATAAATTAAATAAGGAAAATAAAGATTTAATTAAATGTTTAAGTACTAATGGACTTTTACTTCCAGAAAACGTTACTAATTTAGTACAAGCTGGTGTTAATACTGTTACTGTTACTGTTAATGCAGTTGACCCTGAAATAGCTAAAGATATTTATTCTTTTATTAAATATGATGGCAAGGTGTATAAAGGTATTGAAGCTGCTAAAATCTTGATTAAAAATCAATTAAAGGGAATCGAAGAGGCGAGTAAAGCAGGAATAATAATTAAAGTAAATTCGGTTTTAATTCCAGGTTTAAATGATGAACACATTGTAGAAATAGCTAAGGAAGTTAAAAATAGAGGAGCTTCTTTAATGAATATTTTGCCACTTATTCCTTTAAATAAAATGAAAAATTATCCAAAACCTGACTGTGCTATGATGGAACATGTTCGTGATGAAGTTGAAGAAATAATTCCTGTATTTAGAGCATGTACTCAATGCCGTGCTGATGCATATGGTATTCCTGGAGATAAAAATAAAGACCATCATTTAGGTCTAACACCTCAAAGTCATTATTGAGGCGTTCATTAATTTTTTTTTAATGTTTCTAAAATAAAATCGAAATGTTTATATGCATTTCTTAATAAAACTTATAATTGATGTTTTTTCATCGATAATGAAATAGATTTTAAGGAGCTATTTCATTATTTTTTGGACATAAATAATTTATATTTTTATAAATGATTAATTAGAAACTAACAATTTATGTCCTATTTTTATTCTTTTAACTAATTTTATATATTTAAACAATTCAATTATAATTTTTTATAAATTTAAAATATTTTTTAGTAAATATTATATATTTAAAAATTTATAATTAATTTAAAAAGTGTTTTTATTTTCTAAATCACTTTTTTATAATCTATTTTTAAAAAATAAACTTTTTGGAGGTTAAATATTTGAAAACTATAGAATGGGTAGATAATAGTCTAAAACTCATAGATCAAAGAAAAATTCCAAACGAACTATCATACGTTTATTGTACTAAGTATCAAGATGTAATTGAAGCTATTGATAATATGACTGTTCGTGGTGCACCAGCTATTGGTGTTGCAGCAGCATTTGCAATGGCTTTAGCTGATATCAATGGTGAAAATCTTGAAAAAGCAGCTGAAGACATTAAATCTTCAAGACCAACAGCTATTAATTTATTTTGGGCAGTAGACAGAGTTTATAATAGTGATAATACTTTAGATGAAGCTTTAAAAATTTACAGTGAAGATGTTGAAACTAATTTAGCTATTGGTCAATATGGTTCTAGTATAATTGATGAGGGAGATACTATTTTAACCCATTGTAATGCTGGTGCTCTTGCTTGTACAGAATATGGTACTGCTTTAGGGGTTATTAGATCAGCATTCAGTGAAGGTAAAGATATTAATGTTATTTGTGATGAAACTCGTCCAAGAGGTCAGGGAGCAAGATTAAGTGTTTGGGAATTACAAGAAGAAGGTATTCCTGTTAAACTAATTCCAGATGTTGCTTCAGGATATTTAATGTCTTTAGGTAAAATTGATAAAGTAATTATTGGAGCAGATAGAGTAGCTAAAGGTGGAATTGTTAATAAAATTGGTTCTTTACTTGTTGGACTTGCAGCAAATAATTTTAATATTCCTTTTTATGTAGCTGCACCTTTTTCAACTTTCGATAAGGATAATTCTATTTTTGATACAGAAATTGAAGAGAGATCTCAATATGAGGTAACTCATTATGGTGGATGTAGAATTTGTCCTGAGAATACTGAAGTAATTAATCCTGCTTTTGATATTGTTCCAAATAATTTAATTACAGGCATTATAACAGAAGAAGGGATTATTGATCCAATTAAATAGGTGATTATTTGAATATTAATGAAAGATTTTCTCAAAAACATGTTGTTATTTTTAGTTTTTTAGTTGGGTTGATATTTGTTGCTATATTTGGATTTGGTTTGTTTCATCTTATTTTAGCATTTACATTTCCTCATTTCTTAGCTATTCCAAGTATGGACTATCTATTTTCATCTATTAATAATTTCATAGCTTTTATATTGTTAATTGCATTAATTAAAAAAATTGATTTATTTAAAAATATACCTTGGAATATTGGTGGAATAAAGAAAGGACTTCTTTTAGGTTTTACTTTAATAGTTTTTACTATACTACAGATGGCTTTAATATATTCTAATGCATTAGATAAAAATATTGTTTTTAATTTAATAACAATGTTAAATACAGTTATTTATTGTATTTCTATTGGATTATGGGAAGAAACATTATGTAGAGGTTTACTTTTAACAAATATGTTAAAAAAATGGGGAAATACAAAAAAAGGACTTGTTATTTCTATAATATTATCTTCAGTAATATTTGGTGGATTACATATAATCTCTGCATTTAATGCTGGCTTAATTCCTGCACTTATTCAAGTAAGTTATGCTTCTATAATGGGGATTTTACTTGCTATAATCTATATTAAAACTAAAAGTTTATGGTCAGTTATAGTACTACATATTATATTAAACTTCTCAGCATATTCAATGCCTTATTTAGTGCCTGGATCTATTGGAAATCCCCCATATTTCATAATATTCTTGATATTATTTAATGTATTGTGGTTAGTATTGTCATTCTTCTTGATTGTTAAAATGGATGTTGAAGATATTAATAATTTACTTTATTTTAATCAAGAACACGAGCATCAATAGCTATATGCCACACTCTAGGACTATTTGATTTAACTTTACGAGTAGAAAGTATTTCTACTTTTTTATTTTTTTTAGATGCAGCTTTATCTATTCTATTAATTCCTTGTGTGTAGTCACTTGAAAATTCATAATAATTTATTATACCATTATTTTCTATTAAATCAATAGCTAAATCTAAAAATTCATAAGATGTTCCTGGTAAATTCATTATAATTCTATTAAATTTTTTATTTATATTTAAATTATTTATATCTTGATTTATAGGTGTTATTTCACCTTTTAATTTATTTAATTCAATATTTTCTTTTAAATAACCTATAGCTATTTTGTTTATATCAACTGCTGTAACTTTAACCTTTTTCTTACTAGCTATTATGATTGGAAATGGACCGATACCACAAAACATATCTAATATTTCTTCATTATCTTTAACATCTTCAGCTATTTTAAGACGCTCTGTGGCAAGTCGGGGGGAAAAATAAACTTTTGAAACATCTAATTTTAGTCTGTTTTTATGTTCTTTGTGTATTGTTATAGGATTATTTATACCAGCTAAAAATTCAATTTTTCTAACTCTTGTCTTTCCTTCAATAGGACTTTTTTTCATATAAACTGATTTTCTTTTTGTGAATTCAAGAGCTGCTTCTCCAATAGCTATTTTTTTATTTTCTAGGTTTTTTGGTATTTCTAAAATTACTATATCTCCAATTATATCAAAGGATGTTTTTAATTTTTCTAAATCATTTTCATTTAATTTATCATCTAATAATTCAGTAAAATTTTTAGGAAATAATTTAACTTTTTTTAAATCAATATCAACGATTTCTAAATCATTGTATATGTTTTTTTCATCTTTTATAGGAATATAACCATAATAATCATCTGTTTTAATTTTATAACTAATATCCATTAATTCTTTTTCAAGTAATTCTATTCTTAAATTATTTAAATTTTTAATTGGAGTTTTAACAGCTTTCATTTTATCAGTTTTTATGATTAAATATAAATATAATATTTTTTAACTTTTCTTTTTAATATTGTGTTTCTTATTTTCTAGTATAAAGTAAGATGTATATATTATTAAAATTAACTTATTAATGTAGTAGTTGATACTTTGTAATTATGCTCAACATTATTAATACTATTTTTTTTATAAGGTAATCAACTACTATTTTTTTTAAATAGATTTTATAAGCTTTAAAAGTAATAGATATAACTAGGTTTTTTAAATGTTTTATTTAGTAGGTTTAGGTTTATTTGATATAAAAGATATTAGTTTAAAAGGATTAGAATGTTTAAAAGATGTTGACTTTGTTTATGCAGAATTTTTCACATCTAGATTGTTTGGCTCTAATTTTGAATCTATTGAAAAATTAATTGGTAAAAAAATTAAAGTTTTATCTAGAAGTGAAGTAGAGGAAGAAGCTGAATTTTTAGAAAAATCTAAATCAAAAGATGTGGCTTTAATTACTGGTGGTGATCCTTTAATAGCTACAACTCATAGTGATTTTATTGTTGAATGTTCTAAAAGAAATATTTCTTATGAAGTTATTCATGGTTCATCTATATTATCTTCTGGACCAGCTATTTCTGGTTTACAAGGATATAAATTTGGTAAAGTTACAACTATTCCTTTTCCAGCTGATAATTATCGACCTAAATCACCATATCTAGCTATTGAAGAAAATTTAAAAATGAATTTACATACTTTAGTTTTATTAGATATTCAAGCAGATAAAGAAAGATATATGACTGTTAATGAAGGTTTAAAATATTTAATTGATATTAAAAATGATTTAGATTATGAAGGATTAATTACAGAAAACACTTTAGCTATTGGTATTGCAAGAGTTGGTTCTTCAAATGTATTAGTTAAAGCATCAACTATATCAAATCTTATTTCTAAAGATTTTGGTTCTCCTCTACATTCTATTATAATACCTTCTAAATTACACATTGTTGAAGCAGAATATTTAGTTGAAATAGCTGGAGCACCTGAAGAAATTTTAAAAGATGTTTAAATATTTTTATTTTAGAATATTATTTTATTATTTTTTAATTTTTATTTCTTCTTATGTATTTTTAATCTTTACAAATATTTTTCTAAAGAATATGTACTTTTTAATGGCTATAATTATATTTAAGCATAAAAACACTGGTTAATTTATTTATAATAGTTGATTATTAATAAATATGAAAAAAATAAAGCGTGTAACTGTTAGTATAAATATTGAAGTCGATTTGGAATTTAGGAGAATTGCTTCTTCTAAGATGTTATTTCAAACAGGATGGTACTCTAAAGCTATAGAAGAAGCTATGTTATTGTGGATTAAAGAACAAAAGAAAAATTTTTAGTTATTCTTTAATATTATTAATATTTCGACTATTGTGTGAATCATTTATTAATCTTGATAATCAAGATATTGGTATTTCTATTAATCTTGATTTTAATTCTTATTTTGATATAGGGGAATTAAATATATATGGAAAATTTAAATTTGAAGATGGATTATTATTTTTTTTAGTTATTAATAGATTATTATATTAAGATTAGTTATTAAAAAATATTTTAATCACTTGTTTTTAAATTAATAAAGTTAAAATATTATAAATTATATAATTTATTTTTATGAAAGATGATAAACTTAGGCTTGTGAAAATTTTTAATAAAAACTCTAAAATCGAAGATAATTCAACAAAATGTGCTATTTTAAAAGATGAAGATTCATTTAAAGATGGAGATTCAGTTGTTGTATTGGATATTGATGAATATCAAAAAATCAAGTCTAAACTATCTGATTTTGAAAGTAAAATTAATGATTTTAAAACTGAGCTTTTAGATGAGAAAAATAAAGTCATTGATTCTAAAGAGGAAATTCAAGAGTTAAATAATAAGATAAATAAAATTGATAATGAAAGAGTAGCTATTTATAAAGAGCTAGATTATAAAAATAAGATGATTTTAGCTTACAATGTTGAGATAAATAAATCTGTTTTTGATGCTATTGAAAAAGTTATTGAAGAAGCTAAAAATAACATTAATGAGCAGAATCTTAAAATTGTAAATGATATTAATAGAGCTATTGATAAAACTAAAATTGAAGTAAATGAAAGGAATAAAGCTATAGCATTTGATATAAATAGAACTGTTGATGAAATCAATGAAGAAATTAAAAACACAAATGTTTTTAAAATGATGTTTTATAAAGATAAGATTAATTTAAAAGTACCAACTAACGATTTAATTAAACCTTTTGAATTTGATTTTGATATTAATGAATTGATTTCTTCTAAAAAATTAGAGTTAGATGCATCTGAAATTATTAAAAATGTCATGCCAAAAATTCCAAAACCATTTTCTAAATATATTGAAAGTTCTGAAGATAATACTATTGATATAGATAAAGATAATATTTTTGATTTTAATAAAAAAGAAGATTAAATTTTATTTTTGATTCATAATTTAATTCTGCTTTTTCACCTAATTCTAAAAGTGTTTTAATACCATATCTCAAATTAACTTTCCAAAATGTATTTTTAGCTATTTTTTCAATTGTATCTTCACTAATAACATTTGGATAAAAACCTAAATAACATCTTTGTTTTCGTATATGAAATATTTCTTCTCTTCTATAAAATGGAAATTTAATTTCTATTGGTAAATAAATTGTTGAAACTAATGGATCTAATGCAATATTTTTTTCTAAAGAACTAATAGTTATTAATGATACTTGAACATTTTTAAAGGTTTCATGGGTTCTACACAAACTGTAAAAAGTTTTATTTAATTCTTTAACATTTTTTAAAAGTCCATAATCATCAAAAGCTATTATTAGTACTTTATTTTCTAAGAGTAAATAATCTATAACTTTGTTATAAATGTCCATTGTAGATAATCCACTTAAATCTGGGTTTTTATTATTTATTTCTTTATAAATTTTAGATATTATTGTGTATTCTGTTCTATAATGCTGGCAATTAATATATACAGTCTTTATATTTTCAAATCTTTCATTTATTAGCCTAAAATATGTTTTTAAACTTGCATTCTTTCCTTTAAGTAACATTTAATTAGGTGCTAATTTTTTTTAATTTTCTCAGAATAAAAAGCCATTGTTTCTAATTGGTAATTATCTATATTTGTAATTTTCAGGGATATAATTATGAGTAAAAACTTCTTTATTTTTAAAAATTATACTTTCGCCTTGAAAATTATCAAATAAATTTTGCTGTGATTTCATTTGTTTTCCTCAAGAAAATATTATTTCAGTATAATATAATTAAAGTCAAAAAGAGCTTTTGAAAAATAATAAAAAATTTAGTCAAGTAAAATAACTTTAATATTTAAATAAAAGAATCTTTATATATCATATTAATAATTATATATGGAGATGATATTTTGTCAAAAGTTTTAAATCAAGAAATTGTTGAAGAGCTAAAAGGAACTCAAACTGAAAAGAATTTATGGGAAGCATTTAGAGGAGAATCTACTGCACATACAAAATATTTAATATACAGTAGTAAAGCAAAGGATAATGGTTATGTTCAAATTTCAAATATTTTTGAAGAGACAGCACGTAATGAAAAAGAACATGCAAAAATATGGCTTAAAGTTTTACATGGTGAAGACTTCTCAAATACTGATGAATTACTTTTAGATGCAGCTGCTGGTGAAAGATATGAATGGACTGAAATGTATACTGGATTTGCAGAAACAGCTGATGAAGAAGGTTTTGCAGAATTAGCTGCATTATTTAGAATGGTTGCTAATATTGAAAAAGAGCATGATGCAAGATATAGAACTTTAGCTGAAAATGTTGAAGAAGGTACTGTATTTAAAAAAGATGAAGAAATTTATTGGATTTGTAGTAACTGTGGCCATATTCATACTGGAACTGAACCACCAGAAGAATGTCCTGTATGTGCTCATCCAAGATCTTATTTCGAACAAAGAGCTCAAAATTATAATTAATTCTTTTTTTATTTTATTTTTTAATATAATTGTGAGTATTTTAATAAATACTCTTTATAATTTTTATCAATTATTTTAAGAGCAGATATGTTCTGAGGACTAGTTACAGATCGTTCTTCTACTAAATTTCTAAGTGTTTTATTTTTCATATGTACTCTAACTTCTTTTAAAACAAAGTTAATTATTTTCTTATTAAATTTAGATATATCTTCACGAGTTTTATTTTCATAGATTTTATAATTGTCTAAATCATATGCTTTTGTAGGTGTAAGTAAAACATTTAAATAGCTATAATAATCTCCACAATCATCAAAAAAACCATCGATACCTAAATAACATAATAATGGAATAAAAGAAGGTTCTGCAAATGGAAATATTAAAAAACTATTAGGATTCATATTTTCTCTAAGGTTTATTATTATTTCAACAAGGTTTTTTGGATTTAAAATTAGTTCATCTCCATTAGCTATTACAAAGCCAATATATCCTAATTTTTCAAGCTCTTTTATACATTTTATTCTTAAGTCAAGGTATTTGGAACCTTGTATAATAGCTATTTTATAATCTTCATCTGATTCAATAGCTAGTTTAGATTTTTTAATAGTTTCTATAACACACCTTTCAGCTATTTCTTTTTGAATATTATAGCTAGAACCTTCATCTGGAGCTATTTTATATTTTTTTTTATTAATTATTAATGGACTTTCTTCTTTTTCAAGTTTTCCAAATCTTCCAGGTCCGTCATGACTTCTTATTTCTAATTTTATTTTAATCAAATCCTTACAATTAATTAATTTTATTTTTAATTTTATTTTATAAATAATATTAGCCTGTAACCTTTTAGGTTACACCTTCTGAAATTTTAGCAATCTTTATATACTAAGTTTTAAAAACTATAATATGAAGATTTAAGCTTATATTTAGGTTAAGCAAAATCTTAAAAATAAAAAGAGTGATGACATGACTTTATTAAATGATACTGAAATATTAACTGATGAAGACATCGATAAAAGCTTTACCCAAGAGTTTCTTGATGCAGGTATTGATACTGTAGATCATTGTTTCCAATGTGGAACTTGTGGTGGAGGATGTCCTTCTGGAAAAAGAACCCCCTATAAAGTAAGACAACTTGTAAGAAAATGTTTACTTGGATTAAAAGAAGAAGTAATTTCTGATGATTCTTTATGGATGTGTACAACTTGCTATACTTGTCAAGAAAGATGTCCTCGAAGTGTTAAAATCGTTGATATTGTTAAAAAAGCACGTAACATTGCAGCACGTGCAGGATATATGGCAACAGCACATAGAAAAACAGGTTCTTTTGTAATTACTACTGGTCATGGAGTACCTATAAATCCAGCTACTAAAGAGTTAAGAAAAAGGGTGGGTCTTGGAGAATTACCACCAACTACTCATGCATTCCCTGAAGCATTAGAAGAAGTACAAAAAATCTGTAAAAAAACTGGATTTGATGATTTAATCGGTTTTGATGAAAAAACCGGTGAATTAAAGGATTAAGGTAAATTATTTTAAGGAGTTATTAAAATGGAAATTGCATATTTCTTAGGTTGTATTATGAACAACCGTTATCCAGGTGTTGAAAAATCAACTAAAATTTTATTCGATAAACTTGGAATTGATTTGAAAGATATGGAGGGGGCATCTTGTTGTCCTGCTCCAGGTGTATTTGGTTCTTTTGATGAAAAAACTTGGGCTTCAATTGCGGCTCGTAACATAACTATTGCAGAAGATATGGGTATGGACATCATGACAGAATGTAATGGCTGTTTTGGTTCATTATTTGAATGTAATCACATGTTAAAAGAAAATGAAGCTAAAAAAGAAGAAATTAATGAAGTTTTAAGTGATGTAGATAGAGAATTCAAAGGCGAAGTTAATGTTAAACATTTTGCTCAAGTTTTAAGAGATGATGTTGGATTTGAGAAACTTTCTTCTATCGTTGAAAAACCATTAAATTTAAATGTTGCAGCTCATTATGGTTGTCACTTTTTAAAACCTACTGAAGATATTGGTATTGAAAAATCTGCTGAAGATCCACAAATTTTAGATGATCTTATAGAAATTACTGGAGCTAAATCTGTTCCATATGAAGAAAAAATGTTATGTTGTGGTGCAGGTGGAGGACTTAGATCCAGGGATATTGATGTAACTTTAAGCTATACAAAAACAAAACTTGAAAACATGGAAGCTGCTGGTGTTGATGCAATTGTAAATGTTTGTCCGTTCTGTCATTTACAATTTGATGTAGGTCAAACTGAAGTTAATAAAAAATATGGTACTAATTTTTCAATTCCTGTTTTCCACTTAGCTCAATTATATGGTTTAGCTATGGGATTAGGTGCAGACGAATTAACTTTAGATTCTCACTTAATTGATGCAGATCCTGCTCTTTCTAAAGTTTTAGAAGAATATGATAAATTAGCAGCTGAATAGTTTCTATTTTTATTATTTTTCTTATCTTTTTTTCTATTTTTAAATTCATTGATAATGTCAAAAATTGGTCAGATAATTTTCATCCAATTCTTTTACTGATTTTTCTGTCATATATTCCATTTTTATGTATAAAAAATCTAATAAACCACTTGCTGTTTTATATTTTTTCTTAATATCATCAGGATCTGTCTATTTAAAATATGTTTCAATTTTGTTATTTGTACGTTCTTGTAATGGGTCAAAATAATGTTGTATTATAGTTAATTACTTAACTTTTTTTAGAAATGTTTTTTTCCATTCTTCGTAGAATGAAGTTTTTTTCTATAATTTCATAAAATATTTTATGGAATTGTTCTTTTAATGTTTCTTTTGATTCATAATAATACCTACTTATTCTTTTTTTGATGGTTCTCCATACTTGTTCTATTGGATTTAATTTTGGAGAATAAGGCGGTAAAAAAATTAAATTTATATTATAGTTATAATGGTAAAATTTATCAATAATGAATTTTAAATATTAATTTATGAATTCTATTGATAATAATTCTTGTGAAGATTATGAAACTATTAAAGTTCCTAATAGTCAGAGAAAATTAATTAAATATTTAAGTATTGATGAAATTACTAAAATAATTCATAAGAGCATGGAACCGGAAGCAATTAAAATCATGATTTTTATAAAAAGTCTTTTATGAGTCTAAAAATATTAAAGAATCAGCAAATATTATAGGATTATGGGTATGAAAATGGGATTAAGATGGTTAGATAAGTGGAATAAAAAAGGATTAAAAGGTATAAAATATAAATGGGGAGAAGGTAGGCCATCTAAATTATCTGAGAATCAAAAGAAAGAACTGAAAGAAGATATGTTAAATCTCAACTTAAAAACAACTAAACAAATAAAAGAACATATTAACAATAAATGGAGAATTGATTAATGCAGTTTCATGGTTGCCTCATGTTTTAAAGAGTTTTGGTGCGAAATATGGAAAGCCTTATCCCAAATATGCTAAAAAACCTGAAAATACTGATGAAATATTACATAAACAAGTAATTAAGATTAAAAAGAATTGAAAGATAAAAATATTGATTTTAATGATTATTGTTTTTGTTTTTATGGATGAAGGATCTTTTAATAACACAGATAATTCACAAAGAGTATGGTACTTTGAAAATAATCTCGAGTGTTGGACAAAAATACCTTTTTCAAGAAAGATGTTTCTTCAAATCTCAAACAAAGGATTAATCTATCGTTTTAAGAAAATGATTTTGAATTTTGGCCAACCCTCATCTCATAGAAAAAAAATTCTGATAGGGAAAGAGCAAATACAATTATTTATTACAGTCCAAATAGTGAAAGTCATATAGAATTCTTAGAAAAATCCACAAAAAAGCATATTACATGGCCTATTATTTAATTTTATAAAAAAAACTCAGAAAAACCAATAGTAATGCTTTTAAATAACTTCCCATCCCATCATTCATATTATTTTACCATTAATGCTAAATATCATGACATTTATTTGTTTTTTATTCCAAAATATACGCCTAAATTAAATCCCACTGAAACTCCTATGAAAAAGATAAGAAGATAATTTATCACCTTTATTTCTTGAAAATGCAGAAAAAATTAAAGAAAAATTAATTGAAGTATTCGAAGTATTTAAAAAAACAACTAAATGTGCTGTAAATTGGATGAATAATCATTGGATAAATATAAATTAATAATGATAAACTTTACCATAATGACTATAAATATAAAACTTATACCATTACCTCCATATTCACCTAAATATAATCCTATAGAACAAATTTGGAGAGTTATAAAAAGAAAACTTTCAATATTAAATATAAATGATAAAAAATTCTTAATTAATAGATTTAAAGAATATTATAATGAAATTATTGAGGATAATACTTTTTATGAAAACTGGGTGGAAAAATTCTTACATTAAATTTTTCACGTCGTTAACTATAGAAAAATTTTAATTTTTTATAGGCATCATGAAATTGAAATTCATGACCTTCCTAGAATTAGTGATAAAAATGTTAATAAATCGGATCCTTTAACTTTTAAAGATTTATCTGATAAAGATATTATTAAAAAGGCTTTAAAAATAAGTTCACCGGTAATGAGGGTTATTATATTATTTATGGGTAGTAGTGGATGTGCTCGTAATGAAACTTTAAAATTAACAATTCAGGATTTTATAAATGCAACAAATGATTACCATCAACGAGATAATATTTATGATGTATTAAATGAATTGAAAAATCGAAACGATATAGTTCCAGTATTCCGTACTAAACGACATAAAACCAACAAATATTATTACACATTTTGTAGCCCTGAAGCTACATCAGAAATAATTAATTATTTGTTAACTATTAAAAAACCCATTGAATCTGAGAATCTTCTTTTTAAAATCAATCGTTCATATTTCAATTATAGTTTCAAAACTATTAATAATACTCTTGGATTAGGTAAGGTTGGAACATATAATGGATTTCGTAGTCACATGATGAGGAAATTCCATGCTAGTAGTTTATATAATAATGGAATGAACCTAGGTAAAATCAATGCTCTTCAAGGTAAGGCAAAGAATATTACTGATGAATTTTATTTCATGGAAAATCCAGACGATTTAAAAAAAGTATATATTGGCGCAATGGACTGTTTAACTATAAATTTAGATGTTAATAATTATGGATACTAAATCACCAGAATTTATAAAAATGGAAAATGATAATAAAGCTAAAGATAAGACTATTGATGAATATAAAGAATATAATCATTTGACTGATGAAAGATTATCTAAGTTAGAATCCAAAGCAAAATGGGATTTAAATGAGTTAGAAGAAAATTTTGGATGAAAACTTTTTAGATATTATATTTTTAATTTCTTTTTTTAATCAAAATAACAATTACTGTTTAAAAACAGTATATTTTTTACTCTCATGAATAATAATATCAAAAATTTATTAAAATTGAATAATTTATATTGCTACGAATATAAGCTGAAATTAATTTAAACAATGAAAAGATTTATATATGATTATGGATAAACAAAAAATTAAGTAAAAATATAATAATAATCACATATTTCAAATTCATCAAGAATTAATTATAAAAAAATAAATTTTGGTTTAAATCATGCATTATAAAAACATTATATGATTAAAAATTAAATGAAATATATTAAAAATATGAATATAATTTGTTTAAATTTTTAATTAAAATTAAATTTTGATGAAAACAACTTTTTATAGGTGATTTTTATTAAAGAAAGTAAAATTTTTAAATTAATTAGTTGTGTTTCAATGTTGGTTAACTTTTTACATTTTTAGTTGTAAATTATTTTTCTTATATTATAATTTTGGTTTTTATATTTTTTATATTTTGTGTATTTAATTTTTGATTTTTAAATTCATTGTA
>Ga0334882_1000719_pt1 | contig 47820 bp, 62 predicted proteins | sample GraSluR1_MG_5_FD_207226 | JGI IMG/M metagenome (GOLD analysis project Ga0334882, IMG submission 207226) | Sludge microbial communities from methane-producing bioreactor in Wageningen University, Netherlands - Granular Sludge_15_04-R1 | ecosystem: Engineered > Bioreactor > Anaerobic >... | reverse complement strand
TATTTAACCCTCCTCTCCAGCCATTTGAGCAGGGTCATCTGCCCCAGGTCCAAAATCTGCCCTCCGGAGTATCCCGCCATAGCAATCATGGCGGACGTAGTCCAGGCGTTCAGGTTGAGCCCCCGACAAAGACAATGCATGAGGATTCCTGCAAAAGCTGCCGTGACCATTCCGCTTACAAAGGCTCCCCAGGAAAACGCTTCGTGGCGATGTTTCCGGACATAGCGCACGGCACTGCCCGCCATGCCGATCAGGGCGGGCGGAACGATGATCCAGAAAAAATGTTTTATGCAGTTGAACAGGTCATCCATCGATCCACCTCCCTACAGCCTCCGCAAGAGCCTGCGCCCAGGCATCCGTCATTTTAGGATCCTCCGTCAGGCGCTCGAAATCTGGGTTTGTCACGAAGCCCAGTTCCACGAGCACCGCAGGCATTTTCGTTTTCCGCAGCACCCAGAACTGGCTCTCCTTGTCCCCGTCCCCGTCCGCGAAATCCTGCCGGAGCTTGACCGAGGGAAAGCGGAATTTCCAAACATCAAGAATCCGGGAAGCCAGAGCGTCCGCCCGCGTCTCTCCCCGAGAAGTCCAAACTTCGAAACCATGCGCCCGGGAATCTTCCGCCCCGTTGCAATGGAGGCTCAGGAACAGATCCGCAGGCCATTCGTTGGCCCGACACGTCCTGGAGCTGAGCGGGACAAAAACATCCGCATTGCGCGAGAGCAAAACAGTGTGGCCCGCTTCCTCCAGGAGATTCCGGAGAGCTCGGGCCACATCGAGCACGACATCTTTCTCGGTTCGGTTTCGTCCACAGGCCCCCGGATCTTTCCCCCCGTGGCCGGGATCAAGAACAATTCGCATCAGCCGCCCCCTTTCAAATTAATGACACAAGCCAGCACGAAAGCATGGCCCCGACAACGCAAAGTACGCCGAGCAAAAATCCCCGCAGGAAATCACTCATTGGAGGAACGCTCCTTTCGTCGTTTCCACCACAGCAGAACCCTGTCCACCATGTGTAACGGGATAGGAACCCTGAATTTAAATCGCATAATTACGGCGTCTGTTCATTGATTGCGGCGAAACCACTTGGCATGTACTCCATATCGGAAGCGTCCACATGCCAACGGAGGACATAATTATAATTGTTCGATGCTGAATAAAAACGAGGATACCAGCCAGCTAAATTGTCAACATAAGCGGCAGGCACAAGTCCCATGCTTGTACCATCAATGTAAAAATGCACTTTGTCGCCAGCGTCACGAGAAACGCCGAAAACTATGGAATAAGCCTTATGTTCCGAGCCGAAAGAGATATAACTAGATCCATCATAATACAAGCGCGAATAGTAAGGGACATAAGAAAGACTATTTTGAGCAGTTAATCCCGTGGTCGTTTGAAGTCCCAATGCAAAATAACCCATAAAATTCATGCTAGTTGAAACAACTAGCTCTACATATTGTCCTTGCTGTAATGGATAATTTAATGCTCCGAAAAATCCGGTTATTGCAACAGCGCTAGCGTCAAAACCAAGGTAGTCATCATCTAAATATGGCGCGATGGTAGATGGAAAAGTGCTAAGGTAAATATGCGGTTGTGCTTTGTCCCCGTTATAGTACGTTAAAGGTCTCCAAGCGGAATCCAGGTACACCTTATGCACTCCTGCATTTCGCCAGATGAGGCCATTTGTACCTGCCGGGGCTTCCGTAGCCTCCACGATGGTCGGCCCGGCGGATCCGCCTCCACGTCTACGCTTAAGTGGCATGATTACACCTTCTCCGTAACGAGCACGTACACCGTAGCCCCGGCGGAACTCTCCAGCCGAAGGGAGGGACAACGCTCCCAGGGCAGGGAATCCTGGAAATCCCCGGGGTTGATCGCTACAGGTGTTTCGCCATCTCCCAGATAGAGGCTGCACGAACCCTCACCGTACAACACCGACACCTTCATCCGTCCGCTGGGAGGATACGGAATATCCAGTTCCAGAGGGACTCCCGCTTCCACGGTTCGCGCTACTCCTCCCACTAATACAACGGGATCGGTGGCAGGAGTAGCTCCCGTTTTTGTCAGCCCCGCTTCGGAGGGTACGAAAAAGGGCACCTGCTTCTCTTCGCCCGGTGCCCAGTCTGAACCTTTCCAGAAAATAGGGTATTCCTGATTGTTTTTGTATTTTGGCATCTCGACACCTCCTACCCAACTCGTGTCATACGCCCGGGAATCAAAACCCGGTATCTATTGCCGTCCAACCAACCCATAGTGCCAACGTCCACAGTTTCGGCGATTCCAAGTACCCCTTGCACCGCCCCCCGAATTTCATCCGAGTCGAAAGCGTAAATCTCTGAGACCACGGGGCCGCCCACCACAATATCCTGGCTGACCGGAGGGGTAGCGATGTAAACACTCATGGTTTTGGAGGCATTGGCGTTTGCTGGAGTACCGTAGACAAGTAACTCTTCCCTCGGGGGAGCAGATTCTAACGAAAAACTCTCGGGATAATTCTTGTACAGTGCCAGACACTCACCGCTTCCGAAAAGATTACCCTTCGTAGTATCCACCTTGGCAAAACCTAGCACTCCCCCAAGAATCCCCGAAGGCCCGGTTTGGAAGAACAAGCCATCATTACTCTTAGAAACACTTGTAAAGATCGGAAACGGTTTCCAGGGAGAAGGACTCGTCAACTCATTCGTTTCGTCCACGTTGGCCCCTATGCGGAGTCGAGACATTGCAAAAACAATAGGGAAACCCTTAGCAACGTAAGGCCTCACATGTATAACGCTGGGCGTCGTAAATACCAGTCCGTCAGAAGTAGTTTCACCAAGAGGGACATTCCCCCTCCCAGCGTAGACCGTGAACGGCGGGCGGGCAGCGGCAGGCGAATAAAACACAGTGGAGTATACCGGAGTTACACTGTCACCATTTATCGCAGAGACAGCCATAAAGGTATCTGTACCTTGGCGTGCTCCCACCTTCTCAAAACTTTTTGCTCTAGACGCTATGTAGCCCACAAAAGGGCAGTCGCTTTCTTGTGCAGAATACATGCCAGGGAACGAGGCCAAGACAGAGAAACTAAAATCGGTCCAGTCGGTAATAGTGGGGATATTGGTTAAATATACTGGTGTTGATTTTAGGCAAAAGGGCAATTCCTTATGCCCCTCCAGGGCTTCTAATACAACATGCGGAAGGGGGGAGTCGTGCCCTGTTGTTTCGTTAAACGGGATTGTTTTTGGCAAAGCCTCTTCTCCGGACAGTCTTTCATGCAAAACGTCATGAGCTTCCAAATACATCCCCTCCGCCACCTGCGCCACAATCCTGTAAGGGTAATCCACACCCGAGAAGGTTCTCTTTTCCTCCTTCAGGATCGTGATCCCCCCAGCGGCGGCCATTTTTTTGAGCAGGAGCATGGGGTGACAGCCAAGGGTGTTGACTTTCAGAACGGACATATCATCTCTCCTTCCTTACTGCGAAATCACCCGAAGGCGGGCGCTCAATACGGCATTCGGTGCATCATAGGGCAGGGATACCCGCAGAGCGCAACGCCGTGCGCACCACTGCCGGATATTGCCTATGCGGTGCCCCCGCTCGTAGGAGTAGGACACCCGCACATCCGCTTCGTTTGCAGGAGCCGTGGTGAAGGTGATTACCCCCGTGACGTTGTTCACGGAATACTCGGTCTCCGGAGCACCCCCCACAGTCACCTGGGAGATCTCCCGGATCAGGGGCGTGTCCGTGGCAAAGATCTTTGTGGTGCCGTCCCCCGTGCCGATGAGCCGATTATCGTTCTCGTAGATCCCACCGACTTTCACATAGGCAGACTCCGCATCATCCACAAAATTGCTCTGGGAGTAGGGGTTGTCGATGCCGCTACTCTTCACCTCGTAATACCCTCCCTGGCAGACGGGGTCAGCATAGCTGAAAAGCACCGCCTCCCCTGCCCCGGGAGCGTCGTTCAAATAGAGCTTTTCGCCGTTCTCCTGGATCTCGTAGCCACTCCCCGGGATCTCCACCCCCGCCACCAAAACCTTGATGGGGGTCAGACACCGGGAGGGCAGGGTGAAGAGCTTCGTTGTCCCATCCCCCGCATAGCTGGCCACCTGCTCCATCACCAGTACCACAGCGTTGGCATCGGTGGATCCCACACTGTAGGAATAGTCCGCAGTCACCAGAGCCCCGTTCGTGGGAGGCGCAGAGAATACTACCAAGCCGTTTTCGTGATCCACTGTCACCCCGGAAGCTACAGAGCCATCCACGTATACCGCCACGGGGGCCTCCGCATGAGAGATAATCGGTTTGAACTGAGTCGCAAAAGATACCCGGGAGCCGTCCCCCGTGCCTAAAAGTTCCCCCGTTATCCGGGTGGGCCTGTCGTTCCACAGCCGAAAACCGATGGAGACGCTTGTGGTTCCAGTATCCACGGCCCCGAAATCCAGCCGAGAGAGCGGATACGCATCATCCGCCGTGCGCAATTGCATGATGGCCATACTATTCCTCCTGTTCTATGTCGTGCCCCCACAGAGCGTATGTTTTCTGGAGGGCTTCAAAATCCGTCTGTATCACCACCGGAATCAGCCGGGCATACCATCGCCATAAAGCATATCGGAGCCACCAATGACCGAGGCCGAAATACTGTTCCAACACCGCATCGATGTCGCCGATGGAAAGATTACACTCCCCGGCCCCGAAGAGAGCGATCACCGCCCCCTCCTTGGTCACTCCCAGGGAAACGATCTCCCAAGGGCGGTCAGTCTCCATGAGCACCTTTTCCAGCTCACTCTCACACCGCACCGACAACCAGATCCCTGTTTCGTGGCGCAGGATGATCCAGATAGCCCCGTCCAGCTCCTTCACCCTCGCTTCCACAATGGGACACATGGGATCCACCGTAGCCGAGGTAATTACCTGGTGGTCGTAGGTCTGCCCGGCCACCACCGCCGCCTTGTTCACATCCTGGGCTTTTTCCTGCCAGGCCCGGAAACGTTCAAGTACCGTTTCCGCAAGAGCGGCGCCACTGTCTCCGGTGGGTTCAGGCATTTCATATTGCACTTCCGTACCGTCAAAGAGCAGATCCCCGAAGCCTCCATCCTGCCCGGGAGCAACCCCCCAGCGTGGGAAGTAATGGCTTGGGATCGTCACCAGGGCCTTTTGTCCGGAGATTCCCGCCTCTTCCGGGCCAAGCTGCCGCGCTCCGGAACCGTCGATTCCCCAGACTTCTACGTGAGGGGTCCACCCCGTGGCGTTTTTCACCCTGGAAAAGATGGCCATGATTCGCCCTCGGACTGTCTCCCAGCCAACGAAGGTCCAAAAGTGCCCGTCCCCCTGGGAGAGAATGCGAGAGTGCCGGAACATGGGATCCCCCAGAGTGATAACGTTTCGAGGCTGGGAATACGTGAGTTGTAATCCTCCGAAGGAATCCTTCATGTACTGCTCCATGGACTGCTGGAGCATATACGCCCCGTGCAGGGCAAAGCCGCCGCCGAGGCCGCAGAGGGGGAGCATCCACGACCAATCCACTTCTCCAAGGAGCTTTTGATATTTAATGGTGCAGGTAGGTGCATGAAAAATGCTCCAATCTTCCCCGGGAAAATGGAGCACCTTGTAATTTCCCTGCCCGTACGGAGCCACCCGGGTTTCGTTCGTGGGGATGGTCAACCGGTTTTCCTCCCACTCTTCGCCGTCATAATGGAAGGCCATCAGCTCCAGGCTCCCGCTATCTCCCGTGAGATACACATACCCATCGGAGGAGACGCTCATCCCCCGACGTGGCGTGAGGAGGGAACCCTTTACAAAGTCGTTTGCGGCGTTCCCGTCCCCCAGGTTTTCCGGGAGCGGTTCGCCCCCTTCGATCCCCAACCCCGGAAAATTCCACCAACCGATCTCAAGGGGCTTTCCCAGGGAGGCCGTCCAGGGAGCAACGATTTCTCCGGGAAGAACCTCCTGGCTATAGCTTCCTCCGTTTTCTCGGGCCCGAACGGGGCTTTCCGTCAGCAACACTTCGGATTCCGTAGCGTGTACCGAAACCAGATATTCCCGATCCGCCCGGGAAGCGATGCCGCAAAATTTCCCGGGAACCACGTGCCTCCGGAGACTCCGGAAGTCTGCAACAAACCCCTTACCCGGCGTAGGGGCAACGAAGAACGGCCCCCACACCGTTTCCGGAAGGCCGTTCCCTGGCAAAAACCAGTTCCGTATGGTGGTGCCCGCCCCGCCGTACCATTGGGGATGGATGCCGTTTTCTCCCCGGGTAGGGATCATCAGGGCTACTCGATGCCGCCCCTCTTCCACCTCGTGGAAAAACACCGCTCCGGAACCTGTAAAATGTCCCGCCCCCTCAAAGGGGCAAAGAAGAGGATCTTCCCCCCATTTCCAGATCGCCCCGGGAGACTGACAGGCGGGGAGATTCCCCAGGGGTTCCCCCTCTCGTTTGGCCATGGCCACCCCGCCCCCAGGAGAAGGAGAAATCCAGCTATCCCCTTGGAGTTGTATCTCCCCGGAATGGATCACCGAGAGCCCTAAGCAGATCCCCTCAGAGGTGAAGGCTGTGGGGATTACCATTCCCCGGCCCGCACTCCTGGATCCGCAGGCGTACAAAAACCCTTCCCGCCAGAGCCCCCCTTCGGCGGGTTCCGCTATCTCTCCATCCTCAATCCCCGGGGAGCAGTCGTAATAGACCACGCCATAGAGACCGCTTTCATTGGCCATCTCAAGTTGCTTGATCTCCTCCTCCAGCTCTCGTATCCGCTCCTCGATGCGGGGACGTTCCTTGGGGGGGACCCGCTCCAAAAGCCACCGGAGCTTGTCGATAGCTTCGGGCTTCTCGGTGTAGCTCAGACTTCCCGGGAAATAACAGGTCGTGCCGAGAAACACCGTGGTAAGGGCCTCCACCTCTCGAAGGAACAGGGGGGCCCGGGTCATGTCGCACCGCAGAATCCACGAATCATCCCCTCCCTCATCCAGATTCAGAACATCCGGCAAGGGTAGGATGCCGGTATCTATCCTCTGATCCCCGCAAAAAAGGGCATCCTCCAGAAGAGCCCAGTTGATCCCGCCTCCCAGGTATGCCCCGGAAGAATCCGCAAGCTTCTGTAGTCCTTCGGGGGCCCAACCGTACGCCCCGGAAGAAAAGAAAAGGATCTCCCCGTTCCCGGTACTCCCCAGGAAATCCCCGGGCGGCGTGGGGGCTCTCTGGCGTATGGCGTAGATGTTCACTGTTTCGGGCACAGCAAAGGGCGCCCTGCCCAGAAAATGCCCCAGGGAGCGCCCTCCGTCTCCGGTGTAGATGCGCTTTTTGATCATGCTCCACCTCTATCCTAATTTGCGCCAGGAAACTGTCAAACACATCTTCTACCGCATCACCGCCTGCACAATGCCATTGGCCACGCTCCCCGGGGGGAGGAACACTAGCACGTTATCCCCCCGGGTGATTCTCACGGGAGCCGAACACGACACAGGCCGCCCCCCGACAATGCACAGAGCCCGGTCAGGCCGCACATCGATGACTCGCCCGATGGCACTGCGCCCCTTTGATACGCTCTCCTTGGCAAAGACATTGGCCGCCGTGGAACTGGTGGAAAGCAGCATCAAGTATTCCGGGGGCGTGCCCGAAGAGGGACGAAAGGTGAGATGGGTGCGCAGGTTTTCCCAGTCATGTTCTACTGCTAAAATCGCCCCATCCGGGTGGTACTTGAGATTCAGGGGGATGGAATAGGTTTCTACCAACCCTCGGCTGACTGTCTTTACCGCCAGCACGTTTTCTGCCATCTTCTGGGCCACCAGCCGGGCGTGATCTTCTTTAAGCTCTTCGTTCACGAAGACTTCCTTCTCCGTCCAGACGCTCCCCCCTCCGGCAATACCTATGGCGGGGGCACAGGGAGCAGGCCCCGACACTTGCCCCGCCAGATGACGGAAGGCCCTGTACCGGGAACAGTCTTCGTAATCCGGGGTACTCTGGGTATCTTCGTCATACTTCAAGCAGGACTGCCGGGAGGGTTCCGTGGACTCGTAATCCTCATAGGTGGAACTCCAGTCCGGAGTAGATCCTCCAGGCCTTCCGACACCGCCCCCAGACCAGGAGCCCCCGGAGCTGCCCCCGGAAGCCGTTCCCGCCGAGGAGGGGGTAGAGATGACGCCACACGTATTGTTTGAACAGAGGAAAGGGCACCGAGCCCCGGAGGTTACCCCGGAAAGACTCTCGTAGTATCGAGAATCCCCCAGGCCGGAACTCGTATTAGCGGCCTTGTAGCGTCTCCCGGGCTGAGAGAGGAAGGCAATCTCCGTGGAAAGGCTTGAACTCCCTGGAGCCTGACGCACTTCGAGCCGCCCCCGCTGAGGAAGGGAGCGTAGCCATGCCAGGGCGATCTTGGCGTTCTGATTGGAGGGATCCATGATATCCCCGAAGAGCCCCCGGGCAAGCATGTCGTTTACCCCCTCGTCGTCGGTCTCCCGCTCAATCCGCACCGCCACATTCCCCTCGTCATCAAGGGCCTCATCCACCTGCCGGAGGACTTCCCGTTTCACAAAAACCGTGGTCTGGTGCGCTGGCATAATCGTATACCGCACGTCTTCCCCTGCGGTGATCGTGGCGGGGGTGCCGTCAGGGGCATACACCATATCCACCTTCCCGGCATCCCGTTCCTCGAACGTCCATGCCCGCTCCGCAAGGCCACGATAGCCGTTGTCGTCATCCCAGGTATAGGCTTTTTCGGTACGTTGATCGTACCCCTCCCGTTTCAGGGGGGTAGCCGCTCCGGAGTCGTAAGAGCGGATCTCCGAAACCTCCCGCAGGATGTGTGAAAATTCGAGATCATACTCCCTCTCCAGGGTTCGTTCTATGGATCTCTCCACCCGCTCCGTGGCAGTCCCTCCCGTGGAAGCATCGTAATAGACCGCATCCGTAAAGGAGACCTCCACCTCTTTTGCCTCCAGAAGGGCAAACCACCACCAGCGGAACTCCTGATTCCCCTGCTGTACCACGGCGGTCTTGGCCTCGTACGTATACTCTGATAGCACCGTCTTCTGCATCCCAAGCCCCGGGAAAAACACCTGGGCCTCGTAGCTCTCGATAACCCCGATAGGCTGGAGTATCACATACTGCCACGACAGGAGCCCTCCCCCGGGAAGCCGGGTATACCCAGACTTGCTCACCCTTCGGAGCATACCATCCGGGGTACTGCCTACCCACCAATCCCCGTCTCCCGTGGGATCTTCTTCTTTGGGGTCGCTCCCGGGGGCATCTGTAGCCTTGCCCCGCATCCCGAGGATCACCACCACCCCGGAGGCGTAGCCGTCAAGATCCAGATTCTTTGATTCAGGATCATCCATCTGCCAGGAGGATACCCCCAGCTCATTGCAGCCTCGGGGAGGGGCCACCTTGAGCAAGGGCTTTCCTCCGGAGCCTTCGGGAATCATGTGTGTTACGGCCCCTCCCAAAATGGCGAGGTCAATAATGGCGTTCGCCGCCGTCTGCCCCGAGACCAAATACCGGGCATCCACGGGGAGTTGTCCCGCTATCGTCACGTCTGCTGACACTCCGCAGATTTCCGCAAGCTCTTCGATTACCCCTCCGAGATCAGACTTTTTCAACTGGTGCGCCAGGGTGGGACTCTGCATGAGCCGGAACCCACCGTCGTATCCGGACAGCTCCCAGAGCTTGCGCCTTTCCCCCCCGGGCTCCTGCCCTTTAAGCACTGCCTGGGTGAGGATTCCCCCCACCATGATGCCGGGGATCTCCCATCCCTGGCCAATCTCGGGAGATTGAGAAGAAGAGAGCAGCACCCGAGCAGACCACACCCCCACAAGGGCACGCTGATCCCGTTGGTGCCGGAAGGAACAATAATTCGAGGGCAATTCCGGGACATTTACGGTTCTCATCCAGTCACCTCCACCGTTACCTCAATTTCCACCGCATAGAACTTGCGGGGCTTCATAACCACCTTCGTAAGGGCTTCCCCATGGGTGCGACCATCTATGGGCCACGCTTGAGATCCGCAGATTCCAAGGCGCACCTCTGTAGCCACCACACCCCCCTTGGGAGAGACGAATACCGGCACCTGTCGGACAGTCTGCACCACCCCGTCTGCCGGGGCATGGGGCTTCACCATGTGGGCCGCGGTAAACGTGTCATCTGTGGAGTAGCTGCATCCCGTTACATCCACCGCCGCCAGTCCGGGGGTAACGGTTACGTCCAGATCCGTAACGCTCCTGATAACGCCAGACACCGGGAGATCCATCACGGTGCAGAGCCGCCCCACCTCCGCATCCACGGGAAAGTCCGTCACTCTGCGAAGCGTGGCGTGAGCCTCCACCTCTGCGGGCATGGCCATCCAGCGGAAAGGAAACCAGTTCAGGCTATCGATCTGCAACCCCCCGGCGAAAAGCGGCCCCATGGGGAGCATATCCCCCGGAAGAAGCACGTTGAAGTTCGGGGCAAAGAACACGTTCTTTTGCAGGAAATACCGCACATCCACGGTGAAGAGTAGCCAGTCTTCCGTGAGGAACCCGCAGAGGGGACTAAAGAAGATCATGGGGGTGCGAGGCTCTATCAGGAACTCCGCTCCATCGCTGGTCTTCTGTAAGGTTATCTCCGCTATGGCAGAGGCGGGAAGCAGAGAGGTACAAAGAGGCCCCCGGACCAAAGCGGACGGGGGCGCAACGGAAGCGGCAATTACCAGGCATTCCGAAGAGGACATTATCCCGTCTCCTCACTGCCTCCAAGCAAGGGCAGGCTGATATCCTTTCCCGTGGATGGATACGCCTTGGTGGACACTGCGTGGATCTCGTACGTCCGGGCATCAAAGAACTTGCCATCGATCCCTTTGATAACCCCCTTGCCGACATAGCTCACCGACTGAGCCACAAATTCTATGCCGTCCACGGTGAACACGTCTCCCACGGCGTGATATCCCCCCGGGTGAGATCCAAAGTGCGCCAGGAAGGAACCCTGATACCGAACGGTGCCGCCGGGGCGCACGATGAGCACGGCCTCTCCGGAGGCGGTGGTGACAATCTCTCCATGCGGCTCTTCCTGAATGTTTATGGTCTCGTAGTTCGCATGGGGTTCGTAGGGCATGGAAACGCCTCCTTTCTGAGGCCACGAAAAAAGCCCCCAGATTGTGGGGGCTTTGGTCAGCTTTGGTTTGCTATTACTGGGCTTTGGCAAGAATCCCGAAAAAGTTCAGGAACCACTCTCGGCCACGTTCGTTATACACGAAGGAAATTACTTCCTTGCTGGAGTGAGGCGATTTCGTTCGAATCCAAGTGCCGTATTCCCCGGTCTCTCCCTGGGGGCTCTTCAGCCCGTGTTCATTGGCAACCTTGCCGATCTTTTGGGGAGACACGCCGCATTCGTTTCCGATATCCGTAGCGGAATACATGGGGCCGGTGGCCTGGGGGAGCATGTGGGTCAGGTCCATGTCTGTCAGGAGTTCCCCGTATTTGGCCATAAAGACCGTCTTAGAGTCTTCTGTCATCACGTCTTTGAAGGCATCTATTCCTTGAAGCAACAGCTTGGCTATGCGCCAGTTGGCGTTCTTCTCCATAATTTCCAACCGTTTCCGGGCAAGCTCGTCTTTGGAGCTGCTCTTCTTGGCTTTTGCCGCCGGGGTTTCATATGTCCCGGTTTTACGGATAGCGGGAAGCACCTCATGAGTCACCCACCGCTTGAAGGCTTTGGCCTGGGGTTTGCGAGATCGAAGGATCAGGGAATAGAGGCCGGGCTCGTTGATGATGTTGGTCTTTCCCTGACGACCTAAGGAATACTTAGCCCGTTCGTCTTCATCCAATTCAGAAACAGCCATCGTGGGATTCGTCAGCCCCAGCACCTCACACACATCCTTTGCAACCCACCAAATCTCCGAATCCTTCAGAACCACTCGTACTTCGTTGCTCTCGAACTGGAACACCTGCATTGCGCTATTTTTCTTGGTCACCATCTCAGCACCTCCATTTCCACTGGTAACTTCTTCCGACTTGCTCCCCAACACTCTCAACAAAGCCTCTCTGGAGGGCTCCACCCCGCTCTTCTCCAGATCCCGAAGATGATAGAAACAGGAGAACAGCCAGGAGCCATAGAGATAGTCGTGTGAGCACTGATCCGGGAAACGCTTCACTCCCCGCTTCCACAAATCCAGGGATTCCCGGATAGCCAGATCGATGATGATATCCAAGGGCAGTTCGTTATACGGGTGTCCCGCTCCATAGAGCTTTTCCCCGAGAGGTGTACCGATCAAGGCGCTCTTGCACATGTCCTCAATCCTGATAAAAACCTTCTCGGGAAGATCCCGCTCCGTGGGGAGAAGCTTTGATGTCGCTTCCCCAAAATAGGCATCTGCAAAATCCCAGAACGCCGGGTTTGCTTCCCGGTCTTGCCACCGTGCTGCTCCGATGAGGCACAGGAGCCTCACAACGTTGTCTGAATTTCTTACTGGTATTGGTTGTTGAGTGGGCATAAAAAAACCTCCTCTCATGCGCCATCTGGCACTCGAAAGGAGGTCATGCTATAATTACAGCACAACGCCTTTCGAGGCGTGGCATGGGCCTGAATGGGTGATTACTCTTGGCGGAGACACCTATTCAGGCATTTCTTTTCCGAAATCCATGATCTCGGACTCCTTGATTCTCCAAAATTTCCCGAACTTTTTGCCCCTGATTTTCCCACTTCGAAGAAGCCTTCGGACAGTCTCAATGTGAACTCCGAGAATATCCGCTACTTCTTCCGGGCTTAAAAGCCGATCCTCCATCTTCCACCTCCTTTTGCATATTCTAACGCCTTATTGCAGACGATACACAACAATGCGCAATATGTCAAGAGGAGCCACGAAAAAAACTCAATACGTCAGGCCCATTTGCTTAGGCCCGTAGTTCCTAGGGCCTTCATAGGGCTTTTGGGATCGCAAGATCCCGTTCCCAAGTTCCTCCCCCGTACGCCGGGCATCCTCGGGATTCCGCACGTTCACGTTCTGGATATTCACATTGATATCGTTCCTCGTGTTCTGGTTCTGCACGAAATCGCCGAACTGCGAAGCGGCTCTGTTCAGGCTGTTTTGCCCCTGGGGTGTCAAGCCGGTGCCAATGATGCGCTCATGCCCCTTCATGGCGGCAATCCCGCTGATTATGTCATCGGGGAGAATCCCCTCGTACATCTTCTGAATCTCCTGCTTTGACAGCTCCATGAGCTTCTGGGCGTTCTCTTGGAGAAACCTCATGGCTTCCTTCATCTGAGGCCCCTGGATAAACCCCTCTTTGTAGGCCTTGGCAACATCCTTCATGGGATCGCTGATCCCTGAAATCTCGTCCCGCAACCCGGAGATGGCATCCTTCGCCTTGTTGGAGCCCGCCACAACATCGCCCAAAGCCTTGGTGGCAGCCTGCCCCATCTCGTCAGCGGCGAAACCCCCTGTCTGGAAAGCTTCCACCAGGGCGCCGCTTATGGCTTCGACAAGGAAGGGGTTCTGGGCAGACTGTGCGGCGTTATCCATGACCACCTTGATCTGATCCCCGAGTTGCTTGCCGAGTAGATCCCCCATTTTCTCCATGGGGATTCCGAACTCTTCAGCGGTGCGGCGTGCTTTTTCCGCAAGCTCCTTGTACATGGTCTCGGCTTGAGAGACGACGTTTTCGACTAAGTATCTCTCGGAGCCCAGGGAGTCTAGTTTAAGCTGTTCTTCTGTACTCTTCTCTAAGGCCAGAAGTCGGTACTTTATCCAATACTGGTCATGAAGGAGCCCCTTCTTTTCCCGTAAACGAACGATCTCCTCATCAAGGATTTTGTTCGCATATTCCTCTACATCCTTGGGAACCGAAAGATCCAGCTCCACATGAACATCCTGCAAGCGCTCAAGCTGTTCTTGCCACTTTTGAAGCTGTGGGTTTTCTTTCCCTGAGCCGTTGGGGCCGCCCATGGATCCCCTCATATCCTCGATGCGCTTCTGCAAGGTCTCGATCCTCGAAACCACTTCCTCGTCTCCCAGGGCAAGAAGGTCTTCCCTGGTAGATTTGGCGGTTTCCGAGAACACTTGAGCCCCTTTCCGAACTTCCGCAAAAGCCTTTGCTAACTGCCCCAGAGCCGCCACGACATACCCGATAGCAAGAGCCCACGCCGTGAAGGGAAGGACCATTGACCCCAATGCCGCCAACGCACCGCCAGCCGCCCCGGCACCAAGGGTTATCAGGCTTAAGTGCGCCACAAAGGTGGTTATCCCCAAGATGATCCCGGCGATCTTGCTGCCAATCCAGAGACCCACAATAACCTTTGCTATGCCTTCGAGGTTTGTGATCAGGGTGTTCCAGGGAACGGCCTTAACCAACTTGCCGAAGGCTACGGCTATGGCATTGACAGCCTTTCCGAAAGCCTTGAACTGAGAGACAAGGCCATCTACATTGATAGCTTCAAGGGTCTTTTTCAGTTCTTTTGCCGGGACAACGCTTAACCCCAACCCCTCCGCAAAGGCTTGTATGGCCTTTTTGATCAGCTCTGTTTCCTGGAGCCATTTATTGAAGGTGTTGATTAAGCTCACAATAGAGTCCGCCACTTCACCTGCGGCTCCTTTGATCTGTGCAAAGCCTGTATGCGAAAGGTCTTCCGCAGCGGAAAGCACGGTTTGAAACTTGTTCACCCATGTTTCCATCTGCCGACTTACGGCCTCCTGGGTGGACCCGAATTTCTTTAGTCCCTTTTCGTAGTCCTCAAGCTTTGCCCCGGCCTTTACCAGGGCGAGGGCACCCTTCGCCGTTCGTGCCCCGAAAACGGCTTGAGCATCTGCGAGACTGAAAGCAGACTTGGAGAGATCTGCCATGATCTCCTTGGCCGGGCGCATTTGTCCCGAGGCGTCCAGTATGTCCACTCCAAGATGTTTGAAGGCAAGGCCGCCACGGGTAGCCTCTTCCGAAAGCTTGCTAAGCACCATGCTCCCAAGGCTTCCAGCCTGTTCAGCCCCGAACCCCGCATCAAGGAGAGCCTCCACCATGGCAGTGGTTTCTTCGAGGGTCATCCCCAGAGAAGCCGCTACGGGAGAGATGTACTTCATGGCATAGTGGAGTTTTTCCATGCTTGCCGCCGACTGGTTACATGCGTTGTTGAACACGTCCACCACCCGGGAAGCCTGGTCCACTCCAAGGTTGAAGTTCGTCAACGTCGCCCCGATGATATCCGCAGATTCGGCAAGCCCGTACATCTGGGAGATGGAGAGGTTCACCACGTCTCCCACGGCAGCCATGCTTTCCTCTACGCTCCATCCACGCTGAGCCATGACGGTAAAGGCCTCCGCCGCATTGGTGGCGGAGATAGGGAGTTCCCGCCCAAGCTCACGGGCCCGGTCGGTCATTTTTTGCAGCTCTTCCGAGGTGGCCCCGGAGATGGTGGCCGCTCGGGTCATCTGGGATTCGAAAGAACCGCCGAAATAGAGCACCGCCCCTGTAGCGGTGGTCATGGCTCCGGATACGGCGACAACACCTTTTGTGAGGATGCCGAAAAGGGGGTCCGCCACGCTGGAAACGGCCTGTAAGGATTGCTGGATGTTCTGGGTTTTGGATTCCAGACCTTGCAGCTTATACTGGACCTTGTCCACCCCTTGCAGGAACTTCGAGACTTCCGCAGAAATCTGGTAGACGACTCCCTTATTGTTTCCCAGCATTCGCTTTCCCCCCTTTCTTCTTTCTCGCAACGTTGAACCCCATCATCTCAAGATCATCGATGGAGGTGTTCTTTACCGGTATTCCTTCCTGGTGATTCGTTTCCTCCGCAGGGGCATTCAACGCTTCCAGCACTTCCGAAGCCGCCTCCATATAGGTGGTGGCCTGCCAGTAGTCCCACCTCTCGAAGAGATCCTCATCAGTAATCCCGAACTCCCGGCGCAGAATCAGCGCATGGTGCCGCAGATCCCACCCACGAATTACACCGTCTCCGGCACCGCCTTGTTCATCTTGCCGAAAAAATTTTTGACTGCTTCTCCTAACCGGTTATGCTCCCAGATCACTGTAAGGATCTCCAGCACATCCTCCAGGGGGAGTTCCTGCCGATGCTTGAAGTCCGGAAGGGCCTCCGCAAGAATTCCATCCAGCAGGTGAGCCGCCTCTTCGGAGGTGGAAGCCACCACCCGGAGAAGGGCCGCCACATCCGCCTTGTCCCGAATATCGTTGAGGTCTTTCCCCCCGTTCGCCTGGAGAATGATCTTCGCAAGCCCCCCCACGGTTTTCAGCACGCAGGGATACCGCAACCTCCGGAGCTTGTACTCCTCGCCCCAGATCTTGAGCATCGCCTCCTGGGGGGCCAGAATTTCGAGAATGTTCTCCATGGTCTACTCCTCCACCTTGTACGAATAGGAGACCACGATAGCCGCATCCAGAGCGGGAGCCGTGGTAAAGGTGATAGTCCCCGTGGCCGCATTCACCGTGTACTCTTCGGGGAGCGCCATGCCAGAACCCACAGAAACCTGCATGGAAGAAACGTCCACGATGTCGGTATGGTCGAGGCTGAAAACCTTCGTCTCGCCATCCCCGGTACCGACGGCCTCATCCGTTACGTGAACCACGTCGTAGATCTCGATCTTGTAGAGCTGAAATCCGATAGGCTTCGAAGCATCCGCAATGGCCGCAATCTCCAGATTCACCAGGGCAAGCCCTGTTTCCTCGAAGGCGAGCTTGAAGCCCGAGGTGACGTTTGCCTCGTAGAGGGTTATCTTTACATACTGGTCATTCTCCCGTTCGTGCACGAACTCCACAGTTTCCAGCGTCGGGAAATCCCCGCCACCGCCGCCCATCTGGCCGAGGATGAGCGACACATTCGTTTTGTCGATCTCTGCCAGCGAAGCCGACAATGTAGCCGCTTCCGTTTCCTTGTACTTCTTCACGTCCTGCTGAGGGAACCCGAGCTTCACGTCTCCGACCGTTACTCCATGGTCGAAGGAAACGTTCCCCTTCAGAGCACCCACCGACACTCCGTTTACCCGCAGATCCCCGGTTCCGAGGAGCAGGCTTTTCTTATTTTTCAAATAAAGCATTTACCAAACCTCCATTTTCAAAAGCCGAAAGCCGCTGTGATCTCCACCGCCCACTCGGAAGATCCTTCCTCCGGAGGTGAGATCCCCGCCAGCTCTACGCTGGTCAACACGCCAGCCCGGGCACCCTTCACCCGCCGCAAGACGGGGGCTACCGCATCTGCCAGGCGATAACACCAGACAAGATCCTCTTCCCCCGTAAGGGGCAGTAAAAAGAGCAATGAAAAAGCGGCCTCCCCGCCGTGTGATCCGGCAGAATAGGCCGCTCTCGTGAGAGTTACCGCCAGCAGGGGCGGCGCCTGTATATCCTCATCTCCCCGCATTACCGAAAGAGGAAGTCCGAAACGGGACTCCACAAACATGCGAAGATGGGTATTCGTGCGCAGCTCCTCGAAAAGAGCCCCTTCAAGTTCTGCCAGCATTATTGGGTCGCCTCCTCTAGGTGCTTTTGCATAACCTCAAGCACCAGCTTCTTTCCCTGAGGGGAGAGCCCTATGAAGGGCCGGGCGGGGATGTTTCGTTTCTTGCAACCGAACTGGTGCGTTTTGGCATAAATCAGGTTGGAGCCCACCCGGGCGGATGTGTTGTCACATTCCGTCGTTACAGATCCTCGAAGCTTCCCCGTATCTTCAAGAATTTTTGCGTTGGCCATGCTTCGCTGGAAGGTCTTTGATTTGTAACCCGCCATGCGTTTCAAACGTTTACGATGGCTCCGAGTTCTCCGGTACGCCCGTTGCACTGCCGTGCTTCCTGCCAAAGGCTTCCAGGGCGTTCCGTCAGGAGCTCGTTGCCCCTTGAAGCACTCCATGGAATCCTTCCGAAGCACCTGGGCGGCTTTGCTCCAGAGCTGCTTATTCCTGGGGGCCTGTTTCAGCTTTGCCAGATCTCCCTTTACCGCATCGATGCCAACGGCCTCTATGGTGAGCTGCATCACCACTCCCCCAGAACTTCATCCGTGAACACCTGGGTGGATCCCCCTCCACACAAAGACCCGGGAAGGGATCCACCCGAAGCGCCTCCGGGCATAACCCCGGAATCTGCCAGAGCTTCGAGAATGGCAAAGGCAGCATCGTATTTATCCTGTCCCACCGCTTCCTTCTCGGAGAAGGCCGCCATGGCGTAATACGTTGCCAGCTTGGCCGTTGCGGTGACGATCACCGAAGGAACAGGGGCAAGAAAGGGAACCGCAAAAACCTTGGAAAGATACGCATCCACGAAATCCCCGGCCCGCACGATATGGCCCCCGAGGAAAGAATCGAACTCCCCGAGGGCCTGAAATTTCTGCTCCATCTTCGCCCGAAGAGGGAGCCACAGCTCGCTTTTTACGTCTTCAGGCGTACAGTACATAGCCTAATCCCCGCAGACCTGTACCACCATCACGCCGGTGTCCTGGTTGAGCACGGGCAGAGGATGAGATTCCACGTAGAGGGTTTTGTTTTTCCCGTCCCGGGAGTTGACGATCTTGCTGTACCGCTCCGCCATGAGGATGGGGTTTTCCCCCAGACTGAAATCGCTGATCGCCCCATAATGCCGCTCCCAGAAAGTGGGATTGGTGACGATCATCTTATTCTCGGGGACATAGGGGGTGTCAACCCCGGTGCCGTCGGCGGCATAAGTCGCAGCGTACTCCACCAGTGTCCCCACTCCGGGAATATTGGCGATGGGCGACACGAGATCCTCCTTTTCGCCGGGGTTGAGTTGGAGCAGCTGGACCCCGGCGGACTTCAGCCAGGATTTCACATTGCTATTGTTCCGAAAGGCATCGGCCGCGGCGGATCCGAGAATGAATACCGTGGGGTTCACGCCGTTCTGTTTTGCGTAGCTCCGCTGAAGCTGCGGGAACTGCACGATGGGATCTCCGGCGTTGGTGTTGGCATCCCACAAAGCGGAGAGCGCAAAGATGTTCCCGTCGGGGACATCGAAATCGACGGAGAAGGACCGCCCGGAGGAGTCGGAATAGGAAATCTGCCCGGTAGTGGCGATCTGGGAGAACATCCACTCGATGCGGCGATAGATAGCATCAAGCATGTTTTTCTGCTTGTCCGCGATGTACTCGTTGAAGGCCGCCAGGACTCCCCCCTCGTTGCCGCTCCCTACGATCAGTGGGCTTTGCCCGGCCTGACGAAGGGCGTTAACCATAGATGCGGGGATATCGTCCTCCAGGAAAATCTGGGGAGGCGTGGAGGTCTTCGTGATCTTGGTATTCGCGTAATCGACCTTAACGGCAGGGTCGCCATTGTGCCCCATGGGGGCGAGGTCTCGGCGTCCCCGCTTCACGTCGAAAAGGATGCTCTCGGTAGGGGCAGTAATAGCCCGCCCTTTCCCGAGAACCTTGGTAAGATACAGGTTTTCCGGCTTGATCAGGTTGATCGAGTGGGTCAGTGTCTGGGGAGTATAGAGATCAAGAGTGTTAGGCATTGTTCAAAGCCTCCTTATCGTTTCACGGCGCAAACGGTGATGCCGCTTGCCGCCAAAAGGTTACGCACCTTCTCCTGGGTCGTCGCCGAAAGGTCCGCCCAGGCGGTTCCATTGAGGGAAAGAAGATCCTCGGCCACCTGCCCGTTCAGAACGATCTGTCCTGTAGCGGTGGATTCGGCGGTCACGGCTACCTCCTCATGGAGCACGGAGACAACCCCGCCGGGGAAGATCCCGCCCTCCAGAGCGAAGTACGAATACGATGCGACGATAGCCGCAGATTCGGCAGGTGCGGTGGCGAAGGTAATAGTTCCCGTGGTAGGGTTCAGTGTCACCTCGGTGGCTGCCCCCGCCACGGTGACCGCAAGGCCAGCGACGGCAACAGGCGCATGTGCCAGCGTAAACGTGACAGTGGTGGCATCCCCGTTGCCGACGGCCTCGTCCGCAACGGCGGTAAGTCCCCCGGGAGCATCCAGTTCAGCAGCAACCAGGGGCAGATATTTCCCGGAAGAGCGGCGAACGAGAATAGCTCCCAGGGCGAAAGTCACCGCCTCCGCAAGTGTATTTTCGATAGTTCCGACCACCCGGACGGCGGTCTCCAGAGAGCCTACAAGCAACGTCTTAAGCCGAGGCTCCGCTCCGTAATCTCCGTAGTTGGGCGCACCCATGATCTACTCCTTTCCCCGGTTTGCCCGGGCTGCGATATCGTCGCCGAGTTTCACGGCGGCTTCGGATTCGGTATTACTCTGCGCCTGCGGATCTCCCAGGGTTCGCAGATTCACCTTGGGAATGGCTTCAAAAATCTCCCCGAGAAGAGTTTTCACGTCCGTGCTCTTGTCATCCGAGAGCTTGATTACCCCGCCCCCTTCAGCCAGCAGCACCGGACGCACCTTGTCGAGCACCACCGGGGGAACCCCCTTCTGGGCCCACCCGTCACAGAAGGTTTTTACCTCCGTCTCGTGGGCTTCCCGTTTCAACCTCGCGGCCTCGGCTGCAGACTGGTCAGCCAGCTTTACCGCGTCTTTCACCTTGTCCGCCAGTTCCTTATTTTCGTTTTTCAGGGCCTCGATCTGGGCCTTGAGCTCTTCTACGGTCATGGAATCCTCCTCCTTGTCTGGTTCAGGCTCTTGGGCCTGTTTTTCTTCCTGCACCCATTCCCCGGTATCGCTCAGGGCAATGGGCAGAACTCCCGGGTGCGCCGGCTGATTGACGAGAGCCACCCCGAGAAGGGTGGCTCCGATTTTTTCGCCTGTTTTTTTATCCTGGTAATCCGGGTGATACTCTGCGCTCATGTACCGGTATCGACCGGCCCGGATCTGTCCCGCGGCTTCGTCATCCACCTCCAGTCTTACGTGCAAACCGTCCGGCTTGGCTATCGCCTCCTTGATCACTCCCGGGGATGGAGCGCCGTCACCGTGTCCCAATTTCACCGGGGGCACATACGATGGAGCTTTCCCCATATTTCCCGCGAGCTTCTTCACCAGGGCGGGAGTGACGTTCACGGTACCGTATCGGGGATCGTGGAACTTCCCTATGGGCAGGACGTTGTATAAGAGCTCTTCCCCGAACTCCTGTATGGTTACAAGTTCTCGTTCTTTCACATGACACCTCCTTTGGTGCTTATTTGTGGAGCGGGGAGGGAGAATGCACTCACATCCCCGCCACCTCCCTATGGGTATGAAAAAAGCCCCCACGCCCGAAGGGGAGAGAGCTTTCGTTAAGCTTTTTTTTTGGAATTTAGAGATACTCGCTCAAATCAATTTTCTTGCCAAAAACTTTTTCCGTATCAATCAAATCTTCAGCCTGCACGGGTTCTCCGGAAGAGATGAAAGACTCTATGTGCTGTACTGCAATCTCAGGAGAAGGATAATCTTTATCTATCCAGTCTATCGGAAATTCCTTGCCAAAATACTTTCGGTATCTCTCCATAGCCTCCTGCACTACGGGGAAACCTATTGGTTTCGGCATCATTACGGACTCCCCCTTTTATCGAGAAAATCTTCGAAAGCCTTCACCGTATTCGGGAAAAGCCCTCGGGCCACTTCAAACGCTTCCGAATCACAATTCGCCTTCATGCTAAAAAGGTCAGCAAAAACTTCCGTGTTCGCATATCCAGTATTACGATAATAACTTACAGTATGTCCATAGCCCCCTGAAACCTTCCCCTTTGTCATGGAACAAACCAAATCGCTCATAGTTGGGTGATCATGCCACTTCGAATTCTGGTCCACCACAGCATCTCTCATATCGATCAGTTTTTGCGTTTTCTTAGGGGTAAGTCGTCCTTGAAAAAGCCTTTTATCTTTTTTGATTGCTTCGGAGATTGGAGTTCCCGTACTGCAAGAGTAAAGCGGCACTTTTGCTCTTGCGTTAGCTGGCCGCCTCAACGCATCTACAATATGCCCTGCCTCGTGGAAAAGAGTTTCTTTATATCCGGCCTCTGTCAGCCCAGATTCCATTCGAATCCATCTTCCTGCGGGGTCGGCACAAGATCCTCGGGTGGTGTTTTGTATAACTGGCTGCGATGGCAAGGAAAGGATCGTCTCTCGGACTTCAACGGGAGCATCGCGAAAAACCTGCTCTGCCCAAGCCCTTTCGTTACTGTCTACGATGGAGGGAATAAAGGTTCTTGCTATATCTGGATCTATTATAGCACTTTCCGGTTGTATTGTTGTGGACGCCCCTGCTAAAACCTTCTGCATAACCTCAATATCCCCAGGCCGCTGCACTGTTTCCGGGAGATCATCCAGGGCCTCCTTGGTGACGAATCCCTCCCAATTCTCGGGGACTTCCACGTCCATCACGGGAATCAGAATGCTTCGGCAATTCGGGTGCAGCGGTGGAGAGTTATAGGCAAGCTCCGGGCTCCCCAGGGGGAAGCGCAACCCCTCCCGAGCCTCGCAACAAGGGCTTGTCCGGTCATCGAGGATCGCCGAAAACTCCACCCCCGCCACGCCCTGGGAATCGATCATCCCCCGCAGATGCCCCATGTTATAGGCCCGCATGGATTCCGTTCTTGCAATAGCCTCCAGGCGATGCCGGGAGAACTTTTCTACCTGTCCCTGGATCTGCCGCAACTCCCGGGCAACATGCTTTTCTGTCTTCCCTGCCCGGAGAGAGGCGGCTATCTTATCTCGCACCTGCTCCAGCACATCGGCCTCATAGACCCGGGCAAGCTCGGGGATATACCCCTGTATCCAGCTCAGGGCTTCCGCAGGAAGAACGTCATGCCAATCGTCCGCCAAGGATATTTTCTTCTGGATCTCCCGAACGGTTTGCTTGCCCTGGCGATAGCCCACCTCCACAGCATCCCGAAAACCTCGCATCAAAGCGGCGGAAATATCGGGAGCATCCCCTTCCATGGGAATACCCCCGTCTTTCGCCTCGTCCACCATGGACTCTATCCATGGCTTCACTTCCCGCCAGACTCCGGCGGTGATGTGCTTCCAGAGCCGTGCATGGGTTCTACCGGTGCGCTTGACGGCCTTGATCTTTACTTCGAGGGCTTCGTTTCTTTCTCCTCTTCGCCATCTTTCGAGCTGTTCCGCGAAAGTCTGGATCTCCATGCCACCGGTTCCCCCCCTTCGGGCTCCGAGGGAAGCCCCAGAAGCTCACGCATCCACCCGGCATCCCCTTCATCCGGGAAGAGGTACCCGGCGTTCACCCCGTTCAGGAAAATCTTCGAGAGGATTTCCCGCTCTTCCGGCGTCCCCGCATCGGAAACATCCAGCTTCCCATAGTCCTCCTGGGGGCCAAAGTTCCAGTCGATGATGGGCCGCCATACCTGTTCAAGTTCTGCCTCCGCCAGCTCTCGGGCAAGCCAGAGACACGCATCCACGAACATTCTCCAGTGGATCTGCCCCAGAGAATAAGAGCCGCCCCCTTCGCCCCCTTCCAGCAGGGAGGGAAGAAACATCCCCCTGTAGAGCATCCGGTTACAGAACTCTATGGCCTGTTCGTAGCCGTTACCCATGGCGTTGTTGCCGCTGTTCCCGACAAGAGCTTCTATGCTGTCCCCGGGAGATATGGCAAAGTGGGCCTTGGAATAAGCATTCTCGAGAATCTTGCTCATCTGTTCGGGATCCTCGCTCTTGCCCACCAGGGCGGGCATGCCGAAACGTTCCAGGGCCACCGCCCAGAATTTGGGAATGGCCTTCTTGAAGGCGTACCAACGCCAACAGCGACGCAAGCGAGACTTCCCGTAGGGGCTGCTCCCGGATCCGTGCCGAAAGATGAGACACTTGGAGGCGGGGATATCGAGCTCCTTCCCGCCGACTTTCTGACGTACAGTCTTGACGCCCACCGAATTATCTTCCCGGCGTTCGAAGAGAAATTCCAGAGTGGCAGGATCATAGGCCTGCATGGAGGAAAGAAACCACGCCCCCTCTTCGGCGGTCAGAGAAAACTCCGAGACCCCGAAGCCAAAGGCAAGCCCGTTTTCCAGCACTGCCCGCCGGGATTCTTCCAGGGTGCCCCAGAGCTTTTCCCGGCTTTCGTCCACCAGATCCTTGATACGCTGATCCGGGTGAGAGTAGCTTCCGATCTTCGAAACCACGGCATACGTGAGGAATTCCATGCCGGTAGCTATGGTTTCGTCATCCAGCATTTCCCGGTACCGGAACATCCTGGCATCGGGGTTGCGGGCAGGCTGATCCATGCTGTTCAAGATCTGGAGGGCCACCTCGGAATATCCGAAGCCAAAAGCCTTGTCCATGGTGGTCTTGTTCCGGCTCTGGACCTGGGTTCTTTTTTTCCTTGCCATGTGTACCCTCCTCTACGAAAAAATTCCTGGTGCTATGCGGGAACCGCCAGAAGAAATCTTTCCACTGCGTCCCTTGATCAGATTCCCAAGGGCATATCGGATAGCGTCAATGCAATGATTGTTCCCGTCCACCAGCACGGGGAGAGGCTTCCCCGCTTCATCTACCTTGAAACGGTATAGCCTGGCTTCTTCCGCCGTGTGCTTACACCGCTCGTGAATCACGATGGTTTCGAAGGATCGCAGGAAAGTGATTCCATCTTCTACGGATCCGCTCCATTTCTTTGCCCCGTAAATTTTGAAGCCCGACCGGGACATATAGCTGATCGTTTCCGGACGGGCGGGGTCGGCATATACCGGCCACTTACGAGACTCCGGCACCTTGTCAAAAAGATCCGGGGTCTTGTCGATATCGCACCCCACGGCATAGGCTTCGTGATCCACATAGAGAGATCTCCCCGCAACAAAGCAGCGGATAAGCGTAGTCGGATCCCGACTGAAACCCCAATCGGCCCCCATATAAAAACGGACCCCCGAAGGGGTCTCGAAAGACTCTATTCTGTACTTTCCCTTGAGCACCACCGCATCCGAGATGGTTCGAACTTCCCCTTCCCAAACATGTCCGTATCCTTCCGGATCTTCTCGAAGCTTGAAATCCTTTTCTTCTCGAAGCGTATCGGGGAACCAGGGATTGTCTCTCCAGCTCACTTTCTTTACGACAGCATTAGGAGGCGGAAAATCAATGAAACGTCGGTATGTGGGATCCTCTTTCTCCCTGGGATTGAAGGTTACCCATATCTCGGAATCTTCTTTCCGGATTGTGGGAATCAATACATCCCAACTTTCTGCCGAAACCGATTCCGCCTCTTCTACCCAACAGAGATCCACTCCCTCGGTGGACTTGATTTCCTGCACCTTGTGATGGAGGCCCTTGAAGATAAATTCCGTGCCGTTCGTTCCTACGATGCGGGTTTTCTGGACCTCATAGCAGTGCGAGATTCCCATGTCCTCAATCTGTTCTTTCAAAAGCTTGTGGACGGAATCCGCAATGGAGGTTTGATATTCCCGGGCGCAAAGAACCCGGATGCGCTTTTCTACCCCCTTGAGGAGCAAAGCCCGGGCAACCGCCCAGCTTTTGGCACCACCTCGACCACCGTAATAGACTTTGTATCTGGCAGGCCGAAAAAGTTCTCGGAAAGCTGGAGCAAACTCAATTGTCCTCTGGATCATCGGTAAAAACGACCTTTATCGTGGTCGGTTCCAAGGGGGCCCCGTTTGGCCCGGAAAGCTCCTTCTTGTCAACGAACATCCCCAGGTGCTTCCCGAGCAGTTCAAGGGCTTTCAGTTTGTCGTGAAGCTTAATCCGCTGACTTCCGCCCTCTTTCGTGACGCTCTCCGACACCTCCGCCACCTGAGCGGCATCCGTATCATTGAGCTCGCTGCTTGCTTTCATGGTTACCCCTTCGGGCCCCCACTCCATCACCGCCCGGGGATCCCCGAAGGCGACCTTTGCCAGCTCGGCCACCACCTGATCCTGGGTGACCTCGATCCTCTCACTCCTCTTCGCCATCTCCTCCCGGATCGCCGCCTGGATGTGCGGCTTGGCAAGCAGCTGAGAAGCCGATCGGTTGGCGTATTTGTCGCTATACCCGGCTTCTATCGCCGCCTTTGTGGCGTTGAGAGATATGAGATAGTACTTGACGAACATCTCCTGACGGGCGTTTTTCAAAACCATGGGTGACAGCTCCTTTCCGAGAGAATACAAAGGTTCCCGCCCTCAGAACGAGAACGGGAACCTTCGAGTGGTGTGGTTGGATGTGCGATGGGTAGCTGTGGCGTTTCAACCCACGATAGCAGATTACCCCGTTTTTAGGCCGGACTTCAAGTCCGATTTCACAGTCTCCAGAGAAATCTCTTCCACGAACCACGCCCGGATAAGGATGGTGTCCGCTTCCTCCAGATATGGGATCATGCGACCAAGACACCGTTTCTTGCGTTCCGCCGCCGTGCTCCTCACGATTCCCAGAGCATCCGCAGCATTTTGGAGGGAATCCCCGGGCATATTTTCGAGATCGATCCAGTAGCAAACGGCAAAGTCCAGATCGTCCTGGGGGAGGTTCGCAAGCCCTTTCTTGATGGCTTCCACGTTCCGCAAAATCCTCTGATACTCCGAATGCCGATCCTTAGCTTCTATGATTTGCTGAGCTTGGGGGATCGGCATCGTTCCCCCTGAAACGCGCTCTTGGAATGGGTCACATCGCGATGCGGCAAAACAGGCATCGAATTGGGACAGAATGCGTACCCATGCCGGAAAATACCCCATTTTCCTATCAGCAATCCGAAAATCATCAGCGGAATGCGCTTCTTTTTCGGATAAGATTTTCCGCATTAATGCCTCTATCGCGTTCATGTCCCCTCCCTATTGCCCGTTTTTACTTTTTCAGCCCCGATTTCTCCGGATCAAAAACTACCCTGTCCCGAAACTCCTCCCTCTTCCCCTTATTCCACTGGGAGAGGGGAGTCAAAAACCCCACAAACCGGGAATAGATCTGGCAGCGGGTGCGGGTAGGTTCGGTGATCATTCTTGTACATCCTCCAGCAAAACCCAATGCCCGCCATCTATCCCTTCAACCCGCAGGTTTTTCGGTTTCATGGTTGCCCGAAGCTGCTCCTCCATAACAGCCAGCCTTCCAGATCTTCGCAAAACTTCAAGATGATGCCATTTTTGAAAGGCTTCACTCTTCGCCATGCGCAAGAAAGCGTTTCTTTTGTTCACCTTCTGGGATTTTGAGTCTGTCGCTACCCCCACCGCCCCCGATGCACGATGAGTGCACCGCATTCCAGTATGCACCTTGTTTTTATGCTGGCCCACGGGGCCGGATCCTCGGAGCCCCTCCCAAATGCAATCCTTAGCCGTCACCGCAAAAAGTAGTTCTTTACTCATTTTCCTGCATCCTCCTTCTCCTTTCTCCAATCATCGTAAATTGCATAAGGGCTTTTCCGCAGAACGGAGAGTGCTCTACTCAAATCCATGCTCGTCCGTTTCATTGCCGCTATTTCGGGATTAGGATAGATCGAAACGTTTCCTTTTGCTTTCTTCGCTCTTTTAATAAACCGTTCTGCTTCCGCTATGGCTATGTCGATATGTTCTCTGCGCATATCCTCCGTTGTTAGAACTGTCATTGCAGCATCCCCTCCGAGGGAAGTTCTTCCACCGCCTGCTCCCAATCTATTTTTTTACGGATCTCCTTTAATTCATCCTCGATCTCCTGTAGGTCCACCTGCTCAAGGGCGATAGCGGCGAGCCGGGTCATCCGTTCGAGTTTTATGATGCGTCTTTCGAGATCTTTCAAATCCATTCTGGCCATTTCCATCACGCCACAACCTCCTCCCTTTCTGCCTCAACCACATTCGCCCGGACAAGAGCCTCTGCCATGGGAGGGCAGACGGAATTGCCAACCATCCGCACCTGGGCAGTTTTCGTGATTCTCTTGCCACCAGGGAGATTAAAATCTATTTTATAGTCGTCCGGAAACCCCTGGGCTCGGTAAAGCTCCCTGGGCTGAAGCATCCGCATACCAATATCCGCAAGGACGTAATTTTCTCCGCCGATTTGGACCGTCACCAACCCAAAGCGATCTTGACTCGTGATTGTGTCCAAGGGCACATCAATACGTTGTCCTATGCCATTTCCGTAATACTTGATCAAAAAAGCTCGCACCTCTCCGAAATGGAGCCCCTGACTTGTAATTGTTTGCAAGGGTTCGTCTATTCCGTGTCCGATATTGCTTCCCCGCAGCTTTACCACATGGGATGCTGCTAAAAGCGTTTTCCCGCTCCCGCCAGCGGTTATAGTTCCTACAGGCTGACGACAATCGGAACCCACGGACTTTCCGAACTGCCGGACCATGTGCGTCGCAACAAGGGAATGGTGGTCAACGGCCGTCACTGTGCCTATGGGATCGTCTATTTTCGAACCGATAACCCCGGTATAATGCTTTGCGAGAAAGGCAGCAGAAACAAGCGCAAACCTATTGCTCTGTGTGGTAACCGTATGGAGAGGACCGTCTATGCTCTGATGCGGAGAGTTTCCGAAGTTGTTTTTCATGATAAACGGCTCTTTCGCCGCGAGGACATACTTAACTATGCCTTTGGCTATCCTGCGACATGTAGCATCTGCCAATGGCTTCGCTCTCTCAAAAATCGATGGACACGGAAGGCTCCAGTCGATGCATTCCGCCGCTATCCGGTACGGAGTCTTCCCGGGTCCGTGAGTAGGTTCCGGCCAGACGATTGGATTTTTGTCACATCGGGCAATCAGAAAAAAGCGCTTTCGCGTCGTAGGGGCTCCGTAATCACATGCTCTGAGTTCTCGCCACTCCACTTCATATCCTAAGCTCCACAATTTCCCTACAAATTCCCGAAAGGTTTCACCTTCGCAGTGGCGAATAGGCTTACCGTTATGCAAAGGGCCCCATGTCTTGAATTCTTCTACGTTCTCCAAAACAATCACTGAAGGTCGGACAGTCTTCGCCCATCGAACCGCTACCCACGCAAGTCCACGAATTTTTTTGTCCTTTGGTTTTCCACCCTTGGCTTTTGAAAAATGCTTGCAATCCGGGCTAAACCACGCCAAATCAACCGGATGACCATTGCAAACCTTTACCGGATCGACCGCCCACACGTCCTCGCAGAGATGCAGTGTCCCCGGGTGATTCGCGGCATGCATCGCAAGGGCTTCCGGGTCGTGGTTTATGGCAACATCAACCGGTCTTCCCATGGCCATTTCAATCCCGGCACTCGCCCCACCACCGCCTGCGAAGTTATCGACCAGGAGCCCCATGCATCACAACCTCTTCCCCCCATGCCGGTGAGACCGCCCCATGTTGTACTGGTGCTTTATCCCCACGATGCTTTCCGGGTCAATCCCCTCGTGCCCGAACCAGTCCAGGATACGGATCAGGCAATCCGCCATTTCCACCGCAGTTCCCTCGGGCTTGTTGTTCTCGATGTACAGGGCGGGCTTCCCGTCCCGGTACTCCTCCAACGCCTCCGAGAGTTCCGAGTGGCAGAGGGCTACCGTCTCTCCGAAGCTGCGCTCTTCGTCCCACCAGCCGTGATCTACTGCATTCTTGTGAATCTCTTTCGACCAATCGTTCAGATTCATGTTTTTTGCCTCCTAAGCGTGTTTTTTGACGCAAAATGTAAAGAAGATATATGCCTTTTGAAAAGACGGCCCCACAGAGGCCCGGAAAACAGGCTTATCGGCAAATTGAAGCCGGAGCCTTGTGCCCTTTCTCCCTCCCCGGGGAAATCAACTGATTAACTTTTGACTATTTCTGACTACTGCCGCCCATCTGGAGTTTCAAAACAATCTCCGCTGCATTGCCTCCCGCTCTTCCCTCCAGGCCTCGATCTCCCGATCAAGGGCCTCGATCTGATTTCTAAGCTCTTTCCTCCGGGAATCGACGTACGTGTGGCTAAGTGACTCCTGGAGGGATTGCCGGGTGTTCAACATCGCAAAAAGCCGTTCATCCATTCGTGCTCACCATCCAGCCATACCGGGCTATGAGTGCTGCATCACTGCGCCCGTCCTTCGGCTTGCGGCATCTCCCAGGGGTCAAGGCAATCCCCGGGAAAAGCTGCATAGCCAGAGAGACGCTTTTCTCCTTGGTGGTGCTCCCGGTGGCAACGCCTTTGAAAAGTGCCTTCTGCCATGTGGCAGGGCGTACCGTCAGGAGGGGCATGCGCAGAGCGGCAACCATGCCACGCCACAAACCAAACCCCTCCCCGATACGAAAGGTGCTTGTGATTCCCTGTCCCGGCATTCCCTGGGCTTGCTCAATGCAAACCGTGGCCCCTTCTGACCGCAAAAGGAGATCCACCATCCCCGCCACGTCGTAAGCTGTTTTCTTCTCGGGCTTCACCGTGGGGATATCCTCGACCCACAAAAGCCTTCCCTCGGCATCCAAAGCCGCCACTGCACCGGAAAGCCCGGGATCTATGCCGATAAAAACCATCATCCAGCCCTCCGGATTGACTCGGCCCCTTTTTGGGGGCGGTAATCGGGAGCCTCCGAAACGATCCATCCCCCAGGACCGCACATTTCCTGGAGCCGGGAGACAATCGCCTCCCCATGCTTACCCATGCTCTTGATCAAGGCTTCCGGGGTGGGGATGTTCGTTGTGATGATAGTTTGCAAGTCGTTCAAGTAACGGGCGTTGATGAGCGTATAAAGCTTCTCCTGCACGAAGGCACTCCCGGCCTCCTTGCCGAGATCGTCCAGCACAAGCACATCCGCCTCCCGGAAAAGCCGATACGGAACCTGCGGGGCTTCATCTCGCTTTTGCATCTCCTGGCGCACTTTGTCGATAAAGTCAGGCACAGAGACAAATAACCCTCGCTTGCCCTTGCCCTCACGGAGAGCCGCATTCAGCACCGCTGCCGCTAGATGCGTTTTGCCGTTTCCGCACTCCACGGAAGCGAGTACCAGGGAGCTTCCACGCCTCCATGCCTCCACCGCCCCATTTCGCATCTTCTCGCAATCCGGGTGGAGATCCGTCCGGTAATTCTTGAAGCCGCACTGAAGGAGGCGGTGAGGGATTTCCGATTCCCCAAGGTATTTCTGCACCTCGCACGTCCACTCGAATTTTTGCCGCTCCTCGCACACTCCCCGAACCACCGAAAGCCCCCCGTAACAATCTCGGGCAAGCTTCGGGATGTACCCGGAAAGATTGCACTTTGCCAACCCGGGGCATTGAAGACACCTGGACTGCGCATCCCGGACAAAGAGAAGATCCCGAATAGGGGTGTGGGTAGTGGAAAACTCCATGCCCGGGAAGTTCGCCTCAAGGTATGCCTGTGCCTCCGCTGTCGCCTCTTCGCCGTATCGCTCAAAATCAGCCAGGGAAAAACTTTCTCCCGTAGCGTCTGCGATGATTTTTTGATATGCGTTCATTTCACGAACCCCATTTCTCTGTAGTCCTTGACGGGACGATTACTGCCCGGAACGTGTTCAGAGTATTTGCCCTCAAGGACTTTCGCCATGTTCGACTCACGGATCAGCCAATCTAGATCTGCCTGCCAGTTCCGTTCGTTTTTCCCCAGCAGAAAAGGCGAGTCCCGGACTGAATCGAAATATTCTTTCCACCACTTCGGGTCTTGTCTTTCCGGGGACTCGCCGCAACGGGCACGAATTGCCTTTTTCCGAGCTTCCGTTACCGTCTTGGCTTCTCGGAGGGATTGCCCCAGGGTGTCGTTATAGGTTTTTAAGATCTGCTCGTAGGGAATTCTTTTCTGAGGGGATTCCGGCTCCGGCTCCTCCGCTTCAGCGGGGGAGGAAGCAGGCGAGGGTTTTTCGCCTGCGATAGCGTTTACGGTTTTATTCTCCTCTCCTCTACTCTTCTCTTCTCTCCTCTCCTCTCCTCTCCTCTCCTCTAGCCCGTTATTTCGTTGTGACGTACCCGTTACGTGATGCGTTACGGGTTCTTTTCCCTCTCCCTGCAAGGGTTTTTCCTGTTGCCTCTCCCGAAAACGACGTTGCCTTTCGGCATTTGCCTTACGCTTTTCCTGAAGGGCTCCGCCATAATCTTGCCAATCGTGGATGTGCATGCTGTCGTCTACAAAACCGCTGGAGTTGCCCGGCCCACAAGAAATCAGCGCCTTGAGAAAATACTCTGGATCGCCGTCCCATCCAGCAGCATCAGCAATATCCACCGCATCGTATCTGGAGAGGTCGCCATCCGGAGCGTATTCCATGACCCACCACCAGAGACCCTGGAGGTGGCCTATCGCTTTGTAAGGGCAGATCTGTAGCGTTCTCGCAAGCCTCCGGGTTTTAGGATGGTTTCTCAACGAAGAATCGGACTTGATCCAGGGCATTCTCTCTCACCGCCTAAAAGGGGATATCTTCGTCATCGTCGCCATCTGGGTACGGTTCGTTACCCCCGGCGTTACTTTCAGCGTTACTTTTCCTCCTGCCGTTTTCTACGTACCCGTTACGTGATGCGTTACTATCCGGCCCTGTCCGTGGGTTGTCCGGGGGGTTGTCCTCCCGGGCACTTTCACCGCTTTTTCCGCCACCAAGAAACTGTACTGTCTGGGCCATAATCTCAGTGGCATAGCGCTTTTGGCCGTCCCGCCCTTCGTAGCTCCGCACGGAAATGCGCCCTTCCACGAGCACTGAACTTCCCTTGGAGAGGTAGCGATCCACGTTTTCTGCCATCTTGTCCCAGACCACAACCGGCAGGAAATCCACCTCTTCTTGCTTCTCTCCGTTCTGGCTTTTCCACTGACGGTTTACCGCAACCACAATCTTCACCACAGCCGTGCCGCTGGCGGTATACCGGATCTCAGGATCTTTTGCGAGATTCCCGATGATAATCGCCTTGTTGAACCCTCGTGCCATGTCAGACCTCTTTCCCGTTTTGATACGCTCCGAAGAGTTCGTCCCACCCTCCAGAGCGTGTTGTGGGGCCGTAAATCGTGCCGGCCTTTACCGCTCTTACAACGGTGTCCTTTTGCCGGAGGGAGAGAGCTTTTGCCCTCTCCCTGGCCTGTTGAATGCGGAGCACCTACCGTGCCTTTTCCCCTTCAAGAGGCAGAGCATCGGAGGCCTCTTGTGCAGGCTGGGAATCCTCCGCAGAACCATCGTCCTCCTCCATGTGCACCACTGCCTCAATGTCTATGGCATCCTCAAGGGGGTTTTCTCCAGTGATCACTCGTTCGTCCTGGGAGATCGTTTCTACGGCATCCACGGAAACGGGCAACCAGGAGAAGAGCCGACGCACCGCCGTCTTCATGGCCATGGCCTCGAAGTCCGTTACCCAGGGGCAGTTGCCTTTGGACTTACTGCGATCCCGGTACTTCTGCACGTCTTCTACCGTGAGGAAGGTCATTACGGGGTCGCCGTCCTTGATCTTCGCTACGGCGTATACCCCGAGCAAAGGCCCCTTATTCCCGTCCAGGCACGGCGCATGCTCTATCTTTTCCTCTGTGCCATACCGAACTGAGAAGGGTTCCCCTTCATATACACAGTGGGCATACACCGACGTTACGTGTCCGCTCCGGCGAGCAAGCTCAATCATGCCCTTATACCCAAGCATGAACTGCACATCGTAGGTGCCTGTCTTCCCATTACGGAAGGGGACGAAGTAGCATTGCCCCAGGGGCCCGGGCATCATTCCGAGCTGGGAAGCCTGGAGCGTTGCCCCTATAAGGCTGGAGGGATCGCACCGCAAAAGCATGGGGTTCTTCCGGATCTCGGTAAAAGCTACTTGCATCATTTTTTCCGGGGTGATGTGTTTGGGAAGAGCCTTGGCAATGGCCTCTTTCTTCGAGCACATCAGGCTCCAAATAGTGCCTGCTGGGCCTTTGGTCTTCCCGTTGCCATTGTTCTTTGCAAGCTGAGATCCACCGGTTACGGTCGCCATCTATACCGCCTCCTCAAGAGATTTTTTCTTTATGGTCAGGAAACGTCTACTTCCTTTTCCTCTGTGCTTTTCCGCTAATTCCTCCGTTGCCCCAAGTTCGAGGGCTACGTTTTTCCAACTTGTCTTTCCCTTTACCTGCTTCCAAGTGCAGAGACCGTCAATCCCTGCATGATCACCGATCTTTACCTGCAAAAGCCCCTGGAGACGCTTCTTTTCCGTTTCAGCCTCCTCGATGACTGCTTCTATCCGGAGGAGCTGGTCATGCAGATCCATAGCCTCTTGATCCGGTTCGAGCATGTCTTCCTCCTGCTGAATCGGATAGACAATGGCAGGGTTATCGAAGGCTTCCGCTTCTGGGGGGATCCCCGGGAGGACATGTCCCTCCCAGAAGTCCTTCAGCCCTGAAATGATGGTTTGAATGTCTGTTTCGTTTCGAGGAACGTACTTATGGGTGAAGCGTTGCCCTCCTATCAGAGCTGCTACCCAGCACCCTTCCCACCCCATAACGGCACAGTAGTGCTGGATCTGCACGTAATAGGCGGTGGGGAGCTTTTCGCCTTCCCACTCCTCTGCAAGGTATGCACTGGCTGTTTTGCACTCCAGCCCCTGATTCCTCCCGACGATTACCCTATCCACATTTGCCAGCATCCAGGGGTGTTCCGGGTGACTGCAAATCTGATTTTTCCGGCGCACCTTCACGCCTTCCCTCCGGGCAAATTCAGAGGCCACCAGATCTTCCAGGGCAATTCCCCAATAGGCGGCCTCTCCTGTTTCCACAGGTGGCAGCTCTCCGAGCTTGTCCATGTAGACGGTCAGGGGCCCGGCATATTTCGAGTACCCGAGGATCTTGGGGGCATCACTACCACCGATACCCTTTCTGCGCTGTTCAAGCCACTCTTCCCGGCTCATGTGTAGGGTCGAAATAGAGACTGGGGTGTTGTTCATACCAACACCTCCTCTACATCTTCCGCAGCCTTGCGGATCTCCTGGTATTCCTCATGCTTCACGCACCGCCTATCCGAGGGATCCCATTCTGCGGGGCATTCCTCGCAAGGAGGGTCTATCGTTGTTGCCGGGTAGCGGCGTACGGCCGGGCAATCCTCACAGAGCTTTTCTGTGATCCGCTCGTTGACTGCCTCAAGCACAAGTTCCGTGATGGTCATGGTTCTGTCACCTCCTACTCAGATGGGAGGGGCTGCTCATAGCTGCTCCCCATGAGACTGTGCCAATCCACCTTTTCCGCCAGCAGATCCGGACAGGTGGCGTCGGGGTAGAACCAGTGGCGCCCGAGACCTACAAAGACCTGATACCATTCGTGAATATCCGGATTGCCGATGTTGCCGTTAAGATCGATGCGCCGAAGCTCGCGGTAGATCAGGGCGGTCATCTGGTTTTCGTCCAGCACCGCTACGCTCTTTTCAAAGAACTCCATGAGGTAGAAATAGGAAGGGCTCCCGAGCTGAAACATGATCTCCTGCCACTGAGTAGGAACCTTAGATGTTTTGGCGAGCGTCACCTTGCCGTTGCTTTTCCCGGAACTCTTTTTGTTCATCACGAAAAGGATGCTCTGCGCATCTACGTGCCGGAGTTCGTCATATTTCTCGATGAGTCGCTGTGCTATGGGCTTGTACCGAGGGGTGCATACTTCGAAGCTGAAAAGATCGTCCATCATGGCTATTTCCTCCTTGTGAGTGTGCTAAAATGGAGGCCGGGTGTTGTGGCACCCAACCTTTGTTTTTTTCCTTTGCCTGGGGGGCTTACATGCCTCTCAGGCTGTTTCTTTTTCCCTGCCCTGGCTTTGGAGTAAGAAGCGATCCAGAAAGTACCGTTGCCCCTTTCCCGTCACCTTTGGAGTCTTGCGGATCTTGCTCGGTTTTTCCGGGGAGGTTTGGATGGTGTATTCCTTGACCTCAAAGAGCCCCATTTCCATAGCTTTCTGGGTGGGGATGTTTTTGTCGCTACCCTGGCGCATGAGATATCCTTCTTGCCGGAGGATCTCGAAAAGCCTGTTCTGCCCGATATTGATACCCTTCTGCTTCAAGAGCTTCGAAAGCACGTTGATGGAGATGGAGGTGTCGCTGGTCGCTACAGCTTCGGCGAAGGCCACCTTGGGGCGGTCTTCCTCAATCTTCGAAGTAAGAGCTGCCCGTTCTTCTTCCGCAGCCGCCAAGGCACGGAGGGCATCAGGGAAACTTTTGGGGATGCGATCATAGAAATTGCCGTACTCCATGGCTTCTTTCAGGCGTTTTTCACAGGCGATGAAGTATTTCCGTGCCTGACGGCCCTTTTCGTTGTTCTCCACCATGGCAAGTTCCTTGGCCGTATCGAGGGTGAGGAGGTAATCTTTGGTGGGACGGCCGCCCTTATCAGTTAAACTTGAGTTTTCCCCGAAATTGGGGAAAACCTCTACGTAATCTTCGCCTTCCGCAAACTCGTACTTTTCAATCCGATCCTTAAGCCATGTCGAGAAGTCTTTTCCAACTCCCAAAAACTCGTGTAGTTCCCGGGCGTTCACCACCCGCCTGTTTTCGCTCTCGTATACCGGAACAATTCCTTTTTCCAGAACTTTCATTTCTTCCATGTTTTGCCTCACCCTTTCTATTTTTTCTTGGTGGTGCCGCAACTCCCATTCCATCAACCAGCCCCGGCGCACTCGCTCCCTATACAGTTCCTGTCTCATCCGCTCACAAGATCCCGTGGCCATGACTGCCTGGGTCATCGCAGTAGACTCCCCGAGCTTTGTGGCGTAATCATCGAAGAGCCGCCTTGCGTACGCCTGTATCTGAGCATCCGTACATTTCTCGCATGCCATAAAAACGCCTCCTTTGCAATAAAAAGCAATGCGTTTTACTTTTCACAGAATAGGCCCTTAAAGGCAATCTGTCAACCTTAAAAGCAGTGCTTATAAATGCAAAAGGCCCTATGTGATATACTTTCACCGTAAAAGCAATATCTCGGGGGGGTGATTACAATGGCAAAAAGAAATTTGACAGTCCGCATGGATGATGAACTAAGAGAGAAGCTTGAGCTGATAGCAGCCAGGGAAATGCGAACACTTGCAAATCAAATAACCTACTTTTTGGCGGGAGCTATTGAGGAATATATTTCACAAAACGAGCTGTTTTACTCACCCGAAGAAGGCAGATTCATGGAGAAGGGGGAGCCTCTTTTTTAGCCTCCCGATATTCCGCAAGAATCTTGCGCACAGTATTTCCAATAGGACGCATCTCTTTTTCCGATTCCTCCCTAAGCCATGCAATTTCTTCGATGCTCATCCGTATGGTGATGTTCTTCATGGGGTTGCTCTCCTTCTGCTTTCCCATTCCATGCCCTCCTTCGTGCTATACTTATATGCCGGGTGCTACGAACACCCAGCAATTTGCTTCTTTTCCCCTGCGCCCTCACTCTGTGGGGGCGTTTTCGTTTTCTGCTCACGACCTACCACCAACCTTCTCCCCGCTCTCCCTAACCGCCATCTCCTGCATCGCATACCGCTCGATGCTGACGCCGTAAAACTCCGCAATCCACTGCCGGTGCCAAGGCTTGGGATACCGATGTCCAGCGGCCCACTCCAGCACCCAGGCAACGGGCACGCCTACGGCATCGGCAAGAGCCCGGACGTGTTCCCGGGAAGTGAGCTTTCGCTGGAGCAGGAGCTTCACGTCATCCAAGGGCTTTTCCTTATTGAGATTCATTGCCATCTCCCGGGTCAATGTCCGCCGATCCGGATTGTCGCCGTCACACATTTCCGCGATCTGTTCGAGGTTCAGCATGCTTTCCTTCTCCTTTCTTTTTTCGCCCGCCGTTGCACCATCGCAACCGGGTACCGCTGCTCCAGCTTTGCGAGGATCTCCTCAGCCGTCAGCCGGAAAGTTTCCCGCAGATCGCCCACATCCGTCATTCCTCCGGCGATCAGGAGATCCAGATCCCATTCCATTCCCGGAGTCCACTTGTCCGGGGTCAATGCGACGACCATTTCAGGTTCTCTTTTTCTCTCCGTGCCGGGCCCCCATCTTTCGCCACCAGGCTCTCCCGCACTGCTTGCAGATCATCTTTGCGATGCCCCTTTTCTTTCCCACGCCATCTACCTCCTCACGTATTCCAACCGTCCGGTTCTCCGGCTCCAGAGCCTCTTTATTTCCATCCTGCGCCGTCGAAAAAACTTCATTCCCAGTCACCCTTCCCGGTTTTTCGCTCCTGTGTGATGCGTTTGAAGTTGACCATGATCGTTTGCCCGGAGATAACAATTCCGGTTTTCTCCTTTAATTCCTTACTGATGACAGCCCAGGAGTGCCCAGTGGTCCGACAGTCCCGGATTACGTCGTACAAATCGCATATCGTTTCGTATTTGCGGGCGTCCCTTCCTGATGGACGCTGCTTCGCCAAACTGGTCAACGTCGCCCGTGCTTGAGACAAACTCACCACCTCACCTCCTACTCCGCATGATCGTCGCAGGTATCCCCCGCATGGGTGATCCTGGATCCGCTTTCCAGCTTGGTGCATTCACCCCAGCCCCGTTTGTCCAGCTGCTTCCAGTAGATGCATACCCGGCACGGATATGCCCAGGTCCGGGTGTTCCCGTACCGTACCTCTGCTATCTGCTCCGCCACGAACATGCCGACACCACCCGACATCAGAGGTAGATAATGATCGTCGCCACCGTCACCAAAAACTGCAGCTTGCTCATGCCGTCCTCCTTTCATGGGGTCATTCCTCTTCGGGAATCCCCTCTTGCACCAGCCTTTCAATGTCCGCTTCCCGCCATGCCTTCGTATTGCTTCCCAGAGATACCGGAGTGGGATATTTCCCCTTCCGCACGCCTTCCCACCAGGTGGTTTTGCAGACGGGTATTTTTTCCAGCACTTCGGAAAGCCGCAAAAGCTTTCCCGGTCGAGCCTCAATCTTTTCCGTTTCTTTTTGGCGCAAAAGCGTTTCGATTTTTGCAAGTCTTTGATCGATAGGCTCAAGGTCTTTTTTGGTCAGTATTTCGAGTTGCATCAAGGGTGCCCCCTTTTTCCGAGGTGTTTCCGTCCACGCCTTCCGTCACGCTTTCTTCTGGTCTGAGGAAAAATCCTTTCTTCCATGCTCTACACCTCCCTGCCTGATACAGGAGAGAAAAAAAGCATCGCCTCCGTCAGGATCTCCTTAAAACTTGTGCATGCTTTGCGGAAATCCTCCGAAGAAGGCGAGTTCAAAAGCCCGTCATCCGCCGCATCCTTAGCCAGAGCCGTAATTTCGTGGGGCTCGTCGCAAGTTTGCGAAAGAATTGTTGCCTGAGCGATGAGATCCGCTATGACCGTTACGGAGTCCTTCCCGCAGGGTTGGTTATCTCCTCCCCCGCGGGAAGGATAGGGTTTAGGGGAGGTCTCCCCAGGAGTTCGTCGGTGGTGCACTCGAAGTGGTCTGCCAATCGGAACAGCATGATTCCATCAGGGAAACGCTCTCCAAGCTCCCATCTTGAAATAGTCTTAAGGCTACATCCCACGGCTTCACCCAATGCTCCTTGGGATTCTCCTTTTCCTTCTCGTTTCTTTCGTAAAATCTCCTTGAAATTGTTCCTTTCCATCAAGAACCTCCTTTTCCCTACTGCATCCACGCCCTGTAGTCCTTGCGCCCTTCGTAGCCGAGGGCTTTCCAATCTCTCAAGAGCAAAGGGGCCTTTTGCACAGACTGCATTCTTGCCTCCATACGCTCCCGCCAGAGCTGCCTGGTTTCCAGGCCTCTCGCTTGGGCTTGCGCCCGGTGGTGCATGACCCGCAATCCCTCGGCGAGGGCATCCCGGTAAGAGGCGTAATCTGCTCGATGTTCCCGGGCCCACTGGTGAGCTCTCTGCATAGTGTTCATGACCATGCCTCCTTACATTACAGACTGGAGAACATTTTTATGTTCTCTCCCGAACGTCTCCGCCACCTGCCGGCTTGAGCAAAACGGCTTCCCATGGTGGTTTCCGAAACCCAGTTAAATCTGCAACATGAGCGAGTCAAGTTTTTTGGGAGTTGTTACACACAACCCCAAACGTACTCCTCTACGATTTGCTGAAGCCTGGGGAGAGCTCGTGCAATCCCCTCTTCCCAGGAAGGCTGATAGTCCTCGTGGCTTCGGATCCCCTGGAGGATTCCTTCGATGTCTTCGTTACTCACACCCACCTGATAGGCTGCTTCGCCGCTCTGCGGCACGTACTCGTTACGCAGAGGATCCAGCTCCCAAACGTAAGCCTCTCCACAAGTAGCCTCGTTGAGCACCTGTTCCGCTGCCTCTTTGATCCATTCGGCAAGGTCTTCTTTGCTTCCGAAATTTTCCTGCACCACTTCCGCAATTTCACCCTTGGGCACCACGATCACGATCATTACTCTCCCCTCCCTTCCGTTTTCATTCTTCCGTTCCGCGCAATCCCGGCGATCCTTGGGGCCTCATGGCCTACTCGGGCTCATCCCCTCCCGCTATGCGTGTCCGCCCCCCTGGTTTCTGCCCTGGGGCGGTTCGAGCCTTTGGTTGTCAAGGTGCTACTCGTCTTTGCGGTCTAAGCATATTCCAAACGGTCTAAAGTATCAATAGGCCCACAGGCTCATTTAGACCAAATAGGGGCGAAAAGATAGTCATATTTGGGCATTGCATCAAATAGACCGTTTGGGGATAATTTAGACATCAGAGAAGAAGGGAGATAGTGAGATGGGTAACGGAAATCCTCTTGTAGGGAAGCGAATTCGAGCCGCTCGCGATCACCTGAATTTATCGAGAAGGTCCGTTGTCGAGGCAACAGGAAATGATTTCTCTACAAAAACACTAGAGAGATGGGAAAGTGGTGAAAGAGAAATCCCTTCAAAGGCTCTCGGGAAACTCTCCGACATCCTCGGCGTATCCATCGCCTACCTCATGGGCGAATCCAACGAAACCGGCATCCCCGCTGCCTCTGCTGAGATGGAGGTAACGGCCACCGTCATCGAATCCAATGCCAGGGCTATAAACAAAGAAGAAACGATAGATATCCCTATGGTGTCCCGTAACATCTCCGCTTGCTGCGGTGAGGGATCCATCTATGCCGCAGAAGTGGAATGGGAAATTACCGGGACATATCCCTTCCCGGTCAAAGACTTGCTGGGCTACACATGGCAGGGGGGGAAATTCTTTTCCGTGACTGCCATGGGGCGCTCCATGGAACCACGTATTTGCGACGGGGAAAGAATCATCTTTGCGAGGGATCTCGAGGTGGAAAATGGGGATTTCGCCTTGCTTACCTGGGACGATAAGCTTCTGATACGGGGCATGATTTTTGAACAGGACGGCCGCATCATTTTGCGGGCCGTGAACAAGGAGTATGAGGATATTTGCGTTGATCCCGGGGATACTCGGCTTTGCGTAATCGGGAAAGTACTGAAAGCTGTCCCGGCTCCGAGAAATGTCGGGGGGTTGTGGTCGTAAGGGGAAGAAAGAATAAGGGGGGAGAATCGTGTCGCCCAAGACTTTCAATGCACTGGCGTGGGGAGCTGGAGTTGTCTTCTTGCTTGGGATAACGCTTTTGCTCATAACGGGGAAAAGTACGGACGAGGAAATCTTAGATCTCCTCGCAGAAGCCCAAGTAGAAAGAGGAGAGGTTTCCGCTGGCTGGGGAAACAGGCTAAAGGGGATAGAATCCGGTAACATCACCGCTCGCCAAAAATATGCGATTCAAAACCTGAAGAAGCTTATCCAAGAATATACAGAACATACGCGCGGTGAAGAAAGCCGCAAGACCTTCGAGCTTAGTTATGCCGTAAAAACATACCTATCCGGGGAAGAGCCGTTGCCCAATCCAACACCGCTTCCGCCAACACCGACTCGTACACCTATACCAACACGCACCCCATATCCAAGCGACGCAAGGGTATACGCAAAAGAGTTTATTCTGGATCGCCTCAGGGCACCCAGCACCGCAAAATTCCCTTGGGGATCGGAGTTTACGGTCACGAATTCGGGGAAAATCTGGGTCGTAAAATCTTACGTGGACGCTCAGAACGGATTCGGCGCGATGATCCGAACGCACTTCACCGTTAAGATGGAGCACCTAGGGGGAAGCGGGTGGAGGCTCCTAGACCTGCAAACATATTGATCTCGGCCTTTTAAATACAAACAAACCCCAGAATACATTTCGCCAAACAATTACCACACGCCGCAGTAAAAGCCTTCTCCACTGGGGGATATAGCGGGGGTTGTTAAGAAGTGGCGCTTCAAACAAATGTATTCGAATCTGGGGGGATCGTAATGCGAAGATTTGTTCTTTCTCTTGTTTTTCTCCTCTTCCTCTCTACCACTGCGACAGCATACGATGTCAGCTACATTCAATGTTTCGGTGAGGTTGTTCTGCTGGCTGGTAAAGGTGTCCCTTCGGAAGTCGCAATCTTCGAGGCCAAAACCATGAAGGTCATCGACATCGTGACATTCAAACCTGAAAAAAATGCTCTCATCGCTGTCAGCAAGAAGCCAAACTACCCTACGGAAATCGTCATAGGGCCTGTGCCGGTGGTTGTTGTACCTACTCCAACCCCTACGCCTGCCCCTACTCCTACGCCAGTACGCTCCACAACCTCCGGAAGCACATACCAAGCAAGCGGCACCACTACGTACCTTTCCCCAAACGATCCTGCTATCACTTGGCGTTCAGCGACAGACAAGGCTAAGGCAAATTTTTGCGCTCAGGCCATCGAAAGGACAAGACCAGAACTCTCTCACCAACAACAATTGATAGAGGCATACCACCTTCTGCTTTTCATGGAGTCTTCCATTGGGAGCAGTCCGTACTTAGACGACGTTTACGCCAGTGAAAGCCTGAGCGGGATCGCGGCAATAGGGCTTGCGCTTCGCAACGCCGAGCTTAATGGCGAACTGTGATGCGGAAAACACTCTTTCCCCTCCTCCTTTCCTTCATCCTCGGCGCATTGACGGCAACGCTCATCTGCACTGCCACCATGCGCCATGTCGTAAGCCGGGAACATGCGGCGATGATCAGTGAGCTTCAGCAGGAAAAAATCTGGCTTGTGCAAAAGATCGTCTCTATGGTCCCTGATATAGGATAAAAACTCCCTCAAAGCAATCTCAGCCGAGTCTGCTACAATAAATGACCTACTGGCATATCTTATGGGATCATTCTGTCCCTTCCCCTTTAAGGAACAAGCAAAAAGGCGGTAGACGGAGTAAATAAATATAAACAACAACTTATGAGGCGATAAAAATGATTGAAACAGTAGCGATTGCTCAAACTAACTACCTGGTTTCTAAATCCGAAATCGAACGTAAAGTATTGGGGCAATACTTTACTGGCAGTGCCGTAGCTGATTACATGGCTTCCATGATTGAACCAGTCAATGCTCCAGTGGTGCGTATTCTTGATGCCGGAGCTGGTACAGGAATTCTCACAATCTCGGCGGCGCTTCGCTACATTAATATAGGCAGCAAACAAGTACACGCAGTTCTTTATGAGATCGACAATAATGCTGCCTCTCAATTGGAAGCGAACATGAACCAAGTAGCTCAGGAATTTCAAAAACAAAACGGAAAATTTACTTTTGAGATTCGCCACGAGGATTTCGTACTATCCAGACCAGATAGAACAGAAGTCCCTTTCCACTTATCCTCAATAAATCCTCCGTACTTCAAATACAACTCCAAAACCTCACCGTACGCAGGAGCGACTGCGGACCTGTTCAAAGGCAATCCAAACATTTACGCTTCATTTATGGCGGTGGTTGCCAAATGCTTAGCTTCCGAAGGCCAAATGATAGCTATTGTGCCACGCAGCTTTACCAATGGGCTCTATTTCAAGGGTTTTCGCCATTACCTAAATCGAACCATGAACTTGGAGAAAGTACATATCTTCCGATCCAGGGATAAAGTTTTTAAAAACCTCTCCGTATTGCAGGAAAACATTATTTGCAGCTACACAAAACGCCGTCAAGGAACGCACATTGAAGTACGTACATCCATTGGCTACGATGATTTGGACAACGTCAAAATCCAACGTCACTCTGCCAATTTAATGATTGATACCACCAATGAACACGAAATCATTCGCATTCCCGAATCAGCCAGCGATGCAACCATATTGCAAGCCGTGGAAGAATGGCCTTCTAGTTTTCAGGGGAATAATTATTTCATATCAACCGGCCCAGTGGTCGAACATCGAACAAGAAAATATATTACAACACCGTGCCAACAACTCGATAGTATTCCTTTACTACGCATGCACAACGTCAAAGCCTTTCAGACCGTATGGACTGGAAATCACAAAAAAGACGCCTGTTTCAAATTGCTCGATGGCCACGAAAAGCATACCCTGGAAAATCAGCCCTATGTAATTCTGAAGCGATTTAGCTCGAAAGAAGAAAAACGTCGTTTGGTAGCTGGCGTTCAAAACCCACAAATTATCAAAGGAAAGTTGATAGCCATGGAAAACCACTTGAATTATATAGGGCGAAAAGATGGTGAATTAAGCATGGAGGAAGCCTACGGTTTAGCTGCCTTATTCAACTCTACACTCATGGATAAATACTTCCGGAGTATTTCCGGCAATACGCAAGTGAACGCAACAGAAATCAGGTTGTTAAAATTACCAACCAGAGAAGTTATTCAACAAATGGGATCCTTATTTTTAGAAAAGAAAGATACTGACCAAAAATCCATTGATCACATTGTAAACTCTCATCTAAACTTGAAGGAGCTAACCTTTATATGACAAAAGAACAAAAACTGAGGGAAGCACAGGAATTACTTAAAGCTCTAGGAATGCCCGCAAGCCAGCATAACAAGCGTTCAGCATGGGTTTTTTTAGCGCTCGCTAATATTCGGCCTGAGGACTCTTGGCAAAACGTGCAAGCCCCATTATTGCCAACTGTAGAGATTATGGGATTTATCCGCATACACTACGGCCAAGACTACAAGCCTAATTCTAGGGAAACGATACGACGCCAGACGCTACACCAATTTGAACAAGCCCGGATTGTCGATCGGAACCGAGATGACCCAGGACGAGCTACCAACAGCAAGGATAACAATTATTCATTAAACCAGCCTATTATTGACATCCTAAAAGAATACCCAAATGGAACCTGGGAACAGAAGATTGAGGAGTATAACGAAAATCTATACAACCTCAAGGAACTCTATCAGCGGAAGTTGGATATGCAAAAAATCCCAGTACATCTCTCCAATGGCCAGGAAATAAAACTGTCACCAGGAAAACATAACCAATTACATGCCGATATCATACACGAGTTTTGCCCCAGATTTATAGGTCAATCTGGCATTGTGCTGTATATAGGAGACACTGCCAGCAGCAGAAACGAAGGGGGGAAACTTTTGATCCTAGAGACAGCGCAGTTTGAAGCATTGGGGATTCCACCAATGTCTCACGACAAACTGCCTGATGTGGTGGTGTTCGACAAAGAGCGGAAATGGTTATTTCTGATTGAAGCGGTTACCAGTCACGGGCCGGTATCTCCGAAGCGTTGGATTGAACTGGAAGAGGCCTTAGCAAGTTGCAAGGTAGGAAGGGTATATGTAACTGCTTTCCCAAATACAGCTGAATTTCGCCGACATGCGGCGGATATTGCCTGGGAAACAGAAGTCTGGATTGCAGAAAATCCGGATCATATGATTCATTTCAACGGAGATCGATTCTTGGGACCTCATAAATGATCAAAAACAAAGTGTCCCCTGATTATCAGGGGACACTTTGCAACGTAATAAACATAAAAAACATACCAGTTCTCAACCCACGGCTTAGGAGGCGGTTACTCACCTCGTTTATTTAAATGCCATCTCCCCCAACCAATCCCCCCACCACTGCATCATCTCTCGACGCACATCGAGCAGCTCGGCATAATTGTACGCCGCTCTCACGCTGTTGCCTTCTACATGCGCCAGTTGCCTCTCGATGGCATCAGCCGGCCATTGATGCTCGTTGAGGATGGTGGAGGCCATTGAACGGAATCCGTGCCCCGTCATTTCGTCTTTGCCATACCCCATACGGCGCAGGGCGTTGAGGATCGTTCCATCGGATATGGGCCTTCCAGGCCGCTTCCCCGGGAAGACAAGCCGTCCTTCTCCGGAGAAAGCATAAACTTCCCGGAAAATTTCCAAAGCCTGCGTGGATAACGGCACGATGTGGGGCCGCTTTATCTTCATTCGTTCTGCGGGAATCTTCCACGTTGCCGTGGCAAGATCGATCTCGGACCATTCCGCTTTACGCAACTCTCCCGTCCGCACGAAGGTATGCGCAAGGATGAGCATGGCGCATCGCACGATCGGGGATCCGTCTTCCAGGCCATAAAGTCCTCGCATAAGAGCGCCTATCTTCGCGGGATCCTTGAGAGAGGCATGATGCTTGTGCGTATTGGGCATGAGCGCCCCTCTAAGATCTGCGGTAACATCTCTCTCCGCCCGTCCCGTAGCTACGGCATAGCGGAAGATCAGCGACGTTATGGAAAGGATTCTGTGGGCAAGATCAATATGTCCACGACTTTCGATTTCCCGAAGCACCCGCAGTACCATAGCGGCCGTAATGGCCTCCAGGGGCTCTTTCCCGAAGGCCGGGTACAAGTACCGCTCCATGCGCCAAATTTTAGCCTTAGCGGTGCTCTCTGCGTTATTCGGGGCAACCTTGACGGAGAACCATTCCTCTGCGATCTTTCGAAAAGAAATTCCTCTTTCAGCTTCCTCGGAAAAATCGCCCCGGGAAACCTGGAGCTTCCTCTCATCTCGCAAAGCTCGGGCCTCTTTAAGGGACACCTCCGGATATCGTCCCAGGGAACGTTTATGCTCTTTTCCGTCCACCCAGAAACGGATTCTCCATAGCTTGCTTCCGTTGGGCTTGACTTCGAGGTACAAGCCCCTGTCATCCCGCAGCATATAAGACTTTTCCTGCGGTTGCGCCTTGCGGATAGCCATTTCGGATAGTGCCACCTTGCAGTCCCTCCCTTTCGCCCTTCAAACCGTGCACCATTTTGAGTGATGTACGGCGTGGTGTACGGCCAAAGTACCGAATTGTACCGATATTAGACGGACGGGGTCGAACGGTCAAGGCACAAAAAAAGCGTCGTTCAAAGGATTTGTGATACCCTCTGAACGACGTTGTTTTAAGCTATGGTGCCGGGGACGAGACTTGAAGAAATCTTCCAATACATTGCAAAAACAAGGTTTTCTGGTTTAGAAAAATTGGTGATGTACGGTTTGGTGTACGGTCGTGCATATTTTTGGTGTTTTAGAGCTCTCTTTGCATAATCATAGTACCATATTTCTGCGCTTGTATGGCATAAAAAAAGAGGGGGCTTTCGCCCCCCGTCGTTACTTTCCTTCCTTTGTAAGTTCTACTTCCCGGATCTTGTTCAGGAGTCCTACGGTCCACCGCTTCCAATCCTGGGCTTTCTCGTATTCGCCCGTTTTGAAATGGAGGTATCCCTCCGTATCCATCTGGAGCCCGCCATATTCCAGCGCAACCGCGCTCTTTTTGCTCATGCCGTCACCTCCCCCCCGGTGGTCTCGTTGGGGTCATCCACGAAGGGCGCCAGGGCAGTACAAGCCGCCTTGATCGCCACCTTGAAGACCAGACCGTCAACGGCCTCCAAGATGGCGTTAAACTCTATGGCCTCGTCCAAGATATCCGCGAGTTCGTTCTGAGCCTCGGAGTCGTGGACCACGTCCCCGAAAACCTCCTTGAGTTCCGCGATGGCCTCGAGCCCGTCCTTGGAAGCCTGGACGATGATTCCGAGATTCCCCCAAAGGGACGAAATGCTCCAGGACTTGATTTCTTTCAGCTGTTGAAAAGATTCGCTGGTGTTCTCCAGAATCTGGCGCAGTTTTTCTTTGATGCTCATGTTCCGCTCCTTTCAAGTCAAGCAAGTCAAGGCACAAAAAAATCCGGAGGCCGTAGCCACCGGAGCCAATAGTCTGTTCCCTATTTAACCCTCCTCTCCAGCCATTTGAGCAGGGTCATCTGCCCCAGGTCCAAAATCTGCCCTCCGGAGTATCCCGCCATAGCAATCATGGCGGACGTAGTCCAGGCGTTCAGGTTGAGCCCCCGACAAAGACAATGCATGAGGATTCCTGCAAAAGCTGCCGTGACCATTCCGCTTACAAAGGCTCCCCAGGAAAACGCTTCGTGGCGATGTTTCCGGACATAGCGCACGGCACTGCCCGCCATGCCGATCAGGGCGGGCGGAACGATGATCCAGAAAAAATGTTTTATGCAGTTGAACAGGTCATCCAT